>Ga0197142_1004638_pt1 | contig 11056 bp, 8 predicted proteins | sample GBS60_MetaG_FD_148614 | JGI IMG/M metagenome (GOLD analysis project Ga0197142, IMG submission 148614) | Sediment microbial communities from Great Boiling Springs, Gerlach, Nevada, United States - GBS 60_MetaG | ecosystem: Environmental > Aquatic > Thermal springs > Hot (42-90C) > Sediment... | reverse complement strand
ACACGATCGAATCGAAATGTGCCATTCTCGCGGCCGGAGCAGAAAAACGCGGGCGCAAAGACGAGGCACGACGATACCGGGAGCTGGCTGCCGCCGCTCGCCAGTACGTTGCAACCCGGTGGCCGGCCCCGCTAGCAGATGCAGCAGCATGACGCTGCCAGCAAGCCTCCGAAAAGCCGTGCAGGACTACACTCGGGAGCGTGCATTTCACTCCGCTGTGGTGGAGCATTGGCTCGGCTTGGACGAGGCCGATGCACGCGCGCTTTACGAACTCGCGACATCCCTCCGGCTGGGCCAAAACCAGCTGCGCGATTTGTGGGAGTGGGCGGAAGAAATTGCCGTACGCAACGGAACGAGCATCGCCGGCGTTTTGAACCGGCCGGAGATTTTGCAGGCACGGTCTGCTGCAACGAGCCGAAACACCCGCCTCGTCGCGGTGAAACGGGTGTTGCGTCGCTGGCGATTTCCCGCACTGAGCGCTGCCGAAGCACGGGCGAAGGAACTGGTACGCTGCGCCGGTCTCCCGCCAACGGTACGCGTGACCCTGCCTCCATGTCTGGAGGGCGACCAAATTTCCATCACCTGCTCAGGCCGTAGCCAAGCCGAACTCGTCGCCTCGCTGGAAGCCGCTCTCCAGTGGGCGCGCAGTGCTGCCGGGAAAGAGGTGTTTGCCATCCTAGAGGGAGTTCCGTGACTTCGTATCGTCCCGACAAGATCTGGATCGAACGCGGCAGCGAGCGTTCCCGCATCGCGGAGAACGTGCGCCGTGCCTACCAAGACGTGCCGGTGCAGTCGTACGACCCGCCCCTAAAGCTGGAACATTTCGGTTTCGCCGGGGGGAAACGGCAACTTGTCCTGATGCGCCATCGCGGATCGTTTCTCCACCACTGTCCTGCAGGCACACCCGGGCTCGTTTGCTGCAACTACCTCGTCGTGAATCTGGGCGCCAACTGCCCCTTCGACTGCAGCTACTGCTTTTTGCAGGAGTACCTCGCGCACAGCCCGGGCCTGCGCCTGTTTACGAACGTGGAAGAAGCGCTTGCGGAAGTGGATGACGTACTGCGTCGCCATCCAAACAGGCGCTTTCGCATCGGGACGGGAGAGCTGATCGATAGTCTCGCTCTCGATGCGCTGACGGAGCACACGCGCAGCCTCGTGCCGTTTTTCGCAGAGCGACCGAACGCAGTTCTGGAGCTCAAAACCAAGAGTGCCGCCGTAGAAGGGTTGCTTGCCTTTGCGCCAGTCGAAAACGTTGTGGTGGCCTGGTCGCTCAACGCCTCGTCCGTCATTCGCGACGAGGAGCCCGGAACTGCCTCTCTGGACGAACGTTTGGCGGCTGCCGAGCGGGTGCAGCGAGCTGGCTTCCGCGTAGCCTTTCATTTTGACCCGCTGATTGCCCTACCACAGTGGGAAGAGGAGTACGCCGCGGTGTTTCGCCGCTTGGTGGAAAGCGTGAGTCCAAGTCGCGTTGCCTGGGTGAGCCTTGGCCATTTGCGACTCAGCCCAGGCTTGAAGCGCGCAATGAAGGAACGCAGTCGTGGATGGACTTTGCTGACTGGAGAACTCGTTGCTGGTCCAGACGGAAAACACCGCGCTTGGCGTGGCTTACGGCTGACGATGTACCGCACGCTTCTCGAATGGCTGCGCCGGTGGGACCCGGCGATTCCCCGATACATCTGCATGGAGCCAGCGGGAGTGTGGGAGAAAACCTTCGGAGAAGTGCCGACGGATCAAGAAGTCGCAGCACGACTCGTCGGTGCGCCCAAATGAGGCGACAACGCGCCTCACGACCCCCTGCGTCGGCGGCGATCGGGGTCTTCGATTCCGGGATCGGTGGCCTCACCGTGGTCCGCGCACTGGCACGGCTGCTGCCCCACGAAGACATCGTGTACCTTGGGGATACTGCACGCACCCCGTACGGCACGAAGTCTCCGGAGACCATTTGCCGTTACGCCCAAGAGAATGCTGCGTTTTTGCTCGACAAAGGCATCAAGTGTTTGGTGGTTGCGTGCAACAGCGTTTCTGCCGTGGCCCTACCAGAGCTCGAACAGCAACTGCCTGTGCCCGTCATTGGGGTGATCGAACCGGGGGCACAAGCAGCAGTGCGAGCCACCCGCAACGGCAAAGTAGGGGTGATCGGCACCGAAGCGACCATCGCCAGCAACGCGTACACTCGCGCGCTAAAAGCACTGCGCCCCGACCTGGAAATTTACACGCGCGCATGCCCGTTGTTCGTCCCGCTGGCCGAGGAAGGGTGGACCGAAAACGACGTGGCGCGAGCTGCCGCGCGGCGGTACCTGGCAAGCTTGCGCCGCAGCGGGATCGACACACTGGTGCTTGGCTGCACGCACTACCCATTGCTGGCCGGGGTCATTGCCGAAGTTCTCGGACCTACGGTCACGTTGGTCGACTCCGCGGGTACCACCGCTCAGGCCGTACGAGGGATGCTCCGCCAGCAAAAGCTGGCGCGCAAGGACAACGGCGGTACCCTGAGCTTTTTCGTAACCGACGCGCCCGAGCGCTTTATAAAGGTCGGCTCCTTGTTTCTCGGGCAACCTGTGGAATCGGCAGTCCGACTGGAGCGCTAGCACGACCACCGTTGCTAGCGGGTGCAGGAGCGAGGGAGAGCTGCTAGCGTGGAACAATGCCAATTGCGCTGGCATTTGCAAAATCCGACACGCGCAGCAGCGCCGGTTCCCGTGCCGTACACGCGAGAACTTGCGGCCGGTAGCCATGGCGCATAGAGGTGAGACGAGCGAGGCTCGCAACAACCATGTTGAACTTGTTTAAGAAACTCTTTGGAACCAAAAACGAACGGGAACTGAAAAAACTGTGGCCCGTTGTCGAGCGAATCAACGCTCTGGAGGAGTCGGTCGCCGCACTTTCGAACACGCAGCTCCGAGACAAAACCGAGGCCTTTCGGCAACGCATTCAGGACGACACCGCCTCCGAGCGTCGCGAACTCGAAACGCTGCTCGCCCGTCAACGTGAGCTTGCCGAGGCAACAAGCGTAGACGACCCTGAGGAAGAACAGCGGCTGCGGGACGAAATCGAAGCCGCTCAAAAGCGGCTTCGCGAAGCCGAACAAGCGGTCCTCTGGGAAATCCTTCCCGAAGCTTTTGCTGTGGTGCGCGAGGCTTCCAAGCGCACCATTGGATTGCGCCATTATGACGTCCAGCTGCTTGGTGGCATCGTCTTGCACCGTGGGGCCATTGCCGAGATGAAAACCGGCGAGGGGAAAACCCTCGTGGCCACTGCTCCACTGTACCTCAATGCGCTCACTGGGCGCGGTTGCCATTTGGTGACCGTCAACGATTACTTGGCACGACGTGACGTGCAGTGGATGGGCCCGATCTACCACCTGCTCGGTGTCTCCGTTTCCTCGATCGTCCACGAGGCCAGTTATCTCTACGACCCAACGTACGTGGTTCGCGACTACCGGTTTCTCGGGTTACGACCGATCGAGCGCAAGGAAGCTTACCTGGCAGATATTACCTACGGCACGAACCACGAATTCGGCTTCGACTATTTGCGCGACAACATGAAGTTCAGCTTGGACGAGTACGTCCAGCGTGAACTCCATTACGCCATTGTCGACGAAGTCGACAACATCCTGATCGACGAGGCCCGCACGCCGCTGATCATTTCCGGTCCCTCCGAAGAATCCACCGAGAAATACGAGCGGATCAACCGTATCATTCCCCGTTTACAGCGCGGCGAGCGGAAGGAAAAACGCAGCCCCGATGAGCGCCCAGAAGAAACCGGAGACTACTGGGTCGACGAAAAGGCCCGAACCGCGGTCCTGACGGAGCAAGGGATCGCCAAGGTGGAACGGTTGCTCGGCATCACGAACCTGTACGACCCGCGCCACATCGACATTCTGCACCACGTCAACCAAGCCCTCAAAGCCCACGCGATTTTTCGTCGCGACGTGGATTACATCGTGAAGGACGGTCAAGTGATCATCGTCGACGAATTCACTGGCCGCCTCATGCCGGGTCGGCGCTGGTCGGACGGTTTGCACCAAGCCGTGGAGGCGAAGGAGGGCGTTCCCATCGAGCGAGAAAACCAAACGCTCGCGACGATTACCATCCAGAACTACTTCCGGATGTACAAGAAGCTTGCCGGTATGACCGGAACGGCAGACACCGAGGCAGTCGAGTTCAAGAAGATTTACAACCTCGACGTCGTGGTGATTCCGCCAAACAAGCCGATGATCCGGACCGACTACCCGGACGTGGTCTACAAAACCGAACGCGAAAAATTCAACGCCGTCGTGGAACAAGTGGTCGAATGCCACGAGCGGGGACAGCCAGTCCTGGTGGGCACCGTATCGGTCGAAAAGTCCGAGCGGCTCTCCAAACTGCTGAAACAACGTGGCATCAAGCACAACGTGCTGAACGCGGTGAATCACGAGGCCGAGGCGAACATCATCGCCCAGGCCGGACGTTATAAAGCCGTCACCATTGCCACGAACATGGCGGGGCGCGGAACCGACATCCTCCTGGGCGGCAACCCCGAGTTCCTCGCCCGCGCGGACATGGAAAACGAGTGGTTGCAGCGCGCTCAAGGTCTCCCCGAAGCCGGGCAGCGGTACGAAGACGTTTTGCAAAAGCTCCGCGATGCGTACGACGAAGCCGTCGAGCGCGCGCGCAAGCAGTACGAGCCCCTGTGGAAGCCCTTCGAAGAAAAGCAAGCGGACGCGCTCCACCGTCTGACCGAAGCCCATCGTGCGTTTCTAGAAGCGCGCTTTTGGAAGGAACGCCGTGCACTCCTGGATCGCCTCGCGCAGTGGCGTACCGAAGCCACGGCCAACTTGGCCGAGGCCTGCCAGACCCAACTGCACGCCTACGCAGAGGCACTGCAAGAGGTCGACCGGGTCTGTGGCCCCTTCTTCGACGAGGAAGGCCAGGGCCGTTTCTTGCGTAGTTTGGAAGAGCTCCAGGCAGCCCTTGCAGAAGCGTCTGGAAATGGTGCCAGCAACGGGAGTCGCGTCCAGGCCGCCCTGGCACAGTTCGAACGCGCCCGTGCGGATTACGAACGAGCGATCCAAAAGGCTCTGACGCAGGTGGAAGGCGACGGTAGCGATTTCGAAGAAGCACGTCGGGTCTACGAGGAAACCGAACGCGAATTCCGCGAGGCCGAAACAGCGTACCTAGAACACCGCAAACCTTACGAGGAAGCCGTCGCAAAGGCCCAACAAGAGTACGAAGAAAAACGGCGCAAGTACACGAAGGTCGTGGAAGACGTGCGCGAGGAGATGGAAAAGGCGCCTGACACCTTGCGCACCCGGTACGAGGAAATCCTCGCCCACTACCGCGAGCTGTGCGCGCAAGAGCGCGAGAAGGTCGTCGCCGCCGGTGGGCTCATGATCATCGGCACCGAACGGCACGAAAGCCGGCGCATCGACAACCAGTTACGCGGGCGGGCGGGCCGCCAGGGGGACCCGGGAGCGTCGCGCTTTTTCTTGTCGCTCGAAGACGACCTCCTGCGCATCTTCGGCGCCGAACGCATCCAAGGATTGATGACCCGCCTCGGCATGGAGGAAGGGGAACCCATCGAACATCGCTTGATCTCGCGCGCGGTCGCCAATGCGCAGGCAAAAGTCGAAGCACACAACTTCGACATCCGCAAACACCTCATCGAGTACGATGACGTGATGAACCAGCAGCGCGAAATCATTTACGGGCGCCGCCGTGAAATTCTGGCACGCCAGAACCTCAAGCGAGACATCCTGGAGATGGCGGAAAACGTCTTGCTCGAGATCGTCGCGCAGTACACGGACAAAGACGCACCTCCGCTCGATTGGGATTGGCAGGCTATCGAGGACACCGTTTACAAGGTCTTTGCTTTTCGCCCCTCCTTCAGCGCCGAAGAGCGGCAACAAATGTCCATAAGGGAGCTCGAAGGCCGGCTCCTGGACATGGTCCACCAACACTACGAGGCCAAGGAGCAACTGTTCACTCCGCCCGTACTGCGTCACTTGGAAAAGATCGTACTCCTGCAAACTCTCGACACCCTGTGGAAAGACCACTTGCTTTCCATGGACCACCTGAAGGAAGGCATCGGGCTGCGAGGGTACGCCCAGCAAAACCCGCTTCAGGTGTACAAAAAGGAAGCGTTCGCACTGTTCGAAGCCTTGATGCAGCAGTTCGAACGCGATGTGGTGGAAAAGATCTTCACTGTACAGATTGCGCGAGAAGAGGACGTAGAGCAGCTCGAACGGCAACGGCGCCCGCAACCGGCCCGGATGGTGATGAGCGGTGGAGGCATGCCTCCTACTCTGGCGGCCGGCGCCAATCGTCAAAACCGACCAGCCCAGCAACCAGGAGCCGCCAAAGTCGGGCGCAACGACCCTTGCCCATGTGGCAGCGGCAAAAAGTACAAGAAGTGTCACGGAGCGTAATCCGTTCGATCCACGCTCCCATGGGAAGCCGTGCCCACCCCTTGCCAGGCATTCGTATCTCTGACGAGTGAACTTGGGACCAGCCCTATGAAGATCGACCTGGATCGAGTACCCATCCGTGTGCCTGGCTTTCAGTTTGGCAGCGCAGCCTGCGGCATTAAGGAAAGCGGTAAGCAAGATGTATCCATCGTGTTTGCCGACCGCGGAACCACCGCGGCTGCCGCGTTCACCACAAACCGCGTTTGCGCCGCACCCGTGCAAATTGCTCGCGAACATGTTCAAAAGGGGAAGATCCGCGCCATCGTCACCAACAGCGGGAACGCAAACGCGTTCACTGGCAAGACCGGCCTTCGCGACGCCCGGCGCATGTGCGAAGTCGCCGCACGAGAACTTGGGGTGCCGGTTCGCCAAGTGCTCCCCTGCTCTACTGGCCGCATCGGCGTTCCGCTGCCGATGGATCGACTCGAGCACGGTATTCGCGAGGCCTGTCGAACGCTATCCCCGGACCGTTTCTACGACGCGCTCGCCGGCATCATGACAACCGACGCGTTCCCGAAGTTCGCCGCCCGCACGATCGAACTGGCCGGTACTCCGGTAACGCTTGCCGGCATGGCTAAAGGCGCCGGCATGATCGCGCCGCGCATGCGTGTGCTGGTGCCGCATGCCACCTTGCTATCCTTTATACTGACGGACGCAAATCTCTCCCCCACGCTGCTGCAGCGTGTGCTTCAGCGTGCCTTGCCCGAAACGTTCAACGCGATCGTTGTCGACGGCGACACCAGCACAAACGACACCGTAGTGTTGCTGGCCAGTGGCCAAGCCGAAACGGCGCCCATCAGCGAACGGTCTGTCGCCTTCTCCTATTTCGCCCGTGCCTGCACCGAGATTATGGGGGAACTTGCCCGCATGGTCGTGCGCGATGGCGAGGGTGCTACTCGTGTCGTGAATGTCCACGTGCGCGGCGCCCGTACCAAACGTGATGCGGAGACTGCCGCCGACGCCGTTGCGCGCTCGCCCCTTTGCAAGGCAGCGTTTTATGGAGGCGATCCGTACATGGGGCGCGTGGTTTGCGCCCTCGGGTACAGTGGGGCGGAGTTCGATCCCGGCCGATTGCGGATTTACCTGAACGACCTGTTGGTCGTGGAAAAAGGCACCGAACGTGTGCGAGAGTGCGAGTCCGAGGCCAGCGCCATCGTGTCGCAGCCCGAGTTCACATTGACGATCGACCTTGCCGCGGGCGCGGCGCAAGCAACCCGAATTTGCTCGGACCTGACCGAGGACTACGTCCGTTTCAACTCCGCGTACCGCACCTGAAACGTGTCGGCCACAACGGCGGGAGAGCGCGGCTCCCTAGGCCACGGGGCATTCGCGCCGCCCCACGAGCAATCCCGCTTACAACTGGCCGAACATCTGGGCAATCCGCTCCCGGCGGTAAGCGAAAATACGTTCGAGTTCTTTTCGCACCCAAATGAAATGCACTAGATGTCCGAAGGGCCCGAACGGCAAAAGGTAGAGCACTTCGTCCTCGATCACCGTGCCCTGCTCCGCCTGTTCGAACCGGTGCGTGTGATGCCAAAAGCTGTACGGCCCTCGCAGTTGGACGTCTACAAACACCTCTGGAGGATCGAAAGCCGAGATGTACGTCGTCCAGCGCACGGGCATGCGGAGCAAGCGAATTCGATAGTCGATCAATGTTCCTAACCGCATCGCGACCGGGCTCGGAGTGAGTAACTCGAAGCCCAGTGACGGGGGCGTGATGACAGCCAAGTTTTCCGGACGAGCGAAAAACAGAAACACTTCGTTGCGACTTCTCGGCACTACCTGGCGCCGGTGAAGCCGATACAGTCTCCCTGGTGGTTTGGGCAACTGGGGCGTTGCCTCAGCCTCGACTCTCACTGAGCCCCCCTCTACGGCCACGCCGCATTCGCCACGAGATCCCTATCGAAGCCAGCCGGTCGAAGCCCAGAAACAAAATTGCGTCTTTCCTCGACCCTCGCTGCTCGCCGTGCACCACCCGCCCGACAAACAACGCATGGTCTCCTTCTTCCGCCAACACCTCGCGAAGCGTCATTTCAAAGACAGCACGCGCCGCCTTCGGAATCCAGGTGTTCGCGAGACAACATGCGCGACGCATTGGCAGCCCCAACGCTTCCGCTTTCCGGCAGGTACGGCCGCTCACATGCCCGGCCTCGGCTACCCACTTCCTTTCCGACCACGGCAGGCAACACAACGCAGCCTCTCGTTGGTGCTGCACCAGCGTGTAGGAGTAATTCTTCCGCTCCACCGCAAAAAGAAACTTGAAGGGGTTTCGGGAGATGGGCGTCCACCACGCAATTGGCATAAAGTTGTCTGCTACCGCAAGCACCGCAAGTTGCATCGGGTAAAAGCCGCTCCGGTACGCGGCAGCGCCAGCGGCATTTGTTTCTTCCGATATTGGCGACACCCGCGACATCCCCCACACATTTGTCAGAGATCCGCAACCAAACAAGGCTGAAGCCAGCCTGGCCCCGGCCTCTCGCAGGAGCGAGACGGCAAATTGCTCCGTTACGGACTCACTAGATTGCCGGCGGCCCGACACGCTAGCGCGGACTCCAACGGAATCCGGGGGCCGAACCACCGACACGAAAGTCTGCTTCGCTCCGGCTGCGAATGCTGGTAGACTTGACGGCAATTCTTCCGTTGGAGGTTTTATGCGGGCGTTCCGATGGGCGGCTCTAGCCGTTCTCGCTGTTCCAGTGGCTTCGCTGGGTGTAGAGACGTGCGCGAGCGCTTCCGCGAAGTACGTCGCGGCCGTGGTCCTAGCGGCGCGAAACTGTTTGGTCCGGCAACTCCCTCAGGGCCGAAGTTGCGTGACGAACAATCGCATCCCGAATTTGCGAGCGCAGCGGGTACAGGCCTTTTGTCCGACGGGAACCTTGGCCAGTCTCACGTGCACCGCGCGGCAAGCCTTGCTGAGCACTGGTCTCCCGTATGCTTCGCTCACTGGCAGCGGATTCGGTCACGTGTGTACCGGGGCTTCTTGCGGGAACGGCGTGCTCGAACCCGGCGAGCAATGCGATGACGGCAATGTGATTGGCGGCGACAACTGCTCACCAACTTGCCAAATCGAAGGTGGTGCCTGCAATGACGTGTGCGCGGGAGTGGTTCCGGTGTCCGGTACAGCAATCCGTGCCGAACGGATTGCCAGTGGGCTCAGCCAGCCTTTGTACGTCACCGCGCCCCCGCGTGACGTGAGCCGGATTTTCGTTGTGGAGAAAACAGGGCGGATTCGCGTGCTTCGCTGGGGCGCGTTGCTACCCACGCCGTTTCTCGACATCTCCACTTTCGTTTCCAGTGGCAGCGAGCAAGGGCTACTCGGTCTCGCCTTCCATCCGCAGTTTGTCGACAACGGACGGTTCTTCATCAACTACACGAATACTGCCGGTGACACTGTCATCGCGGAGTACAGAGTTTCCGCAAACCCTGACGTCGCCGATGCTTCGTCCGCCCGCATCGTCTTGCAAGTGGACCAGCCCTACAGCAACCACAACGGCGGCCACCTCGCATTCGGACCCGATGGTTACCTCTACATCGGGCTTGGCGACGGTGGGAGCGGTGGCGATCCGCAAGGAAATGCCCAAAACCCGAACCGCTTGTTAGGCAAGATGCTGCGCATCGATGTGGACGCGGCGCAACCCTACGGCATTCCCCCTACCAACCCATTCGTCGGTAGCGGTCCGCCGCTAGACGAAATTTGGGCTCTCGGGTTGCGTAATCCGTGGCGGTACAGCTTCGACCGGGTCAACGGAGACTTGTACATCGCCGATGTCGGGCAGAACCGGTACGAGGAGATTAATTTTCAACCCGCAAGCTCCTCCGGCGGCGAAAATTACGGGTGGAACATCGTCGAGGGCAACGGCCACTGTTTCCCGTCGGGATCCTCGTGTAATCAAGCAGGGCTTACACAACCCATCCACGAGTACGACCACTCCCAAGGCTGTTCGGTCACCGGAGGCTACGTCTATCGTGGTTGCAAAATGCCGGATTTAAGAGGCACTTACTTTTACGCTGACTTTTGCTCAGGGTGGGTTCGGACGTTCCGCGTGGTCGGCGGAATTGCCACGGACCATCAGGACCGTACCGCGGAGCTCGAGAGCAGCGGCGTGTCCATCGACCAAGTTGCCTCCTTTGGCGAGGATGCCCGGGGCGAACTCTACATTGCCGACCTTGGCGGAGAAGTCTTCAAGATCGTTCCCGCGCCTTGAACCGCTTCTGTTTGTACCGAACATCGGCGGCGTCGTGCGAGCCTATTGCACCGGAGGGTACGGACGCAGAACCACATGTCCGCGTGCGGCCCGAGCGATGCCGCAAGCGAGCCGCCCACAAAGTAAGGTCGGATGAAAAGCGGCCTCCAACCGTTTTTTCCTACGCCCTGAGACTCAAAGCTTCACGCGATAGAGCCGAAGCGCATTGGCAATCACGGACACGGAGCTGAAACTCATCGTGGCCGCCGCAATCATTGGGTTTAGCAGCAAGCCAGTAAATGGGTACAACATGCCAGCCGCGATCGGCACCGCAGCCGCGTTGTACACAAAGGCAAGAAATAAGTTCTCCCGAATGTTGCGCATGGCGGCGCGGCTGAGCCGTCGCGCCCGCAACACGCCCAGCAAG
>Ga0197142_1004637_pt1 | contig 11059 bp, 9 predicted proteins | sample GBS60_MetaG_FD_148614 | JGI IMG/M metagenome (GOLD analysis project Ga0197142, IMG submission 148614) | Sediment microbial communities from Great Boiling Springs, Gerlach, Nevada, United States - GBS 60_MetaG | ecosystem: Environmental > Aquatic > Thermal springs > Hot (42-90C) > Sediment... | reverse complement strand
ACGCGAAGTCCCCTAGGAAGAGAGACCCTACTGGGGTCTTTTGCAAGGCTTGCCTTCTCAAATCGAATTGCTCGAGGGGCTCCTTTCCGCAAATTGTCCAGAACCATTGACAATTGGTTTTGTATAGGGAGCTTGCTCGCGGCCCTTCTTAATGGGCGCACAGAGTGCGGTCATCGGAGAAAATCGCCTTCCGCGTCATCCCCGGGTATTTCCCCAGTAGAACATCCGTGCCGGGCTAATCCCGCGGGGGGCGGGCTCCGCACGCCCGCAAAGGAACGCCAAGGTGCCCCCGATATGCCACCCCCGGTAGGCCACCGCGCATTCGATTGGTCCTCCATGATCATGTTATGCCTCGGCTTGCGTACGGCCCGTCTTCGCGGACGCACAGGGTGCATCCCCCCGAGAAAACCTCCTTTCGCGTTAACTCCGGGTATTTCCTCGTCAAGCCATCCCAGCTTGGATCGTCCACCCGTCGGAGGGGCGGGCTCCGCACGCCCGTAATGAGGGCATCACGCCAACCCAAATGTGGCCTCCCCTCGGCCATCGGCCTACCGCCTACCCATCGGTGACAACGACATGCCTCGGCTTGCGTACGGCCCGTCTTCGCAGACGCACAGAGTGCATCCCCCCGAGAAAACCTCCCTCCGCCGCGTCTCAGGCCTCTCCCCGCTAGGCCGTCTCCCCTCGGTTTGCACATCTACTTAACGGAAAGCCTCAGAGAGACAGGCTTATGGTCTCTCCATTTGTGAATGAGGGGTCCAGTAGAGTGTGTCGAGGGGCCGACCATTCTTCGCCCGGGTTTTCTCAAAACATTCTCGTGGACATACAGCTCCAAGGAGTCCAGATGCCGCTTGCAGGGTCCAAAAACACGGGCTTCCCCTTCTTCGGTCCAAAGACGAGGATGATTTCTCTCAAGCCGCCCAAAAGAACCAGCAGGCAGGGAAAAATCTTCAGCAGATGCATTGCCCCAGTCATCACATACCCCTTCGCAATGGGGTTTTGGTGGAGGATGATTGACTCGATGTTGAGGATGGAATAAGGTTTTCCTCGAGTCACTCGGCTTACGAGTGGTTTTGGAGGCCAGTGATATTCGCTTGAGGACTTGAGCGTATCTCATGGAGTTTAGCGCCCTTTTCGATTTCTCGGAGCTTTTGGAGGCCACGGTTAAGCTCACTGTGGCTGCCTTGCTTGGAGCAATGGTGGGTTACGAGAGGGAGGCGCATGGCGAGGCAGCCGGCTTCAGGACTTTCATACTGGTCTCCATGGGATCATGCCTGATAATGATGGTCTCAATTCACTTGGAGACCTTGTACAGGGGCTTTGGAATGGAAAGCGCCGTGAGAGTAGACCCTGGAAGGATAGCATCTTATGCGCTCGCGGGAATGGGGTTTCTGGGTGCAGGCGCCATAATAGTCGGGAGAAGCATGGTCCGAGGGCTCACAACTGCCGCTGGACTTTGGCTCATGACAGCTGTGGGCTTGGCAGTGGGAAGCGGATACCTTCTCCCCGCTGTGGTGGCAACGGTGCTAGGGGTCTTCGTCCTCTTCACCTTGAGGAGGGCGAGGCAGTGGTTCCACCGGGACATTTACTCCACCATCATCCTCACGTTCCACGAGCCCATTTCGAGGCTCCAAGACATTGGGGCAGTTGTGAAGAAGTATCCCTTCACGAGGATCGCCTTTGTCAACTTCCACAAATCATTGGAAAAGGGGACCATAACTTACCGCCTCAACGTGATATCCAAAGAGGGGACCGAGTGGGAGGAACTCACCGAGGAGCTCGCTTCCCTACCTGGCCTGAAGGAGATTGCCCTGGAGGAGGGGCGGGTTGTGTGAGGAGGGCAAGTTTGGCAGTGATATTGTCCTTGACCCAGTGAGGATCCCACCATTCGATGGGATTGACGAAAACTCCGCCCACCAAGATTCCAAAATGCAAATGATCTCCCCCGGCAAGACCGGTGCTGCCAGTCACACCTAGGAGGTCTCCCTTCTCCAAGAACTGTCCCGGTTGTACTGATATCTGGCTCAAATGAGAGTACATGCTGAAGAGGCCACATCCATGCTCCAAAATAACAGTGTTACCGTAGATACCGAGCTCCCCAGCGAAGATGACCTTTCCCCTGTTAGCGGCCTCGACTGGGCTCATAGCAATGGATGCTAGGTCCACCCCTAGGTGAACCTGCTCATCTATGACCTTGCCGTCCCATATGTAGCTCCTTCTGTCTGCAAAACCGGCCATTGGCTTGGAGTTAGGAAGCCGCGAGAAAGGCCCCGACCAAAGAGGTTCCCCTGTACTCTGGGAACACAAGGCCCTGATCTTCTCGTCGGTCTCTTTGCGATGGTCTCTGTTTATTCTGAGGAACATCTCCTGAGGTTCGCCCCTCAGATGTGGATCCCTCTGTTGAAAATATGGGAGGATGCCCTCGAGAAACTCCTGGGTCACTTTTATGGTGTCCTGTCTGAACTTCTTGGGCTTTATGGCGTAGGAGAAGGAAGCCCTCGTCTTGTTGCCCGCGAGGTCCTCTGCCTCTATCCATACGGAGGTTCGAGATGGTGCGTCATGAGGGACAGCGAAGAGAACAATCCACGCATTCTCCTTGGCCATTTGACATCCCTTAAACCACAGCTCACCCACCCTCACCCCGCACCATTTGAGGGGCTCCGAGGCTTGGACCACAACCATTCCCGACCCGCCCTGACTGACATAATGCAACTTGCTCTGGATGACGAGCACAGGCGGCACAGTGTCCACCATGACCTTGGCTTCCAATGAGGTTGAGTTCCCACCCAGCCATGCCCTGTCCGTCACCTCCACCCTGAGTAAAGCTGGTCCATCACGAAGGCCATGGGATTCTGCGGAGATGGTCAGTTCCTTCTGCATCGCATGCAAGCCCCTCGGGAATTCCTCCAAGGCTATTACCTCTGTCCTTCCATCCTGTTCCACTATCACTCTGTAATGACCCAGACCAGTCTCCTCGTCCTCCATGGTCAGGAGAAAGGAACTCCTCTTCCCTAAGACCATGGGCTCAGGAGAGATGGCCAATTTTGGCATTCGCCTCTCTAGCTTCCCGTAGATCAGAAAGGAAAGGCCGCCGAAGGCCAAAAGGGCCCCAACCAAAAGAAACATTCTTCCTGGCTTAACGGGGATCATTCTCTCTCCCTGCTTCCCAGATCTCACCCACAGATCCCATTATGGTACCAGACTCCAGTCTTCCATTCACCCCCTCCCTCAAGCCTGGAATCCTGGGAAGAACCCCAGAGAGGGCCTCCACAACATAGCTGTCCACCCTTCCCCGGGCAGCTTCTTTTCTCAGAAACTCCAAAGCCCCCTCATCCGATTCGGGCTCTCTGTAAGGCCTGCGGGACGTGAGGGCATCGAAGATGTCGCAGACAGCCAGAATCCTGGCTTCAAGGGGTATCTCGTCTCCCCCAAGACCTTTGGGATAACCCGATCCGTCGAGTTTCTCGTGGTGGGAGGAGGCTATATCGGGCATCTTTTTCAAGGGGAGAGGGAGAAGCCCTCTGATCTCTTCCAGGATCTCCTTGGTCCTGGAGGCGTGAACCCGCATAAGCTCCTCCTCTGTGCCCTCTAGTCTCCCACATTTGAAGAGAACCGAATCCGGCACCCCCAGCTTCCCCTGATCGTGGAGGAGAGCAGCGTACTCCAACAACTCCAATTGTTGAGGGCCGAGCCCCATTGCTTTTCCCACCTCCACGCTGTAAGCCGCAACCCTCCAAGTGTGCCCAGCAGTGAGATGGTCCCTCGCGTCTATAGCCACAGCTTGCCCCCGAATGAGGCTCTGGAAGGTCTGCCTCTGTCTGTCCAAATATCTCGCATTTTCCAGTGCCAGCGCTGCATGGGCAGCGAGCGACAGAAGTATCTCCTCGTCCTCTGATGTGAAGCCAGGCCCATTCTTCTTGTTGAGGACCTGTATCACCCCAATACACTCGCCCCGTGGATTCATCATGGGAACAGCTACCATGGAGCGGGTCCTGAAGCCGGTGATGGAATCCCACCTTGGGTCGAATCTGGGATCCTCGTAAGCATCCTCGAGCCTGATGGGCCTGCAAGTGGATGCCACTGTTCCGGCGATGCTCCTTTGATCCAAGGCAACCTCTATAGTGACCCCACCCTCTGCGACGTAGCTTACAAGGGTCTTTGTATTCTTTCCATCCCCATCATTCGCTTCCCTTTCCTCGACCAAATAGAGGGTTGTCCTCTCTCCATCGAGTATTCGGCTTGCCTCTCGGACTATCAACCCTAGAAGCTTGCCGACATCCCTCTCCCACGCAAGGCTGAGACTCACCTTTGTCAGTGCCTCGAGCCTCAGGATCCTCTCGCTGGCCTTGTCCTTTTCGCGGGACATTCCTCAAGCCTCTTTCTTCCCTTGGTCTGCGAGGGATTCGCCAAGGGCCTCCTCCAGTTTAGCCATGGATTTGAAAGCTGCCTCCACAACTTTGGGGTCCCAGACCACTCCCATTCCATCGGCCAAGGAATGTAGGGCCTCTTCGAACCCCATGGGCTTTTCGCCCCATCTGGGATACATCCTGCACCAGATACCATCGGAAACCGCTATTATCCTAGCACCAAGAGGTATCTCTTCCCTTTCCGGGCCCCCAGGAGGGAAGCCGCCTCCTCCATAATTCTTGTGGTGAAAACTCACAAGATCTTCTATTCCAGCAAGCTCTCCCTGGAAATTCATCTTCTCGAGAAGCCTGCCACTGATGAGAGCATGGCTCTCGTAAACGGAGCGTTCTTCATCAGTGAGGGCCTCCCCCTTGAGGAGGATCCGGTCGGGGACTGATAACTTCCCCAGATCGTGGAGGGCTCCGGCCCACCTAATCCTCCGCACTTCCTCCTCTCCAAGACCCATGGCCCTTCCAATGATCTCGCAGAAGGAGCTCACGAGGGGGGCATGTGGAATCCCTTTCTCGGTTCTCATCTCCACTGCACGGACTATACTGTGAATCACAGCGTCCGTGGCCCTCTGCTGCTCCCTGTAGAGCTGGGCTGTGTGAATTGCGACACCAACCACAGATGATAGGGCTTGGAGAAGTTCCACATCCTCAGGCCCGAAGGGCCTTCCATCCTTCCTATTGAGCACCTGGACCACGCCTATCCTGTCCCCACTGGGAACCTTTAGGGGGACAGTCACCATGGATCTGGTCCTGAAACCAGTCGCGTTGTCTATGGCTGGATTGAAGCGGGGATCCCCGTACGCATCGGCCACGAGGATCGGCTCTCCCGATGTCAAGGCAGCTCCGGCAATGCCTTTTTCCTTGGGAAACCTTATCTCTTCAGCCCCTAGAGCTACAAAGGAGAAAAGCTCCCCCCTCTCCTCATCCAGAAGGAAGATGGAGCTCCTCTCCGCTTCCATAACTCGAGCCAGTTCGGCCCAAGCCTTTTCCAAAACCTTCTCCAGAGACCTCTCCGAGCAGAGCTCCAGGGTCAGCCTGAGGAGAAGCTCCAGTCCCTGTACCTTAAGGCCGACCCTCTCCATGTGCGCTCCTTATACCTAATTGAGTCCGAAGGGTCCTTTGGCCGGCGCCCTTCCTTCCTCACCATCCAGAGTCCTCGTACCTCGTGGTGGGATATCCCACTGGCCTCTCGAAGGTGAAGCGATAGGGTTCCATGACCAATGCATCAGCCGTGCTCTCCACTGTTCCCGTGATCGCAGCAAAGGGAAGAACGGCCAAAAAGGCAGCAGCACCCAAGATGGTAGCTCCTATCCCCAGGGGTCTCAGAACAAGACCATCAACCTCAACGGGGGTTGTGTCCCAGTCCCTGTACGCACAGAGTGGGGACACAGACCCCATAACTAGCCCCAGGGCCAACATTAAAGCCGCAATAACCTTGACCTCTCTCTTCATCGCTTCCCTCCTTCCGCGGTTTTTCTCGCATTCTATGTCACCTTTGCCCTTCCCATCAAGGAAAAAGACGGGCCTTTGGGGAGCAAAATGCAAGGATCTCCGTGGCCACCCTTTCTGGGGCTTCCAAGATGGGATTGTGCCCTACACAAGGGATGGCCACAAATCCGGTTGGCCCCGTTTGGCTTTTCAACCAGAGTACCCCTCCATGGCCCAAAAGCCTGTCCTCGCATCCTGCGATTACAAGGGTGGGGACATCATCCGGAGGCCACTTTCCATCATCTCGCTCTACTATCTCGAGCTGAGCTTCCATGATCCTTTTCCTTCTTTCGTCCAGGGGATCCCATCGAGCAATCTCCAGAAGTTTTCCTCGGTTTTTCATCGCATACCTTTCAGATACAGCTAGTTCAAGGAACTTCATCATCGCTTCCTCTGGAGGAAAAGTATCCAAAATCGTCCTAATGGTGCTTGTTACGAGAGCGAGATGCTCTTTTGTCCCCATTGCGGGAGAGCAGAGGATGAGCTTCTCCACCCTGTCTCTGTGGGCAAGGGCCACCTCCCTCACTACAATGGCACCGAAGGATATGCCCAGCAACGAGGCCCTCGGAATACCCAGCTCATTGAGAAGCCCGACCAAGTCCTCGACTTGCGTTTGGAGATCAATGTCCTCTTCCCCTCCCTCGGACCTCCCGAGCCCCCTGGGATCGAACCCTATTACCCTCATCTCCCGAGCGAGAATACCAAATATGGGATTGAAGGCCACGGAATGGCCACCCAACCCCGGCACCAAGACAATGGGATTTCCCTTTCCCTTTCCCTTGTAAAAGATTCTGGTTCCCTTTATCTCCACAAAAGGCATCTCTCGCGCCCTTTTCGGATCCTCTGGTCTTTCCTCGCCTTGCCCCAGAAGGGCCGATGAGCTTATAATAGCATCATGTGTGAGGACCTCGTCATCCTTTTCCATCCCAACTTGGAGAGCCCCTCTCTGGTTGCGGGCTTCGGCGGGTGGCCCAACGCCGGAGAGGTATCAAGCTGGGTGATATCCTTCTTGATAGAGTCCCTTGGAGCCGTTAAATTTGCGGAGATAAAGCCTGAACCTTTCTTCGATCTTATCCAGCAGAGGCCAGTTGTTACCATAAAGGAAGGAAGTATAAAATCGGTGAAGTTTCCTTGCGGTGCCTTTTATTCAGTGGCTCCTCTGGGAGAGCATCGCAATCACGTTGTCTTGTTTCTCGGACAGGAGCCGCACCTTCACTGGTCTCGCTTCTCGGAAGCCTTCTTCGATCTCTGCAGCAAGGTAGGTGTGAAGGAGATGATCACCGTGGGAGGCCTTTACGACAACATCCCCCACACCGTGGATCCCACGGTCAGCTTGATAACCAACGATTTGGCGGCGATGGACAGGTTCGGTGGAAGAAAATTGAGACTGGCTACCTATGAGGGGCCCATGAGCATTCACACTCATCTCCTCGTGGAGGCCGAAAGAAGGGGAATCCCAGCGATGAGCCTCTGGGGACATGTTCCCTATTACATTCAGTCCAACAATGCCAAGACTTGCCTCTCTCTCCTAGATCGCCTCAGCACTTTCCTGCAACTGGAGCTAGATCTGAGAGAGGTTCAGAGGGCTTCAGAGCTTCTCGATCAGGAAGTTGAGCGGATCGTGAAGGACAAGCCGGAATTACGGCAGTACATAGAAGCCCTGGAGAGGGAGTTCTTGGAAGAAGAAGGCTCTCTGCCATCCAAAAGGAAGTCCCTCAAGACTCTCCCCCAGGGAGGGGAGAAGGTAATAAGGATAGATCCATTCCTGAGAAAGGGATGAATCCCGAATTTTGAGCCCGAGGAAGACTTGTCTTCCTCCTAGGTGAAAAGGGCTAGGCCCGTACCACAAGACCCGTTTCTCAAATTCGAATCCCTTCTGGGTCAGAAGATCCCGAAGAAAACTAGGAGCTTCGAGGACCCCAGCTCCGAGGTCAATGGGTATTGAGGATGAGCCGTGTTGGAAAATACCACATGGGATGTTCCAGGGCCGCTGGAGGGTGCTCCCACTGGGTGAGCCTAGGGGTGAGACCCCAGTAGAGGCTCACTGGTCGTCGACCTGAGGGCAAGAGATGTCCCTGCTCAGATCCATTAAGACTTCCACCACTTGGGGGTCAAACTGAGTTCCCGCTCCTCTGGCTATTTCCTCGAACGCCTCTTGCAGTGGCCTAGCTCTTCTGTAAACCCGGTTGGAGCTCATAGCATCGAGAACATCTGCCACAGCCACTATCCTCGCGGGAAGTGGTATTTCCTCGCCTTTGAGGCCATCTGGGTATCCAGTGCCATCCCATCTTTCATGGTGGTGCCTGATGATGGATTTCTCTATGGGCAAGAGACCCAAATGGCTCACTATCTTCTCTCCAATTACAGGATGCGTCTTTATAACCTCCATCTCCTCGGGGGTTAGACTGGTTGGTTTCATGAGGATCCAGTCCTTTATGCCTATCTTCCCTATGTCATGGAGGAAACTGCCCAAGCGGAGCAATTCCTGCTCTTCTTGGGAAAAACCCATGGCCTTGGCTAGGGCTAGGGCCCATCTGGTCACCCTCTGGGAGTGATGCTTGGTATTGGGATCCTTGGCCTCTATGGTGGAGACCAGGCAAAGAAGGGTGTCGGTCAAGGTAGCGTAGATCCCTTCGTACAGGGCTTGGTTCTCGATGGCGAGGGAGGCCTTTTGGGCCAAGGCCTTGAGGAGGGTTACATCTTCCCTTGTGAGATCCCCTCCCGAGGACTTTTCCCACACATTCAATACCCCAAAGACCTCTTCTCCTATGATTATGGGAACTGAGGCAATCCAGGAGGTCCCGAAGGTTCGCCCCTTTTCTTCAAGTCTGGTTATGGCCACGCTCATCCGGGAGAGTTGGAAGAGCTTGGGATCTATCTCGAGGGCAGCTAAGACATCATCCTCCACCCAATCTCTCTTTCCACCCTTAGCAGCCTTGGGTATAAAACGACCGGTCCTTTGGTCCACAACCGCCAAGGAAGCTCCCTTGCATTCAGTTATTTCCGCTGCTAAGTCCACGAGCTTCTGGAATAGCATTGGGCCCTCGAGCCTGGCGGGGTTTATGGCCTCGCTTATGGCATAGAGCTTAGAGAGCTCGGAAAGCTTCCTCTCGAGTTTTCTGTTGAGCCTTTCTACCCCCTCCTTCTTTGCAAGCTCTTCTCTGAGTTCCCTATTTTTCAGAAGGACGAGCCTCTCTCTGGCTGCCCTTTCCAGGGGAACCTCTAGGTCCTCGAGTTTGAAGGGCTTCACTATGAAGTCAGTTGCGCCCAATCTCATGGCCTCGACAGCCATCTTCATGGTGGCACAACCACTTAGCATGATCACGGGCAAGTGAGGCCACCTGCCTTTTATGGTCTCGAGCATGGATAGTCCATTTATCCTGGGCATGTTTATATCGGCCAAGACAATGTCCACCGCACCCCTCTCTAGAACCTGAAGCGCTTCATGACCATCGCAGGCTTGTAGCACGCGGCCTACACCCAGCCTCGAGATCATCTTTGTTATGGTCTGCCTAGTCAATTCGTCGTCATCCACTACAAGGGCGGTAAGCCAGCTGAGTTCGCTGCTTATCCCGGGCATCTTCTCCTTGAAGAACCGCTTTTGGTGTTGGCAACCATTCATCTGACGAGCGCCTTGAACTTCCAGCTCCTGTCATTTCCTAAACGGAAAAGGCTAAAGAGGGAAACCCTTGCCCCTTCCGTGCAAAATCTACTCTCACCGGGACACTGCCCCTGGAAGGAAAGCCCATGCGATTCACAAAAGCTCTCTTCAGCAATGAAGTTCCCGCACGAGCAATCCAAGGCAAGCAAAGCTCATACCATGGATGGAGCCCTCTCCCCTCCCCTCTCTAGTGTCCTTTGGGACCAAAGAGTTGGAGAAAGTAAAGAGACGAGGGAACAAAGAATCTTTTACGCCAGAATATTGACGTCCTGGGCCTTTGACGTCAATTAGATGTCGCTAGGAGGTCGGGGTTTTCGGGCCTTGGGTAGGGGAAAATCCTGGAAATGATCTGACCCAGATCATGTTTCGAGGCCCGCGAGTTTGGGAGCCCAAACCCCAAGCCTTCGTGAGGCTTCAGGAGAATCCGAGTCAATCGGGGGGTGGACCTGAGACGGGGAATCGTTTTGTGTTTTCAGCATGGACCCCTTGTGGAAAGATCTCATTAAGAATAGGCCTATCCTCCCCAGTGGATAGTGTTCGCTAATCCTTTTTGGCTGAATGGGCCTTCTTGGACCTGGAAGTGGTCTTCTTTGCCTTAGTGGGAGTTTTCTCCTCTCCCACCTTTCCCTTTTGCCCTTTGGCCTCGCTCTTGGCTTGTTCCTTTTCCGAATCTCCATTGGTCCCTAGGGCCATTCCGAGACCTTGCGTCTCCCCGACATTGCCCTCGAGTCTCGAAAGGGCAGATAGTGCCTCTTGATCGTCGGCCTTGACGGTCAAGATCTTCCTGAAAAGGCCCAGGGCCTCCTCCTTCTGGCCCATTTCCTCAAGGAGTTGACCTACTTGCCTCAGCACTGTCACATTTTCCCCTGCTACCTCCGTGAGCTTCCTCAGCACATCGAGCGCCTCGGGTTTACTTCCCGCGGCCAGGCGTGCCTCGATCAAGGCCATCATTGCCTGGATATTTCTTTTATCGAGGGAGAGAATCTTGGCACAATATTCGGCGACTTTCTCCCAGTTTCTCAACTTTCTGTATCCATCCACAAGGCGAGCCAAAACGAACAAGTTACCGGAGTTCGCCTCAAGGGCCTTTGTCCATAGCTCCACAGCCTTCTCCCACCTCGATTGGGCTGCGTGGCAGTTTCCGAGGCCCACAAGGGCATAAGGATTTTTCTCGTCTATGGAGAGCACCCTTGTGTAGTAATCCTCCGCGAGGTCCCAGCGCTGTTGCCTCCTATATTGGTCGGCCACCTTGTTGAGGATGAAGACATTCTCTGGGGACTTGCTCAGGAGCTCCTCCCAAAGCTCGAGGGCTCTCTGGGTGTTCCCCATTCCCAGGTATGCATCCCCACTTCCGGCGAGGGCGTATACGTTGTCAGGATTCTTCCTGAGTATCTCCTGGAAGTACCTGAGGGCCTCCTCGTATCTCTTCATCTTGAGGTAACAATTCCCCAAGCCATTCAAGGAGGCCTCGTCATTGGGCTCCAACTGGAGG
>Ga0197142_1004635_pt1 | contig 11060 bp, 10 predicted proteins | sample GBS60_MetaG_FD_148614 | JGI IMG/M metagenome (GOLD analysis project Ga0197142, IMG submission 148614) | Sediment microbial communities from Great Boiling Springs, Gerlach, Nevada, United States - GBS 60_MetaG | ecosystem: Environmental > Aquatic > Thermal springs > Hot (42-90C) > Sediment... | reverse complement strand
CCGGATGCACGGGGGGAAGTATCCCATCCGGCCGTGGAGTTCGGCCAGCAGGGCGACGGCGATGAAATTCAGGGAGGGCGGATTTACCAGCAGCGGCAGGGTCTGCCACTCGGCGGATGAAAGCCCACATGCATCGGCCAGCGCTACCACCTGGGGGACCAGCGGCTGCTGAGGGTCAATCTGGGTGGGGATTTCCACCACCCGGTTCACCTTCTGGCCGGTGAGATGTTCAATCTGGCGCAGATGGTCCTCTGTCAGCGGATGGGCGAAGTTGAGGAGGATCATCCCAGGGCCTCCAAGTAGTATGATGTGCACAGGGTGGATGAGGGCATTGCCCTCATCCACCCTGGCAATGCCCTTACCCCCTGTACCGCCCTTCAGCCCAGCGGCAACTCTTCCTCCTCCAGCCAGGGTTCCTGCTGGGCCAGGGCCTCTATGGTCAGCTCAGCCTTGCGCGCTTCTTGTAAAATCTCCTGATAGGGGCGAATCAGTTCCCATTGTGGGCCAACGGTATATCCGTTGTCCGTCTCGGCGATGAGGCCCTGCTTCCATAATGGAGCCAGATACTCGTTGCGGAGTATCTCTTCCGATGTCAACCCCCGGCTCAAATCCCAGTATTCCCTTTGCAGGAAACTGTACAGGTCTTCCAGCGAGATCGGGCCATAGTCATTCAGGACCTGAAGGATAGTCTGGCGAAGTCTACCCAATGCCAGGGGCATCACCGGCAGGTCCACCCAGTAGCCGTCCTCGGCGGTGAAGCGCACGCACTTTTCGGCCGCCTCGTTCTCGGCCTGGACGTAGTACATCCGGGCCACGTTGCCGGAAAGGACGGCGGCCAGTTCCAGAGCGAAATTGATCACGTTGTTGCCGCCGGTCAGGTTGACCCACATTTCCTTGCCCTGACCGCCCACGCCAGCCAGGGCTGCGACAATGCGGACCACCCGCTCGTAGGTAGTGCGGATATCGCGGCGGTCCACCTCGCACCAGAAGATGGTGCCGGATTGGCGCCCGCCGCTGATGTCCGGCCATTCGCTGCGGAGCAGGTTCCGTAAAATCTTCTTCATCGGTCCACCGCTTTTTTCGGGCCCATTGATTTTGCCCGGCTGGTTGTCCACATAGTTGAAGGCCAGGACCTGGCCGCTCAGCACCTCCGGCGTGGTAAAGAGCACCAGCGCCTGCACGTCGCCGACCTTCTGGCCGGCCCGGCGTTGGCGGACTTCGCCGGAGCGGGCAAAGAAGCGCTGGTCATCGGCATTCCAGCGGTTGTAGCAGTGGGCCAGATACGTCAGCGGCCCGATGACGGTGCCGGGGGAACGGCCCAGGCCCATGAGGTGGTAGACGCCCATTTAACTCCAATCGTGCACTCAACGGACCAGACGTCTCCGTTATTCTGTTGCTGGAAGGCTACTGTCGCCTTCTCCGCCTTTGGGCTTTGGGCTCATACCTTCCTGATTGGCCTCCGCTGGGCTACGGCGAGGAATCCACCTCTTTCGGGGGCGGCGCAATGTGCAGCGGATCGGGCAAGACCGGCCGCTCTTTGTACTCGTTCACAGGCTCAATGGTCATGTACTCCGTTAGCGAGCGGTCCGGACCAGGCCATTCCAGCATTGTAAGCAGCATCTTGATACGTTCTACATCTTTCAGCGATCGTGCCTGTCCTCGCTCCTGTGCATCCATCTCATCCAGCACAAATCGTTCAAAGGCATCAAGGAACCGCCGCATATCTGGCTCTTCTTTTTCCCCTCTATGCCAGTCATTGCCGGAAAACAGCCGGGCGTACCGCTCCTGCCGATTGCTCAGGTAGAGGGTGGGCGTGATTTTGACCGCGCCCATCCCCAGCGGCTTGCCCATCCCCAGGCTGTGGCAATAGTCCTTGCCTGGCTCGCCCGGCAGGATGAGCGCCCAGAGGAGCGCACCCAGTTCAAAGTCGCGCAGGTTCTCAAAGTAGATGCGGAAGCGGAATGTGACGCCGGGCTTGACCGGTTTGATAGAGGTGTGCTGCGTATCGGTGCGCCAATCCACTGGATTTTGCTCCTCCAAGTTGCTCAGGCTGACATCGCCCCGATGCCAGTACAGTTTGTGGCCACGGATGGCAGTTTCCTCTGGCGAAGTAGCATAATGGGCAAGTTGTTGCTTTTTGTCGGGATCATGACCTTTTTCCTTGTCCTGCACAAGATAATGTTGAAAGACTGTCGGCTTGGGAGAACTCAATGCTATTGGTTTGTCGGGCAGCCATATTCCATCTCGCGCTGATTCGTAACGGGCATTGGTGAAGAACACTCGGCCTGCGCAGACTACAGGGCGGATTTCCTGCCTCTGAGATTCCACATAGCCGAATATCGCTTCAGCCAGGTCAGTTTGATCGGGCTTTCTCAGATGCACGGGTACAAAATCAAGAGGAGTAGCAACGCGTTTCCCATTATCGTCCGAAATCCAGGCTGGCAAACGGAAATTAGGAGTATGCCCAAATGCTATCACTTTGCCATTTTCCTCCAGATAAAATACCGGATTTCCCTCAATCAGGCAGCCACGCTTTTCGTCAAAGGGTGGTTTTTTCTGAAAATCTGTCAAAGAGTCCAAATAGTCCTGAATTACCTGTGAGGGAATGGGAATCGCTTCGGCTTGAGAATCGGGTTCTAGAACGAGTGCATAGTTTCTACGCTTGCTGGAAGCCGCTTTCCCCGATTCAGCCATATTGCCAGAACAAACCAAAATACCAGTATATCTCCCGCCAGAGTTTGGCCCTCTGATCTGTACTCGTGCATATCTTCTCTCGCGATCAAAACGAACCCGATGATATTGCGGGCGATAGTCCTCCTGTCTGAAACTGATCAACCCAGGAATGGAATCATTTAACTCTTGCGTATCCTTTACCTTGAGGTAGTGATCCCGTCCTGGCAATCCCAGATCAGTGGGGTGTCGTGCAGGCCTTACAAACCACTCATTACCACGTCGCTCCAGGTATCCTGCTTTTACATCCCTCATCGTCTCCTTATATGGTTTGGATAGGGGATCGTCCGATGCTGCGGCTACAGCCCGAAAGGTAATCTTGGGTTGGTCAGCCACCGGTTGTATCTTCCCATACCCAACGATCTCCACCAACGCGCGCACCATCCCCCGCAGGCTGCTACCGGGAATGACCGGGCGTTTCACATCCTCCAGGTGAAAGAATTGAGCATATTGCTCTCGCGCTCCATCATCGCGCATCATCTCACGGAGATTGTCCGCCCACTGGGCAAAAAACTCCGGGTTCAGTGCGCAGCGGGTGTAGAGAGGCGAGCGAGTTTCCAGGACACAATCAATGTAGCCAGTATATTCTGTGTAAACATCGTGCCCGGGAATCTGGTCGGGATCCACGGTGACCACTTTTTCCGGTAGCGGCACAAAGTTGTAGGGCGCATGTGCCCAAAATCCGCCTTTGCGTTTTTGCTCGGGGTTATGATGTTTGGGGTTCATTCTGCACCTCCCTGAGTCTCAAGAGCAACCAGTCGGCTGTATGCGATATAGGCCTGACCGTCGCTGTCGTACTTCACATAGTGTCGTACACGCAGGTGCACTGGCGGGGGGACATTTTCGGGCAATGGCGGCGCGTGCCGTAGTCCCTCGCGCCCCTCTCGTAACAGGGCAAAGCCATCCTGCCGCTCTTCCACATCCGTGCCCCAGAGCAGGTGGGTCTCATCGTAATATTCGCCATTCTCTCCTGAGGCATCCTGGATGATCCGCGCCTGCCAGCCAGTCTCATTCTTCCACAGCAAGAGTTCGGCCTCTGGACCAAACAGACGGGCCTGCTGCAACGTCTCGGCCCGCAGTGGCGGTGAAACGGATGGAAAGACGGCGCTGGAGAGGTGCAACCCATCATCCCGCACCTGTCCCCAGATCACGCCGTCGTCGGCATGGGCCAGGAGCCAGCGCAGGCGATACCGCCCAGCGAATTCGGCCAGCACAGATGTAGGGTTTTCGGTAAAACTCCCCGGTATGGCTATATCTTGAATAGAAGGCTGTTCGTTCATCAGCGCACCTCCTCTATAAAGGCGCTCACAAACTCCTCCAGCCGATTCCAATCGCCCTCTATCACGAGTCCATTGTCCTGCTGTCGGATTGTCCATCTTCGGGTGGTATCAGGACATTTGTAGGTCAAGGTGGCTTCCCGGCCCTTGAGTCGCCCACGCCCGACACTGATCTCACCCCCCAGTGGTAGATCGCCGGTCCACAAGTCTTTAAGCAGCAACAGAGCCAGCCCGATATGGGCCTTTGTTGGCTGCTGAATAGTGATCCGAACATAGATGCTTGTATCCCTCTTCCCCCAAACCGGCTGTTCGCTAAACAGGGCGGTAGGGAAGGAACCGCCTGTAAATCGGTCAATCTTGACCCGAGTTTGCACCAGATTCAGGGGAGAGCCGATTTCAGTTTCTGTCGTGATCAGGCGGCTGGCGCGCGGTTCATCCTGTGCGGATTGGACACGCAACCCGAACAGGTCGTTCACCAACGGTTTCGCCTTTTCTGGGGTGCCGACAGTCTGGGCGATCCGCAAAGCCCTGGCCCGCAGTGCGCCGGCCAGGCTGGTGCCACTGAGAACAGGAACCAACTGCCCGTTACGGCGGGAATGGAGATGCACCATATCCGGCGCGTTGGCCTCACCCTGCCCGGATCGGATGAGCAACGAACCATCCAGTCCAAAGGTCGCTTCGATCGTGAACGCTTCGCGCTTATCCAAATGAGCCTTCACACCCAACAGGTCGGCAATACGCGACCCACATTGAGGGGTGCTGGCCTGATCCAGCCAGGCCAGCAATCCCGCTGGCGTGGTCAGGTCATAGCGCGTCACGCGCCATCTTGTCACCCGGCATTGTCCGAACCCCCGTCGCTTGCGCGCGCCCAAGGCGATCTCGCCGTTTTCCAGTCCTTGGAGCGCAATGGCCAGGCCTTCCAGAAGTGCGTTGCGGTCCTGGTCCTGAGAAATCAGCAACTCTACCCGCAGAGGAAAGCATGTCCCGGCTTCCAGCAGTTCTATATCAAATTTCTTCTTGCGCTCGGCGGTGCGGGTTTTGGGGTCAATCGCCACGCCATCCCGCAGTTCCACCTGAGGGCGTTCGTGACTCAAAGCGTCATAGGTAATGACCCAGCTTTGTTCTCCTTCATCATCTTCCTGTCGGCCAAAGAGTCGGTTGTGGAGAGCCGAACTATCACCAACGCGCCAGTAACCGAGCTCGCGTTCTCGCAGATAGGCACGTAGCGCACCGGCAAGGGAAGTGCCTGTGAGTAGTCCTCGGCCTTCCAGTGGATCCAAAGCCAGCGGCATATCGGTCAGACTGTCGCCTTCACTGCTACCGAAGCAGGCCGGTGTTTCCAGTATCAGATCTCCTTCAACAACAATGCGTTCCACAATTTTGCGGCTGGTGAGCCAGTGTCCCTCACTCATTGGCAGCCTCCTTTTGTGCCTTGCGCAACACACGATCTATCAGCCGAACAGTGTATTCCAGTGCCAGATCCGTGGTCAGTTCAGGCCTGACTCCACCTATGGTTGGTACTTGCCTCGGGTTCACACCGAGCACCTCCCATATACCCTGCACGTTCTCCGCTATGGACTCCAGCCATTCGTCCAGCCGGTCGCTGCCGATGCGGGCGCGCTGGAACTGATCGCGGGCTGCCCTTCTCATTCCCTTCAGATGCTGGATAATGATCTGTGAATTGCCCTGGGAAAGCGCTTGTCGGGCAACAATGCGCATTCGGGAAAGCTGAGCGTTGCTGGGCGGGTTTTGAATCTGGAGGCGGTTAACCGCAGCGATCAACGCTCTATCTAACTGTTGCCGCAGCATTCGGTCGACCATCCGGCGCGCCAAACCGACGCTCTGGCTATCTTGCAGTGTGAACGGCAACGGTGGTTGATGGCCAGGCCGCTCCACCGGCTGAATTTCCGCCGCCCGGTGCCAGTTGACGGCAATTCGGCCAAATCCTTCGGCGCGACGCTCACCGATGCCCCTGGCTTCCAGGGCCTGCAGGCGCTTTAGCAAATCGTCCTGTGTCCGGTAGACAAAGACGCTGCCTGCCTGGATGGCCGGAGCCTGGGGCAATGGGAGGTTCCACTTTCGGTTGAAGCCACCCACTATGCGCACGCGTACAAAGGCCTGATCGTGGGCACAACCCAGCACCGGTTCCAGCGTGGCGACATATGCGCCGGTTCGGGGATCGCGGATCAGCACATCGCTCAGCAGGGTGACGATGATGGCATCGGTGTCATCTCCGACCGGCGTATATTCCTGCCAGTCCTCCTGGATCTGGACATTCTGTAAACGTGCCTGGCCATAGCCAGCCAAACGTGAACCACCCAGGTGGACTACCTCACCTTCCGGCAACCATCGCTTGAGATGTTCTAGGTCATCTTCCCGATCGGCCAAGGCAACACCGCAGAATACCTGTTCCGGCGCAAGAGCCTCATAGCGGAAGACCGTGCTCTCATTTTTGGTGACCCGTTGCCGATCCTGGCGCGCGGTATGGATATTGACGTACAAGTCCGGCTTGATCAATTCAACTTTGGTGCTCCCATCTTCACCGGCCCAGAGGCAGGAAAAGGGCTCTTCTACCCCCTGCCACTGCCGCCGGTCGTCTACTGGACTATCCACGGCGAAATCGTATAGCGGCTCTGTCTTGCTTGCATCTTTTCCTTTGTGCCAGGATAGTGGTGTAGGCAAAACACGCCGACCGTAGGCCTGCGGGTAGGCGTTCAGAAACCGCACACGGCCATCCAGAAAAAAACGGCGGAAAGTGGCATCAGTCGCATCGGCCTGATTTTGTCGCATATAGTGGCCGATCACCATTCCCCGAATTGTGCTACCGGGGATAAATTCAAATCCCACCGCACTATTGGGGTCACCACCTCCTAAACGGGTAGCCAGTAACGGTTCCAAAAGATGAATTTCAAACGTCAACGCTTTCATAGCGCGGCCTCCTGTTCAATCGCTTGTCGGAAGCGAGCAAAGTGCTCTTCTGTGACATCCCGCCCGCGTCCATCGTACAGGCGGGCTTCCAACTCTCCCCTACCACGATTGCGACCCGTACCGGCTCGCCGCAGGGCTTTGACGCATGCGGCCAGTAATGCCAGGTCATCTGGAGTGGGATCCGTCAAAAAAGTCAGAGTGGCCTCAAATGGCGTCTGCCGCAAGATCACACGCGTGGCCCGCAGAGTCTCTTTGCGAGGAGCACCCGTTTCTGCATCTACGGCTGTCTGCCGCCGGATCGCTGTCAGTGAGCGCAACACCTGCTCGCTGCTCAACTCACTGCGTTCAATACCTCGCCGAACGGCCTGCCGCAGGTCTTCCGGAGGACAAGCATTCCCTACATGCATCAAGGATTGATCTGTATCCTGACTGCCGGGGTTGCCAAACAAACGCTTCGCCACCTCCTTCCAGCGATGCGCTTTGCCCTGACACTCCAACGCAAACAGGATGTTGGCGCACTCTTCGCCCAACAATCCTTTGAGCGCGCGCCCACCCAGGTAGGGGAGCCCATAGGCATCGTGCTGCACTTCGCTGTTTACCAGGCCCACGACGCCATCCCCTCGCCCAAAAGTAGCGTCACTTTTCAGGATGAATTTCAGCCGGAACGTGGTCATAGTCTACCTCCTTCCAGGGGGACGAAAAACTCCAGGGCTTCAATCGCGTCAAAACATGTGCATTCTGTGCCAACCCATCCGGTTTTGGCCGAATCCGGACTCCCAGGGACTGGGGGCAAGTCAGGCAAAACAAAGGCTTGCAGGAATTGCTCCACAGCATCCGGGCCATTGCGCAATGCGTCCCGCAACGCATAGATTTTGTTGCGCCGTTCAGCCCATTTTTCGGATTGGAACTCAGCTACAATACCTGCGAAGACTTCCCATACGTGCCAGTCTGTGGAAACGGCCGCCCCCAACCGCACCGGACGCATCGTCAATCGGCCCGCTTCCACGGTATAATCCCGCTTCCGGATTTGCTCCAGGTCCAGCACTGCGCCGCTGGCGGCGAAATGCCAGTCCATAGCCGAAAGGCCCTCCTCGCTGTACGGCGGGGCCTTGCGCTCGTGGAGATACCGCTTAGCTGACCGGCACAATTCTTCGGCCAGCGCATAGGCTCGCGCGAAGGGGAAGTGAGTTTTGACAACAGCAATGCCAGCGCGAAGCGAAAGCGGTTTGCCATCGGCCAGCGGTTTTGCGGTGGCCTGACGCAGATAAAACTCGGTTAGAGTTAGCCCCAACCGGCCATCGCATACAAACGTTACATCATCACCCCCCATCACAATAGGGCGCAGAGGCAGTTTCCGGTCACGCACTGGCACAATGCCTCCGATTCTGCCCTCGGAATCTATGGACTCTATGAGTTGTCGGTAGGTAGCATTTAATGCCTCTTGCGCAACCTCGCCAACCGATCGGGAAAAATCCCGAATGGCCCGAATATATAGGCGATTATCCTCAGGCTTCGGATACTTGTCGGCAATAGATGTAATCCGCCAGCCTATCTCATTACCATCGGTATGGATCACCGCGATGTAACTGGACTCTCCCCGGGCGCGGCCAAAGTCGTCAAAATCTTTCGGGATCTCGTATCCGTTCAAGGGTAAAGAATCCGTTAACCGCCGATGGGCTGGTTCAAAAGCATCTTCCTTGGCTTTCACTTCGGCAGAAATCCGCTTGCCGTCCTGGTTCCTACTCACCGCCGGCAGGCCGGTGTATTGGCAGTCTGCCGTCACGCTCAGCCCCAGGAGCGGCATAGAAGCAGTAGAGGTCTGCTTCTTACGGCGGACCCGCTCCATAGTCTCCAGAACTACCTGCGAGAGAGCTTGAGTATCCCAGTCAAACTCTCTGTGGCTGACGACCAGTTGCAAGCCAGGGGCTTCCCGGATCGCGCGACGGGTTAGATGCTGTGTAAACTTGCGAGCAGTTTCCGAAGAACGGAACAAAACGACCGTGTTGCCACCGCCGGCATAGACCAGTTCGGACACCAGATTGTCCTTCTCCACAGCCACCTGATCGTTCGGGATACCTTTCTCATCCACGTTGGTCGCACCCAACGCCACCAGTCCTTGATAAACCCAATCCTGGGTGGCGCAGCGTACCAGCTCGGATGCCCCTACATTGTGCTTGAGGACGTTGCTGCCAAAAATGTAAGACTGAATCCCGATAGTATCTATGACGGTAACTGTGAAGGCCTTCATAATGCATGACCTCCTTTTGCTACGGTTGGGAGTTGAACCAGTCCTGCAAATACGCAGGCAAATCCGGCAGGTGTTCAGCGCCAAAGACGCGCAATTTTCCCTGAGCATCCCAGGTTTCTTCAATTTCACGCTGAATCGCGGCGGGATTGCTTTCCGAGTTGTCTTTCGGGGCGCAACAAACCAGGCCCACCCTCGCCTCGTCACCGCCCATCTGTCGTGAGCGGACGTAGGCTTCAAAGAGTTTGAGTTTCAGTTTCCCTTTGCGGGTTTCCGTGCTACAGGAAATAGCGAACAACTGATAGCCCCGCATAGCCGCTACATCAAACTCAAACCCTCGTTCTTGAGGCTGAATACTCATTGCGGTTTGATGAACGTGACAACTCCCTGCTACTTGCTGCAATGCCCATAGCGTGTAATCTTCCAGCCACTTACCATCCAGCCACTCGGCTACCTCTCCTATCTTTTTGCCCCACTGGGTGGCCAAATCATCTAAGGTTTTAGCGCCTGACCAGTCTATTAAGCAAGGGAGGTCAACTTTTTTCAGCTCTTCCTTTTTGCGGAACGGAGTATCAGGCCCATTGCGAAGATTTTGATTGCACCATTCCCGCAATTTTACGCAGTCTGCTTGAGCCAGGGCCTGAGCTACATCGTGTTGGAACGGTACAGCCTTAGGGTCTGTTCGCAGTTCGTAGCCATGCAATGAAAGCAGAGTCTTCAGATCAGGCCGAACTGCAAGACCGACAGGGAACGACTGACTGGGCTGGCCTGGGCGTTTAATGAGCATACGGAGGGTTAGTGCATTCAGGTAACTGAATATCGCGTCCGGGCAAGCCTGCTCTATTGCCCGATAAGCGTGGACGGCCATTGTCTTGGTGCCGCCTGTGTAGTTCAGGCCAACACCCTTCTTGCCTATGGCATGCCTCTCTATTTGACTGAAAATATCATCTTCTTTCTCTTCATTGACCGGAATCTTAGTCACGCCGTCCGCCTTCTGCTTCTGCTCCAAAGCCGCAATCAAACGGTCGGCAACGATGGTGGTTTCATCGGTGTGAATCAAGTAAAGAGATCCGCTCGGCTTTAAGAGCAATTCGGCAGCAACGTAATTAGGCAGCGGGTTTGTTCCCACCAAGAGGAACAAATGATCGGATTGATATGGTTGCAGGTCGTTCATGGGCTCACCTCCTTTCAGATCAGACCTCAATGCATAAAACTCAGGATGATGTGGTCACTCCTCAACATTCGTGAAGCCGTTTCGGAGATTGCTTCGGGCGCTCTGCAACCCCTCGGTCCGAGGGCTTCGGGCCGAGGCCCTCAGGGCCTATGGCTCGCAATGACCTCGTGGGACAAACTGTCAGGTGGCGAGATGGATGAATGGTGATGGCAATATTTTACCCTAACGCGTTCCTTCCCGCAACGGAGAAATCTCTGATTCCGATCAGAGTTTTCTCCTCTGAGGGCACAGGATGACCTGTCTGGCAGGATGAGAGAGCCGGATGGATTCCATCGGCCAACAGGGCGATGACGGCCCGACGGCCGGGCGGCAGGCCCAGCGCGGCCCGCAGGGGCGCGCTGCGGGCCAGCGCCACGGTGAAGTATCCGATATGGGCGTTGCTGGCACTGAAAGCCCGCCAGCTTGCCCGGGCTTTCGCTTCTTGGGCATCCTGCTCTGTCTGGGGCTTCCGGCCCAGTCGCCGTGCTGGGGGTTCGCAGTTGGTGAGTCTTCTCCCTACCGGAATGGACATCTCGGGTGGGACACAGAAAACGAAAAAGCGGCCCTGCCGGGTTGACGGGAGCCGCCTGCTGGGTGTGCTCCGGCGAACCTCCGCGCCGCCCGAACTGGCGTGGAGACCGGCCCTTTGGTCGGTGTCGCGTGCACC
>Ga0197142_1004634_pt1 | contig 11061 bp, 12 predicted proteins | sample GBS60_MetaG_FD_148614 | JGI IMG/M metagenome (GOLD analysis project Ga0197142, IMG submission 148614) | Sediment microbial communities from Great Boiling Springs, Gerlach, Nevada, United States - GBS 60_MetaG | ecosystem: Environmental > Aquatic > Thermal springs > Hot (42-90C) > Sediment... | reverse complement strand
GGCAACTACAATGTTTACGTAGGCGAGGGTTTGGGCGTGATAAACTATGTATATTATGCATCATTAAACGGTACATTAACCAACAGTGATGGTCTTTATATTTGCAAGGGCCCTGGTGCTACTGTTAATAATCCAGCCAATTGGGGCACAGCTGAAGTAATAGAAAATTGTACTGGTGGTTGCGGCCCGTTTGGGATTTACAAAAAAGATACTTCTAATGTAGTACATAAAAATGCGGATTTGAAAGCCTATCCTAACTGCTTCGACATGGAAATACGTGTTTCATCAGATTCGGTGTTATTGTTGGAGCTATACGATGCCAATGGAGTTTTATTGGTACAAAAGTTAAGAGATAATGTCATTCATGTAGACAGCATTGGAGCAGGTATCTACTCGCTTATAGTAGTGACGAGCGATGGATATGTAAGATGCTTCAAAATGGCAAAATGTAGCTAGTGCTTTACATGATTATTATTCATATGAAAAAGATTTTGTTTTGCTTTTAAGTAACTGCATACAAAGGGATTTAGAATTTCATAGAATGAAAAAGGTCATACAAGTTCGGGCCCCTATCATTAATGACTGAGCTTTATGGAATAATATTTTCGAAAGCATTCTTTTGCTAACCAGCAGAGAGAGACCCCGAGTTGAGCTCCTTACGGGAGGAGTTCCTCGGTGGTTTTTGTTTTATATACATTCGCTTGCATCTGATAATGCCTTTATATCACGTATTACTCATTGTCATAGTACAATTCGTCTATATTGTCTTCAGAATCTACTTCTTCACCATCTTTATTAGCTTCTAGTGTACAATAATAAGCATTTCTTCCGATATATTCTATGCTATGTTCATAGGAGAGCTTATAAGATCTATCATCATAGAATTTTTTAGCTACAAAAATGTACGGCAGCCACAAAATGGCAAAATACTGATGCTCAATTTTGTATATTTTATCAATTTCAATATTTGCTGTATCATTTTTAATATCTATCGGCAAATTGTAGTCTATATCTTTTCTTTCATATCTGAATACTGATATATATTTTTGACTAAACTTATCATAATCATCAATCTTGTCTTTATTCCAAACATTATTAAATAGCAATGAGTCCTTAATGTTCATTAGAACTTGGAGTATTCTCAATAAGTTAATAGGAACATTTATTCTGTATATCACGCAGAAATATACTGCTTGTTAGTTTTAATTTCAAATTATTTGAACTTAGATTTCGCTCTCCTCTTCAATTAATAATATCTTTCCAAACCTTATTCCTATCAATGGATTGTCTTCAAAATATGAATAATCAATATTTTTGACTGTTTTGAGAGCATTATATGTGTCTGTTAAATATTTAAGCAAAAGCTTTTTATTATTTAGTACTATAAAAATATTACTGTTCAGTTTATGTATCTCAATATATAAACTTCCTTTAATATCAAGATAATTTCTTTTTGGATATAATAAGTCAATTTCTAATTCGTTTATTTCTAATTTATGTTCAATTTCGTATTCGTCTTCGCCACCATCTTCAATATATTCAAAATCATATTTTAGATTCACTGAATAAACTCTTCCGAAGTTATCGATATGTGGCGTGTCAAGATGTGAGAATGATACATTGTAATCTGTAATAAAAGTGTATATACTTATCGGCATGTAAGTGCAACATATAAAGTTGATAATTGATGTTTTATTGCGTATTTGAAAGGATACACTTTTTTGATATCTTTGGTTTCTGATTTTCATATATAAATTATTTTGAGACTCATATAATATCATATCATGTGTATCGTTATTTAGAAATGTTATGTAAATTTTTTCTATTGGCAGAAATTCTTTATATCTAATGTCATGAATACTTCCTTCAAAAGGTTTACTTGTAAGTTCTTTATGATACTTATTCCACCTTTTTTGTACCTCTTCTTCTACCTTTTTGTCTACTATGTTTCTAAGTTCTTCGCTATTCTTATATGCTATCCAAGTACTTGTCTTTTTTGTAAAACCCAATCTTTCTATATCTTCTAATGGCAGCAAATCAGTTATGTTATTGTCATTTAATATTTCATTTCTTACCACTTTACTATGAATTGTAAAGAATTGATTTTTTATCTCATTGATTATTTCTTCTGGTAGTAGTACAGAAAAAAAATCGCTATAGGGGTCTGATGTTATGTCTTCGTAAATCTTGTCATAGTCAAAAAATATACCAAAATATTTAATGTGTGTGTTTCTTTTATTATTTTTTGCGATCCAATCATATAATCCACAGTAGTAAGCATTTTTACCAATATGCTCTATGTCATTTTGATGAAAGAGTATATAATCACTATCTTTTTTATTTAAATCTTTTGCAATAAAAAAATATGGCAAGCCCCAAAGTGTAGCATATTGATATTCAACTTCATATTTTTTATCAATTTCAACAATTGCTACATCGCTTTTCACCTCTATCGGTAATTCGTAGTTTATTTCATAATCCTCATTTTTAGGCATCATTATATATTCTTGACTGAACTTCTCAAAATCCACAATACCTTTACCATAAATTTCGTATTTATTCCACAAGTTATTAAGCGGAAAAAAGTCTTTAACAACTAATGGTATTTGTCGCATTTTTGATAATTCAATCCCAAATCCCTTTTTGTATATCACGCGTAAATATACCGTTTTTTAGTTTTAATTGCGATTATTTGATTTATTAAGATATTCAAAGATTTTATAACCAAGATTTACTAAATGTTCTATAATGAGGATTTCAGAGTTTTCGGTAGGAAAGTTCCACTGCCTGCCATAGCCTTTTAATTCAATCGAATTATTATGTGAAACTTTCTTAGAAAGAGCTACCCAATATTTTAAAGTATTACCTTCCTTTCTAATAAAATTATATTTTCTTCCTGTTTTCTCCCAGTATTCTTCCAAAGAAACCTGAGTTTTTTATATTCTTCAAGATATTTTTCGTAGTTTTTTGCTGATCTATTTCTTAAGTATGCGCTTCAAGGCGAAAGGAGATTACGACTATATCAGAAGCTCGGAATATGAGCTCATTCTTCTCAGACGCTTTTTATGAGATGGTTTTTATTACTTAATTTTGCAATATGCATACCCCCTATAAGGTATCTAATGCTCGTGTGGTATGGTATGATATAATAGTTAATATGCCTGCTTATAATTTTAGAATAACTGGGGATTTTATCATAGGTGATCGTGGTACAATAGAGGACGAAAAGCATATCAATCAAATTATCAGTTATTTTATAGGAATACATGAGAAATTTAACTACGAATTGAAAGGTACCAGAATATTAAATCATATATTATTCAGTCAGACTTATTTTGATAAAACCTTTTGGACTTCTATGTGGTGTTTGATACCTGTGTATTATGGCTATCATTCCGTATTATCGGATACAGAAGTGGGGTATAAAGTTACCGATTTTTATATAAAGCCCTTAGATGATTTTGGTTTATACAGAAGTCGTCCTAAAAATCCTTATATTTTGTTATAGGTTATTATGAACAAGGTGGTATAGGTGGTGATGTAATGGTGATGGTGGGGCCTTCGCCTGGGGGTATGGACGGAGAGCCGATGGTCACTTGTACAGGGGCGCCGTCGGGTAATACAGGCGAGCCAATAGTTACGCTGATGTTTTCTCCGTCTCCAAGGCCTGGCGAATACAATCCTAACTGTATGGGCAGTCCATCTGGCAATGCCGGAGAGCCAATAGTAACCGATATGCTTTCGCCATTTCCAAGCCCCGGAGAGTATAAACTCACTTGTACGGGAACACCGTCGGGTAAAACAGGCGAACCAATATTCACGGAAGGGTCTTCCGTGTCGGGTAGCAAAGGAGAATGGATATTGACGCTTACAGGAACACCGTCCGATAAAGCTACAGGGTTAAGATTGATATTAAGTTTTTCGCCATCCGATATAGGTACGGGCCCCGTATTCAAACCGATCGCAGCGCCTTCAGGAAGCTCGGGCCCAGTAAGATTAAGCTCATTATTCTCGCCCTCAGGAAGCCCTATGGGGCCTTTATTTATCTGATAACATTCCGCCACAAGTAAAATTACAAAGAAAATAAAATCCTTTTCGATGATATAAAATGTATAAATGAAGCCTATAAATGCTAACATAGTAACTATTCTTCCAGACGATCAAAGAGATCATGTTCTTTGCATGTATTTTAATGACATAAGGCATACAAAGCCCATAGAGCACGAGGAAACCCTCAGGTACATTGTATTAGCACAAAACGGAGACCAAGAAGCCCTCGATAAAATAGTAACAGCTAATCTAAAATTTGTTATTACAGTAGCTAAACGCTACCTGATTAAAGGTTTAGACATTAAAGACCTGATTAGCGAAGGTAATCTCGGACTTATAGACGCAGTCATGGCCTATAACATAAAAAGAGAACCAAATGTTAAGTTTATATCTTACGCTGTATTTCATATAAGAAAAAGAATACTTCAATACATAGAGAAAAATATATCAGTATGCAAGATACCCCAGAATATAATGAGACATGTAATGATGATACATAAACATTCTCAAGAAGAGAGAGAAAACGAGTATTATAACACAATATACTACTATTATCCAGAAATATATACTAAGGTAGTACAAGCTATTTACGCTACCAGATATATATCTATATACGCTCAGTTAAATTATGAAGATGAAAAAATGTTTATAGATGTCGTTCCTGATGAAGATATGTCAATTATTCACAAGACAGAAGCTAAAAAAAGAGATATAAATTACATAATTCAAAAATCTATGAGTGTATTAGATGAGTTAGAAAAAAAGGTTATAGACACATATTACATAAAACTTAGAGGAGAATGCAGCTTTGAATTTGCTGCGTCTGTCATAGATATAAGTTTCGAAGAATTTAAGAAGGTCCATCAGAGAGCATTGAAAAAAATAAGACAATACATTTTTAATAACTTTTTTGAAGAAACATTAGAATTGCTGTATGACTGATATGATAGAATTATCTAATAGTATAATAATTAACGATAATTGCGAGAAAGTCTTATCTCAAATACCTGATAAAAGTATAGATCTTATCATAACTTCTCCTCCGTATAATAAAAGGAACAGTGCGGGGAAATTAGTTCCTGAGATTAAGTACGAAGACTATAGCGACAATGTAGATGAAGAAGGATATCAGCAATGGCAAATAAGTATAATCAACGAACTTTATCGAGTTCTTAAAGACGACGGTTTTCTATTTTATAATCACAAAGTTAGATACCACAATAATCAAATGTTACATCCTATTACCTTTTTGACAAGAACTAAGTTTATTTTGTGGCAGGAAATAATATGGAATCGTAAGATAGCTGGCAATATTCGAGGGTGGCGTTTTTACAATATAGAAGAGCGTATTTACTGGATGGTTAAGCAAAAACCTCCTGAACTGCCACAACATATAGCATCTTGGTCAAACATATGGGAAATACCACCAGCAGCTAATAAAACAATACATCCTGCGCCTTTTACAGAAGAATTAGTTCATAGAATGTTTATTATCGCCGAAAGTTACAAGAACGGTACTCTTACTGTTCTGGATCCTTTTGCCGGTATATGTACAGTAGGACTGGTGGCTAAAAAAAGAGGTCATAAATACATATGTATAGAAATAACTAAAAGCTACTGCGAATATGGGGATGCTATGATCAATAATAGCTCCAAAATATTGAGATTATTTTAAATTATTTTTCTTTAGCACTCTTCGGCTTATTAATTATAGCTTCTACGAATCTTGCTCGTATTATATGAAACTCTTTCCCATCAACTAATAGTTTGGAAGCAATATCTGAGTCGTAAATAACGCTATCTCCGATACGCAAGGTATGCTCCTTTTCTAATTGGGCTTTTGCTCTTGAGCCGATTGCAATTACTTTACCTGCATTGAGAAACAGATAGGTGCGTCCGTCTTCTGTATTTTCAGGTATTTGGGGCGCTACTATAAAAGGCTCTACAACAATCCTGTCCCCAATAGGCTTGATTACTACTGACATAATGATAAAAATGACTTCGAAAAAATAACTTATAAAAACACCATGGAATTTGTTAGCTTTTAGAATTAAATAGATTAGAATCATAATTCAAAAATCGACTTATTCTTCGCGTAGCCAGATCAATGTATTCTTTTTTTATTTCGTATCCTATAAAGTATCTTTTTGTTTTTAGAGCGGCTATGGCGACCTGACCACTACCCATAAAGGGGTCTAAAACTATATCGCCTTCAAAGGAATATAATTGTATCAGTCTGTAAGGCAGTTCAAGAGGGAACGGGGCAGGATGACCTATGCGCCTAGCCGATTCAGTTTTAAAAGTCCAAACACTTTTAGTAAATTCAAGGAATTCTTCTTTAGATATAGTACTTTTTTTGTCTTTACTTTTACGAACTAATAGACCGTAAGAAAATATCAGAATATATTCGTGTATATCTCGTAATACGGGGTTTTTGGCTGACATCCAGCTACCCCAAGCCGTAGATGCGCCCACACTGACCCCCTTGTTCCATATAATCTCGCCACGCATGATAAAACCTAAATCAAGCATATCTTGTATAATAAATGCATGAAGCGGTATATAGGGTCTTCGGCCTAAATTAGCAATATTAATACAAACCCGACCTCCAACAACCATTACACGCCTCAATTCTGACCAAACACGCACTAAAAACTCTCTATACTCCTTAAGACTCAAATCCTCGTCGTACTCCTTTCCTACATTATATGGAGGCGAAGTGACTACTAAATGTATACTACGATCAGGTATTTCCGACATATATTCGCTTGACTTGCAAAATATTTGATTTAACTTTTCAACATCTATTTTGTTTTCTGTATCCTCATATTGCGTCTCTATGCATAAGTCTTTATACATTTTCCTGCTATAAAGCCTATCTGATGTCGACATGTACGTTATTATACATTATTAGCCATTTCGAAAATTATTAAGTTCTCATTTTTGATAAGATATTTATAGTAAGGTCTAAATCAAAACAAGAAAAACTTATATAGGAGTTTGGTAATTTTGAATCATGTGCAAGTCTGAAATTAAATTGATAGAAAAAGAATATACATGTGTAAAGTGGGGCAATGCGGTAAGTGGTAAGTTTCTTGAGATAACAGGCGAGGGCTATAATTCGGGTTACATGTTCCCTCAGGTTAGATATGGAAAAGACGAAAGGGTTAATGGATGCCCTATAGTACAGCAACTATTTACTGAAATGCTATTTAGAGCCGATCTTGATTTTGGGCCGAATAGTGTAAAAGGAATAATCGTCCCTCGGTCTGGATGTTTTCTGTTTTGGGGGTATAGAAAAACATTAAGACCCCAAACGTACGAATCTTCCTTCAGTCAGCAAGATGCCTTGAAAATAATTGAAAGCATGAAAGAGTCTAAACACTTCGCTTATACGCTGGCCTTAAAGCTGGCGGGCGAACAAGGTTGGCAGGCAATGCCCAATGACAACGGCAATATGCCCTGCGCAAATAGCATGAAAGTAAATCACGAACTACGCGGTAAACCTACTGATTATAATCCTAATCCTCTGACTGCTAATGATAATCGTTACGTTAATAATGTTTTCCCACAACATGGGCTTGCCCATGGCACCAACTATGGTGTTACTGTAATACCAACATATGGTAATGGTATATCTAAAAGCCTTGCGCAATATAATCTGTTTGATTTTTTAATTCTTTGGAGAAGATTCTTTGCATTACCAGGATACCAATTAAATCTTGGTGGTACCATACAGCCTCCCGCCCAAGACCTACTGGTTCGAGAACTAAATACAAGACAAAACGTTCCTAATAGAGGCTCAATTTACAAGTATTCTCTTATATCTGTTTACTTGACAAGCCATAGAATTTATGGTGGGTTCCCTATTAAAGACGCTTGTGCCAATAGACTGATTAATATCGATGTTCATCCTATCCTCTGTATCCATGGAACTTACAAAGCCGTTTTAGCTCAAAAACAATTATGCGATTTTGCCATCTGGCTGAATCTGCCTTTTAGACCTTTATTTATGATTATGATACAAATATGGCACATGAAAACCAATAAACCATTAGGTAGTTTACCTAATAATTGGCAAGTATTGTTAGAAGTAGAGGAAAATAAAAAAATATTTGAAAATGTATTTGAAAAAGAATATCACATAAAATTCCCTAACGGCAGTATAAAAGCCTCTCACGATTGCGTAATAAAACAAAGACTATCAAAATGCCCCAGCGTATATCAGCGTTATACTTTAAATGCTGTTCTACAATCTGCTTTTAGCAATGCACGTTTATATAGTAATTCGCAATGGGCTACTACAAATAATCCCAACAACGTTATAGGCGCAGTAATATCTTACGCGAAGGAATCAGTTCTTGTAGCTCAAGAATCTATTCTAGCCAGATCAGAACGTTCAAAATACTTCGCTTATGTAGATCCTGCTAAGCATAACTTACATGTACAAAAATGGATGGAAGTTCTGGATGTTACAAGAAATACACAAAATTATATTAACGACATAGTTGAAACAGAACTTTACTATTTAATAGATCGACTTCCAGACCCCTCGACTGACATATTTCAGGAGTGTAACATGCCATAATTTTTGTACATTTATTCGTGGCTAATATTTTTCATAGGATTGTAGAAAACTTTTACCGTTCGGCCTATGGCCAGCATCGCTTTCTGGAGAACGTTGTTGGTTTTGACATGCAGCTAATGCGTATTAATAAAGGCGACTCTAATGAGAAGTATCGGGATGTTTATGGACCTGGGGCTATTATTCCAACTCAATATTCACCTATCAAGACTACTAAGGTAGTTATGCAGTTATACACCATTTCACAACTCACCGAAGAAACCTCAGATTTAGGCGAAATAACCTTTTATACTTATGACAAAGACGTGCGAATAGGAGATGTGCTGAAAACTACAATTAACGAAAAAGAAATTACAATTGTAGTAAAAAGTAAAAAGACCATAGGCTTCGGGGTCAATGTAGTATATCAGCTCACCGGAATGGCCGATATAGCGAGAAATCTTCCGGGAACCAATTTAGAAGTGAACTATTAAGCGTATCTTTGAAGTTAATGACCGGTTTTTCTGGCCGTTCACTAGGTAGCGCCAACACATACGAAGAACTATGGTATGCCTATTTCGCCGACCAAACAGCTATAGACTACTCCTACGAACTAGAACCATTCTACGCCTTTTCAGAACCTGTAAATTTGAATCAACTGATTTTGAATATAGGAGCAATAAATATAAATCAATTAGTAAGAAATATTGGTAGAATACATTATGATACAAGCGATGTCGACGGAAGCCTTTATGATCACGATTATACTAAATCATATATAACCGATTTGGAAATATTGGATGATGTGCATCTTATATTCAGTATCATAATCACAATGGAAGCTAGAGGTGTATGGGATGGTGATGAAGTACGCAACTTTCTTAATCCCCTCAGATACGAGACTACGCCCGATCACAGCGATGTTCTTTCCGGTGTAGGGTACAATCGCTCCATTCTAGGACACTACATGATATCTTGGGGTGACAGATTGGACGTAAGTATCGTGCACGATACCGATTGCACGGGCGTGCTCTTCTATACAGTAGGACCAAAAAGAAGAATAAACATATCAGTTAATCAGATGCTACTATATCACCACTTGATGTCGAATGGATTTCTTAGATTTATTGGAATAAATCGTGACCAAAATGTACTTTTTACTTTTGAATATGAGCCGCATACCGTTTATGCATCCGCAATAGCCGGTTTGCTTAACAAGTTAAATATCCGTGCTCACATTATTATTCACTTCTCTAATTTAGAATCTTACTCAAATAATCCTATTGTATATGTCAATAATAATTTACACCCCAATCTTTATTATCCAAACAGCAGATGTATTATATTGCAATCAGGTTTTCTGAGAAACAACCTACTATACTGCATACCAGCAAGATTCCCGATTTATTTCGTACATAGGGCTTGGTATAGCAGAACAGAAGATATTGTCGTTGGAGGCTGGCCATCTCTACCCTACTTTGTTCCAATACAGGAAGTATCCCCCATGCCATCCAATATAGAAAACACCTACTACAAAATGCAGGTTATACATCTCTTTAACATGGTACACAGTTTTAATCATGTCCCATCCATGAACATGAATATATATAGATCAAGAGACATAGAAGGATACCTCTATGCATTTTCCTATGATGGAATAGACTACCTTACAAGTCCCGTAGAATACTATGAAGTCTATATGCCTGAATCAGAGCAAATTAAAATTACGGTACTTAATTATGATAGTATAATTACAAATTTACCCACAGATTATTTATCTATTGTGATAAGCGGAGACATAACAGAAAAGAAAATTGTTGATTATGCTAAGTTAGTCAAACCTATATTTATAATGAATAAAGATGCCTCAATACATGCTAATTATAGGTACAATATTCTGTATAGGAATAACTTAAATAGTGCATTTACAAGATATTTAAGATACGATAACATATTATTAGACCAAAAAGGTATTAGCGTCTCAGAGATTATAATGAATACTACGACTTCACAAATTAGAACAAGTTTTGTCAATAATACCAGTAATAATATAATTTATGGAGGCATAACACATATTAATTTCTATACGGGTTACCCCTTTTTGGTTTTTAATATCTTTGAAGACCGAATGTATCAGACGCCTTTTGGTGAAAATTTGCGGTCTATATTCGAATCAATTAATAACTCGCACTATCCGATATTCAATAAAAGTATAGTAAACAGACAAAAACAAGACGAAAAATAAAACACAATAGTAAAATAACTACTTGAGTATACTTTAAACTGTTAAATGGTATTATAGAGATATAATAAACGAAGTTATGAATATTGAATTAATACATGGTAAAAGTGTTCATCTTGATTTTAGGCATTAAATTAAATCCTATAACATGAGTCGCATTAAGAATCCATACCTTGCGATGAAATGATTTGTTTATTGTGGGTTG
>Ga0197142_1004632_pt1 | contig 11063 bp, 11 predicted proteins | sample GBS60_MetaG_FD_148614 | JGI IMG/M metagenome (GOLD analysis project Ga0197142, IMG submission 148614) | Sediment microbial communities from Great Boiling Springs, Gerlach, Nevada, United States - GBS 60_MetaG | ecosystem: Environmental > Aquatic > Thermal springs > Hot (42-90C) > Sediment... | reverse complement strand
TCAAGCATATGAACCAAAAATTCCCGAAAGGATAAGTGAAAGGCGATTGCACCGCAAGCTTATGGGTTGCCTCTACTGGATTACCGAGCCTTAAAGGGGTAAGGCCGCGGTTCGGTAACCCTTTTGGAATCGCCAAAAAGCCCAGAGCGCGCTGGCTCTGGGCATAATATATCTTATCCTTTGCTCAGATCTTCTTCCACCTATTCGGCCCCTCAACATGCAGGTCCCTGCCGTATGCGTCTATGGACACGATGAGCGGGAAGTCCTCAACCACGAGCATGGTTATCGCCTCTGGGCCCATGTCCTCAAAGGCAACGACCTTTGCTTCCTTGACCCTGAGCGCTGGAAGGGCGGCAACTCCGCCTATCGCTGTGAGGTATATGGCCTTGTTCCTGACCATGGCGTCAATCACTGGCTTTGCCCTCGGGCCTTTGCCTATGGTTGCCTTGAGGCCGAGGTCGTATAACCTTGGAGCGTAGGCATCCATCCTGCCGGATGTCGTGGGGCCCACTGAGCCTATGGGTTTTCCGGGCGGCGCGGGCGCTGGGCCGGCATAGTAGATCGCCTGGCCCTTCAGGTCTATGGGGAGCTCCTCGCCCCTGTCCAGCATTTCAATCATGCGCTTGTGAGCGGAATCTCGGGCTGTATAGATTATCCCCGAAAGCTCAACCTCGTCACCTATCTCAAGGGACATGATCACATCGTCAGTGAGGGGTGTTGTTATCTTCTTTGCCATCTTGCACCTCCTATATCTCGCGGAAAGCGTGCCGGTTCGCGTGGCACTGGGTGTTTATGGCAAAGGGCAATGAGGCTATGTGGCAGGGCGCGACCTCAATGAAAACATCAAGGACGGTCACCGTGCCGCCGAGCCCCATAGGCCCGATGCCCAGCTTGTTCGCTTCCTCAAGGATCTCCAGCTCCTTCTCCGCCCAGAAGGGATCGGGGTTGCGCTGGCCTATATTCCGGAACACGATGGCGCGTTTGGCGTTTATGGCCGCGAGCTCAAAGTTGCCCCCTATTCCTATACCCACGACGGTCGGCGGGCAGGGGTTTCCTCCGGACTGGGCTATCCACTCTATGGCGAACTTCTTCATGCCCTCCCATCCAGCCGAAGGCGGGAACATCTTCACCGTGCTCATGTTCTCCGAGCCTCCGCCCTTTGGCGCTATGGCCAGCTTGAGTTTGTCTCCGGGAACCAGGGTGTAGTGGATTATTGCCGGGGTGTTGTCTCCCGTGTTCTTCCGGGTTATGGGGTCGCAAACGGATTTCCTGAGGTAGCCCTCTTTGTAGCCCTTACGGACCCCTTCGTTTATGGCCGCGGTGAGGCCTCCGCCGGAAACCTTTACCTCCTCGCCGACCTCAACGAAGAAAACCGCGAGGCCCGTGTCCTGGCAGATGGGCATCCTCTCGGCTTCGGCTACCTCAAGGTTCTTGAGGATCTGACCCATTATCTTTTTGCCGGTCTCGGACTCCTCCTTCTCGTAAGCCTTTCTGAGAGCCTCCTTCATGTCGTCCTTGAGGAACACGCAGGCCTCAATACACATATCGGCCACCGTGTTGACGACATCCTCGTATTTTATCTCCCGCATGGAAACCTCCTCGGTTGTTTTGGTGTTTTCACCTCTCAAAGCTCCCTGAAAGCCCGTCTGTTCGCCGGGCACTGGAAGTTTATGGCAAGGGGCAGGGACGCTATGTGGCACGGCGCGACCTCAATGAATACATCAAGGACAGTGACTGTGCCTCCGAGTCCCTGGGGCCCTATGCCGAGCTTGTTGGCTTCCTCAAGTATCTCCAGCTCCTTTTCCGCCCAGAAAGGATCGGGGTTGCGCTGGCCTATCCTCCGGAACGCGAATGCCCTCTTGGCGTTTATGGCCGCGAGCTCAAAGTTTCCCCCCACGCCTATGCCAACTATGGTCGGAGGGCAGGGGTTTCCCCCGGCCTGGGCTATCCAGTCCACGATGAAACCCTTCATCCCCTCCCAACCCGCTGAGGGTGGGAACATCTTGAGGGTGCTCATGTTCTCCGAGCCTCCGCCCTTACCGAGAAACAATATCCTCAGCCTGTCCCCAGGGACAAGATTGTAGTGGATTATTGCCGGGGTGTTGTCACCGGTGTTTCTCCGGGTTATGGGGTCAACCACGGATTTCCTGAGGGGGTTCTCGGCGTAGCCCTTCCTGACCCCTTCGGTTATTGCCGCGGTGAGTCCTGGCCCGGAGACCCTCACATCCTCTCCAACATCAACAAAGAGAACGGCCTGGCCAGTGTCCTCGCAGAAGGGCAGTCCCTCTTGCTCCGCGAGCGCTAGGTTCTCAATGAACCTCCCCAGTATCCTCTTGCCTAGGGGGGATTCCTCGGCCTCCAGGGCCCTTTGCATGACCTCCTTCATCTCACCGTCAAGGGTCATGCACGCCTCAGGGCACATCTCTGCCACAGCGTTGACAACCTCTTCATAAGCTATTTCTCTCATGCGAATATCCTTATCCCTTCAACAGAGAGGCACTTGCCCGTCCTCTCGTCTATTTCAAAGACCGCGCCCTCAAGGACCGGCTGTCCCGCGGCCGGCTTCGCCCTTACGCCGAAACCGGTCCTGAATGTCCGGAGGACATCTTCTGTCCTGACCCCTATCACCCCATCCCATGAGCCCGCCATGCCTATATCGGTTATGAAGCCCGTTCCTCCGGGGAGAACCCTTCCGTCAGAGGTCTGGACATGGGTGTGGGTGCCGAAAACGGCCGAGACCCTGCCGTCAAGGTAGCGCGCGAGCGCGCCCTTCTCGGAAGTGGCCTCCGCGTGGAAATCAACCAGGATCACCCTCGCGCTCACTTCCTCAAGGATCCGGTCCGCTGTGGCAAAAGGGTCATCAACCAACGGGTTCATGAACAACCTGCCAACCAGCTGGAAGACCGCGACCTCATCCTTGAGAAATAGCCTGCGGCCCGGGTTATCCACGGATGACAGGTTTGCCGGGATTATCAGCTCAGGACAGTCCTCAACGAATTCCCTGATTTCCCTCTTCGCCCAGATGTGGTTGCCTGTCGTTATGACATCCGCGCCCAGGCCCCTCAGCTCATCAACCAGCTCCTTGGTTATGCCCAACCCTCCGGCCGCATTTTCGCCGTTCACCACCACCAGGGAGGGCGAGAGCTCCTCCCTCAGCTGGGGCAGAACCCTTTCAAGGGCAACGCGACCAGGGCTGCCCACCACATCTCCGATTGCCAAAACCTTCATCTCATAAGGCGCAAGCGCCCTTTTTACAAAAGTCCCCTTATGAAATCAACCAGAGGGCCGGGGAAGAAGCCAAGATAGACCGTTGCCGCCGCGGCCAGGGCTATGGCTATGGCCGTCCAGAACCTCGCCCTGAGCCTCGGGGCCTCTGGCTCGCCCTCAGGTTCCATCATATACATGTAGACCACCACCCGCAGGTAGTAGTAGGCGGATATCACTCCGTTGATGAGGCCTATTATAGCGAGGGAAGTGAGTCCTGAACGAAAAGCATCGGCAAAGAGGTAGAACTTCGCTATAAATCCAGCGAGAGGAGGAATGCCCGCAAGGGATAGGAGGAACAGGGTGAGCAGAAAAGCGGTTAGGGGCCGGGACTTTGCCAGACCCTTGTAGGAATTGATGGAGGTGCGCTCGTCTCCCACGACAGCAATAACAGCAAAAGCGCCGCCAGTCATCAGGGTGTAGACCAATCCGTAAAGGACGATGGTTGATGTTGACCATGGGCCTCCGATCATGACCGGAATGAAGAGGTATCCGGCGTGAGCGATGGCAGAATAAGCGAGCATCCGCTTGACGCTTTTCTCCAGAAGCGCGGCCGTGTTTCCCACGAACATGGTGAGGGCCGAGGCATACCAGAGCAGGCCCCACCAGAGGTCCGGGTTGGTCGGGAACGCTATGGTGAAAACCGAGAGCAATAGCCCGAAAGCCGCGACCTTTGAGGCAGTGGCTATGTAGCCAGCCACGGGCGCGGCCGCGCCCTCAAACACATCAGGGGTCCAGAAGTGGAACGGAACCGCTGAGGCCTTGAACAGGAGGCCTATCCCGATGAAGGAAAGCGCGGCAATCAAAAGGCCTATGTTGTAGCCAGGCGCCGCAAAAGCCGAAGCAACAGCGGAGAAGGCGAAACTGCCGGTGAGCGCGTAGAGTAGGGCTATGCCCATTAGCAGGAACGCGGAGCTGAAGGCGCCAAGAACGAAATACTTTATTCCGGCCTCAGCGTCCCTCCTGGTGCCCCTCAGGCTGACCAGTGCGTATAGCGAAAACGAAAGGGTCTCCAGAGCGAGAAACAGCATCACGAAGTCAACGCACTTGGCGAGGAGCATGGCGCCCAGGGTGCCGGCCAAAAGGAAGAACCCTCCCTCGTACGGCAGGTCCTTCATGTCCAGGTATATGAGGAGGGAGATGATCGCGGCAACAGCGAAGACCAGGTCAAGTAGCCTGCCGAAGGGGGACAGAACGAGCATCCCGAAAGCAATGCCGGACACGGTCATGTAGGCCAGGCTAACGCAGAAAAGCCCCGCGAGGCCAGCGAGGGTAAGGATGCCTATGAGCCAGCGCCAGCGCTTTATGAGGAGGCCTATGAGCAGATAAACGAGCGCGAAACCGGCTGCGTAAAGCTCCGGAACCACTAAGTATAGATCAGTCATGGCTCACCTCCCTGGTCTCAGGGGACACTACTCTGGTTTCATCCACCTGCGCCGGTATCTCAGGGTTAACGAGCTGGACTATGTTCGCGGAAACAGGGTCAGTGTATCTCAGGAAGGTCTGAGGATATACTCCTATCCAGATTATGAACAGGACCAGCGGCGAAAGCACGAGCATTTCCCTGAGGGATAGGTCTTTCATCCGGGCGTTCTCCTCGTTTTCAAGCTTTGAGAACACGACCTTCTGGAACATTGTCAGCAGGTATACGGCGGCGAGGATTATACCCGTCGCGCCGACCCCGGCCCATATCACATTTGACTTGAAAGCACCTACCAGCGCGAGGAACTCGCCCACGAACCCATTGAGGCCGGGCAGGCCGACCGAAGAAAGCATGATTATCCCGAACAGGACCGAGAGCCTCGGAACTGCCTTCGCGAGGCCGCCGAAGGCCGAGAGATCCCTGGTATGCCTGCGCTCGTAGAGCATTCCAGCGATGAAGAACAATCCGCCTGTTGAAAGCCCGTGGTTGACCATCTGTATCATGGCGCCCTGAAGCCCCCATTGGTTAAGGGAGGACGCGCCGAGCACGATGAAGCCCAGGTGCGCGACCGAGGAGTAGGCTATGAGCCGCTTGAGGTCAGTTTGAACCCAGGTCATGAGCGCGCCGTATGTTATGCCTATGAGTGCAAGGACAGCCAGCCACGGGGCAAAGACCTTCGCGGCCTCAGGGAACATGGGGAACGAGAACCTGAGAAGCCCGTAGACCCCCATCTTTAGCAGGACGCCCGCGAGGAGAACCGAGCCGGCCGTCGGGGCCTCAGCGTGGGCGTGCGGAAGCCATGTGTGGAAGGGAAACAGGGGAACCTTTATCGCGAAAGCCAGGGTCATTGCGAGGAAAAGTATCTCCTGAGCGGAGATGGGAAGGCCTCTCGTTGCCTGGGTGAGCGCTATGAGGTCAAATGTCCCGAACTGGATGTAGAGCCAGATTATTGCCGAAAGAAGGAGGACCGAGCCGGCCATCGTGTATAGGATGAACTTGAAAGCGGCGTAGAGCTTGTTCTCGTGGCCCCAGATCCCTATGAGGAAATACATGGGAACGAGCATGGCCTCCCAGAACACGAAGAACAGCAGGGCATCCAGGGCGGAGAACACGCCCACCATAGCGGCCTCCATGACCAGCATGGATATGATATATTCCTTGCGCTTCGTCTCTATGTACCTCGTGGAGGAAAGGAAACCAAGGAAGGTGAGGAAGGTCGTCAGCAGGATGAGAAGAAGGGACATCCCGTCTATGCCCACATGGAAGGAGGAGTTTATCCCAGGGAGCCAGTAGGCCTGCCCGTGGAACTGGAAATCAGCGGCGCGGCCAAGGTCAAACCACCAGAGAAGGCCCAAGGATAGGAGGAGCTCAATGCCAGAAACGACGATAGCGTATGTCCAGAGCGTCCTCCTGGCCTTTTCTGGCAAGAAGAACACGGGCACGGTCGCGGCCAGGGGCAGGAGTATGACAGCAGTAAGCAGTTCCATTTTAACCTCCTATTTCAGCAGGACCAGGTAGAATATCAGGACCAGTCCCGCGAGCATCAGGAGGGCGTATGTCCTCGCGTTCCCGCGCTGGAAGGCCCTCGCGAGCCTTCCGCAGGTCCTCGCTATCCAGCCTGTCCCGTCAACCAGGCCCCTGTCTATGATATAGGTGTCAAGTCCCTTGTATAGCGGATACAGGGAGATGTAGTAGAGGGGTTTCACGATGAGCCAGTCGTATATCTCGTCAACCCAGTATTTCCGGTAGAGAACGGTGTATATGGGTCTTGCAATGAGGCCCAGAACCCTGTTCCTGAAGCCCGGGATCCAATACATGAACCCGGCCACCAGGATCCCGAGAACAGCCACCGAGACCGAGACGATCACGAGCGTTGTGGCGTTAACCTCAACCGCGTGCGCGGGATGGGTGCCGGAGAAAACCGGGGCAATGAAGGCGTGATAAAGGGGCCCGGCCCATCCGGACGCTACCGCGCCCACAGCCAGAAACCACATGGGAACGGTCATGGTCCAGGGCGACTCGTGAGCGTGCTCGTAGATGTGCTCGTCCCTGGGTTTGCCGGCGAACACCAGGAACACGGCCCTGAACATGTAGAAGGCCGTCATGAACGCGGTTATGGTGCCCAATATCCATATCCAGGTGTGGCCTGACCCGGCCGCGGCGTGAAGTATCTCGTCCTTTGAGAAGAAGCCAGCGAGGGGTGGAATACCCGCCAGGGCAAGGGAGCCGATTATGAACAGGGCCGCGGTCTGAGGCGCCTTCCTCGCCAGCCCGCCCATCCTTTGGATGTCAAGCTCGCCTCCGGCCGCGTGCATGACTGAGCCTGCCGCCAGGAACAGGAGCCCCTTGAAGAACGCGTGTGTGTAAAGGTGGAATATGCCGGAGGCGTATGCGCCCAGGCCCACAGCCACGAACATGTATCCCAGCTGGGAGACCGTTGAGTAGGCGAGTATGCGCTTTATGTCGTTGTTGACGAGGGCCATGGAGGCGGCGAATATGGCGGTTATGGCTCCCACGCTAGCCACGATGTATCCGGCCAACGGAACCGCGGAGTAAAGGGCGCACGACCTCGCAACCATGTAGACGCCGGCCGTGACCATTGTGGCGGCGTGTATGAGCGCTGAGACCGGCGTCGGGCCCTCCATGGCGTCAGGGAGCCAGACATACAGGGGGAACTGGGCTGACTTGCCGACAGCGCCGAGGAACAGGAGCACTGCCGCGGCAAGGAGTATCCCCTGCGCGACGTGGGATTCGTGGATGAGCGGGAAAAGCTCCGTGAACCGCAGGGTGCCGAAGACAGTGAACAGAAGGAACATACCGAGCAGGAACCCAGCGTCCCCTATCCTGTTCACTATGAAGGCCTTCTTGCCAGCGTCAGCGGCCGATTTCTTCTCATACCAGAAGCCTATGAGCAGATAGGAGCAAAGCCCGACCCCTTCCCAGCCAACGAACATCAGGAGATACGAGGACGAGAGGACCAGCAGGAGCATGAAGAAGACGAACAGGTTCAGGTAGGAGAAGAAGCGCCTGTATCCGGGGTCTCCCTTCATGTAGCCTGCGGAGTAGAAGTGGACGAAGAAGGATACCGAGGTGACAGTGAACGCCATGACAGCCGAGAGCTGATCCAGGTATAACCCGAACGGGATGTTCAGGCCGCCGGTGGGAAGCCAGGTGAAGAAGGTGAACTCCTGGGGAGGGGTTCCGAGGGCCATCATCTGCCAGAGGATGTAGCACGAGAGGAGAAACGATATCCCCAGCGCGGGAACCGCTACCCAGTGGGCCTTGTTCCTGAACCAGGTGCCCAGAAGGCCGTTTATAATAGCTCCCGCCAACGGCGTAAAAAGAAGAACCAGAAGTATTATAGCCATCTTACTTTTCCTCCTTTTCCCTGGCCAGGCTGGCGAAAGCGTCAAGGGTGGTATCCCCGTGCCTCGCCATCACAACTATCAGCGCTAGTCCGATCGCGACCTCTGCCGCGGCAACCGCCATCACGAGCGCCACGGCGGCCTGAGCGTCTGGCTTGCCCCAAGCGTTGAAAGCGGCGATGAGCGCTAGACAGGCCGCGTTCAGGGTTATTTCCAGGGACATGAGGGTGAATATGGCGCTCCTGCGGAAAAGAACGCCAAAGACCCCTATGAAGAAGAGGACAAGGGCAAGTCCTATGATTATCTGCGGGTTCATTCTTCCCTCCTGGTGCGGGTGAGCGCTACCGCGGCGACCATTCCGATGACCAGGATTACAGAAGCCAGCTCAAAGGCAAGCAGAAACGGCCCGAGGAGGGCCTGGCCGAGGGTAGCGGCGTTCACATCCGAGACCGGGTTGGCCGGGAAACGGGCGAACAACAGGACGCCCAGGGCTCCGAAGAGGGCCGCGAGGGTTATCAGGATAGAGAAGAAACCCCTCGCGGAGAGATCCCTATCCCCGGGAATCCATTTCAGGCCGAGGAGGCTTATGGCCATGAGGATGAAGACCGTTATGCCTCCCGCGTAGACGATGATCTGAGCTATTCCCAGGAACGAGGCGTTCAGGAGGATGTATATCACACCCAGGGAGAAGAAGCAGAGAAGGAGTCCAAGCGCGGCGCGGAGGGGATGCTTCGCCACCACGACCGATATCGCTCCCCACAACGCGGCCAGGGCGAAAATCCAGAAAAGAGCGAGTTTCAGGATCATTTGCCGGCCTCCTTTTCCTCCTCAAGGAGGAACTGATGAACCCTCTTTGCCCTGCTGTAGAATGGCTTGTAGAGGGTTGGGTTCTCCCGCCTCAGGTAGCGCTCGTGCCTAACGTGAATGCCGAGGGGCTTGGTCACAGGGTAATCCGGCGGAAGCTCCCGGTAGAACCCGAGCCAGACCCTTTTCGGGGGGGTTCCGGAGGGCACGAGCAGATCTGCCTTGTATACTATGAGCTCGTCCCTGGTGTATCTCGCGAGCTCGTAGTCATCCGTCATGATTATGGCCTCCTCAGGGCAGGCCTCCGCGCAGAACCCACAGAATATGCACCTGCCCATGTCCCAGTTCCAGACCCGGGCGAAGCGCTCGCCGTGTGATATTGGCTTGGAGAGGTCATTGACCGCTCCCTCTATGTAAATTGCCTCGGAGGGGCAGGCCGCTGAGCAGAGCATGCAGGCGACGCAACGCTCCCTGCCGTCCTCGTGCCTCTGAAGGGCTATCCTCCACCGGGCGCGCTCCGGTATCTCCTTGCGCTCCTCTTTCCTGAAGATGAACCAGCGCTTCCTGTTCGGATACTGGACCGTGAATGTGGGGCCGAAAAGGAGTCGCCTCAGGGTGTGGAGCATTCCTTTTATCAGGGGTATCACTGTCATAGGAGCACCTTGAGGGTTGCCGTGGCCACCAGGTTGACGATCGCCACGGGTATCAGTATCTTCCAACCGAGAGCCATGAGCTGATCGTATCTGACCCGGGGGAATGTCCAGCGCACCCAGAGCATCAGGAAGAGCACGGCCGCGGATTTGAGCAGAAACCACCACCAGCCTGGCGCGAACGGGCCCTGCCAGCCTCCGAGAAACAGGCTGGTCATCACGAAGGACGCGACGACCATGTTGGCGTATTCTCCCGCGTAGAACCAGCCCCACCTAAGGGAGGAGAACTCGGCCATGTATCCGGTGGCTATCTCGGCCTCTGCCTCCGGCATGTCAAATGGCAGGCGGTTTGTTTCAGCGAACATCGCTATGGTATAGACGAGGAAAGCGGGGAACTGGCTCAGGCAGAACCAGAGGTTTGACTGCGCCCTGACTATGTCCTGAAGGGACAGCGAGCCAGCCATTACCGCCACCGACATCATTGAGAGGAGCATTGGTATCTCGTATGAGATGATCTGCGCGGCTGACCTTGTTCCGCCGAGCAGGGGATACTTTGATCCGGTGCCCCAGCCAGCGAGCATCACCGCGTATGAACCCATTCCAGCGGCCGCAACGACAAACAGTATGCCGAAGTCAACATCCGTTATGTAGAACCATGGGTCGTATGGTATCACCGCGAGCGCGGTGATCGCCATTGTGAAGATAATGCACGGCGCCAGGAAGTGGACGAGCCTATCCGCCTCCCTCGGTATGACCTCTTCCTTGAACGCCATCTTCAGTATGTCCGCCACAACCTGGATGAGGCCCATCGGGCCGACGCGGTTCGGGCCTCGCCTCTGCTGAATGAACGCGGAGACCTTTCTCTCCGCCCACACCATGTTCATGACGAACCCGACCATGACGACCACGAGGACAATGAGCACCTTTGCCAAAAGCCATACCCAGTTGAGAACCTCGGGGGATAATTTCAATTCAGACCTCCTTCCTTACCTCCACACGGGCGGTCATGTCCTGTCCCACCAGGAGATTCACTGGCGAATCAACGAACAGGGTGGAGAACCTGAGAACGCCGGGCTGTGTCCTTTCCGAGATGCGCGCGACCAGAAGAACATCGTGCCCGTTTGCGGAGATCCTCAGCTTATCGCCCTCGGAAAGCCCCATGCTGGCCGCGTCCTGGGGGTGAAGCTCAACCCTTCCGGTGGGCATGTATTCCTCAAGGAGATCGCAACGGAAAGCGTAGTATGATGACTTGTAGAGGGAGCAGGCCGCGACGAGCAGGAACCCCTCACCCTCCCTCTTTTCGGGCGGTGAAAACGCTATTTCCTTCGGTTTGTGCTCATACCTTGCCAGGCGGAACAGCCTCCTCTCCCTGAACCTCGCCAGGCTGGGCACATCGGGATAGGGGTTTTGCCTGAGCTCAGGGGGCAGAACGACATCCCGGTATGCCGGAACCCCAGCGATTATATCCCTGCTCACATCCAGGACGCTCCTGTAGCCGGGCCTGCCAGCCCTTTCAAGGAGCCTCGCGAAGAGCTCGTCAGGGGGAATGGCTTCTCC
>Ga0197142_1004631_pt1 | contig 11064 bp, 17 predicted proteins | sample GBS60_MetaG_FD_148614 | JGI IMG/M metagenome (GOLD analysis project Ga0197142, IMG submission 148614) | Sediment microbial communities from Great Boiling Springs, Gerlach, Nevada, United States - GBS 60_MetaG | ecosystem: Environmental > Aquatic > Thermal springs > Hot (42-90C) > Sediment... | reverse complement strand
TTTGCTTTTTCTAATTCCATTTTTTTAACTTTTTAACTCCGACCTACTTTTTAATCTTTTTCCAACAAATTGGCCATAAATTCTTTGCTTTCTCTGGTTCATTCTTTAAAATCTGAATTCCAAGATATTTGTTTGTCTTATAATCCCAGATAATCGTCATTATCCAATTCCAACTTGCTTTTTCACCAATAACTCCATATTTAATGGCATATTCTCTAAATGTTTCAGGTTTCCACTGGAGATAGCTAAATGAAGCAGTTCCGTCTCTATCTTTAGTATTTATAGCCAACTCTTTATGAGAACTTTCACATTCTATAAGTTTTTCCACCAAATTTTCATAATAGTTTTCATCAACTTTTTCTATAGAAAATCCATTTGTAATTTCTATAATTTTTTCTTTTTTATTAACACCTGGCAAGAAGAAATATAGTGGAATGATGATTAAAATTGCTATTAGTATTGCCCCCAATAGGGGCGATATTTTATCCATTTTTGATAGATTTTTAATGCGACCTATTTTAATTTTAAATCTTTTTTAACAATTCCATTAATTAATGAAAGAATTAAAAAATTTTCTAATCCCTTTTTGTTTTCTTTTGCCATTTCTTTAACAATAAAATATGGTTCTTCAGTTTCATAAGTTTTGTTTTCATAGATAAATCTTATAGGTTCCCAAGGATCTAAAGGATTAAGAATTTTGATTTTCTTTTGTGGGTTGTTCATTTTTAGATAAAATTTAAATCATTGACCTCTTCATTATTAAATTCTTTTTTACCTATAATTTCTTGAAAAAGAAGAATTTTTTCTTGGTCTTGTTCGCTTACTGGCTCATTTCTTATAAGCTTGATAATGTAAGATGTTTTTAATCCTTTAATTGAAGATAATTTTTTTTGTGTAATTTCAACAATTGAACCTTCTTTAAATGTGGTTGTAATCTCTTGATTTTTTGATAATCCTTCGTGATATGTTTCAATCTCAGCAAAAACTCCTATTAAATCAATAGAAGAAGTTGTCAAAATCTTATATTTTTTTTCATTAAAATGATAAACCAATGTCTGAGCTATCTTATTAAATTTACCAGTCCTTGGATTTTTTATCCTGGTAATGTAAAAAACATTAAAAAGTTTGACCAATTCTGGTTTATCTGGAAAGAATTTGATATATTCAAAAGGATATTTTTGTTTTAATTCTTGGTAAAATTCATTAACTATTCCCATTTTCGTTTACGTTTAATTGATTAATTGACGACTCAAAATATTTAACGTGTTTACAATGTTTATGTGCTAAATAACCCATACAATCGCATTTAAATTTCTTTGTTTTTGTATTAAACATTACCCAGTATTTAAAATCATCTGGTAAATTTAATTCTTTCTTCGTTTTTTCAGAAGGCTTAATCATTTTAATAACAATCCATTCTGGAGATCCAGTTTTATATACTTTTCTTATCAATTCTGATTTCATTTTTTCTTCTAAAAATTCTCTAACTTTGCCCATTTTTTGTTTTTCTTTTTGTTGGAGTATAAATTATTCCCCAAAATATAACAAGTCCTGTATCACCTATAAAACAGTTGATTTGTTTAATTTTGCCCTTTTGATTTAAACGAATAGGTTGAGAAAATGAAAAACCCCTTGTATCGCCCTTTAATTTAATACAAATTTCATGAAGATATTTTTTTGCTTGTCTATCTGTAATATTCTTTTTTAGCTGCCAAAATCCCACGATTACGTAATCCCTATAAAATTTAATTCCAATCAAATCAAAAAGACCATGAGAACCAGCAGTTCTTAGAACGATGTTTCCTTCTTCTTCTAAAAGCTTCTTCACTTTATACTCAAAATTTCTTCCCCTGATATAGTTTGTAGTTTTTGTTTTTCTCATTTTTTTAATTTTTGAGGAATACTTAATAATTTCGCCCTTTTTAGTTCTATGCAAAATCTTTTTTTGAATTTAAGAAAATTTATTAAACATTTCTTTTCTTTCTTTTTTAAACAAATCTCTAATTCTGTTCCTGAAATTGGTAATTTTTCATAAATAAAAAGAACTTCTTTGTTCATACTAAAGAAAATTAATCCTGGTCTTAATGATAAAAATTGAAAATTTTTTATTGATGGTTTTATATAAAATTTTCTAAGGGTTACGGTTGAATAAATAAAATCATCTTTATTCCCTTCTTTTATGGTTAAGAAATATTCTTTCTTTCTTTCTTTAAAGATTTCAAGAATTAAAACTATTTTTATATCATTTCTAATTATTTCCTTTTTTTGCTTTGAGATTTTAATATATTTTGTTTTCCTCATTTTTCTTCCCCTTCATTAAGAATTGACAAAAGTTTTTCTTCATTTAACTTGTAAAAATCAGGATTATATTGTTTAAGTTTTTCAATAAAATCAACAATATCATATTCTTTCTTCCTAAAGCCTTTAAAACGATATTTAACATCAAGTTTTTTGACAATTAACCAAACATTTGAATATTTTGTTCCAAGAAATTTTGCAAGTTCTACAATGCTAAAAAATTTTTTTTCCATGTTTTTTGTAAATTAATTACGACCTTGTTCTTCATAAAGTCTTTCAACTAATTGATTGGCAAGTTTAACAGATAAATCAACAAGTTTTTTAAGAACTTCTTCATTTTGGAAATTTTCTTTAAGCCAATCAGATCCTAAAGTCATAATTAAGGTATTAAAAATCTTTTGAGCAGGCTCTAATTTGGCATATTGCCTGCTCCCTAATTTTTCGTTCATTTTTTTTTCATTTAATAACTCCGACCAAGTTTGAAATCCCTCTCCCAAGTCTTCTCTTAATCTATCTCTTTCGTGGTTAATAAAGTAATCTTCAGCACAAAAGTTACATATGTTTTGATATTCCTCGTTTCCTTCGTCATCTATAAAAACTGTAACTTCCATTTCTTCACCACATATTTTGCAGTTAGCAATTTTTTGAATTTTAGTAATTTCTTGCATGATATTTTTAGAAGTTAATTTTAATTTGTATTTTTGTAAAGAATTTCAAATTTTTCTGCATAATAAAGTTTAAAATTTCTTGCATCTTCAATTAAATTTTGTTTAAAGTTTGATAAAGCCATTAGAGCAAAATCAAGACATTTTTCGCATATATCTAAATCTTCTTTAGTTTCACGATTTACGAATAAGTAGATATTATTAATACCATTTTTAATTTCTTCTTCGCAAATATCACAAAAGAATTTATGATTTTGATACATTTTAAAGGTTAAACACGTACCTTACAAGTTGGAAAAGCGCGTGTAGAATAAAGAAAATAATTACGACCATAGAAACTATGTCAAAAGTTCTAAAAGTTCTGTTTAAATTATTCTGTTTTCTGGTTTTCATTGTACTTTTAAACTTAATTACGACCTTCTTTTGTTTTAATTAACTTATAATCATTATAAAACAACTTTTTTTATTTGTCAAGTATTTAAAAATATTAGTTTTTTCTATATTTTTTTAATATTTATTTTTTTTCTTTTTAATTTTCTTTCAGTTTTAGAATTTTCAACTACCATCTCAGCCTTTTCGCTTGGAGGTAAAATTTCGGTTTTCTCTTTAAAATTCTGTTTAAAATTGCGCAATTTTTCAATAAATTTTTTCCTTTCTTGATAACAATCTAAACAGAGAAAAACTTTCGGAGTAAGTGAAATAACATTCTGAGCAGGACAATTTCTTTTACAATAAGGACAAATAAAGATAGTAGTATTTTCTCCTTTAATGAAGTGCTGATTAGTTTGTTTATACGATTGGCAATTTTTGTAAGTGCTATATATATATGTATGAGGAGTATGAGAAGGTATTGGTCGGCAATTTTTGCCGATGTCATTGGCAAATTTTGCCGACGTATTTACATCGTTTGCCGACGAGTGGTTAATATCTTCGTTTTTATCGTCAAAATTTTCAGTTTTTTCATCTTTCTCTCCTTCTTTAGCATATCTTTCAAATTCTTTAGGAAGATAGGATTTTGTTTTGTCAAATTTAAATTTGTTATCAATTTTAGATAAAAGATGACCGTCTCTTTCAAGTTCATCAAGCCATTGTCCTATGCTTCTTTCTTTCATATAGAAAAACTTTTTTGCTAAAGCGCTTCTTGAATAATAAACCCATCCGTCTTTTCCGTGTCTTATTTTGTATAGAGAAATGCTTTTAATCTCTTTCATAATTAAGGCCTTTTCAATAGAGCCATATTTAATAACATCATCTACATCGAAAGAATGTGTTTTTTCTTTGAGATTTTGAGTTTTTGTGTTATAATTATTATTGACGACCATTTTTTGTTTTGGCAGGCTCTACACATTTTGGCAGAGCCTGCTTTTTTAATTTACGACGATTTTTTCTATAAAAAGAAAACCCCCGCCATCCACCACTTAATTTAGGGTGCTAATAAAAGAGAATTGCCAGGGCGGGGGTTTTCAAAATGTGGTGGATTATTGTTTATTTGCCCGGCAATAACAATTCAATTATAACAAAAATTTTCAAATTTTTAACTTTTTTGAAAATTTGATACAAAATATATATAAGTCTAAAATCCCCCTTCCCAATTTTCAAGTATCAAAAAGCCTTTATTTAATAGATTTTTGAAAAGCAATTTATCAGTATTTGACCTTACGAAATGGAATCAAAAAATATATAAAGTAACACCCGGGGGGAGAAATATATAGAGTAGAAGTGGGGGGTAGGAAAATATATAAAGCAGATCATGGAGGTGCTACTCTAACCCGAAATGACTTTTTGCTTTCTGATGGGTTAGACCAGCAAAAAATTACGATTTTTTGAGCAAAAATTAAAAACTCCCACAAAAAGAGGATAGAAAAATATATAGAGTAGACCCTGGTGGTGTAATACTAAGCTATTTAACTTGATTTCTAAAAGTTTTCTGTTATAATAAATTAACAGCTTCATGTGATTTTTTAAAGGCTTCTCCTTAATGGGGAAGCCTTTATTTTTTTTGTATATCCCCCGGGTTCTACTTTATATATTTTGTGTTTAAGTAAAAAAGTGTTATAATGAATTAGAAAATGACAAAACGAGGAAGACCAACTAAATTTTCAGATGAGACTATTAGAAAAGCAGAAGATTATTTAAAAAATTACAAACAATATGGTGATTTATTACCAACTGTTGAAGGTTTAGCCGTTTTTTTAGGAGTTCATAGAGATACAATTCACGAATGGAGTAAAAAAAATGAAGATTTCTCCGACATTTTAAAAAAATTGATGACTTTACAAGCAAAAATTCTAATTCAAAAAGGACTTCAGGGTAAATTTTCTCCAAGTTTAGTAAAGTTTTTACTATCTTCTAAGCATGGCTATATAGAACAATCAAAGATGGAAGTTGAGGAAAAGAAAATTTTGGTTTTAGATGAAGAAGACGAATAATAAATGGAAAAAGTAAATTTTTTTAAACTTGCTAACTTCTTTTCTAAACAGAAGATTTTTTTGGAATATGCTAAAAATTATCGTTATGTTTTACTTTCAGGAGCAGTTGGTACAGGTAAAAGCAAAGCTTTAAGATGGACTTTACTTTATTTGCTTTTAAAACATGGTAAAAAATATCCAGGAATACAGGCAGGTTTATTTTGTAATACTTATCCAGAATTAAATGATAGGCACCTAAAATATATCAGATTTGAGTTTCCAGAGTGGTTAGGAACTTATTACGAGCAGAGAAAGGAGTTTCATTTAAATCTAGAATATGGAGGAGGAATTTTGATGTTTAGGAATTTAGATGATATAGAGAAGTATAGATGTTTCAGCGAAGATACTGAAGTTTTAGTAAGAGGCAAGGGATTTATTCCAATTAGTAAAGTAAAAATAGGTGATTTTTGTTTGTCTTTAAATCCTGAAACTCGAGAGATGCTTTGGCAAAGGGTAGTGGAAACATATGAATATGATTATGAAGGATATATGGTTGATTTTTTTTCAAGATTTGGGGTAAGTTTTTGTGTAACTCCCAATCATAGAATGTTAATTAGGACAGTAAGAAGGAAAAAATTGTTTTTTGTTAAAGCAAAGGATTTGCCTAAAAGATTTCTTGTGCCAAGAACAGGCAACTGGAAAGGAAAATTGGGGTTACCAGAAAAAATTATTTTTTCTTCGAATGGTAACAATGGAAAAAAAATTGAATTTACATTGGAAAATTTTTTAAGGTTTTTGGGGTGGTATTTGTCTGAAGGTAATATAAGTAAAAGTAGGTTTGAAATTAAAATTACACAACTTAAAAAAGAAAATCTTAAAAAAATTTCTGAAATATTAACGGAGGCAAATATAAACTGGCATTATAATAAGCACAGTTTTTGTTTTAATAATAAGGCTCTATATGAATATCTTTTGCAATTTGGGAAAAGTTATCAAAAATTTATTCCCCAAGAAATAAAAGATTTACCACCTAAATATTTAAAAATTTTCTTTGAGGCTTTAATGAGCGGAGATGGAACAAAATATTCGGATAAAAAATATGTTTTTGTCACGACAAGTCCTTATTTGAGAGATGATGTTACTGAAATTGCGTTAAAATTGGGATTTAGTATAACTTGCTACGATATACCCCATAGATCAAGAATTTTTCCGGGTGGAACAAGAGCATATATAACACGTCCTGCTTTTCATTTGACAATAAACAAAAGAACTGCAGATGCTTATTGTGACTTTAATAGAAAAGGAAGGAGCAATTCTAAAAAAACTAATTGGGATTATGTTTTTTATAAGGGGAAGGTTTATTGTCCTTGTGTTCCCCCTTTTCATAATATCCTTATAAGGCATAGAGGAAGGACAATGTTTTGTGGACAATCTGCAGAATTTGCTTTCATAGGAGTAGATGAATTAACGCAGATACCAAAAGAAACTTTTGATTTACTTTTAGAAAGGAATAGATGGAAAGATTTTAAAGATGTTAGATTTTTAGCAGCAACTAATCCTGTAGGACCTTATAAACATTGGGTAAGATCATTTTTTATTGAAAAAACCTCATCAGATTTAAGATGTAAAGATTCAGAGGTTGTTTATCTAAAAGCGGGAGATAATCCTTATTTGCCAGAGAGTTATTATGAAGAATTAGCAAGAGGAATGGATGAAAAAATGAGAAAAGCATTAATAGATGGAGATTGGTATGCCTTAGACGATGTTGTTGATACAAGTGGTTATTTAAATCTTTTGACTTATAATGAACTTCAAAATGCAATTATAGATCATGATTATATCTTCCAAAATCCATCAGTTTTAGGAGTAGATCCTGGAGCAGGAGGAGACGAAACTGCAATAGTTATTAGAGATAATTTTTCAGCAAAAATTCTTTTCAATAAAAGACTTTCAGATACAATGCAAATTTTACCTTTAATTTCTACATTTTCTTCGCAAAACAAGCTTGTTTCAATTGTTATTGATACTACCGGAATAGGAAAGGGTGTTTATGATAGACTTACAGAAATAGGTTTTAAAACGCTTTCAGTACAATTTGGAGAAAAATCCAATTATTCTTCGCAATTTTTTAACAAGAAAGCAGAACTATTTTGGAAAATGAGAGAGTGGATATTACAGGGAGGAAGACTTTTAAAAAATGAGGAGTGGGACGAACTTTTACAGGTTAAATACAAGATTTTGTCAGATAGAGTTATAAAAATTCAACCAAAAGAGGAATTGCTAAGAAAAGGAATAAAATCACCAAATGTTGCTGATGCTTTAGCATTAACATTCGCAGAGGATTTATCAGCAATTAACATTTTTGACAATTTGGGAATTTTGAATTATAATGAATAAGGAGTTTAAGGGTCTTTTGGTAACAAAAATAAGTAAGAAAGAGATTTTACAAAAGCATCCAGAATGGCTTTATAAAGTTTATAAGCATTATTTTATCAAGCCAGAATATTACGATATTTTGAAAAAGATTTTAGCTAATAGAATTTATGAAGAAGCAAAAGCAAGAAAATATATTTTAGAAGATCAGATAGCCTGGAAAGAAACAGCAGGATATTTTTGGGGATTTGCTAAGGCAAGACCAACAATCATATTGGGAGCCTGGAAAAAGTTAAGACCACCATCTTTAACACCAGAAGAGTTTAAGAAAAAAGTTCAAAAGATTATAGATAGTTTTGAGTTTGAAATGGTTACACCAGAGATGATTGAAGAAGAAAAAATTAAGGACGAAATTAAAAAAGAAATTCAAAAATAATGGAATTTTACGAAAGGCAAGCAAAGGATTTAACAGAATGGAAAGAAGATGAAATTTTAGAAGAAGTTAGAAAACAATTTATAGAAGCACAGACAAGTTCATCTTTTAAAAAACGAGTTTGGGTAGAATATATGAAACTTTACCTCAATCAGGAAAGAAAAAGGGTAGGAGATTTGTTGATTGGTTCAAATCTTCTTTATACACAATTTAACGAACTTTATTCTTCGATTGATAATGATAATATTTTGGTAAATTTCAGAGAAAGAAATCCAAGAGATGCTGAAAAAGTTCAATATACGAATGCAGTAGCAAGATTTGATTTTGACGAAATGAGTTTAGGAACACTTCAAAGAGAACTTTATTGGGACTTACTTTTTTATGGAACAGGAATTTATGATGTTTCAGAATATGATAATTCAAGAAAGGTTACTATTGTAAGAATTCAATCTCCATTTACCTTTTTTGTAGATCCTTTAGCAAATAATATAGATGAGGCAAGGTTTGCGGGAAGATATATTTATATGACTGCTTATGAACTTTTAAACGATGAAAGGATTGATGAAAGCCAAGTTAAAAAAATTTTAGGATCTTCAAGACCATCTTCAATTGAAAAACTTCAATATGAAGAAAGGGCAAAAAATATTTTGCTTTTACAGGGTATTAATTATGCTCAAGAAGAGCACTCTTTAGCCTTTATTGAGGTTTTAGAATGGTATTTCTATGCTAATGGCAAACTTTGGGTAGTATGGACCGATAATGCTATAAAAACACTTTTAGGTTTTAAACAACTTGATTATCAAGATGGAGGAAATAAAAAAAGCAAAATTCCTTTTGTTGTATACTACTTTTCAAAATCTCCAAGAGGATTTTGGGGAATTGGAGTTCCAGATATTTTAGAGACCCATCATAGAACAGCAACTTATCTTCTCAATCTTTATCTTCAGGGGATAAAACTTGATGCTACAACCACATTTTTGGCTAATTTACAAGCAATTCATAATCCTAAAGATTTGATGACAAGAGAATTAAACAAAATCATCTGGACAAAAGTTCCTCCAGTAGGACAAATTGCATCATTTCCAAAAACACAAGTAATTTCCAATGATACACTTGCTTTTTATCAGTTAATTCAAAATGAAGCTTTGGGAGCCATAGGAGCATCAAGAATTTTAAGAGGTTCATTAACTGCAGTTAAGAAAACTGCAACAGAAATTGCGGTTGCAAAAGCAAAACAAGACTTACAAATTGCTTCCTATATGAGAAATGTTGTTAGAGGAGAACAAGATTTCTGGAATAGATGGCTTAAAAGGCACAAAAAATTTATGAAATTATCAGATAGAAAACTTGTTGAACTTATTGGTTTTAGAGGAGCAAGACAATTTACAGAAGTTTCTAAAGAAGATTTTATTCCGGTAGTTGATCCAATTATTGAAGTTGCTTCATCCTTAATATCAGAACCAGCAAAAATTGTCAGAAGAAGAGATTTGGCAGAAATGCTACCTATAATTTCTCAACTTGGAGGAAATGTAAAAGCAGTTACAAAGATGATTTTGAGAGATTTAGATTTAACACCAGAACAAATTGATATTATCCTTCCTCCTACACCGCATCAAATTAAAGCAAGAAGAGAAAACGAACTTTTGGCAAATGGAGTATGGGTTGATATTGATGAGACAGATGATGATTTAGAACACATTGAAGAACATTCAAAAGTTAGAGAAAATGAAGTTGTAAGACTACATATTGAAGCACATCAAAAAGCATATCTTTTAAAGCAGGGAGTTAAAGAAAAAACAGAGAAAATTCCATCAAGACAAGAAGAAATTGAAGAGCCAGAAATGGAAGAAAGAGAAGAAGTTGAAAGAGAAATGCTTCAAGAAACACCATTAGAAGGTTTAAATGTTTTAAGACAATTTTTAGAACCCAAAACACCAGGAGAAGTTAAATAGGTCGGGTTAAAAATAAAACTTACAATGCCATTGACAAAAAAAGGAAAAGAAATTTTGAAAAAGTTTCAAGAACAATATGGGAAAGAAAAAGGAAAAGAAATTTTTTATGCTTCAATAGTCAGAGGAATTTTACCTTCTAAGGGATTACATACAAAAGGTAGTGGTAAATTAGAAAAGGCGAAAAGGACTTATCAAAGAAAAAAGAAAAAATGAACGAAAAAACACTTTTAGAAGAATACTTTGGCAAACAAATTCAGCAATATATTTCAGAAAATCCAGGAAGATTGCAGGAATTAGTTTTAAGGCTTAAATCCTTTCAAGTTTCAGAAGAATGGCAGATTTTGAAGAAAGTTATTGAAGATACAAGGGAAAGAGTTTTGCAAAATATGTATTCTTCCCCAGTTGAACTTGGAACATTGATAGCCTACAGAGAAAGTCTTTCTGCTCTTGATTTTTTAAGAAACCTTCCAGAAAATCTTTTAAAAGTTTTGGAATTAGAGTTTCCCGTAGAAGAAAATCAACAGGACTTGACAAATTAAAATTGGGGGTTTATAATAGAAGCAACAATGCCAAGAAAAGCAAAAGTTCAAAAAGAAAATAACGAAGGAAAAATTGAAGTTCAAAGTGAGTTTTATCCTAAAATTATTGGTGGAGTTTGTGAATTTTGCGGAATTCCAGCTAAAGAATGCCAACATTTTAAAGAAGATTTTGAAACAGGAAAATTTAGGTGTTTATGTGGTTTAACAAATAACCCATCTGCTTTTCAGCAAATTATTGTGATGTATTATCCAGAATGGAAGACTTATCTTTGTAATGCAGATACTTGTAGAAGACATGTAGAATCAAGAGGAGGATATAATATACCGGAAATTTACAATTTTTACGTCAAATAATTAATTTCCTTGTTTGTCTGCTCCCGGGCAAGCAAGCGTAGA
>Ga0197142_1004630_pt1 | contig 11066 bp, 8 predicted proteins | sample GBS60_MetaG_FD_148614 | JGI IMG/M metagenome (GOLD analysis project Ga0197142, IMG submission 148614) | Sediment microbial communities from Great Boiling Springs, Gerlach, Nevada, United States - GBS 60_MetaG | ecosystem: Environmental > Aquatic > Thermal springs > Hot (42-90C) > Sediment... | reverse complement strand
TACTCCACCGCTCCAGCCACTTCCTCAACATTATTTGGGTCAACTATAAAGCCGGTTTTCATATGTTCCACTATCTCTGATATCCCTGCTGCCGAGCTGACTATAACCGGTTTTTCATGAAGCCATGCCTCCGCGACAACCAGCCCGAAACCTTCAGCTCTCGAGGGCAGTATGAAGACATCGCACCTTTCGTAGGCGGCGTCAAGCATATTTTGAGGCAGATGACCTGTAAACACAACCTTGTCGCTAACCCCCAGAACTTCGGCTATCTCGGATACTTTCGCTCGCCACGCACCAGCCTTGTCAAGCCCAAGGCCCTTAGAGCTGCTTGAAAAGCTGCCGTTGCCCACAAACACAAATTTTAGTCCTGGATATCGTTTAACCAGATGTGCCAAAGCTTTTACCGCCGTGTCATGGCCCTTCAATGGGTCGAGCCGCGCCACAAGTAGAACCACAAAATCATCGTCGTTTATTCTGAATTTTTCGCAGAAGGACTCGACCTCGGCTCTTCCAGGTCTTTTGTATTCACTGAAGTCTATGTACGGATATATGTGGTATGCTCTGCCTTTGTAGCCTCTTTTGACAAGTGTGTTTAGGTATGTTCTGCAGCTGACTATTATGGCGTCGTAGGCGTTAAGAAATTTTGTCAGAAAGGGCTCCCAGTCCGGTGGTATGGCTTTTTCGTCGAATGGGATGTGCCATCTGAATATCTTCGGCTTCAGGCTTTGAAGCATGTATCCTGTTGGGAGCTGTTGGAAGTCGTGTATGTAGAAGAGGTCGAGGTCCTCTTTCTTGTCGAGTTGAAACAATGTTTCGGCGCAGACCCTGTTGTAGAGGTTGAAGTATGCGTATTCGTCGCGCCACGCTAGCTCTATTAGCGGCGGTATCGACTGGTCGGCTGTACCGTGGAAGAGCCTCCACATATGCTCCTTGACAGCGCCGTAGGATTTCAGAGACGACTCGTCGACCTTCACGGCGATGAGCTTTATTCCGTTGTAGACCATTTTAGGAGGTGCTTTTGGGTTGAGGGAAACCCAGTAAACATCCTCAGCCATATTTTGGGATTTCATGTGGAGAAGAAGCGGGTACACCATCCTTGTGACGCCGCCGGGTGAGAATACATAATCCCTGTCTATCTCAAGCTGTCCCACATCCACATAGTCTCGTTGGCTTAACCCTTCAGATAGAACCCTGATTAGCGGTGTCTGTGAACAGACAGCGAGGCGCATTACGGTAAAATTACGACCTGACTGCTTTAAACGTTACGCTTTCACGGCGGCTTTTCGCTTCAGGACCTCGGTGTCGAATTTTTCAAAAACCTCGGGAAAGTTCTCTTTCAGGTAAAGCCTTATAATGTATAGTGTTGCCGCGACGCCCAAAACCCCCATCAGAAGCATGGCCCACCTCGGGTAGAAGAGTGACTCGGTAAGGAACATGGAGACCGCTATCCAGAGGACGGGTGAGACTAGGAAGAAGAAGGCCACTATGGCTTTGGTGACCAGCATTTTATCTCCCAGAAGCCTTGCAATCGTGGCGGTCACGCCGTCCGAGAGCTCCGCCTCTGCGGGGAGGTCTGGGTTCAACCTGTAGATGACTTTACCTATGTCATCAAAGAGCTCCATGTTTGTTGCGGCGTAGAAGTCCCGCTTAAGCCAGGCCTTTTTAACCCCGTTTTTTGAGACCAAAAAGATGTTTTCACCCTCTACCTCCATCAGCAGTCCTCTCCTCTTCCCAAACTTTTCTATCCTCTGGAGAACTTCCTTAGTCAGCTCTAGGCCGGGGTTTTTGAGGGCCGACCCGAGCATGGGGGGCGTGAGCGGGACATATCGGTTCACAACGACCGGGCCGTCCCTAAACTCGGGCATCTTCTCCTGTATCACCGCGTCCGGCACACCTTTCTCAACCTGGTCCCTCACATGTTTGAAAGCCTTGGCAAAGGCCTCCGACATATCATTAAAGCAACCGTTGTCGTCTATTTATGCCTGCTCACCGCCGTACAGAAAGCAGGCAACTCTAACTTTACTGTCGACAGGGTACATCTCCGGCTCCCTAGTGTCGCAAACACCTGGCATAAAGGCTGGGCAGCGTGGGTGGAACCTACAACCCTTCGGCGGGTCCAGTAGGCTCGGCGGCTCCCCTAAAATGACTTTCCTAAAGGTCAGCCTATTCTGTGGGTCCGGGTCTGGAATGGCCTCTATCAGGGCTTTAGTATACGGGTGACTCGGATTTGAAAGAACCGTCCTTGTTGGGCCTACCTCGACCAACTTCCCGGCATAAATAACGGCCGTCCTGTCGGAGAAATACTTGGCAGTAGCCATGTCATGGGTTATGTATAGCATAGTTGTCCCGTATTTTTGCTGAACCTCCCGGAGAAGTAGCAGCAGCTCTACGCGTATTGAGGCATCCAGCATCGTGACCGGCTCGTCCGCGACTATGAACTCGGGGTTTGATATCAGGGCGCGGGCTATGGCGACCCTTTGCCTCTGACCACCGCTCAGCATATGTGGATATTTGTAGGCGAAAAACTCAGGAGGCTCCAGCTTTACGTCGCTCAACGCTTTGAAGACCCTCTCCCTTCTCTCGCTCTTACTTCCTATTTTGTTGACAACGAGAGGCTCCTCCACTGCCCTGTAAATTGTGAACCCCGGGTTGATGCTTGAGTATGGGTCTTGGAATATGACACCCATCCGCCGCCTCAATGTTTTGAGCTGCTTTTCAGACATTGACGTGATGTCGAGACCGTCGAAGTATATTTTTCCACCCGTCGGTTTTACGAGCGCTATCAGGGCCCTCCCCAGAGTTGTTTTCCCCGACCCACTCTCCCCAACAAGTGCAAGGGTCTCACCCCTGAATATCTCTAGGTTCACGTTATCTACGGCTTTCACAAACCCCGCTACCCCGAAGAGCTTTCTAACAGGAAAATAGACCTTCAGGTTTTCGGCTGCGACTAAGGGTTTGTCCGTCAAGTTTTTCCCTCCTCCAACAGCCAGCATAACGCTGCCTGTTCACCGTCCCTGTACATAGGTGGCTCTTCGACGTCGCATTTCCCCTTAATGGCGTAGGGGCATCTTGGATGGAACCTGCAGCCCTTCGGCGGGTCTATGAGGTCCGGAGGGGTGCCGGGTATGAATACAGGCTGTCTGTCAACCCTCAGTGTTGGGACGCTTTCCAGAAGAAGCTTTGTGTATGGATGTTTAGGCTCGGTGTACACCTTCTCGATAGGCCCTATTTCCGCGAGTTTTCCCGCATACATGACTGCGACTTTGTCCGCGAGCTCGCTGGCAAGCCCCAAGTCATGTGTGATGAAAATGTATGAAAAGCCCCGCTCGGTCCTCAGTCTCTTCAGCAGGTTCATTATGTTGGTTTGGGTGATTACGTCGAGGGCTGAGGTAGGTTCGTCTAAAATGACGAGCTTGGGTTTAAGAACCAGAGACATAGCAATCATAACCCTCTGTTTCATGCCCCCGCTCAGCTCATGTGGATATCGGCGGCTCATCGTCTCGTCAAGGCCTACTAACTGTAAAGCCTCAACAGCTTCCTTCAAGGCTTCATGCTTGGACATGCCTTTGTTAACTATCAGTGGCTCGGCTACCTGGTCCCCAACCCTCATGACAGGGTTAAGCGAGTTCATGGCCCCCTGAAACACCATCGAGATGCCGCCAACACGGACTTTTCTTCTAAACTCCTCTTCACTGATTTTGCTTATCTCCATGCTGTCAAATTTTACCGACCCGCTGAAGACTGCAACGTTCCTAGGGAGTATCCGGATTATGGCGTGGGCTGTGGAGGATTTGCCTGACCCGCTCTCACCCACAATGGCCAGCGTCTCCAAATGTCCAACCTCAAAACTCACAAAGTCAACGGCCCTAACCATGCCCCTCAACGTCGAGTAGTAGAGCTGCAAATTCTCCACACGGAGTAAAGACTCGGTTATATCAACTCACCCTTTAGGACCACTACCCCTAACATATCCTAGAACACCGTGCAGCCCTACCACTATGCCGGCAAGTGATAAGCTGTAGGCCAGTAGACTCAGAAGAATGTCTTTCTGTATTACGTCCACAACCATCATAAAGGACAGTATGAAGGCTGTAAAAATGAGCGTAAACCCAACCAAGATCTCCGCTGCCTCCTTCAAAATCACATCTCCCTTAGCCTTGGATTGAATATTTTATCGAGCGTGAAGCCTATGAGCGCGAAGCTCACCGAGGTCGCGGCCAACAGTGCTGAGGGCAACAACACCCAATAATACTGCCCTTTGAAGAGGGCTCCGGCGTAGAACGCGTCCTCAATCACCTTACCCCATGTGGGTGTTATGGGGTCTCCGATGCCCAGTATTGCGAGAGCGGCCTCGAGAAAGACGAAGTCAGCTGCGGAGAGAACGACGGAGGGGATCATCGTGGGCAGCACCCTTGGGATTAGGTGAAGGAGGAGTATTCTAAGATTTCCTGCACCATAGGAGCGGGCTGCCTCGATGTATGGTGATTCCCGCAGCTGGAGAAAGAGGGCGCGGTAGTTTTTTACACCGGGGCCGAAAGAGCTCAGAGCTATGACGATCAAGAGGATTACCCAGATGTTTACCTTGTAGAGTGTTGAGACCATTATCAGGACGGGTAGGAAGGGCAGTACTAGGAATACCTCGACTATGCGCTGCATGAAGGTGTCAACGACGCCGCGGAACCATGCGCTTACGGCACCTATCGTCATCTGGATGAGGGCTATTGAGACGGCGGCTGAAACACCGAAAAGAAGGGCTATGGGCGTACCCCATAGCAGGGCTATTCCTATATCCCGGCGTAGATGGTCTGTCCCAGCCCACCCATAAACTTTCCCGTAAACCACCAGCTTAATGTCGACGTCTGCGGTGGGTTCGAACATAATCCCTTCAACAAGCAGTGTGTACCTGCCCTTCAACACCTTTAAGGTTTCGGGCTGCAGTATGCTGGCGTCCTCCACAGCGAAAAGTGCTGCCGTAACCGAGAGCTCACTCACAGGCTTTTCTTTAAGGAGGTTTTCCACACGTTCATTCAGCTTCTTCACAACCTCGGCATCTGAGGATATGAAGAACCTGTCTTCGCGGCCTACCGAGAGTTCTTTGATTACTATTTTAGCGCCGTCTGGTTTTACCCAACTAACCGTCAACCTTGGCTGGGATGCGTTAAAGGTTGATGTAAAGAATAGGTTGATTTCGCTTGGGAAGTCGTCGTAATCGTAGTCGAAGCTCAGTTCTGCTTTCAGTATTTTGATGTTCTGACCTGCGGGTACAACAACCTTCACGACCTCCGGGCCTATATCCCTTGTATCACGTATTATTGTCTCGGGAAGTTTTGTGGATGTAAAGAGGTTGAACCATGCGGGGACTGCGTTTCTAGGACTGTCCAACCATGTCAGCTCGCCAGCCCTCCACAGCTGGGCAGCTTTTTCAAAGGGCACGGTTATGACCGTGTAAACGGAGACACCTATTAGGAATAAGAGAAACGCAATCCCTATTACAGCGGATTTATACCTCAGAACAGGTTTTAACCGCATCATCCCCTGGTCGCACCTACCTTTATCCTTGGGTCGAGCAGCGCGTAGACAATTTCGAGCACGAAAACGGTTAGGGCCAGGAGGTATGCGTATATCACGACGAGGCCTACGAGGACGGGTGTGTCAAAGATGACGGATGAGACATAGAAAAGGCTTCCTACGCCGGGCCAGTTGAAGACAGTCTCGGTTATTATGGCCCCTGTCCATGACGCGATTAGGGTGAGTGAGAGGTCTGTTATAATTGGTGGCAGGGTTGGGCGCAGTATATACCGCCTCATGATCAAGTGTTCTGGTATGCCTTTGGCCCTAGCCACCTCGACGTAGTCCTCGCTTGAGAATATTAGGAAGAAGGTTCTTCTGGTGTAGCTGCTTATGAAGAAATATGCTGTCAGCCATGAGAGGACTGGGAGTATCATGTGGCGTAGGACACTTAACGCGTATCCAAGCCTGTCGGTTGGCGGGGGGATGTCAACCATCCCACCGTAGGGTAGGACCCTTAGCACTGACGCAAATATCAGTATGAGGAAGAGGCCGTAGAACCAGCCTGGAAGCGAAGACAGCGGAGTCAGCAGGCTCATAACCCTGTCAAGACGGCTCCCATATCTTCTGCTGAGGTAAAGGCCGGAAAAAAGCCCCAGGAAAAACAGTACCAGCTGGGTTGTGGTGAAGAGGAGGACGGTGTTGGGCAGCCTCTCCATTATTATTATCCGGACGCTGCGGGAGCCGCTGTCGCTGGAGAGGAATAGGGCCCTACCCAAATTCAAAGAGAGAGCATCCCATAGGTAGTTAACGCTCCTCACTATGAAGGGCTGGTTAAAGCCAAGCCTCTCCAACTCATTTCGGTAAAGTTGGTCGATGAGGTTTCTTATCGCCGTCTCGTTTAGGCCCCGGTATGCGGGGTTGGCTCTCACGCTCTCGGATACCCTGAGGAGGACTTCGCCCCTGACTATTTCATCCACGTATCCGCCCATGTTGGCGATGTAGATTGTGACGTAGACCGCGACAACCACTGTTGCGGAAAGTATCAGGCCTCGTCTAACAAGGAAAAGAGTCCAGCCGGGAATCTTCATAACTGTATAAAATAAAAAAGGGAAAGAGTTTAGGGATGCCGGCTATTTTTTCCGCATGAAGCTCACTGCTATACCTGCTAGCGAGAGCACTATCGCCAACACCGCCAACCCTAGAACAAGGTTTACCGTTCCCTGCAGCCCCTCCACGCTAGAGCTTACTTTGTTTACGCTGCCTGACAGAGACTTGAGCTGCGAGTCCATCCCCGATATCTTTGCCTCTATGTCGGCCCTTGCCTTCGCCACTTCGCCGAGTATGCTTTCTTTGAAGCTTAGCACGTTAAGGGAGGCTGTTGCTGTTGCCGGGATGCCGACAAGCTTTGAGACCGCGATAACCTCGAGTGAGGCGGCGCCAGTCGGTAGTTTGTAGGTCTCTTCGGGCTTAAGAACCACGCGCCATACACCGCCGCCAACGGGTTCTGCGAAGCCAACCGAAGTTCCGGCTGGGCTTGTGAGAATATATTTGACGTAGGCTATGTCGTCTTCTCTGTAGGGCTCACCTTTGAAGGTTATGGATATTGGCACCTCGGCCGGGAACCCTGTTTCGATTGTGGGTGTGGCTGTAATCTTGACGCTAGGTATCTTAGGCTCGGCGAAGCCAGCCCACTTTGTCGCTGGGTCGGGGAACTCTCTGAAAGCCTTTAGGACAACGATTTTAGCCGTCGGGTCAACCCTGTCTAGGTAGAACGGGCCGTTGCCGACTAGGAAGTGTCCCTTGCTGTTGACCCACGCCTTCAGGTTATTATAACGCTGTAGCGCCTGCTCTATTGAAACATACTTCTCCATGACATCCGTGTAGGGTATGAAGCGCTCTGCGATAGCTCTGTCGAGGTATTTCTTCAGTATATCAATGGAGGGGCCTGCGACGAAGCTTGTCCACTCGACCTTCAGCTGTTCAGCCTTATCTGGCGTAAACGCCAGCTCGCCGTTAGCCTCTGCCAGCCACGCCACTGCTATAGTATGCCATGGACCAGGACCGAAAGAGTAGTCGGTGAAGAACGCAGATGCCGCGGCCCAAACATTTGTTTCAGCATCAAGGTATGCTCTGTCGGAATAGTATTCAATGACTAAGGGGTCATCGCTCAGTATCCTGAAGCCTTTGAAGGTGGCCCTGAACTCCTCGAAGGTGGGTACGTAAGATTCGTCAAAGACCGGGCTTTTCTCGTCAGCTCTGTCGAATGTGATTATGTAGCTGAAGATTATGTCGGCGAGGGACATCGTGCTACCGTCGTGGAACTTTGTCTTAAACAGGTTTTCGTCGAAATAGACTACCGTCTTTGTCTTGGCTGTTGTTCCGGGCGGCGGATGTGTTATCTCCTGATTTTCTGCATCCCATCCATACCATGCATCCTCAGGGACAACTATCTCGGGCACAAACCTGAGGTTGACATAGTCAAGTGTCGCAGTCATAGGTGTTCCAGCCAAGACATACACATCTGCACGGGTAATTCTGTTCGGCAGATAGAGCCCTGTGTATGGGTCTGAGATCACTGCGGGGTCGCTTGTGGGCCTGTAGAACATGGTGTCGTAGACCCAATTGCTTCCACCTACTGGGTTAATGGGTTCGACCAAGAGGTCGCTGGAGGCTATTTTGACGCTTCCGCCGACTTTGTCAACGTATCTGATGGTGTAGGGCCAAAGTCTTGCACCCGAGTAACCACCTGCAAGGTCGTATGTCAGGGAAACGTCCTTTCTTGCAGCCCAAGGAGCTGTTTGATGCACCAGCCAGACCCTTACAGAGTCCTTCATCGAAAGCTCCAAGGCCTTCTCCATCAGCTTATTACGCTCCTCTATGGAGCGGTACTCTCGGTTCCATAGTTTTCCAGCGACCGAGTCGAAATCAGGATCTGGTTTGTACGCTTGCCAGAGGGGAACAGGTAGGCCACGGCTTGTGTAGAAATAGCCAAAGTTGTCTCCCTCATCCCTCGATACCTCGGTTGTTATCCACCCACCGGTGTAGATATGCCATTTCCCGTCAGCTGGGTTTCCACGTATCCATATCGGCGAGGCCTCCCGGCTTGTCTTATACTGCCTGTCGACTGTGAAACCCAGCCGCTCCAGCTGCGAGGCTATGTAGTCGCCTATCTGCTTTCTTTGGTCCTCAGTTCTTATAAGGAAAATTAGAGTGACTGGCTCGCCCTTGTAGGTCCATTTTCCACCCACAAGCTGCGCCCCCAGCTTCTGCATCTCCTCACCAATTATCGTCCGCGCCTTGTCAAAGTTGTATGCGTATTCTCCTTCCAGCCTCCTAATCAGATCTGCATACCGGCCATAGTCCGGGAATGAAGGGGCGAGGGCCGTGTACCTAGGGACAGCTAGGCCTCCCATGATCTCGTTGGCTAAGTAGTTGCGGTCGATAAGATAGTTCAAAGCTTCTCTTATCCGCGGAACGGAGAATGGGTTAAGCTTACCTGTCGCAGGAAATTCTGGCCCAACGGGGTTGAACGTGAGCTCGTAATACAGCCCATACGTCATCACATACGTCAAGTCAGGGGATTCCCTCACTTTCTTGAATAGCTGCGGGTCCCTTAGGTCCCTGAAGTAGACCTGCATCTCGTTCTTCAACAACATATCAATTGCTTTAGCCTGGTCCTGTTCAACAAAGAAGACGACCTCGTCAACCCACGGACCATTTGGAACAGCCTGAGCAGCACCAGCCAACAGCAACCCTGGCACCAGCAAAATCGCCGTCAATAACACAGCACCAAACACTGAACTGCGGATCATTTTTCTCATAATGATGGAGACGTGCCCTTCTTATAAAACTACCTATCCTAAACCATTCTGCCCAAACATTGATAGGGGCAATATTACAGTGCCAATAAGTAAATATTTTCCCGCGGAGGTTTATTGGCAGTTTAAGACGGTTTTAACAAGCAACCATGATGTTTTTGTTAGGCAGGTATGGTGAGTTCGGCTATATCTTGTTTAAAAAATGATTGCTTTAACTTGGAAACAGGCCGCAACCTTCGTGTCGAGTCTAAACATTCTCCAGCTCCATGAGGCTGAGCATGTAGGATTTGGAGAGCTCTTCCGCAGAAGGAACTCTTATGTCTAACTGGATAAGCTTTGAGAGGGATTCTATCGCCCTTCTTGCGGCGAAGAAATCGGGCGCCATCTCAGCTGTTTCAACCAGCATGGAGAAATTCCTCAAGCCAGCCTCTGAGGCGAGGACGGTAAGCAGCCCAGCAGCACCGACGATTTGGCCCGAGTACCTTACACCCCCCACCACCCTCATCCATCTCTCCAAAAGCTCCGGGTCTGTTGAGGAGCAATAAACCTCCCGCCTTTCCGAGACGCTGTCTTTCCCGTACCCGCCTATTGTCACAATCGTACTGCACCCCATGTTTTTGGCCGCCGTAATTATCTTCCAGCAGAGGTCGTACTGTCCGTAGCTTGTGCTGGGCTGGGCGTTCCCGTAAAGTATGAGGAGCGGTGGGTCATGTTCAGCAACGTATATGTCGGCGAAGGTGAAGACTATTTTTCCCTCGGAGACGTAGCCTATGGCTGGGAAAAAGGGGGAGTAAAACCTTACAACCCTGCGGGACTTGAGGGTTCTCAACAAGTAGGCTACGGCGACTTTAGCCACCAGCCCTATTCCCGGCAGCCCCTCGACCAAAACCGCGTCCGGCACCCTGACCCGTTCCCCGCCGTCCTCATACCTTACTTCTGTTTCAAGCATGGAAATATCACAGTACAGGACGTTAATAATGGTTTGCGCAGAGCTTAAAAAAGCAGTAAAGGCAGATGCTGTGGATGAAGGCTGTTTTCGAGGTAAAGCACAAAGACCTCCTAGGTAGAATAGGTGTGCTCACAGTAGGCGGCAAAAAAGTCGAGACACCGGCCTTCGTACCCGTCATAAACCCCATAAACCAAGTAGTCCCAGCATCCGAGATAGGGAACAGGTTCGGTTGCAACATAGTGATCACAAACTCCTACATCCTTCTCCGCCGTCTCAGGGATGAGGCTAGGAACCGGGGGGTCCATGACCTGATAGGCTTTGACGGTGTCGTCATGACAGACTCGGGCGGGTACCAGGTACTGCAGTACGGCGAAGTCGAGGCCTCGCCCGTTGACATAGCCCTTTTCCAAGAGGCGATAGGTTCTGACATAGCGGTACCTCTCGATAAGCCGACTGGTCTTGTCAGGAGGAATCAGGCGGTGATGAGCGTTGAGGAAACCCTGCGAAACGTTAAAGCCACGTTTGAGGCCGTCGGGTTAGACAGCAGATGTGTATGGGCGGCCCCCATCCAAGGTGGCCTATACCCAGACCTCGTTGAGAGATGTGTCGACGAATACCTGAGAATGGGGTTCAGCCTGTACTGCCTGGGGAGCCCAACCCCCCTAATGACCTCCTACAGATACGATAAACTGCTTTCAATGATTTCGGTTACTAGGCGTCGTCTAGGACCCGCTCCACCTCTGCATCTATTCGGAGCCGGGCACCCCATGCTCTTCCCTCTAGTTGTT
>Ga0197142_1004629_pt1 | contig 11066 bp, 10 predicted proteins | sample GBS60_MetaG_FD_148614 | JGI IMG/M metagenome (GOLD analysis project Ga0197142, IMG submission 148614) | Sediment microbial communities from Great Boiling Springs, Gerlach, Nevada, United States - GBS 60_MetaG | ecosystem: Environmental > Aquatic > Thermal springs > Hot (42-90C) > Sediment... | reverse complement strand
TCCCATCTGCTCCATCACCTGCGTGTTGACCAGGTATCCCCGACCACCTCCGATAGTCCAGCCGGTGCGCTGTTCCACCTCTTTGCGTATGTCGGGGTCGTCGCGAAAGCCCCCCAGAAACAGCCCACGCAACACGTCCTCCGGCGCGACGGGCAGGTAACGCAGGGTGCTGATGGTCAGCAGAGGGGTTCCCTGCTCGTCCATCAGTTCTGGGCGCTCGCCCTGTACCACGCGCTCGGCATAGCGTCGGATGTCGTCGATGAGTGCCTGTCGGGCGGCGCGGATGGCGTGCGGGTCACGGCGCAGGGCGCGGGCGATATGGTCTATGGTCGTGTTCGGGTAGCGTTTGCCGTGAAAGGCTCCGTGCCCTTCGTGGGCGTGCCCCTCAATCGCCTGCATCAGCAGCAGTTCCTCCACATCCCAGCTGCAGCGCAGGGTCTCCTCGGCATCCATCTCGGCAAAGTCTCGCCGTATGATGTCCGGTGGAGCGACCAGGTCTTTTTGATGGCTCATCGTGCTGCCTCCAGGTGATGCAGGATGGTTTCATCATAACACAAATGGGGGGCGAAAGGACAATCCTTTGATGCCGAGCCTAACCCTCCAGCCCCCTTCCCTGCAAGGGAAGGGGGAGAACGAAACGCCCCTCTATCGCAGCGCGGTTTAACCTAACCCCCCAGCCCCCTTCCCTGCAAGGGAAGGGGGAGAACGAAACTCCCCTCTCCTCGCAGGAGAGGGGACAGGGGTGAAGTCTTCGAACACCCCTCTCCCGCAGAAGCGGGAGAGGGGCAGGGGGTGAGGGCAAACCACCACCTCCACCAGAAGATTTTTCGGGAGGACTTTCCCGCCGACCCCGCAAAAATGCCTTGACCAATACAAAATGAGTTTGATATATTGAGTTCAGTAGGGCATCTTCGTGCGATGCTATGGGCGGTCGTCGCTGGCGGAAGGACTACCTGAACGAGGTATGGACGCGGTATCCCTGCGGGGTGGCGTGCGGCGCTGGCGACTTGGTGGAGCAGCAGAAGCCGCTGGATGGTGGCAGCTGGACGGTGAGTGCGCTGTATCTGCAGGGCATTTCGCTGGTGCGTCGGAACAACGAGTGGCATCACTTTGACCCGTTAGGCACGGCGCAGGTGATTACGAACAGCAGTGCGCAGGTGGTGAGCCACAACGTTTATGACGTGTTCGGGGTGTTGCGGTATCAGCAGGGCAGTGCGCAGACGCCGTGAGACGGACTGCCCTGCGCCATGGCGTGCCTGTTTTTCATTCTGCTGGCGCGTGTCAACGCGGAGGCTGAAGCCCGCAGCAGGGAGCGTTGTTCAGGTTGCAACAACGGAGTTAGCCCGCAATGACTCGGCACAGAGCGCCAGTTTGACCCACTGGCTACGAGGCAGCCTCTATCCAGCCGCCCCGCAGTATGGTCATCCACATCCAACTCCCCATTGGTCTGGCAGGGCAAACACCGCTTGCGGTAAAATATGCATAACCTATGGCACGAGTGCTGGCACTGGATATCGGCGAACGGCGTATCGGGGTGGCAATCAGCGACGAGGGAGGCGTCCTTGCACAGCCCCTGCAGGTGATCGAACGCAAAGGCACAGCCACCGATGTGTCGCAGGTGGTGCGTCTGCTACAGGAGCAACAGGCGCAGGAAATCGTGGTGGGGATGCCTTACACCCTGCGCGGAGGGCAGGCGGGCGCGGCGGAGAAAGTGCAATCCTTTTTGGCGGTGCTGCGCGAAGCCGTGCAGGTTCCCATTGTTCTCGTCGACGAACGGTTAAGCACTGTCGAGGCGGACAGGCGGATGAGGGAAGCCAGTGTCCGGCGCTTGGCCCGTCGGAGCCGTGTAGATGCGGTTGCCGCCGCCCTCATCCTGGAGCGTTATCTGAGCGAGCGAAGGAACCAAGCGCATGGAGCCAACGGATAAACAGCGCGGAGGGCGATGGGTGTTGCTCTCCCTGAGCGTGCTGGCTCTGCTGCTGGCGGCTGGCTGGCTGTGGTGGCAGTTCCAGCCGCTGGGGCGGGGTTCTCTGCGTCTGGTGAAGGTGGAACCGGGCATGAACGCCCGCCAGATTGGGCAGCAGTTGCAACGGCAGGGCATCATCCGCCGCGCGTGGGCGTTTGAGTGGGCGGTGCGCGTTAAGGGATGGAGCGGGCGTTTGCAGCCGGGCACCTACGAGCTGCGTCCCAGCATGTCGCCGCTGCAGATTGCGCGTCTCATCGCGGAGGGGCAGGTGGCGACCAGCTGGGTGACCATTCCCGAAGGCTATACCGTGCGCCAGATTGCAGCGTTGATGCAACAGCGTGGCATTGCCGACCGCGAGGAGTTCCTGCGCCTTGCCACGCAGGAAGGTGATACCTTCTCCGCCTCGTTTCCCCTGCCGAAGAACCTGGAGGGCTACCTTTTCCCAAACACCTACCGCCTTCCACGCAGCACGGGGGCGCGCGCGGCGATACAGAGCATGATTTCCCTGCTGGAGCGCGAAGTCTACCAGAAGTACCGCGCCGAGATCGAGCAATCGGGGTTCACCTTCCACCAGATTCTCACCATCGCGTCGATGATTGAGCGGGAGGCGAAAGTGCCGCAGGACCGCCCGCTGATTTCCGCCGTTATCCGCAACCGGCTGCAACGCGACATGAAGCTGGAGATAGACGCTACTGTGCTGTACGCGCTGGGCACGCACAAATCGCGCGTGCTGTATCGTGACCTGGAGGTAGATTCCGATTATAATACATATCGGCGAAAAGGTCTGCCTCCGGGACCGATTGCCAATCCGGGAGTAGCCTGTATCGAGGCGGCATTGCGCCCGGCTCAGGTGGACTACCTGTATTACGTAGCGCGCCCGGACGGCAGCCATATCTTCACGCGCACGTTGCACGAGCATCGGGTGGCTATCGCACGGGCGCGGGCGGAGCGAGCAAGAGCGACACCATGACGAAACGAGGCTGGCTGAGCTGGTGCCCCGATGAGGTGGTCTCCAGCGTTACCGACATCGACCCGGCTGCATTGCTGCAGCAAGGCATTCGGGCGGTGCTGCTGGATCTGGATAATACGCTGGTGCCCTGGCAGAAGACAGATGTACCGGAAGCGATTCGGTGCTGGGTGGAGGCGATGAAACAGGCAGGCTTGCGCCTGTGTCTGGTTTCCAACACCCGGCGCCGACGCAGGCTGGAGGTGCTTGCGAAAGAGCTGGGCATCGCTTACGTGCCGAAGGCGTTCAAACCGCGTCGGTATGGGTTGCGGCAGGCTCTGGAGCAGCTGGGAACGCCTCCTGAGCAGGCAGTGATGATAGGCGACCAGATGTTCACCGACGTGTGGGGAGGCAACCGCATGGGGATGCATACCATCCTGGCGCTGCCGATGGCCCGACGTGAGTTCATCGTCACGAAGGTAAGTCGCCTTCTGGAGCGAATATTACTGTGGGCGTACCGCCGTGCGGGCGTGTTGTCACGGGATGCGGGAACCCGCAAAACCGTTCTAACGTCAAACAATCGAGGGGGAATCGGTTCGTGAGAGTGATTACGGGGCGGACACAAGTGGTGGGCGTGATGGGATATCCGGTGGAGCATAGCCTCTCTCCGGCAATGCACAACGCCGCTTTTGAGGCGTTGAATATGGACTGGATTTATGTGCCTCTGCTCACCCCACCCGAAAACGTTCAGGAAGCCATCGCGGGATTGCGCGCGATGAGTTTTCGGGGCGCGAATATTACCGTGCCTCTGAAGGAACTGATACCGCCTTTGATGGACGAGTTGAGCGAGGTGGCACAGCAGATTGGCGCGGTCAACACGGTGTGTCGACGGGAAGATGGCACGCTGTATGGCACGAGCACCGATGGAATCGGGTTTCTGCGGTCGCTGGAATCGGAGCAGGTGCTGATTGGGGAGGACCTGCGTGTGGTGGTGCTGGGCACTGGCGGGTCAGCGCGCGCGGTGGCGAACGCACTGATTCAGGTCGGTGCGAAGGTGACCGTGGTCAGCCGTCATCGCGACCGGGCGGCGCAGATGCTGTGGGAGCTGGGGGCAGAAGCCCATGCCCTGCAATACCATGACCCTGCGGTAGTGCAGGTGATACGAGAAGCGCAGGTACTGGTCAACACCACTCCTCTGGGGCTTTATCCCAATGTGGAGGAGATGCCGCCTATCCCGCTGGAAGGATTGCATCCGGATATGCTGGTGTATGACCTGGTCTACAATCCGCCGATAAGCAGGCTGCTTCGTGAGGCGCAAAAAAAAGGATGTGCCATCATGAACGGCGTAAAAATGCTTGTACATCAGGGAGCGGAATCTTTTCGATTGTGGACAGGACAATATCCTCCTGTAGACGTGATGGAGCAAGTGGTTCGAAAAGCACTGGGCATGGAGTTTGCGGGACAGGTTGTGTAGAGGTTGTATATCTCGTCGTAAAATGCTATGATGGTGTAGCAGGAATCATCGGTGCATTCACCGGATACACCCGTCTCCGGTACGGGTGGGGAGCCAAACCAGTAAACGGGGTGAAAGAGCAATGGCAACCGTACGGAAGAGTCTCGGCGAGTATCTGGTCGAGCGGGGATACATCAAGCGCGAGCATCTGGAGCAGGCGCAAAAAATCCAGCGCAGCTCCGGTGGCGACCTGGGCAGGATCTTGGTCGACAACCAGTGGGCGACACCTGCGCAGGTGGCGGAGGCGCGCGCGCAGGAACTGGGAGTTCCTTTTGTCGACCTGAACACCTTTACCATCGACCCCAGCGCGGTGAACGTGGTCCCCGAGCGCATTGCCCGACAGCATAAGGTGGTTCCCATCCTGAAGGACGGGAACGTGCTGACCGTAGCGATGGCGGACGTGAACAACGTGCTGGCGTTTGATGACCTGCGGATAGTTTCGCGCTGCACCATTCGCCCTGCGCTGGCAGCAGCCGACGCCATCGAAGAGGCGATTAACCGCGCCTACCAGTCCGTGGTCGGCAGAGCGCCGGATGCGGAATCGCCCACCGCGGCAGCTGCACCCGTCGGCGGGGGGATGATGGCGCAGATTAAGGCGGATATCGCGCAGGTGGGCGTGGGTATGGATGTGGATGAAGAGGACGTGGAAAGCGCGGCGCGCGTCGCAGAGGAAGCTCCTATCGTGCGCATCGCCAACACCATTATCCAGCAGGCGGTTAAAGAGCGCGCATCGGATATCCATGTGGAGCCCCAGGAGCGCGGCGTGCGAATCCGCTACCGCATTGACGGTGTCTTGCACGAGATTATGACCCTGCCCAAGTACATTCAGGCCCCACTCATCTCCCGCTACAAGATTATGGCGGAGATGAACATCGCGGAGCGCCGCCTCCCGCAAGACGGACGTATCCCCATCCGCGTGGAAGGCAAAGATTACGACCTGCGTGTGTCTTCAATCCCCGTTCACCTCAGCTCCGGCATGGGCGAGAAAATCGTCATGCGTATCCTGGACAAGACCAGCATCCTGATCGGGCTGGAGAAACTGGGGTTCACCGCAGAGGTGCAGGCGCAGCTAGAGGAGCTGGTCATTCAGCCGAACGGTATGGTGCTCTCCACCGGTCCGACGGGTTCGGGAAAGACTACGACCCAGTATTCGGTGCTGCACAAGCTCAACTCGATTGAAAAGAATATCATCACCATCGAGGACCCTGTGGAGTACCAGCTACCGGGTATCAGCCAGGTGCAGGTGAACCGTAAAGCCGGATTGACCTTCGCGAACGCTCTGCGCTCGTTCCTGCGCCAGGACCCTGATATCATCATGGTCGGTGAGATGCGCGACCTGGAAACGGCGGAAATCGCGATTGAGGCATCGCTGACGGGACACCTCGTTCTGACCACCCTGCACACCAACGACGCCCCGTCGGCGGTCATCCGTATGATTGATATGGGTGTGGAGCCGTACCTTATCTCGGCAACCGTGATTGGTGTTCTGGCACAGCGTCTGGCACGCCGTCTCTGCCCGCACTGCAAGGAACCGTACGAGGTGCCTGCCGCCGACCTGCGGCGGTTTGGCTTCCGTCCGGAACATCCTGACCAGATGGTAACGCTCTGGCGAGGGCGAGGGTGTGAGGCGTGCCGGTATACCGGGTTCCGCGGACGTATCGGCATCTTTGAACTGATGCGGGTGAACGACGAAATCGCTGAACTGATTGTCCGGCGTGCGCCACTGGCAGACATCCGCGACGCGGCAAAGGCGAACGGCATGCACGAGCTGCGCGAGGATGGCTTGCTGAAGGTTCTGGAAGGCGTGACCACACCGGACGAAGTGATGCGCGTGGTCTTCACCGCAGGGCACTAACAACCATCAAGGGAGGCAGAACTTTCTGTGGAGCAGACAACGCAGTTCGATATCGAACCCACCATCGGAGGGCAAACCGCTGCCCCCTCCGCGGCGACGGCGGTGCGTCCACGTAGTCTCGAGGATGCACACATCGACGACCTGCTGCGCATCGTCGTCGAAAAGGGGGCGTCTGACCTGCATCTGTGCGCAGGCGTACCACCCGTCATCCGCGTGGACGGCAGGTTGGTACCCACCAATTATGAAAAAGCCACCCCGCAGGACACGCAGCGGCTCATGTACGATATCCTGACCGACGAGCAAATCCAGCGGTTCGAGAGCACCCTCGAACTGGACTTCTCGTACTCGCTGGGCAAAATGGCACGCTTCCGCGTCAACGTGTACCGCGACCGAGGCGCAGTGGCGGCGGCGTTCCGATTGATTCCCACTCGCATCCCGACTATTCGTGAGCTGAACCTGCCGCCGGTGCTGGAAGAGCTCACGCGCCTGCCGCGCGGATTGATTATTGTCACCGGACCTACCGGTTCGGGAAAGTCCACCACCCAGGCGGCGATGATTAACCAGATTAACATGGAGCGGAGCGTGCACATCGTCACCATCGAGGACCCGATTGAATATCTCCACTCGCACCGCTTCAGCATTATCAACCAGCGCGAGCTGGGGCAGGATACCAGGTCGTTCCATAATGCGCTGCGGGCGGTTCTGCGCGAGGACCCGGACGTGATTCTCGTGGGAGAGATGCGCGACCCGGAGACCATCGCACTGGCGATTACCGCAGCCGAAACCGGACACCTCGTGCTGGCAACACTGCACACCAACAGTGCAGCCACCACGATTGACCGTATCGTGGACGTATTCCCGCCCGGACAGCAGGAGCAAATCCGCATCCAGCTCTCCAACAGCATTCAGGCAGTTATCTGCCAGCAACTGCTACCCCGCGCGGGACAACCGGGGCGCGTGCCGGCGGTAGAGGTGATGATTGCCACTCCAGCGATTCGAAACCTGATTCGCGAAAACAAGGCACACCAGATTACCTCGGTCATCCAGACCAGCGCGAACGTGGGCATGCAGACGATGGACCAGTCGCTGCGTGACCTTTACATGAAGGGCTGGATTACGCTGGAAGAGGCGCTCTCGCGGGCAATGAACCCCGACGAGCTGAAGAAGATGATATCGCCCACCACAGTGACCGAGAGCACCGTCGTGGCGCGTGGACGATAAACGAGCGGAACCGTAGCCGCAGGCTTCCGCCTGCGTTTCAGATAGACAGGTACATGGAATCGTAGCCGCAGGCTCTAGCCTGCGCCGCTGCAGAGGAGGGAACAACCATGCCAACTTTTGCTTACACCTTCCGCGATGCGTCCGGTAACGTGCGTTCCGGCACCTCGGAGGCGGAAAGCGCAGAAACCCTGCGCCGGCGTTTGCAGGAGCAGGGCTTTACCGTCACCGAAGTGCGTCAGGTGCGCGCACATCGACCCGGCGGCGGTTGGGGACGCGTGAAGCTCAGCGACCTGGCGATTTTCTGCCGCCAGTTCTCCACCATGCAAGATGCGGGAGTGTCCATCGTGCGCAGTCTGGACGTTCTGGCTCAGCAGACCCAGAGCCCCAAACTGCGACGCATCATCATGGACATTCAGGCGGAAGTGGAAGCCGGTCAGACGCTTTCGAAAGCGATGAGCAAGTACCCGAACGTGTTCTCCAACCTGTTCATCGGTTTGATCCGCGCCGGTGAAGTGGGTGGCGTTCTGGAGGAGAGCCTGCAGCGTCTGGCGGCGTTCCTCGAGGCAGATGTCGCCCTGCGCCGTAAGGTGCGCGCCGCGATGACCTACCCCACCATCGTGGTGATTGCCGCGCTGGCGATTGTCATCGGGCTGGTGACGTTCATCCTGCCCAAGTTCTTCGACGTGTTCAGGGACCTGGGCATCAAAGAGTTCCCGGTGATGACGCAGATGCTGATGGATTTCAGCAACTTCCTCACCAGCCGATGGTACGTGATGATCGCTATCGTGGTGCTGGTGGTCATGGCGTTCCGCATGTTCGTGCGCACCCGTATCGGACGCAGGTTGTATGACCGCCTGAAGCTGAAGCTGCCCGTCTTCGGTCCGCTGAACCACAAAATCGCACTGGCGCGCTTCTCGCGCACGCTCAGCACCCTGCTTAGCTCCGGTGTGCCTATCCTGCAGGCTCTGGAGACGGTGGCAGGTACGGTGGCGAACGAGATTATCGCCGAGGCGGTGATGGAAGCGCGCGCCCGCATCCGTGAGGGTGACCGCATCGGACCGCCACTGGAGAAAAGCGGCATGTTCCCGCCGATGGTGGTGCACATGATTTCCATCGGTGAGGAGTCGGGTGCGCTCGACCAGATGCTGTCCAAAGTGGCAGACTTCTACGAGTCGGAGGTGGAGTCCACCCTGCAATCGCTCACCTCGGCGATTGAGCCGGTACTCATCGTGTTGCTGGGAGGCATGGTGGGCTTCATCGTCATCTCGTTGCTGTTGCCGCTGATTACAGCGGTGCAGAGCCTTGCCGGCGGACAGGGCGGCGCCGAAGGCGGCGGATAAGCGTTCAGGGGGCGAGCGAAACATCGCCCCCTGCAGCCATCAGGAAGGATACGAACCAACGGATTATGCCGGAATGGTATATCGGGCTGGTGGTGTTTATCTACGGGACGGTGGTAGGTAGCTTCCTGAATGTGCTTATCTACCGCCTCCCGCGTGGTTTATCTATCGTCAAACCACGTTCCCACTGCCCACACTGTAAGACCGAGCTGCGTGCCAGAGACCTGATACCTTTGCTCAGCTTCCTGTGGCAGCGCGGCAAATGTCGCTACTGCGGTGCGCGCATCTCCTGGCGCTATTTCTGGGTGGAGCTGACAACCGGACTGCTGTTCTGGGGCATTTACTGGCGCTACGGCTGGAGCTGGGATACCCTGTTCTATGTGTTTTTTGCGGCAGCGATGATAGCCGCTTTCTTTATAGACCTGGAGCATTTTTTGATACCCGATGGATTAAACGTCTTCATGCTGGCGCTGGGCATCGCCCGCAACGCCGTGCTTATCGCTGAAGACAACCCACAGGCGTGGATGACCGTAGGCGGTTGGAAATTGCCTTACGCGCTGGTAGGCGCGGTAGTATGTACGCTGCTTTTTGCAACCATCGCTGTGATGGGGCGAGTCATGTTTCGAAAGGACGCTATGGGCTTTGGAGACGTGAAATTGGCGCGGGCGATTGGCACGCTGATGCCTTTGAAACTCGCGTTGCTGGCTTTTGCGGGCGCGGTGGCTCTGGGGGCTATCGTGGGAGGATTGCTCGTTCTCTCCACGCTAAAACGGCAATCCCCTGCAGGTGCTCCGTCCGCAGCCGGGGCTGCGCCGTCCACTCCTCCTGAACCTCTGACGCAGATGTTGCTCTACAGTCTCGCCCTGCTGGTTGCACTGGATGTGCTGATATTCCTCTATGACGGCGTGCGCTCCCTGTTTTCGTCGCGCAAAGTTTCCGGGGCAAGCTCGGAGGAAGAGGAGTTCGTGCCAGGTTTGACCACCATCCCTTTCGGTCCTTATATCGTGGCGGCTACACTCATCGCGCTGATAGGCAAGCCTTATGTGCTGTCGTTGTGGGATGCCTACTGGCGCTGGGCAACAGGAGGTGGGTAGGCGATGGCGGTGCAAGCAGTTTCCAAACCCATCACCTACGAGGAATGGCTGCGGATGCCGGAGACAAACCAGCGTTATGAGATTGTCGACGGAGTGTTGCAAATGTCACCTGCACCGAATATGAGGCATCAAAGGCTTGTGCGTCGATTAATCCAGCTGTTAGATCAGTGCATACCGGAGACGGTTGGGGAGATACTGCCGTCCCCGATCGATGTTGTTGTATGCTCCTCCCCCCTGAAGGTTCGCCAGCCGGATGTGATGGTGGTATTGTTCCGTGAGGATGGCTGGCGCGATGTGCAGGCGTTGCTCGAGGCGCCGCCTGGAGAGGTCATACCAGACCTGGTGGTGGAAGTGCTGTCTCCCAGTGAAAGCAGGGTAGCCGTTCAGGAGAAGATAGAGGATTACCGGCGTGCGGGCGTTCGGGAGGCGTGGATTGTCAGCCCGGAAGCGCAGACGGTAGAGGTACTGCGCTTGAGCGCACAGAAAACCGAGCGCATCGGCTTGTACGGGCGGGGAGATACCGTCCGTTCGGAATTATTGCCAGAATTGCAAGTAGATACCGACCGCCTCTTCGCGTAGGGGGAACAATACGTTCGGAGGCGTCGTCAAAACCGACAGGAAAGGAACGAGGTGACCGACTATGCGAGACCGGATTTGCACCAGAGCGTTTACGATGGTGGAGATGCTGACGGTGATAGCGATTATCGCCGTGCTTGCCGCCATCATTTTCCCCGTAGCGGCAACGGTGCGCGAACAGGCACGTCGCACCACCACCATGTCCAACCTGCACCAGATACAGGTTGCGTTAAAGCTGTACAAACAGGACAATCGAGTGTATCCTGAGGTGCTGTTGGGCTACGTGGAGTTCGACAACAGCAACAACCCCATACCTGCGGACAGAATCCGCGGGGGCTTCCTGTATCAGGCGTACATCCGTGACATCAACATCTTCCGCAGCCCGAACAATCCGGTGAACGACAAAGTGAGCTGGCGGGCGGTGGAGGTGATGCTGCCCGACCCGAGCAATCCCAGCGTGCGTACCAACGAAATTAACGGCGTGCTGGTAACTCGCCCCTTCTACGTCTTTGACAGCATGGACGTGGGGCAGACCTGCCCGGGCAGTGGGGTGTTCGA
>Ga0197142_1004628_pt1 | contig 11067 bp, 9 predicted proteins | sample GBS60_MetaG_FD_148614 | JGI IMG/M metagenome (GOLD analysis project Ga0197142, IMG submission 148614) | Sediment microbial communities from Great Boiling Springs, Gerlach, Nevada, United States - GBS 60_MetaG | ecosystem: Environmental > Aquatic > Thermal springs > Hot (42-90C) > Sediment... | reverse complement strand
CCGGAAACGGAGCCTCCGGTTCCAAACCAAGTATCTTATATAGCTGCCGCTGATTCCACTTATAAGACTGAAAATCGTAATCCGCAAAATCTGGAAGCGTCTCCGCATCCAGCGGCACGAGTTCTTCTGGATACTCAAAAAGATCTCGCCCTTCTAACTCCTCGCCATTTACTACAAACCCACCAATAAAATCTCCATCAGTAATGTGCCACTGCACCCAACTATCGGTACCACGAAGTAGCTCATCGGTTAAATAATGAATGTTACGATAAATACCGTATGGGAAAATAAGATACGGTTCAGCCACAACTCCAGAATAATCTCCATCAGTTGTAATGTATTGTTGTGTATCGTCCAAATAACCGTGTTTATTCAGTAAAGCCTTCGCTGCTTCAAATTGCACTGTGGTAGGATACCGCACAACGCCGTCCCACATCACGTACTGACTCATTGGCCACCTCCTTTCAGACGTCTGCAAAAGGATCATATTTAGATTGCTCTAAAGCCAAATCAATTAAAGTTTCCTCCCATTCACGTTGAATATAATCCGGAATAAGTTTCGACACGTCTATCTGCTCCGAAATAGGAAACGTATATACATCCTTCTTGTGTTTAACTTCGATCTCTATGGGATACATATACCGAATATCCACCGTTGGCCCCACACCGGGCTCTCCCGGAGTATTAAAATGCGGTCTAAGGGGCGGCTCCGGTGGAGTTACCCAAGCACCTACACAAACTCGCATAATAATTTCATCGTCCTCTGTAAGAGGATATTCAAACACTTCTTCCACTGAAATCATCGCTCCACTCCTCGCTGAAACAAAAACAGCGAATACCTGCTGTATGCCGGTATTCGCTAAAATCCATACCCCTTTGATTAATACAATCATTTAATACGCTCTACCACTACCGGTTGATCCGGATCTACTTTCCGAGTAATCACCGCCATAATTAAAGATTTCGCATCTGGAAACCGTTGTACCGGTTTCTTAGTATTTGGTTGAGCTTTAGACAAGAAATACAAACCCAAAGCATATTCCAACGTCGGTACAATGTGTGCTTCAAACTTCTGGAAAGCTATAAGATTTTTTGACGGCAATAGCTTTTCGATAGCCTCCTTTACCGCCGCCGGATCAATAGGAACATGAAACTGCATAGCATCACCATCAAAATCGGCTCCAAATCCAGTCACCAGCGGAGGAGGAATTTCAATTACATTGTTTTTAGTTAACTTAGGCCAAAATGCCTGAACACCAAATTTATGCAATACTGGAGCACGAGACACAATCACCGGACGAGAATTCATTTCGGCAATAAGTGCATCACGAGCAGTCTCGTGTCGGTTTTCAAATAATTCCACTGCTTGAGTAAACGTAGCCCCATGGCGTAATAAGCGCCGAATAATCAACGGACGATAAACCTCCCACGCTAAATCTTCCGGTAAAGCAATCTCATCGATACTCAAATCAGGATTAGGAATAATCGTAGCACGACCTACCATTTCAACCAACGCGCCTAACAACTTCCTTTGTACCACACCCTCCTTAGGCGTATTTCCGATAATCTTAGGAATCACTCCTTTAATTTTCTGCATCTTATATTTTGGATGTATAGGATCAGCCAAGCCAATTACTGCACGCAACGCATTGTATAAAATCTCTATATCATCACCGTCTAAAGCATTTAATTCCTTCAAAGATTGTGCCGATAGATTAATCGTCATTAAATCTTTATATAAGTAATTCACATCATCCGCCATCACGAGTCGAGACTTCGCTAATAAATTAACAGGACGGAAAATCGGAGGCAACACAGGAGCAATAGACCAAATAAACTGATCCGGTCGGACACGATACTGATCCATTGCCCGTAAATAACGTACTTTCCGATATGCTGCATCCAATTCCTTCACTTTCTTATCCCGTATCGCCTGTTCGAGGGTTTCTAGCTCTTTTTTCACATTAATACTAGCCAACGCTTTCTTAAGCGCTTCGGGACCTGTACCAAAATCGCCTAGATTACGCTCGCCACGCAGAACAGCTAAAAACTCTTTTTCAGACAGCCCTAACAAAGATTTTATTACAGGTTCCATCAATGGATTTGGTAAAGGAACTGCTAGCTTAATGCCTGACCAAAACGTACCCTGCAATCCACCAGTTATGGTCTCATCAAACAAACCACCAGGCCGAATTTCGATGTTGTTATCACGTAATTCTACTAATTCATCGTTTTTAATCAAACGATTCCCTACCATTCGTTTAATATCGTCATCTGTAAGCGCATAAAACGACAGCAATCCCTGCTGTTCTCTAGGATATAAACCGGCAGCGATCAGTTGATGCAGAAATTTAGTATAAACAATCGGCGTGTCTACAAACTTTGGCACATCATAACCCAACATTACACGCGTCCATAAATCTTCGTTTTTCTGGCCACGTACCACACGAGCATCACGAGCTACATGGTATGCACCATGCGCTAAAATGGCCAACATTTCCAACAGCCCAACACGCTTAGCACCGCTCTCTTTTACTGGAGTCTCTTCAGCAGAATACCCTCCCAAAGCCCGTCCACTTAACTTATGCTCCGCCATGTGATGTAACTTCATCATATATCGGTACCCGGTTAATACATCTTCCACCTCTGCTTGTGTATCTCCATTTACAAATACCGGCTCAGTATCTTTCATACCAGCCTTTTCTAACTCCTGTTTTACAAACTCATAACTGTTCTGCGCATGATCCGGGACCAAATACGGCTTTCCCGTACGACGTGCGATTTTTGCTAAGAGCAACTCCCAAAATTGCGCTAAATTGACTCGACGCTCTGCACCCAAGGGATTCAATAGCAACTCAAACGGCTCCCCGTTGGCATCCTTAGGCATCTGATCGTCAGGCACAATTGTCGAAATAATATGCTTATCCCCGTACCGTCCCGCAATCTTGTCACCAACTCGTACCGGATGCTCTACCTTAACCAATACATTAATACCCTTTGGAGTAACTCCAACCGCTAAAACACGGCCCGGATCGTCGTACTCCCACAACAGGGAGGCATCCTGAAATGCACGCCGTGCGCTTAACTTTCCTAAAACAGGTTGTGTTTCTCGTAAAGCCAAAATAATAGGATCATTCTTGCGCAAAATAGTGCCCGGTTTGGCGAATCCTTCCTCTGTATAGTTAGAAAAAATCTCTCGTGGATACCGAGTAGGAAATACTGAAAAAAAGCGAGTTCGCCCTAAATGAATATCTGGAGTCAAATCAAACGTGTGTTGATATAAATGAGTTGAAGTCAATTTTTTAGCCGCAGACTCCGAAATTACAGCAGCGTCTTCAAAGTTCAACCCTTTCCACGCCATATAGGCAGTCTTCAGATTCCGCCCTAACGCTAAAGTACCAGACGGATCGGTGTGATTACTATAAGTTAACTGCTGTCCCACACGAACCGTATCCCCCGCTTTTACCAACGGAATCTCGTCGTAATACGTCTTGCGGTTAAATGGAAAATCACGGAAAATCTGCACTCGGTGGGTAACCCCTTTCTTATCACGAATGATGATAGCGTCTTTACGCACTTGAGTTACCACACCGTCCACAGGAGAACGCCGTACCCCGATAGTCGAGCCGATTAGCTGGTCAAACGATTTCTGTGTAACTGGATCCAAGTTCTGTACTAACGGTGGCTCCGGCTCCACAAGAGGCACCGCCTGTGCGATCATTCGAGCGCCCATGCCCACACGCTGGGGATATGTGTTCGCTTTGAATGGCACAAGATTCGTAAGCGGCGAATAAAGCAGACTTTGCTGTGGTACGTAATAATCTACTTGCTTTGGCGTTACAATTACATGTTGGTTGTTTATGATCGCATATTTATATTTACGTGAGCTTTCCATCTCCCCAGGAAATGCAATCACCTTGTTCAATAAATCTTTAGGCGACAGCCAAACCGTACGTCCGGTTTTAGCATCAATAAAAGGCTTATAAATATTACCCTGCTTGTCTCGCCGCAGATTATACGTTAATCGTGTATTCACACCCACTGTTTCCCCTTCGGGGGTTAACAATGGATCCAGATAGTTGAGATGTGTCGGGTGTAACTGTCGTAACTCGTCCGCTACCTGCACAACGTCTGCAATACCACCTTCGCCCAACCGGGTTACACGATGCCGTGTGTCATAAACCTCTACCAGATTGATCTCTTCCAGCGGAACCGCTAAACGACTGCCAAATAGTAAATAGTTCACCGCAATATCCAAAAAACCAGAAGGCAAATATTTTACGTCTCGCCGAGCCCGTACACGATTAAAATACTTGCGCAACTGTGGCAACTGTTTCTGAATTAACTCCAAAATTAAATCTTCAGGACCGTATAGACGCAAAAAGGCTAAATGATTTCGATCATCTAATGTAGCTTCACCACGAGCCGCCGCTATCAATTTTTGCAATACCCGTGCAAGAACATCGTTATCCACCTTATCCTTTTTGACACCTAAAGTAAATTGCGTCATGTCCGAATCGATGCGCATGGAACCATAAATATTCTTCAATATTTTCGCCGCTTCCATACCATCGTTAATAGGCCGTCCACTCAATGCTGTAGCAGCATGTAATACTGCTTTGGGGTCGTTTGCGGTCTGGTTCAACTCATACAGCTTCGGCCCTAAAATCTGTTGTAAATCACGCTCTTTGAAACCTAGCGCCAATAAAATAGGAAATAACGGAATCCGTGCTTGCTTTACAGTTAAGTAAAATCTACCTGATTCTGGATCAAAAATATACCGATGAGCCGTACTGCCGACAACGTTAAAATGCGCCTCAAAGTCGCCACGGTCTGTGAGACGAGTATAAATACCCGGACGTAACCGTAATTGGTGCTCAAAAGAGTATTCTACACCATCAACGATAAATGTACCACGATCCGTGAGATGTGGAACGGCCAGAATACGTTTCGTATCCTCAGACACAACCCGACCCGTCTTCTTGTCGATAAGACGAACACGAGCCCGCAAAGGACGCATTAGAGAAGCATTATAGATAATAGCCTTCTGCTCGTCATCCGGTGTATAGTCTCGCTCAGTTGAATAGTCAACATCTTTTAATTCTAAGCGAAATTCGTCATCCTCAATCGGAGGCAGATTCTGAAAAAACTGCTTCACCCCCGAATAGATACGTTCCCGTACTTGCGAAAAGTCGTCGATTGCATGCAGAGTCATGCCTTCGATACCTTCCGTCGCTGCTGAAGTTTACGAATAGCATTTGCTAAATCATTAAGTTCTCGCTCTAACTCCTCCTGATCTTTCTTAATTTTTTTCTCTCCTGCCGAGGATACCGGCAACTGCACGAGTGGCTTTTTTGGTGGGGAAGGATGGGACTTCGACTCATGCTCTTCTTGCCCGCCGCTAGCCAAAGGATACTCCACCTCCTCCTGAAACTCATTCAACATTTCTAAACCTTTTTGCTGCTGTGCTTGACGCCGTAATGCCGCAAAGTATGCAGGAGTAGGCGAAATCAAAGGAGTTCGATGGGGTTTTGTAAGATCCTTTTCCAGCCCTTTTATAGACTCAGACACTGCCTGTGAATATACGTGTGGAAATGACTGCGCAATTCGGCGGGTACCGGTATAAATACCTGACGCAATTAAATATAATGCTAACGGAACTGCAAAACCAGCCACCAACAATCCAGGCAGAGCAGCCCGCTTCACCGAAAGCCCGGTAACCATTTGAATAGCTTTAGCTGTCGGTGTATCCAACCCGAAATCTACGAAGACAGGCGTCTTATCAGCATCCTTCAGACTCGACTGAACATCCTCATCCGTAAGACCTAATTCTTTATCAAATACCTTCCCAGTCGCTAAATACAACTGCTTCAATAGTGCTTGACGCTGCGCACGAGATAGATTACGTAAATCCTGTAATGTAATTTCACGATTACGTATTTTCTGGGCCAACAATAACGTATTCGTCATTTCGTCCACATAATGCCTTTTTGCATCTTCCATCATGTTCTGGGTAAACTTCTTTCGTAAAGGCCGCAAAAGATATTCCTCTCCTAAATAACCACTAACTAACGGCGTTAATGCCAATGGCGCTATCATCCACGGCTGGCGTACCACCAAATTTGGTATCACCATAAACGCCCGCAACAGACCTGCACACTTAATCTGAAATCCCGCACGCTTTTGAATCTGTCGTAACTGCGCTTTGTCCTTTTTTACTAAATCCTGAGCAGCACCCACCAGCAATGCAGCGTCGACATGCTCTAATATTTTAGTAGGTACAAATAATGAAGGGTTACGATACAAATACCACGTCGTCAGAGCCCGACCCACTAGCGGCAACAACGCCGAAATCCCTATCAGCTTCAACAAGTCCTTCTGGGTGGACTCTACTGTGGTACCTGTAGCCAAACCCCAAAGAGCCGCCGGAAGAGATGAACGGCCCTGCTGATAATCAGACCAAGCACCGAAATTAAACCAAGCTTGCTTATTTGATGGAGCTTTTTTCTCGTTCGACATAAGTAAACCCTTACCGCAAAATACCACGACGACGAATGGTTGGCGAAGCAGGCGCACTACGTTGTGGGTCCAATAGTGATAATGCGTGACGTGTCAATAAACCTAGCTGAGTACGCTGTAAATCTAAAGCCTTGCGCGTATAAGCACGAGCTAATGCGATATTAATTAATTCCTCTTCGCTAGGCTTAGACCATAATGTCGGAGTGTGTTCCTCGTAAATCCGTGGAATCTCTTGCGCTAGAACGTGATAAATTGTCTGACCCAACAAGTGCCCTACTACCATTCCAGGAATCGATGGCCTGGCTTGTGCAACTTTCCGCATTGGTCATTCTCCCTCTAATAAAATAGACTCAATAGTTTTCGTCTTCTGCGGTAACCACAACTGGCTACCAACAGGCACAATGGTTTTACGATGTACCCGGTGTCGAAGCTTATGTTCGTTCGCCTTCGGGTCGTCAAAGGCTCCTTGTTCCATTGCCTCCCGATAAACCTCCCTCGCCTTACGTAAAAACTCCAAAATCTCCTTTCGCTCGGAATAATATCGCTCCAAATAAATATACGCATGGCGCCCAGCTTCCAACGCACGTCGAATAAACTCGCCGGGGGGCAACCCTTTGCGTACTTTCGGAATATCTTCCGGGCCCTTCAAATTCGCCGCTTCTGGATCTTCCAATCGTTTGGTATGCTCTAAATACACCACACCATTTTCAGCCCAAAATACAATATCCCGAAACCGACCAACCGTACCCATATTCTTCTCCTACTACCAAAAATCCCCACATCTAAATAAAAAGGATAATTCAGATGCCAACCTTGTTGGCATCTGAAATCTATACTCCGCAACCTTTCTTACGCTTTCTACGTGATTGTGTTGATGTAGGTGTAACCGCAGCCGTGGAAAATACCCCAAAACAATCCAATAAAATTAACAATATTACCAACCAAAGTGAAACAGGTAATGTTAGCAAAAATACCACACCCGCCAAACCTAATACGACGTCGTACGCCGTATTGGTTGGCTGCTCTTTCTTAGTATCTTTGGGTGGCGACGCCAATGCCACCCAAAACACATCGGAGCGCTTTTTTGATGATCTCATTTCCCTCCTCTTCGATGGCCACTAAGCGTGGGGCCCGTAAGGATCCTTTAGGGGTCTTCTCTTGGTAGGCCACACGCACACGGCGACCTAAATAAGCCTCTTTATTCTTTGCTAATTCATAACGTAGTTCATCCGTTAATCCCGTTCCTACCACGGCAATCGGTTTGCCGCCGGGTTTATCAGAAATAAGTATTCCACCAATAGCATCTTTATATTTACCCTGTCCAGGTGTAAATCCGACAATATAATAATTATCTTCTTGTAACAGTTTATACTTAAATGGTACACCCAGCGTGGGGTGGAATACAATACCTTCTCTAGTCAAAGTATGCATCCCTTTCTGTATATTCAACAGTAATTGCCGAGCATCCTGCTCGGTCAAAGCTTCGTCGATAGGAACATGAAAATTAGAAGGAAGATATTTGACCACCTTATCTAAAAACTTCCTCCGCTCTGGATATACCGTACTATCATACCAATCGTCCTTTAAGGCTTCCTTGCCTCGCTTGGCTACGTCGAATAAATATATTCGTAACTGAATCCCTAATTTCTGTAATCGCTCTCTTGCTTTATATAAACCTGAATTTAAAATAGCACTCAATTCAATAGGAGTTAATATCCGCTCCCCTTTAGGTGTTTTTTGTACCCCGTATAACTCACCTACCAGTATACTTCCTTTATACTCTTTAGGAATAGTTACTTTATAATCCGCACCTAGCACACGCTCGGTATGAAAAATAGGAAGACCAGTACGCGTGGAAATACGGTGCGAAAATATCTCTACTTTGTCGTTTAATGTAACAAATACTAAAGCACCATCTATTTTAGGCTGAACGGAAAAAATCTTTCCGCCAACCTCGGTGATAAGCTCCTTAGCCTCGTCGTCATCTAGTAGCTTATATTTCGGTTTAGCAGGCAATTCGGCGGTAGGAGTAATATTGATTAATAACCATTTTCGCCCGCCAAGATGCTGCAAACGAAATCGACGGGCGAAACTACCATAATCCACCGTAAAAGTCAAATGCTTAGAAGATGAATCCAATACTAACGCTGGGTGTTGTTCGGTGGGATAAACAACCCCAGCGCCATATCCTTTCGGGATTTTCCCGAAAAAATCTTTATACGTATAATCGTGGATAGGCTGCTGAATAGCTAAAATCTTTTCCTGTGGTAAAGCCGGAGGAGCCTTTTTGGCAGCCCAGCTAAGTAAATCGGTCTCCTCCGTGCCTAGTCGAATATCGTAGTGCCTACCTGCCCCCCGTGAAACGTGTAGCCCGTGTAAATAGGTTATCCACTGATCGGGAGTAAATACAGAGGGATCTCCATACACCTCCCGATCCGGAATACCTAGGGCCACACCAGGGATGGTAGGCACTACGTTACTCATCTTTTTTTTATTCTATAACTTAATGGAAAAATAATAAAAATAAAAAAATACCCACTAAATTATAGAATAATGGAATATGGTGGGCGTTCCCAACGAGGGAACGCCCACCATATTTTAATGCCGCTAAAATAGCCTAGTTTAGCTTAACGTTACATTGTGAATATAATCTTCATAAAACTGCACCGGATCTAATGCGTTCGTGTGACAAGTCTGCCTAATCCCATGAAGTGTAGATCCGGTAAATAAATAACCTATGTAATGGAAAAATAATACCCGCCAAGGGAACGGAATCTCCTTCAACCGAGAATCCTCAAATATCTTTCCCTCAGAACGCTGTAACTCCTCCTGAAGAACTTCTTTAAAAATGCTAATATATTTAGCGCCGTCCTCGGCCTTCAATCCGTTATTTTGTAAATACACTTGCAAATCAGAGGATGGTGATGCTAATTGAGCTTCCAATAAACTTAATGCACCTTCAATATGCGACGGACCAAGATACACCACATCTCGTCCGGGAGCGTACCAAAGCGTCCCACCAGAAGGGCGAATTTGAAACATGGCCAATCTACTCCCATTAAAGTTGCAACCAGACAAACAATGTTGGATCAAATAAACGAATCGCGTGCAACACAGCGGAGGCACACGCCGAGTCTCTACGTATTCGATGAAATGGTGGATATTCCAAAATCTGAGCTGTATCTGATAGGAACATACTATATAACACCGCTAGTACGTACCAAATGATGTATTCGTATGTATTAAATCCATACTCACATGGGAACATATACACAAAAAAGCGAACTAAGATAGATGTAAATAGCGAAGGTGGAACCTGCTTACGAATCAAATTTTGACGTAAAAAGTCAGCTAGTAACGTTATAAATGCGCCCTGCATCGGCGGTGTAGGCAGACGCTCCCAAAGAGATGCTGGGTTGGTTACCGTTAATTCCCATTTTATTGGAGAGTCCCAAGAATGAAACTTCCAAATACCTAGGCTAAATCGTTTAATAAATTGTTCGATTCGTTGTCGTGTAAATTCATTTAAATTCGCTGGAGGGTTCTGCGAATGCCGTGCTTGTACTAACAAACTACATAATGAACCAGGACGAGATTGTTGCCTCTCTACGAATGTTGTGGTATTGTAGGCTGATACGCTATGTGTATACTCCGTGGCATAAAACTGCAATGCAAACCACAGCAAACAATATGTTTCATATAGATCCTGTGCCTCCTGGCACGGTAGGTCTGGCGCATATATTTGTGGATATATGCCGCTAAAAGGCGACACATAACCGTAAACTCGTACTAAATCATCTGGATCTACTACGTAAAGCGTAGGATGCGGCGTGCGCACATCCACAGTCCAGATGCGTTTTGACATCACCACAGCAATGATTCTCCCAAATCAACCGGTATCGCCATCACAGAACAGGGTGCGACCGTATTCTTAGCGGTATGCTTAACACTACATACAGGACACGGCGATACGCCGGTTCGTATCTTCCAAAACCGCTGGTTACGTCTAACTACGGTGTCATGTAATAAAACAGATCGGATACGTTGTACCGTACGACCAGCGGATGTCCCATTGATCCACAAGCCAACGGTATCTTTGAATGTTGATTTTGACGTTAAACAACGACTCTGCGATAAAACCTGTACAAACAGCGGAGAAGCGGATATAACTTCACAAGTACGAAATAGCTCCGTTACTGGTGCAACGTATTTCTGAATGGTAAATACCAATACGGCATCGCCGTATATAAAATCTGTTCTTACATCCAGAATACGACCGAAAAGGAAATCAGCAGGAGCTTTGTACCGAGAGTGTAATAGACCTAAACCCAATCGAAATAAATCAGCTAACTCTAATCGCTCTTTTTTAGCTAAATACGCTGTTACCAAGTCTTGTACTAATACAGACGGAAAGTTGTGCTCCACTAATCGCTGTTGCACAGAAGCGAAATTTTTTGACTCGACACCTACATATTTCTGTAAAAAACGTAACGTACGTAAATCACGCCAAAATGACTTAAAGTCAAACTGAAGCGCTTTGGATAACAT
>Ga0197142_1004627_pt1 | contig 11070 bp, 15 predicted proteins | sample GBS60_MetaG_FD_148614 | JGI IMG/M metagenome (GOLD analysis project Ga0197142, IMG submission 148614) | Sediment microbial communities from Great Boiling Springs, Gerlach, Nevada, United States - GBS 60_MetaG | ecosystem: Environmental > Aquatic > Thermal springs > Hot (42-90C) > Sediment... | reverse complement strand
GGGCATGCCCAACAGCCGCAGCAGCTCGCGCCCTTCCTCATCGGTGCGCGCCGTCGTCACAATGCTGATCTCCAGCCCGCGCACTTTGTCAATCTTCTCGTAGGCGACCTCCGGGAACAAAATCTGCTCGCGCAGGCCCAGCGTGTAGTTGCCGCGCCCGTCAAAGCCCGTCGCCGAGATGCCCCGGAAGTCGCGGGTGCGCGGCAGCGCCACGTTAATCAACCGATCAAGGAATGACCACATGCGCTCGCCGCGCAGCGTGACCTTCACACCGATGGCACGCCCAGCCCGTAGTTTGAAGGCCGCCACGCTCTTGCGTGCCTTGGTCACCACAGGTTTCTGCCCGGTGATGGCCGCAATGTCCTCCACCGTCGCATCCAGTGCACGTGCATTCTCCAGCGCCTCGCCCACACCCACGTTGATCACCACCTTGACGAGGCGCGGTGCTTCCATGACGTTGCGGTATCCAAAGCGCTTAATGAGCGCCGGACGCACCACATCGTTGTAGTACGCTTTTAGCCTGTGCATCAGTCCACTTCCTGTCCGCTCTTCTTGGCGATGCGGATGCGGTTGCCTGCCTCATCCCGACGGATGCCCACCCGTGTCCGCTCGTTGGTCACGGGGTCTACCAGCATCACGTTGGAGATGTGGATCGGCGCCTCAAACTGGATGATGCCCGCCTGCACCTGACCGCGCCCCGCCGGCATAGGGCGCTGGTGCTTCTTGCGGATGTTCACGCCTTCTACCACTACGCGCTGCTCCTTAGGTAGCACGCGCAGCACACGGCCCCGCACCCCCTTATCGTTGCCGGCGATGACTTCCACCAGATCGCCCTTCTTGATCTTGGGCCTGAACACGCGGTTCTTCTGTTCTTTCTTCTTCGCCATTCTTTCCAACCTCTGTCCTGTTGCGGCACGCAGCGCTAGAGCACTTCCGGCGCCAGCGAGACGATCTTCATGAACCCTGCTTCACGCAGCTCGCGTGCCACCGGCCCAAAGATGCGCGTGCCTTTAGGACTCTTGGTCTCGCCGTCAAGGATCACGGCGGCGTTATCATCAAAACGGATATAAGAGCCGTCTTCACGGCGGTATGCTTTGGTCGTCCGCACGATCACCGCCCGCACAATATCGCTCTTCTTTACCGCAGCATGAGGCTGGGCATTCTTCACCGTTGCCACCACAATATCACCCACGCCGCCGTAGTACCGCTTGGAGCCACCCAGCACTCGGATCACGAGTATCTCGCGTGCTCCGCTGTTGTCAGCCACCTTGAGCCGACTCTCTTGTTGAATCATGGCTACACCCTCGCCACCGTGATGATCACTCTGCTCCGCCCTCGGCGGCTTCCACGTCTTCCTGCGGAGAGGCCTCGGCCATCTCTGTTACCACCGCGCCGACCTCTTCCGGAGAGATCTCACCCAGCTCCGCCAGCTCCGCCGTGCGGGCGCTTAAATCCTCGCGCAGGATGCGCTCCACCACCCAGCGCTTCCGCTTGCTCAACGGCCGCGACTCGACGATGACCACCACGTCGCCCATTTGGCAACGGTTTCCCTCATCGTGGGCCATGTAGCGCTTGGCCTTCTTGATCACCTTACCGTACAGCGGGTGGCGTAGCTTCCGCTCCACCTGCACCACAACGGTTTTGTCCATCTTGTTGCTGACCACATAGCCGGTCAGCCTACGCCTCCGATTCGGCATGCTCCGCCTCCCGTTGCTTCTGCCGCATCACTGTTAGGATGCGGGCAATGTTGCGCCGCGTGATGCGCAAGCGATTGGTGTCCTCTAACTGGCCTGAGGCGCGCTGGAAGCGCAGGTTGAAGTATTCTTGCTTGGCCTCATCAAGACGACGCTGAAGCTCGGCCAGAGAAAGTTGGGCCAATTCAGATGCCTTGAGCTTCATCAGATCGTCACCTCCACGCCAGAGATGGGATCGATGCGCTTGATAATGCGGCAACGCACAGGCATCTTGTAGCTCGCACGGCGCAGGGCCTCGCAAGCCGTCTCATCGTCCACACCGGCCACTTCGAACATCACCCGCCCGGGCTTCACGACGGCTACCCAGTGGTCCACCGATCCCTTGCCCTTCCCCATACGCGTCTCGGCAGGCTTGCGCGTCACCGGCTTATCCGGAAAGATGCGGATGTACACCCTCCCGCGACGCTTCAGGTAGCGCACGATGGCACGCCGCGCCGCCTCGATCTGCCGGCTGGTGATCCAAGCCGGCTCAAGCGATTGCAGCCCCACCTCGCCGAAATCTACCTTGTTCCCCCGCGAGGCCTTGCCCTTCATGCGCCCGCGAAATTGCTTGCGGTATTTCACTCGCTTTGGCATCAACATCTTGTACTATCTCCCGCCGGCAGACAGCCCTTACGTGCGAGCCGCCCGCCTGTGCTGTTTCACCCTCTATGCGCCCGCGCCGATTGGAAGCCGTGCGGGGTTTTTCTAGCTCACGTATACCCCGCCCTCGACGACTTCCTGTTTCTCCTCGCCCAGCACGTCGCCCTTGTAAATCCACACCTTCACGCCGATGCGCCCAAACGTGGTCAGCGCTTCGGCAAAGCCGTAGTCAATGTCGGCGCGCAGCGTTTGGAGCGGCACACGCCCCTCACGCACCCACTCCCGCCGCGCCATCTCCGAACCGGCCAAACGCCCAGAGCACATGATCTTGATGCCTTTAGCGCCCTGCCGCATGGCCTGCTGCGCTGCACGCTTCATCGCCCGGCTGTGCGAGATGCGCCGCTCCAACTGGCTGGCGATGTTTTCCGCCACCAGCTTGGCTTCCGTGTCCGGTGAAGGCACTTCCTCCACGTCTACCTTCACAGTTTTGCCGGTCAGTGCTTCCAGCTCCTGCCGTAGCTCCTTTACCGCCGTCCCCTTGCGCCCGATGATGATGCCGGGCCGTGCGGTGTGCAGCTTCACATACACCTGATTGGGGTAGCGTTCAATCTCCACCTTGGCGATGCCCGCCGCGGCGTACTTTTCCTCTACCAGACGGCGGATCAGGAGATCCTCGTGCAGCTGCTCACCGTAGCGGCGCCCCTCGGCGTACCAGCGTGCGTTCCAGTCCTTGTGGATGCGCAGGCGCATCCCTACCGGATGTACTTTGCGTCCCATACTCTAGATTGCCTCCTCACGCTCGCTCAGCACCACCGTCAGGTGCGCCGTGCGCCGAATCAAGGGCTTGAAACGGCCGCGTGCGCCAAAGCGTCGCCAATGTCGGCGCGGCCCATCGCCCGCATAGATTCGGGCGATGTAGAGATTCTTGGGGTCTAGCTCAAAGTTGTTCTCCGCATTCGCCATGGCGCTGCGCAGCGTCTTCAGCACAAACCGCGCCCCCTTCTGGGGCATGTGACGCAGCACATCCACCGCCTCAAAGGCGTTCATGCCGCGCACCTGATCGCACACCAGACGGATCTTCTGCGGCGAGATGGGCAGGAACTTGGCTGTTGCGTGCACGTCCATGCTTTAGCGCCCCTTCTTTTCCTTCGCAAAGTGGCTGCGAAAGGTGCGCGTCGGCGCAAACTCGCCCAGCCGATGGCCTACCATGTTCTCGGTGATGTAGATCGGCACATGCCGACGCCCATCGTGAACCGCAATGGTGTGCCCCACAAACTCCGGAAAGATCACCGATGCGCGGCTCCAGGTGCGGATCACCTTGCGCTCACCTGTCGCATTCATCTGCTCAATCTTCTTCATCAACTTGGGGTCAACATAAGGCCCCTTCTTCAAACTGCGTGACATCTGACTACCCTCCGCTCATCCCTCGAATCGGGCCTGCTCAGCGCTTCTTGCCGCGCCGCCGAATGATGTACTTATCGGTCTCTTTATTGCGGCGCGTCTTCTTGCCTAGCGCCGGCTTGCCCCAGGGAGTCTTCGGGCCGGGCATGCCGATAGGCGCACGGCCTTCACCGCCGCCATGCGGATGCGAGGCGGGGTCCATGGCGCTCCCGCGCACTGTGGGGCGCCATCCCAGCCAGCGCTTGCGCCCGGCCTTGCCCAGCTTGATGTTGCCATGTTCGGTGTTCCCAACCTGCCCTACCGTTGCCATGCATTCCAGCCGTATGTAGCGCATTTCGCCGCTTGGCAGGCGGATGACAGCATAGGGGTCTTCTTTGGCCAGCAGCTGCGCCGACGTGCCCGCCGCACGCACTAGCTGCCCACCCCGACCCTCATAGAGTTCAATGTTATGCACCACCGTCCCCACCGGAATGTTGCGCAAGGGCAGGGCATTGCCAGGACGCACCTCCGCCTGCGGGCCGCTCATCACCACATCCCCCACCTTAAGGCCCAGCGGCGCGATGATGTAGCGCTTCTCGCCATCGGCATAGGTCACCAGCGCAATGCGTGCCGAGCGGTTGGGGTCGTACTCAATGCTCGACACACGCCCCGGAATGCCGATCTTGTCGCGCTTAAAATCTATGATGCGATAGCGCCGCCGATGGCCGCCGCCGCGATGCCGCACCGTGATCTTCCCCTGGTTGTTGCGGCCCGCATGTCGCTTCAGGATGCGCGTCAGCGAGCGCTCCGGCTCCTCCTTTGTGATCTCTTCAAACGTGTACCCCGTCATCCCCCGCCGACCGGGAGAGGTGGGTTTGAAGGTCTTGATCGCCATGATGTCCCCAGTCCCTCGCTTGCCTATTCAATCAGGCCGCACGCTCACACACCGACCAGGTCTATCTTCTCACCCGGGGCAACGGTCACATAGGCTTTCTTCCACTGCGGCTTGCGGATGTACGTCTTGCGCAGCCGCCGCCCCAGCTTGGCCGGCATGATCGCCGTGCGCACCTTGAGCACCTTCACCCCGAAGATGGTCTCTACCGCCTCCTTGATCAGCGGCTTGTTGGCACGCAGGTCCACCTCGAAGACGTAGACGTTCTGCTCGCTTCTCAGCCGTTCGCTCTTCTCGCTGATCACCGGTCGGCGGATCACGTCATATAGATGAATCGGCCCACCCATGACTATTCGCTCCTCTGCGGCTCGCCCAACCAGCTGGTGATCACGTCCAGCGCATCAAGCGGCATGATCACCTTCTCATACTTGAGCAGGTCGCGCACGTTCAGGTAGCTAGCCCGCAGGTAGCGCGCATCCGGCAGGTTGCGCAGCGAGAGCTGCACGTTCTCATCGGCCTGCGCCAGCAGCACCAGCGCTGTGCTATCCCCTACCAGCCGATAGAGCACATCGGCCATCTCGCGCGTCTTCGGCGCTGCCATCTCCAGCCGATCCACCAGCACAATCGCCCCCTCAGCCGCCTTGGCCGAGAGCGCCGAACGCAGCGCGCCACGCCGCATCTTCTTGGGCATACGCTGAGTGTATTTACGCGGATGCGGCCCATGCGCCACGCCGCCCCCCACGAAGATCGGCGCGTTGCGGCTGCCGTGACGGGCGCGTCCCGTCCCCTTCTGCCGATACCACTTCTGCTTGGTACGGTTCACCTCGCCGCGCGTCTTCGTGTCGTGTGTCCCGAGGCGGGCGTTGGCCATCTGGCGCACATAGGCCTGATGCATCAGCCCCACGTTGATAGGCGCCTCAAAGATGCTGGCAGGCAGTTCCCTCTCGCCGACTTCCTGCCCGCGCATGTTCAGAACAGGGAGTTTGATCACCATACCGATTCCCTCACTGCCTCTTCACCGTTGGGCGGATGACAACCAAGCCGCCCTTCGCGCCGGGCACGCTGCCTTTCACCGCCAGCAGGTTGCGCTCTGCATCCACCACCACCACCTCCAGATTGAGCGAGGTCACCTGCTGGCCGCCCATACGGCCCGCCATGCGCCGTCCCTTGGGCACACGCCCGGGCGTCGTTGTGGAGCCGATAGAACCGGGAGCACGCTGCCGGTCGGCTTGTCCGTGCGTCTTGGGGCCGCCCCTAAAGCCATGACGCTTCACCACGCCCGCAAAACCGCGTCCCTTGCTCGTCCCAATCACGTCCACGCGGTCGCCAGCCTCAAAGACCGCCACCGTGATCTTCTGCCCCTCTTCCACGCCACTTACGTCATCCACGCGTAGCTCGCGCAGATGGCGCAGCGCAGGGACGGGGTTGGCCAGCTGCTTGCGCTGCGGATGCTTCTCATCGGGAGTCAGCAGGCCCAAGTGCCCGCGCTCCGGCTTCTTCAGACGGCGCTCCACCTTACGCGCCTTGGCCTTCTCATCCGCCTCATCGGCGGCGATTTCTTCATAGCCCAGTTGTACGGCGTTATAACCGTCTTTGGCATCTGTTTTGATTTGCGTCACCCAGCATGGCCCGGCCTGTATCACGGTGACGGGAATAACACTCCCATCCTCGTCAAAAACCTGGGTCATGCCGATTTTCTTTCCGATGATGCCCTTGATCATCTTGGCACTGCCTCCAAGGAAGCCCGCAGGGGGTCACCATTGTCCCTATCCTCCTGCGTCCTCCCCCAAGTATCCTCACTGAATCTGTGCGGACGCCGCCCACCGCCCCTTATCCCCGGGGAATAGGGGAGACCTCCTCATCCGCACGTGCGCCTAAATCTTGATCTCGATGTCAACCCCGGCAGGCAGGTTCAGCCGCGTCAACGTATCAATGGTCTTGGCATCGGGATCGAGCACATCGATCAGCCGCTTGTGCGTGCGCATCTCGAAGTGCTCCTGCGAATCCTTGTCAATAAACGTCGAACGCCGTACTGTCCAGCGCTGAATGCGCGTGGGCAGCGGCACCGGCCCCACTACTCGCGCTCCGGTGCGCTCCGCTGCTTCCACAATGCGCCGCGCCGATTCGTCCAAGACGCGGTGATCGTATGCCTTCAGCCGTATGCGGATCTTCTGCTTCACCATTGGCAACCCTCAACCGGCCTGACCGGCCCCTCCTGTGAGGCCGGTCAGACCAGAGTCTCTCATTCCAGAATCTCGGTGATGACGCCCGCGCCGACGGTGAGGCCGCCCTCGCGGATGGCGAACTTGGAGCCTTTCTCCAGTGCGACGGGCTTCTGCAGCTCCACGAAGAGGTTGACGTTGTCCCCCGGCATGACCATCTCCACCCCTTCCGGCAGCTGTATCTCCCCCGTCACATCCATCGTGCGGATGTAGAACTGCGGCTTGTACCCGCTGAAGAAGGCCTTGTGCCGCCCCCCTTCCTCCTTGCGCAGCACGTACACCTCGCTGAGGAACTTGCGGTGCGGCGTGATGCTCCCCGGCTTGGCCAGCACCATCCCGCGCTCTACCTCGTCGCGGTCGATGCCCCGCAGCAGGATGCCCGCGTTGTCCCCCGCCTGCACCTGCTCCAACTCCTTGTGGAACATCTCCGTGCCCGTGATCACCGTCCTGCGAATCTCCTCCCGCAGCCCGATGATCTCCACCTCATCGCCCTTCTTCGCTACCCCGCGCTCCACGCGCCCTGTCACTACCGTCCCACGCCCCTTGATGCTGAACACATCCTCTATCGGCATCAGGAACGGCTTGTCTACCTCGCGCACCGGCGTCGGAATGTACTCATCCACTACCCGCAGCAACTCCCAGATGCACGCATACTCCGGCGCGTTCGGGTCCGTGCTCGCACTCTCCAGCGCCAGCAACGCCGAACCCCGCACAATCGGCGTCTCATCCCCCGGATACCCGTACCCGTTCAGCAACTCCCGCAACTCCAACTCCACCAGCTCCAGTAGCTCCTCATCCTCCATCATGTCCACTTTGTTGAGGAACACTACCATCGCCGGCACTTCTACCTGCCGCGCCAACAACACGTGCTCCCGCGTCTGCGGCATCGGCCCGTCCGGCGCCGCTACCACCAAGATCGCCCCGTCCATCTGCGCCGCACCCGTGATCATGTTCTTGATGTAGTCGCGGTGCCCCGGACAGTCCACGTGCGCGTAGTGCCGCTTCTCCGTCTCGTACTCCACGTGCGCAATCGCAATCGTGATCCCCCGCGCTTTCTCCTCCGGCGCATTGTCGATCGAGTCAAACGGCCGGTACTGCGCCAGCCCCTTCATCGCCAGCACCTTCGTGATCGCTGCCGTCAACGTGGTCTTCCCATGGTCAATGTGTCCAATCGTCCCCACGTTCACATGCGGCTTCGTGCGCTGAAAGACTTGCTTGGCCATGCTTGGTCTAACCTCCTCAACGGCGTGGGCATTCTGCCCTTAAGATTGCTATCTGCCCGAAAAACAGGCAACAATTGAAGCCCACGATGGGACTCGAACCCATGACCCCATTCTTACCAAGAATGTGCTCTACCTACTGAGCTACGTGGGCATGTACCGAATGTGTACCCATTCAAGAGACCGATGGAGATGAGGGGATTCGAACCCCTGACCCCCGCCGTGCAAAGGCGGTGCTCTCCCAGCTGAGCTACATCCCCCCACAGCCGTCGGCCAGTGGGCCGGGTAGGACTCGAACCTACGAAGGCGTTGCGCCAGCAGATTTACAGTCTGCCCCCTTTGCCGCTCGGGACACCGACCCAAAGGATATGTCACAGTAGGCCACAGGCCCGCTGTGGTTGATAAGAGTACTGCGTGTCAGAAGCCTCTTTGTAGGCTTCAGGTGGGCCGGGTAGGACTCGAACCTACGAAGGCGTTGCGCCAGCAGATTTACAGTCTGCCCCCTTTGCCGCTCGGGACACCGACCCACGCCTTCACGCCCAAGTTGCCCGCCTCGGACAATCTGAGCAAGCCGATGATGGGACTCGAACCCATAACCCACGCTTTACAAGAGCGTTGCTCTGCCAATTGAGCTACATCGGCAGTCGTCAGAATTATAGCACGCACTGGCGGTTCGCTCAAGACGCTTGGTCGTATCTCAGGCGGCAAGTCCTCCCTGCGCCGCAGCGGGCGGATATTACCGCACCTAAGGCAGGCAGTCAATAGGGACATTGCCTTCAGGGTATATCCAAAAGATCGGCGTCCCGCCTTTGGTCAAACCCCTCTCCTTGCGATAGAATACAATACGTTAGCAATGTGATCAGCGCCGAAAGCGAGGAAACTGCCCTGCGATGAGGGTTAGAAAACCGAAGAAGCCGAATATTATTTTGCTAGTCTTGGATACCCACCGCGCCGAACGCATGTCGGTTTACGGTTACGCGAAGGATACCACGCCGGTGCTGGGCCAGCTGGCTGAACGCTCCACCATCTTTGACTGGGCCATTGCTCCCGCCCCCTGGACCATCCCCTCCCACGCTTCCATGTTCACCGGCTTGTACCCCACCGTCCATCAGGCCACCCAGTCATTCACCGCGCTGCCGCAGGATATCCCCACGATGGCCGAGTTGTTGGCGCAGCACGGCTACGAGACGGTGGCCTTCTGCAACAACCCGCTGATAAGCGTGCTGGACAACGGCCTGAAGCGTGGCTTCCACAAGTTCTACAACTATAGCGGCACGTTTCCGGATGTCCCTGACTTTGGCAACATGAGCGTGGTGAAGCGCGTGCAACGCCGCGCGACGGAATTATTGCAGAAGATATCCATCCCCATTGAGCGCCAATTTGGCCGCTCACCGCTGTTGTTGAAACTGGCGACCATGCCCATTTTCGTCCCCATTTGGTCGCGTACGTTCAATTTTAAGGGCAATACGCGGCGCTCATTGCAGGATGTAGCCCTCTATCTGCGCTATCATGCCAGCACCCACCGCGATCGCCCGCTCTTCATGTTCATCAACTTGATGGAGACACACCTCCCCTATTATCCGCCGCGCAAGGCCATTGACCATTGGCTGCCCTACTTCCGTCGCGACCGTGAGGCGCGTGCCTTCGTCCAGCGTTTCAACACCGAGAGCTACCGCTGGATGGCTCCCCTCATCGAGCCGCTCACCGAGGCGCAACAGCACGTCCTCAGCGACATGTACGATGCCGAGGTGGCCTATCAGGATCGCCAGCTCTCCAGGATGTTCCGCGTCCTCAAGCGCACCGGCTTGCTAGACCATACGATGGTGATTGTCGTCTCCGATCACGGCGAGAGCATCGGCGAGCACGAGTTTATGGGCCATGCCTTTGTGGTCTACAACGAATTGGTGCGCGTCCCGCTCTTCATTCATTATCCGGAGAGGTTCCCGGCGGGTGTGCGTGTGCAGCACACCATCTCCACACGGCGCATTTTCCATACGGTGTTGGAAGCGGCAGGTATCCCCTTTGAGCACTACGGCCACCGTGTTGAAGAACTCAGCCTTGCCCGCGCTGCTGAAGGGCCGCAGAAAGAGCCTGATGATGAGTTTGTGGTCGCCGAGGCCTTCCCGCCGCAGAACTTCATCAACGTCATGGAGATGACCAATCCGGAAGCCATTGAGCGCTTCCGCGTGCGCAAGATGCGCCGCGCAATTTACGGCGATGGCGTCAAGCTGATGACCGTCGGCGGCCAGTCCGATGAGTTCTTTGATGTGCGCCGTGACCCCTTCGAAACCGTCAACCTGCTAGATAATCCCTTCGGCTACGAAAACGACCTGCTACGCCTTGAGCAGCGAATGGAGGCGTTCGTGGCCCTCGCCGAAGCACAGCGCGACGGCATTGCTCCCGGTGCCCACCTGGATTATAGCAACAACCCGGAGCTGCTGGAGCGATTGCGCGGGCTGGGGTATATTGAATAAGCATCCCTCTTTGACGATCCGGCTGGTGAGCGGCCCTCTGTTCGGTGGGCCGCTTATCCCTTAGCAGCAAGGCACACAAGAGGTAAGGACTTATGTGGCAAGAACTGCTGACCTGCATGAGTCAGCGCCGCGTGGCGCTCTGCATCCCCTGGGGCGGCGGGGCTGTGCCGCTGATTTACTGGTATGGCGTGCTGGCCTCGGTAGGGATTGCGCTGGGAGCCTTCTACGCCAGCAAGCATGTGGAGAGCGAGGGCGGCAACCCCGATGACGTGTGGGATGCGTTGCTGTGGATACTGATCCCCGCCCTCATCGGCGCACGGCTGTGGTATGTGTTGCAGGCTGTGCTGGCCGGCAGCACTGCTTTCTCTTTGAGCGACCCGCTGACCATCATCAACCCCCGCACAGGGGGAATGAACATCTTCGGCGGTGTGATCTTCGGCGTCATCGCCTTGCTCATCTACGTGCGCATCAAAAAGGTCAACGGCTGGCTGCTAGCCGACGCAGCGTTGATGGGCCTGCTGATCGGGCAGGGCATCGGGCGCTTCG
>Ga0197142_1004626_pt1 | contig 11071 bp, 10 predicted proteins | sample GBS60_MetaG_FD_148614 | JGI IMG/M metagenome (GOLD analysis project Ga0197142, IMG submission 148614) | Sediment microbial communities from Great Boiling Springs, Gerlach, Nevada, United States - GBS 60_MetaG | ecosystem: Environmental > Aquatic > Thermal springs > Hot (42-90C) > Sediment... | reverse complement strand
GCGCAGGGCCAGATAGAACCGATTGGAAATCGGCCTTCATCCAGGCGTCGGCCTGCGCCGACGCATCCACGCCCTTTCTCAGCTGCCGATCGGAAATCGGCCCTCTTCCAGGCGGCGGCCTGCGCCACGCATCCGGTCGGCGCAGGGCCAGATAGAACCGATTGGAAATCGGCCCTCTTCCAGGCGGCGGCCTGCGCCACGCATCCATACATCCGGTCGGCACAGGCCCAGATAGAACCGATTGGAAATCGGCCTTCATCCAGGCGTCGGCCTGCGCCACGCATCCATACATCCGGTCGGCGCAGGGCCACGGCCCGAGGGGCCTCGCCCCGAGGGCCGCCCACCGGCCCCAAGCCCAGAAGAGTGACCTCCGATCACTCCCAGCCGGTGGAACCGCGGTTTGAGCGCAGCAGTCGTGTATAATCAAAGCGATGCTGCCCTTTTCCGATCCACCATGACGGCTTTGCCCCCTTCTGTCCCCGACCCCCTTTCCGAACGACATCCCGTCCTGATCGGCCTTGTCCTCGGTCTGCTTGTCTTTGTCCTGACCTTGTGCACCGTGGGCCTGCTGGTCCTCCCCACCGTGGCCGGACTGTTCAACATCGCGACGGCGCCTGAACGCTCCTGGACGCCACCGCCTCCACCCACGCCTGCGCCGACAGATACGCCGACACCCCTTCCGGCGAGCACGCCGTTGCCTTACCCCACGCCAACGGGTGGCCCTTTCACCTTCCAACAGGGCGACACGGCCGTCAATGTCGCCAACACGGCCGTCAATTTGCGCAAGACGCCCGGCTATCTGAATAAACCGGCCAGCGATCGCATCGGTCTGGTACCGGCAGGGGATACGGTCACCATTATCGGCGGTCCGACGGAAATGGACGGCCTGATCTGGTGGCTGGTGGATTGGCAGGGACAGGTGGGCTGGATGGCCGAAACGCGTGCCAGCGGCGGGCGCATCCTGGCGCCGCTCAATCGGCGCTAGGGTAGCGAAGTCGGAAAGGGAAGCCCAGGATAGACCAGGCCAAACCCAAAGCCCTCACCCTATCAGGGTTGCGAACCCGGCGGCGATTCCAGGGGCGAGGCGAAAGGCGCCAACGTTGGCGGCCAGGTGGCCGTTGGTACCGGCGTGGTGGTTATCGTGGTGGGCGTGGGTTCCCGGTCGTCGCGATCGCGACAGGACATCAGGCTTAGAGCGACCAGTAAGGCCAGCAGCAACGGGATAGAGCGCCAGGTTATCGGCTTCAAATCGAACTCCTCCTTTGGGCAAGGGTGCGATGTCAACGTCTGGGCAGATTACCACAGTCCCAACGTTGGAGACAAGCGCAGGGAGCACGGCTTAGCGCCTCTACCCCAGAAAGTGAGCCAGCGCCGCTGCCACCGGTTCGGACGCCAGGGGTGGCGCTACCCAGCCGGCCACGCTCAGCGCCGCCGGATCGGCATCGGCAGGCGCCGCACTGTACCCGGCCCAACGGAGCATGGTCACATCGTTGCCACCGTCACCGATGGCCAACACTTCGTCCCGCCCGATCCCCAGACGATCGCATAGCCAGGCCAGAGCCGCGCCTTTATCGGCGCCGGGTGTGGTTCCTTCGACAAAGTGGTGCCAGGAGCGGACGACCTCGGCGTGCGGTCCCAATGCGGCCTGCAGCGCTGCCATCAGATCGGGAATAAGCGCCTCTTGGGGATGAATGGCCATGAACTTGATCAGCCGGCCGTCCAGCCGTTCGCCGGCATCGGGCACCAGACGACCGTGATGCCCAAACCAGGCCGTGTACTGTTCCGGCGGGAACACATAGCGGTCGATCAGGACTTCATCCTCGTGAAAATAGGCCATGCCCGCGCCCAAACGATGGGCCACGACGGCTGCCTTCCGGGCCACAGCGGTGGCCAGGGCCAGACGACGCAACAAACGCCCATCCCGATAGCCGATCAGCGCGCCCTGGGCGGCGATGATCGGTTCCGTGGTAATGCCCAGACGGTCGAGAAAGGGCGGCAGAGCAAAAGGCAAGCGCCCTGTGGCCAGGACCGTCAGAATGCCCCGACGCCGGGCGCGATCCCAGGCGGCCACGGTCGCATCGCCGATGTGACCGTCACGGTCGGCCAGGGTGCCATCGAGATCGCAAGCAAGCAGACGGATCGGCATAGGCAACACCGGAGAAATTGGGGCCGGCTCTTACGTTTCGATCTGCAAGACCCGCTCGATGCCGGCCAGATCGGGATGGAGGGTCAGATGGGCGTGGGGAAACGCCGCGCGCGCCAGGGCCAGAACGGCTTCGCCCTGTCCATAACCGATCTCCAGGAGGAGAGCCCCTCCGGGCTTCAGGTGTGAGGGCGCCTGGGCCAGCAGGCGTTCGATCAGGCTCAGCCCATCGGCGCCGGCAAAAAGGGCTTCGGGCGGCTCGAAATCGCGCACTTCGGGCATAAGCCGATCGCGTTCGGTGCCGGCCACATAGGGCAGATTGGCCAGGATGAGATCGACCGTCGTCGTCAGAGGCGCAAGCAGATCCCCACAAAACCAGGCGATGCGATCGGCCACGCCATGGCGCCGGGCATTCGTTTGGGCCACGGCCAGAGCGGCGGGCGCAATATCCCCGGCCCAAATGGACACCGTCGGCGGCGTATGGCAGGCCAGGGCCACGGCCACAGCGCCGCTGCCCGTGCCCACATCCACCACGGTAGCCGTCATCCGCCGGGTTTGCAACCAGGCCAGGGCCAGCTCCACCAGGCCTTCGGTTTCCGGCCGAGGGATCAGCACGGCCGGCGTGACGACGAACTCCAGACCGTAGAACCAGCGTCGCCCTGTGATATAGGCCAGGGGTTCGCGACGGGAACGGCGTTCGACCCAAGCGCGCAGACGCTTTTCTTGGACAGGGGTCAGCATGGCGTCACCGTGGGCCGGCAGAAACGAGCGCTCGACCTCCAAACAGGCAGCCACCAGCAGGTCGGCTTCCAGCGCCGCGTCGTCAATACCGGCAGCGCTCAGACGGGCGCGGGCATAACGCCGTGCTTCGACAAGGGTCATGGCTCGGCCGTGGTTGCCTGCAGCCGTGCCGCCTGCTCGGCGGCGGCCAACTCGTCAATAAAGACATCCAGGTCGCCGTCCAGGACGGCCGGCAGGTTATACACGCTCAGGCCGATGCGGTGGTCGGTGACCCGGTTCTGGGGGAAGTTGTACGTGCGGATTTTCTCACTGCGCTCGGCCGTGCCCACCTGCGCCCGCCGTTCCGCGCTCAGGGCTGCCTGCTGGCGTTGCATCTCCATGTCATACAGACGAGCGCGCAGGATGGCCAGCGCCCGCTGGCGGTTTTGGAGTTGGCTCTTCTCATCCTGGCATTGCACCACCAGCCCGGTGGGCAGATGGGTGATGCGCACGGCCGTGGCATTTTTCTGCACGTTCTGGCCGCCGGGCCCGCCGGCGCGGAACACGTCAATGCGCAGGTCCTCGGGCGCGATAACGACTTCGACTTCGTCGGCTTCGGGCAACACGGCCACGGTGGCGGTCGAGGTGTGGATGCGGCCCTGGGATTCGGTAACCGGTACCCGCTGCACCCGATGCACGCCCGACTCATACTTGAGCCGGCTGTAGGCGCCCTCCCCCCGCACTTCGAAGATCACCTCTTTGAAACCACCGACATCGCTTTCGTGGCTGGAAAGGAGCGTCGTCTTCCAGTGGCGACGCTCGGCGTAGCGGGTGATCATCCGGTACAGGTCGGCGGCAAACAGGGCGGCCTCTTCGCCGCCGGTGCCGGCGCGAATTTCGACGATGACATCGCGGCGGTCGCGCGGGTCACGCGGGAGCAGCAACCGACGGAGTTCCTGAGTCAACTGTTCTTGCTCGGCCTCCAGGGCGCGGGCTTCGGCCGCGGCCAGGGCGGCAAAGTCGGGATCGGTCTCCGTGGCGGCCAGCTCGCGGGCTGCTTGCAGGTCGGCTTCGACCTGCCGCCATCGTCGGTAGGTGATCACCAGGTCGTGCAATTCGGCCTGTTCGCGGGCCAGGCGAGCCACCTGCTCATAGTCGTCGGCGGCAGCGGCCATGGCCGCTTCCAGTTCGTTATAGCGGGCTTCGATTTGCTCCAGTTTCTCGATCATGGTCCTTTTCGATCCAAACCGGCAGATTGCCCAGGGCAATGACATCGGGCCAGGCCCCTTCCTCGCCCTCGGTCATGATGGCCATGCTGGCAATCACCTGGGCGCCGGCCTGTTCCAACAAAGTCCTGGCCCCGCGCAGCGTACCGCCGGTGGAGATGACATCATCCACGATCACGACCCGCTTGCCGGCCACGCGCGGCCGGTCCTTGCCGTCCAGCCATAGCTTTTGCGGTTCGGCCGTGGTGATGCTGACGATATCGGTGCTGATAGAACCGAGCATATAAGGCTTGAAACTCTTACGCAGCACGGCGTAGGGGAGTCCGCTTTTCACCGACATGGCATAGCACAGGGGGATGCTTTTGGCCTCGGGCGTGACCAAAAATTCGGTTTCCGGCGGCAACTGCGCCACCAACGCGGCGGCCACGGCTTCGGTCAGCTCGGTATCGCCCAGGATGTTGAGGATGGCGATAACGACGCCCGGTGCGATCTCGACGCGCGGCAAATAGCGCTTCACGCCGGCCAGTTCGACGAGATAGGGGGTGAGGAGTTCGGGACGTACCATGGTTGCAATGCGGAGCGAGAGGAAAGGGAGCGGAATCAGGGCGGTGTGGGTGTGAAGAAGGGCCGGGCCTGGAGCAACTGGGCCAGGCGGATGCGGGCAATGGCCACCTGCTCATGTTTGTTCTGGGCGGCGGCAGCGGCGGCGGCCCGCTCGTAGATGGCGATGGCCTCGTCCACCCGACCCAGGCTTTCATAGACGCTGCCGGCCAGGAGCAAGGTGGCAATACGGTCCGGATGGGCAGCCAGGACATCCTGGACCAGGGCCAGGGCCCTGGCGGGCTGCCCCAGGGCCAGATAAGCGGCGGCCAGATCGTCGTTGATGGCGGCGGTCTGGGCAGGGTCGGCGGCAGCGGCCTGGAGCAACCGCTCCCGAAAGGTGGCGGCTTCCCCTGCGCGACCGAGGACATCGTACAAGGCTGCCAACCAGGCCTGGGTTTCCAGATCGGCCGGTGCGAGGGCGGCGGCGGCCTCAAACGCGGTCAGGGCAGCCGACAGATCACCGGCGGCAATGGCCGTCTGTCCCTCCAGTTTGTGGCGATAAACGGCTGCCACCGTCGGATCCACCGGAAAAAGCCGATTGAAGAGCCCATAGCCGCCCAGCAACAGGGCGGCCAGGGCCAGAAACGCGGCCAGCACGCCCAATGCCTGCCGACGCAGGCGCCGTCTGCGCTCTTGATCCAGCCACCACCACCAGGCCTCCGCCGTCGGGGGTACCGGCAATCGGTTGCGTACGGCTGCCAGCCCTCCCAACGGTTTCAGCTCGGCCAGCAGATCGGCGGCGTGGCGCCGCAGCGCGGCCTGGACCTCTTCCCAGCGCACGCGTTCGGCTTGCAGGTTGATGCCCTCGGCCTCCAGCGCCGGGAACAAGGCCGCAATCCGATCGCACCATTCCAGCAGCTCGCGCGCGGCCTCCGGCCCCAGCCCGCGCAGGTTGACGCTGCGGTTTCCGGCAGCCGTCAACAGATGCCGCAGCTCATCGGCCGGAAGCACGATGGTCGTCGGGATGGCACGCGCCATAGTCGGTGATGCTCAGGCCGCCTTAGCCAGCGTCAGACCGGCCAGGTGTTGACGCCGATGTTCATCGTAAACACGGCCGATGCCCGAACGGATCTGGGATTCGATCTTGGGCGCCCGCTCCGGCGGGATGGGGAACCAGGGCTTGAGCTCGGGAATGAGCAAGGCGGCCGTTTCTTGCTTGCTGCGACCGGCCAGAAACAGATCCAGGGTGCGCTGTCGCAAATAGAGCAGATATTCGGTCAGGCGATCGAGGCCCGAAACGTCACAAATAGGCCCATGACCGGGGACGATGTAAGCCGGCCGCAGACGTCGGATGAGATCCAGGGCCTGCAACCATTCGACCGAATTGGCCTGGGTCATGAAGGGATGCTGGTCGATCCACACGATGTCGCCGGCAAAGAGCACCCGATCGGTGGGCAGCCAGACGATGCTGGTGGCCGGGGTATGACCGCCGACATGGATGACGCGGATGATTTTGTCGCCCTTCTTATCGGGCAGCGGCCGCACCAACGTCAGGCTATCCATAAAGGTGATACTGGGCACGACGATGCGCAACTGGTCGAACTGGGCGCGGATTTCCGGCTTGCGCTTGAAGCTATCGCGCACCCGCTGGATAAAGTTCTCACCGTAGTTGCGCATATGGCGCCAGGCCTGTTCGTGGGCGATCACGGTATCGCTGAGCCATTGGCTGCCCAGGCAATGACCGCGATGATGGTCGGTGACGATGACGTAGAGGATAGGCCGATTGCCGCCGGTAGTGTCAATGGTCTGGCGCCAGGCGCGAGCTTCGGCCGGGATCAATGGGCTATCCACGCAGATGATGCCATCCTCGGTAACGATAAAACCGGGATTGCTATGATGAAAAGCGATTTCGGCAAAAACGTAGGGAGCAAGTTCGTACATAGAGGTTCAGGAAGAACGCCGGTTGTATTCGCTCAGAACCGTGGGCAGGGTAGCGAACAGGGAGTCAAGATCGGGACCGGCCATGCTGCCCTGGAGCCGATCGGCACTGCCGCCTCCGCGCAGGCCGGGGAGCCAACGCAGCCGGGGTAACAGCTCGCGCAGATCGAAGCTCAGGTCGGCGGAACGGCCGATGACCCACCGTGGCGAGGCCTCCTCGCGGGCCACGACGCCAATGCAGCCGCCCAGGGCCAGGATGGCCGTCAGCAACCGGTGCAGGTCAAAGGGAGCGGTGGCGGGTAACCGCCGACCGATCAGCCGCACAGAAGTTCCGCCTACGACAAGGGTGGGCGCATCCTTCCACAACCGCGCCGCTTCGGCCGTATACCAGTGGGTTTCGACCTCCTTGAGAGCCTTTTGCGCCTGTTCGTAGTCGGAGCGCAGGCGGGCCACGGCTGCCGGCAGCTCCTCCAGGCCGGTCGTGAATTGCGCCATCAACGTCTGGGTCAGGGCAAGACGACGCCGATGGTCGGCCCAGGCCCGTCCACCGCAGAGAAAGTGGACGCGAGTCTCGGCCCCGCGACGCTCGAGACGCACCACAACCACACTGCCGATGGCGGCCGTTGTCGGCACATGGGTACCGCCGCAGGCCGCATGGTCCACTCCGGCCATGGTGACCACGCGCACCGGTCCGGCCACGGCCGGGGGCTTGCGCAACGGCCGGTGAGGCAAGGCCTCGGGAGGGACGAAGGTTGTGGTGATAGGCCGATTTTCGGCGATGATGCCGGCGCAAAAGGCCTCGACGCGGGCGATGGCATCCGGGTCGGGCGGGGGGCCGGGCAGGTCCACGGTCACCGTTTCGGCACCGAGATGAAAACCGATGGTCGGCCGCTGCAGAAGCTCGAGAAACGCGGCCGATAACAGGTGTTGACCGCTGTGTTGCTGCATGTGATCCCACCGCCGGGCCCAGTCGATCTCGCCTTCCAGTTCCTCACCGGCCGGGAGATGGTCCAGATAGTGGACGATGACACCGTCCTCCTCTTCCACCCGAAGCACCATGGCCCCACCCAGACGGCCGGTATCGTGGGGTTGGCCGCCTCCGGTGGGGTAAAAGAGGGTGCGGTTGAGGATAACGGCGGGCTGCTCACCTTCCTGACGCCACAACACCCGCGCGGTAAAGCGGCGTCGTAAGGGATCGGCCCAGTAAAGCTTACGGGTCGGCGGGATCCTCATGAGCAGAAAACAGACCAACACCTAAGTATAGCACAATCCGCTTTCCCTAGCCGGGCACTCCCGTCAATTTCAGAGCCCGCGCCCGACGATAGAGATCGCGATAGGCATGGGCCGGCTGCGTCCAGGAAAAGTCCTGCTCCATGGTATGGCGTTGTATGGCCGCCCACACCTCGGGATGACGATAGACCTCGACCGCACGGACAACGGCCGCATAGAGGGCCATCCCGTCGTAGCTCTTGAACGTGAAGCCGGTGCCGAGGACAGGCGGACGATGGTCGATCACGGTATCGGCCAGGCCGCCGGTGGCATGCACCACAGGCAAACAGCCGTAATGCATGGCGATCATCTGGTCAAGGCCGCAGGGCTCATGGCGAGACGGCATGAGCAGGATATCGGCGCCGGCAAACAGACGCCGTCGTAGCCCCTCGTCCCAGGTCAGAAACACGCGCACCTGCTGGGGATAGCGTTCCGCCAGCGCCGTCAGATAATCGTGATAGCGCTGCTCGCCTGTGCCCATGAAAATCCACTGACCACCCACATGAAGCAAGAGCGGCTCCAACACGGCCGTCAGGATGTCATAGCCCTTTTGGTCGGTCAGCCGCGAGGTCACGCAGAACAGGGGCACATCGGCCCGTTGCGGCAGGTTACAGGCAGCCTGGAGATGGGCTTTACAGGCGGCGCGACCGGCCGTGTTGCGTGCCTGAAAACACGCCGCCAACGCCGGATCGCGGGTGGGGTCGTAGCTCTCGACATCGATGCCGTTGAGGATGCCGAACAAGCGATGTTGACGATCGCGCAGGATGGGATCCAGACCCTCGCCGTAGGCGGGGGTGAGAATCTCACGGGCATAGGTCGGGCTGACGGTGACGATAACATCGGCAAAGATGATGCCGCGCGCCATCATGCTGACCACTTCGTTCAGACTGGGCGAGACCTCGGGATGAGCGATAAACCCGTAATGGGCAATCCCGGCGACTTCGAGAACGCGATGGCCAAAAATGCCCTGATAGGCCAGATTATGGATGTTGTAGACCACCGCCGTCTCGCGAAAGAAGGGATCATCCACCAGGATGGTGCGCAGCCAGTTGGCCACCAGAGCGGTCTGCCATTCGTTGCAGTGGATGACATGGGGTTGCCAACCCAAATGGCGACATGCCTCCAGGCTGGCGCGGCTGTAGAAGACGAAGCGCTCGCCATCATCCGGAAACGAATAAATCCCCTGGCGACTGCCGAAGAAGCGGTTGTGCTCGATGAAGTAGATGGGGAGGTCGGCATCAGGCGCCGCCCATAACCCGGCCGTTTCCGTTTCCGTATCGAAAGGCACGGGAAAGGCCTCCAGAACCCGCCTTAGCCCCTGCCGATCGGGATCGATCAGGCCATAGCGGGGTATCATCACCCGCACATCATCGCCCAAACGTCGCAACATGCGCGGCAAGGCCGCCGCCACCTGAGCCAACCCACCGGTGCGGGCATAGGGCACAATCTCGGCACTCAGATAGAGAACGTTGAACGTCGCGGGAGAAGTCGTCATAGGCAAAAAATGGGTCAGACAAGGGATGGGTCAGGCCGTGGAGCCGTTCAGGGCAGGAGGCTGCCGGCGCCGGGAGACCAGCCGATGCCGACCGCGCCCAAGAGTCCCCGCACCCGTTGCAGAATGTGATAGGCCACGGCTTCTTTGTCCATCAACGGCAACGATTCGATGCCTCCATCGCGCGTGAGGATGGTCACCCGATTGGTATCCACTTCGAAGCCGGCATCGGCGGCGGTCACATCGTTCAACACGATCATCTCCAGGTTCTTGCGCTCCATCTTGCTGCGGGCATTCGCCACCAGATCGCTCGTCTCGGCGGCAAAACCGACCACCAACCGCGGCATCCCGATCTCGGCGCGACGCTCGGCGACGGCCTTGAGCACATCCGGCGTGCGTTCCAGCCGGATTTCCTGATCGGTCTCTTTCTTCAGCTTGGTCTCGTAGGTCACCACCGGGCGGAAATCGGCAATGGCCGCTGCACTGATGAGCACATCCGTCTCCGGCAACAGGGCCAGGGTGGCGCGCAGCATGTCCTCGGCGCGCATGGCCGGCACCCGATGCACCCCGATCGGTGGGTCCACGGTCATGGCGCCGTAGATAAGGTTGACGTGGGCGCCCAAATCGCGGGCCACCCGGGCCAGCGCCACCCCCATCTTGCCGCTGGAGCGATTGCCCATAAAACGCACCGGATCCATCCACTCGCGCGTGCCGCCGGCCGTGATGGTCACCCGCAAACCCGCCAGAGGCCCCTTGCGGCTGAGGACGATACGGGCATGTTCGACGATCACCTCCGGTTCGGCCATGCGGCCGATGCCGATGCCTCCCGAGGCCAGCCGGCCCACCTCCGGCCCCACCAAATGGGCCCCGCGCTGGATCAGAGCCTGCAGGTTGGCCTGCGTGGCCGGATGTTCCCACATGTGCGACTCCATGGCCGGCGCCAGCAACAAAGGCGCCCGGGTGCTCAGGGCCGTAGCCGTGAGCGGACCGTCGGCGGCACCATGGGCCAAACCGGCCATGGTATGGGCGCTGAGGGGCGCAATGATAAACAAATCGGCCTCCTGGGCCAGCGCCACATGGCCGATCCTGCCGCCTTCGTACAACTGCCAGAGATCGGTAATGGGCTGGCGGCCGCTGATGGCGCCAAAGGTGAGAGGGGCTACGAACTTCTGGGCGGTGTAGGTCATCAGCACCTGGACATGGGCGCCGGCCTGGACCAGTTTGGAACAGAGGTCCACCGCCTTATAAGCGGCAATGCCGCCGGTCACACCGAGAAGAATGGTTTTATCGGCCAGAATGTTCATGGGTAGTCACAGCGAGCGGATCAACCCGCCGTTGCGCTCATACACGAGCCGCAAGCCTTGCAGGGTGAGGGTGGGTTCATAATGGTCAATCGTCGTGGTCAGATCACGCCAAAGACCGGCCAGACCGCCGGTGGCAATCACCGGGGCCGGCCTGGCCAGGGTCGCCCGGATACGGCGCAACAGCCCCTCGACCAGGTCGATATAGCCCAGGACGATGCCGGCCTGCATGGCGCTGACGGTATCGTCCCCGATAGGGCCGGACGGCGCCACCAACGGGATGCGCGGGAGTTGCGCCGTGTGGCGCACCAGGGCCTCGGCGGCGGTCTGAAGGCCGGGAGCGATGGCGCCGCCCAAAAACGCACCGTCCGGACCCACGACATCGAACTTGGTGGCAGTACCGAAATCGAGGACGATGCACGGTGCACCCCATTGGGCT
>Ga0197142_1004625_pt1 | contig 11072 bp, 8 predicted proteins | sample GBS60_MetaG_FD_148614 | JGI IMG/M metagenome (GOLD analysis project Ga0197142, IMG submission 148614) | Sediment microbial communities from Great Boiling Springs, Gerlach, Nevada, United States - GBS 60_MetaG | ecosystem: Environmental > Aquatic > Thermal springs > Hot (42-90C) > Sediment... | reverse complement strand
CCCGCACGCCGGACATCGCTTCCAATCCCAAACCGTGCGCCTACCCAGCGCCCGCAACGATTGCCGAAAGGCTTGGCCGCGTTCGATGATGTTCATAGGCTTGGCGTCTCCCTGAGGGACTCGTGGATAGACCATAGCATGATCCCTCCGCCCCTTTTTGTCAATCCCCCCTCAGTCCCATCCCACCAACACAATCTGGAACCGAGTCCCAAGTCCCGCGCGGAAAAGGGGAGCACGCGCAACGGGGCAGTGCGTTTAGGGGTCGGCCTCCGTACGTCCATCGGCAGTGCGTCTAGACGGACGTAACGAGGGCGGACACCATGCGTTCTTACGGATGTGCATGTTAGGGGTGCATGGCGTGCGCCCCTTGTGCGGATTTGACAGGGGCAGGTTATTTGCGTATGATGTGACCGTTCACGTGAACGATCACGACCCAGCGTTTACCCCTGTCTGCCGCATCGTGGCGGCGGACGCTCCTCTGGCCGAGGTCGATGGATGCCTTCGCTTCGTCCTACCATCCGTGATGTCGCTGCCCATGCCGGGGTTTCTTATCAGACCGTCTCCCGCGTCATCAACGGTGAGCCGGGCGTAGCGCCGGCCACACGCTTGCGGGTCGAGAAGGCGATTGCCGAGTTGGGTTATCAACCCAACGCCATTGCCCGCTCCATGGCCACAGGCAGCACCCGCACCCTCATTTGCCTGTCGCCTAATCTTACCGATTACACCTTTGCCTGCATTATCGAGGGGGCTCAAACCGAAGCGCGCAAGCGGGGTTACGCGCTGTTTTCGGCTTCGGCAGCCGACGAGGGGTTGTTTGCCGAGCTGGTGCAGCAGATGGTCGGTAGCCGCCGCGTTGATGGGCTGATGGTGATCAACCCCTATGCCGACGGCCGTCATGCCCATGTGCCCACTGATGTGCCCACGGTCTTTGTCGGCGCCCGGCCTCGTGAAGTGGGCGTACATTCTGTGGCCCTGGACGATGTCGAAGTGGGACGCATGGCCACGGCCCATCTCATCGAGCGGGGTCATCGTCGCATCGCCATGATTACAGGCCCGCTGGCCGAAGATTGCAGCCAGGACCGCGTTCTGGGCTATAAGCTGGCACTGAGCCAGGCCGATATCCCCTTTGACCCGGCTCTGCAATGCGAGGGGGACTGGTCGGCATCCTCGGCTTACGCCGCCTGTCGTCGTTTGCTCGCCGTCGCTGCGCCGCCTACGGCCGTTTTTGCCCAGAATGACCGTATGGCTATCGGTGTCATCCGGGCCGCGCGCGATGTGGGATGGCGTGTACCGGCTGATCTCGCCGTGATCGGTGTAGACGATATGCCGCTGGCTTCGTATTTCGATCCACCCCTGACCACCATACGTCAAGACTTGTTCGCCATCGGCGAACAGGCCGCCCGTCTGTTGTTGCTGGCTTTGCAAGAGCCTACGGCGCCGCCGCTGCATCTGCGCATCCCGGCGCAACTGATTATCCGCGCTTCGACCTGAGTCTGTAAGAAGGAGGTGATGCTCGCTCCATACCACCAGAACCTGCCCATTGACCGACTCGCATTTTCGGTGCTTTCCGCTTTTTCTCACCCACCCAGGAGGAGATTCTACCATGAGCCGCAAACTGTTTTGGCCCCTTGTCGGGGTGATTGTGGTCACTCTGGCTGTGCTGGCTGCCTGTGCCACCCCTACGCCTGTCACGGTTGAGGTGACGAAGGAAGTCGTCCGGGAAGTGCAGGTCACCGTCGAAGTGCCCAAAGAGGTCAAGGTCGAGGTGACGAAAGAGGTCATCAAAGAAGTGCCGGTGATGGCGCGGTCTATCCTCTACAATTCGTATGCCGGCGACCCCAAACCGCGCGCCTTCGACGAAAAGACCATCGCCGACTGGAATGCCGCCCATCCCGAAATGCCGGTCGAGGCGTCTATCATCGCCCACGAGGACTTCAAGCAGGCCATCCGTGCTTATCTCACGGCCGATCCGGCGCCGGATGTGCTGACCTGGTTTGCCGGCAACCGCACCCGCTTCTTCGTCAAGAAGGGCCTGATCCGCGACATTTCCAAGATGTGGGCCGATAACAAGTTCGATGAGGTCTACGCACCCGGATTCAAGGCCCTGGCCACCACCGACGGCAAGCAGTACTTCCTGCCCACTTCGTATTACTGGTGGGCCATCTACTATCGCCCCTCCTTGTTTGAAAAGGCCGGCATCACCAAGACGCCCGAGACCTTTGATGAATTGCTCGATGCCTGCGCCAAACTCAACGCCGTCGGCATCACGCCCATCACCATCGGCGCCCGTTTCAAGTGGCCTGCCGCCGGTTGGTTTGACTATTTGAACATGCGCACCAACGGTCCGCAGTATCACATTGACCTCACCGACCTCAAGATCCCCTACACGGATGAGGGCGTGCGCAAGACGTTTGCCAACTGGCGCCGGTTGATCGATGCCAAGTGCTTTATCGAGAATCCCGCTGCCTTTGACTGGCAAGAGGCTATTGACCCCATGGTCCAGGGCCAGGCCGCCATGTACCTGATGGGGCAGTTCATCGTCGATTCCTATCCCGACGAGCTGGAGAACGATCTCGATTTCTTCCGCTTCCCCATCATCGATCCCAATGTGCCCATCGGCGAGGATGCACCCACGGATGGCTACTTTATGTCCGCCCGTGCCCGCAACCCCGAGGGGGGCGAGGCGTTCCTGGCCTATCTGGGTTCTCGCGAGGTCCAACAACGCGCCTTTGAGGAGCTGGGCCGACTGCCCACCCGCACCGATGTGGACATCTCCAAAGCCTCTCCGGCCATCCAGAAGGGTATCAAGCTGATCCAATCGGCCGATTTCATCGCCCAATTCTACGACCGGGATACGACCCCGCCCATGGCCGAAGCCGGCATGGATGGCTTCCTGCGCTTCTGGGACAATCCCGACGATCTCGATCGGATTTTGGCCGATCTGGAAGCCGAGCGCCAGCGCATCCTGGCCGAAGAGGGGCAGTAAGTCCATCTAACCCGTTCCGGGCCGACGGTGCGATGCACACCGTCGGCCCACTTTTCTGACAGGGGGTCGCCGATGTCTGCGCCAATGGCCGCACCTTTCGGCCGTTCTATTCGGACCGAAGGCTGGGAGTTTACGGTTTCCGTGTTGGTAGGGCTGGGATGCGGCGTTATCTTGTTGATCGCGGTTATCTTTCTGCCTTGGTGGGGCGACAATCTCACCCTCAACGCGGCGCGCATTGTTTCCGATAATCTGTACGGCGCGGCCGGGGCTCTGACCGCGCCCTGGTTGTGGCTGCTACCCCTGGTGACACTGCTGGCCAGTGTTCTGGGTTTATGGGGAGCGCTCAAGCCCGATTACGATGGTATGGCCGTGGCCGGGATGGCACTGGTCGGACTGCTGGGATTGGGCTATTTCGTCTTGACGGTCGGCAGTCAGACGGCTTCACGGCCGGGAGCCGGCTATTGGCTGGCTTTGCTCGCCTGCCTGGGTCTTACCGGTCAACCGCTTCTGGCGCATCCGCGGGTAATCGCCACCATGGCACGTCGCCCCCTGCCCTGGTCGTTGCCCAAAACGGCCTGGCCCCTTGTGTTTTTGGCGCCCCCTCTGCTGCTCTATTTCCTCTGGATTGTGGGGCCCACCGTCTACACGATTTATCTGAGTTTCACCGATTGGGATAGCGTCTCGAACCCGCGTTATATCGGGCTGCGTAACTACGTTTATCTCTTCACGCGCGACCGCAATTTCACCGAATCGCTGGTCAACAACCTGCGCTGGCTGGTCGTGTTCATTACCGTGCCCACCACGCTGGGCCTGGCTATGGCGTTGATCTTCAATACCGAAATGCGGGGAGGACGGTGGTACAAAGTCAGCTTTTATGCGCCCCTTGTGCTCTCGTTACCGGTAATCGGGCTGATTTGGGCCTGGGTATACAATCCTCGCCTGGGGCTGATCAATCAATTTCTGATGCAGGTCGGAGTGAGTCCTTTACCCGGGTGGTTGGGTGATCGTCGTCTGGCCATCTGGTGTGTGATTGCGGCTGCCGTGTGGCGACAGGTGGGCTATGTGATGGTGCTCTATCTGGCGGGCTTGAAGAATCTGGACCCCACCTTGCTCGATGCGGCTATGGTGGACGGAGCCAATCGCTGGCAGCTTTTCCGTTTTGTCATTTTACCTTTGTTAGCGCCGGTAACGACAATTATCATCGTTATTTCAATTATTGACTCCTTACGCGCATTTGATCTCGTAGCAATCATGACCCGTGGTGGTCAAAGTACGCAGGTATTGGCCAACTTTATGTACATGGAAGCTTTCAATAACTATCGTATGGGTTATGGCGCAGCTATTGCAGTCATTCTATTTCTAATAAGTTTGGTTTTCATAGGCTTTTACCTATCACGTGTCGTTAAGGAAGAATTGGAGTATTAGGAGGCATTCATGGCAACCCTGGCAACGGCAAAACCGATCCCCACCGTTTCGGCTGTGAGCCGGCAACGAAGACGTCGACCCCAGCGAACGTTTATGTACCTTTTTCTGACGGTGCTAACCCTGCTGTGGCTGCTGCCCATTTTCGCCGCCTTGATTACCTCGTTCCGCACCATGGACGACATCACCACCAACGGTTTCTGGACATGGCCCAAAACCTGGACGACGAATAACTTTGTGCGAGCCTGGACGGCGGCGCGGGTATCCAAATACCTGCTAAACAGCTTCATCATTACGTTGCCATCGCTGTTGGGCATGTTGATCCTCTCGTCCATGGCTGCCTATGCGTTGGCGCGCTTTCGCTTTCGGGCGAATTTGTGGCTTTATTTCCTCTTTGTGGCCGGTACCATGCTTCCCTTCCAAATCCTTATGCTACCGGTCTTTCGCCTGACCAATCGGCTAGGACTTTATGATACCTACGGCGCGCTTATTCTTATCCACACGGCCTTTCAGATCGGTTTTTGTACCTTTGTCTTGCGCAACTTTATGAAAACCGTGCCGAGCGAAATCCTCGATGCCGCCGAAGTAGACGGATGCAGCGAATTGCGCATCTACTGGCAAATGGTGTTGCCGCTAACGTTGCCGGCATTGGCAGCGCTGGCTACGCTCGAATTCACCTGGGTATTCAACGACTATTTGTGGGCCATTATCCTGCTGCGCTCGGATACCCTGCGGCCGGTCACGGCCGGACTCGCCACCCTGCGCGGGCAATACAATACCGATTGGCCTGTGATCACTGCCGGTGCTCTCCTGGCCACCATTCCCACTTTGATCGTCTTTGTTTTTCTCCAGCGCTATTTCATCCAGGGACTCACTTTGGGCTCCAGCAAGTAGGGCGATATCATACCCCTTTTGTGAAGAAGGACTCGACCATGAAATTGGGTGTCTGCTACTACCCTGAACATTGGCCGCGGGCACGGTGGGCTAGCGATGCCGCCATGATGGCCGCAGCCGGTCTGCGCATTGTGCGCATCGCCGAGTTTGCCTGGCAGCTCATGGAACCGGCCGAAGGTCGCTTTGCATGGGATTGGCTTGACGAAGCCATCGCCACCCTGGCACAAGCCGGGTTGGAAGTTGTCCTGGGAACGCCCACAGCGGCCCCGCCGGCCTGGCTGTGCGCCGCCTATCCCGACGTTCTGCCGGTGGACAATCAGGGGCGTCGCCGCCGTTTTGGCTCACGGCGCCACTACTGTGTCAACAGCCCTGCCTATCGGCGCCATACGGAACGCATCGTTACGGCCCTGGCTGCACGCTATGGCCGGCATCCGGCCGTGATCGGTTGGCAGATCGACAACGAGTTCGGCTGCCATGATACCGCCCGCTGCTACTGCCCCCATTGTACGGTCGCCTTTCGTCGGTGGTTACAAAACCGCTATGGCAGTCTGGAGGCCCTCAACGAAGCCTGGGGTACCGTGTTCTGGAGCCAGACCTATGACGATTGGGCGCAAATCGAAGCCCCGATTCTCACCGTCGGGTCGCCGAACCCCTCCCACGTCCTCGATTACTGGCGTTTTGCTTCCGATGCCTATCGGGACTATCAACAGCTCCAGATCGATCTGCTGCGAGCCCATACGCAGGGTCAGTGGATCACGACCAATTTCATGGGAAACTACGCCGACCTGAACTACCATGATTTGGCGGCGCCTCTTGATTTTGTCACGTGGGATTCCTATCCTACAGGCTATGCCGAACGCTACGGTCCGGTCTTCTACCGTTCGGACGAGCAGCGGCCGGTCTTCGCCTGGGATGTGGGCGATCCCTATATCACCGGTTTTTGTCATGACCTGACACGCGGGCTCAAACCCCGTCCGGGCGGTGGGGGTACCCCGTTTTGGGTCATGGAGCAGCAGGCAGGTCCTATCAACTGGGGTGCGATCAACCCCGGCGTGCGGCCCGGTACGGTGCGATTATGGACCTGGCATGCCCTGGCCGCCGGCGCCGAGGCGGTCATCTACTTTCGTTGGCGGGCCTGTCTCTATGGCCATGAGGTGCACCATTCCGGCCTGCTCAAGCATGATGGCACTCCTGACCTGGGTTATCACGAGGTGATGCGCCTGGCGACCGAGGCCGAAACCCTGGCTGCCGTTGCTGCTTATCCGCCGGAACCGGCACCCATCGCTTTGTTACTTGATTACGAAGACGGGTGGGCATTGCAAATGCAACCCCATCGTCGCGATTTCGGTTACCTTCATCATCTGTTTGTATTTTATCGCGCGGCTCGTCAACTGGGATTTCCGGTGGATATCGTGCCGTATCATGCCGATTTGACTGCCTATCGTCTGGTTATCGCCGGCAATGCCTATTTGGGAACTTCGGCCCATGAAGAGGTCCTGGAGCGTTATGTGCGCGACGGTGGTCATGTCCTCTTTGGCGTCCGGTCCGGCTTCAAGACGGCCACCAATACGGCTACCGATGCACCCCTCCCCGGTCTCTGGCGCCCCCTGGTAGGAGCCACGGTCAGGGCCTGGCATGCCTTGCCCAACGGAGTGGGATATGGTTTGGCCGGAGAGGTTGACGGAATCGGTCCGGAAGCTACGTTCTGGGCCGAAGCCCTTGCCCCCGCCACAGCGCGAGTCCTGGCCTATTACACCTCCGGCCCCTTTGCCGGTGAGGCTGCTCTGACCGACAATGGCTACGGGACCGGCCACGCCTTCTACCTGGGGTTTTATCCCGGCTTCGAACAGGCAACGGCTCTGTTGCGCTATCTGACCGCTCGCCTGGACATTTCCCCCCTTGTCAAGGGATTACCTGCCGATGTGCTTGCCTACCGTCGGGGACCCTATCTGCTTTTGCTCAACTTCGGCGATGAAGCCCGCGAGGTCGAGCCAGATGGAATGCAGCGCATGACGGTGGCCCCACGCGACCTGGTTATCTACTATCCCCATGTCCGAACCGACACCTGACCGTTTGCGCCGTCCTGACTCTCTCTACGACGGGTATATCTTTGACCTGGACGGCACCGTGTATCTGGGTGAGACGCTGTTACCGGGCGCGCTGACGGCCTTGACCGCCCTGCGCCGGTTGGGCAGGCGGGTGGTGTTTCTCTCCAACAACCCCACCCACAGTCGTCAGGACTACGCGGCCAAACTCACCCGGCTTGGCCTGCCCACCTCGGCGGACGATGTCATCAATTCGTCCACGGTCATGGTGACCTTTTTGCAGAAGCGAATGCCCGGCGCACGGCTGTTTGTCGTGGGAGAGGAGCCTCTCTGCCGGGAACTGGCCGCAGCCGGCTTTTCGTTGACGCAGCAACCCGAGGAGGTCGATGCCGTCATTGCCAGTTTTGACCGTACTTTTGCGTACTGGAAACTGCAAACGGCTTTCGACGCCATTCGTCTGGGCGCGGCCTTTTTTGCCACCAACGGTGACCGCTACTGCCCCGTGCCGGTGACGCCGACCACCCCCACCGGGGGTCAGCCCGATGCCGCCGCCATCATCGCGGCTATCGAGGCCTGCACGAACGTCCGCGTGGAAGCCATCGTCGGAAAGCCCTCGCCGTACATGGCGGCTGCCATCCTGGATATCCTGAAACTCCCGCCTCATCGTTGTTTACTAACCGGCGATCGTCTGGAAACCGATGTCGACATGGGCATTGCCGCCGGTATGGATACCGCTCTGACCCTGACCGGAGCCACTTCGCTCACGGCATTGGCCACTGCCGACAGGCAACCTACCTATGTGGTGCGTGATCTGGGCGAACTGGTACCTCCCCATCTCATGACAGCGTCATGAAGCTCCTTCTGGGCCTCGATCAAGGCACAAGCGGTACGAAGGCCTATTTGCTGGATGAAGAAGGGCATTGTGTCGGCCTTGGCTATACACCTTTACCCCGTCTTCATCCCTATCCCGATTGGACCGAACAAGACCCTCTGGTGGTGGCCGCAAGCGCACAGCAGGCTATCGCTCAAGCCCTTGCCCGTGCGCAAGCGCATCCGCAAGACATCATCGCCGTCGGCATTGCCTCCCAGCGCGATACCGACTTCACCTGGGATGCCCGGACACGACAACCCGTGGTCAATGCCATTACCTGGCAAGATTTGCGTACGGCGCCTCTGGTTGCCGAGCTTCAGGACTGGTCGGGTGCGGCGGAATGGCGCCTTCGCCTAGGCTATTTTCCCGGTCCCTGGTGTGCTGCCCTGCACCTGGCCTGGCGTGCCCGCCATCAGCCGGAATGGCGTCAGGCTGTCTTGAGCGGGCGGGCATGCATCGGTATGTCGGCCGGTTGGATCCTGGCCGCTTTGGGGGAGCCGAGCAGCCATATCCATGATTACTCGCTTGTCCAGAAAACCGGATTATGGGATTTCCGGCGCGGGACATACTGGACCGAGTGGATCGAACGGCTAGGATTGACAACTGCCGGTTTGCCTGCACCGGTCCCGACCCTCTATCCGTTTGGTAGCCTCTATGTCGATGGCGTAGCCGTGCCTGTCACGGCCATGTTGGGGGATCAGCAAGCTGCCCTTTTCGGGCATGGCTGCCATCACCCCGGTCAGGCCGAATGCACCCACGGTACCGTCAGCTTTGTCAATGTCGTAGTCGGGCCGGAACCACCCATCCTGGAAGGCCTCAACGTGTATCATGCCTGGTCGTTGCCGACACCATCGCCAGGTGTAGTTCACACCTATTGCCTGGAGGCCGATACCACGACCAGCGGCGCCGCCGTGCGCTGGTTGGTCAACCAGGCGGGCCTTCTGGCCGAGGAGAGCGCTGTGGATGCCCTGGCGCAATCGGTGCCCGACAGCGGCGGTGTGGTTTTCGTCCCCGCTTTTACCGGCCTCAATACGCCGTATCATGTCCATACAGCTCGGGGTGCCATTGTGGGGCTTTCCCTGGGCACAGGCAAAGGCCATATCGCTCGCGCACTTCTGGAAGCCATCGCCTTTCAGATTCGTGCCATTCTCGAGACCATCACCGCGCAGACGAATCTTCGGATCGAACGCCTTCATGTGGGCGGTGGCCTGGCCAAGTCGAACGTGGCGTGTCAGTTACAGGCCGATCTGCTGGGCATACCGGTGGTACGACCGGCCGAAACGGAAACCACGGCTCGCGGAGCGGCGCTTTTGGCCGGACTGGGCATCGGCTTATGGCGCCATCTGGATGAGCTGCCACCCCTGACAAATGGGGAGACCCTTTTCGAGCCGACCATGCCGCCAAGTCGGCGTCAGGCGCTTTATGAGCGCTGGCAAGAGGTCGTGGCCCATGTCCGGGCACTTTAGGACGGTTGTGGTATACTTTTTGAGCCATGATGGCTGGACTGTTGTTGCTCCATGTCCATTTCTTCTTTCCGTATCCCCCTGTTCCTCCAGGAGGCTAGACCTATGACAGCCCCGACCCTGATGGAAGAGAAACTGGCCCAGGTCTTCGACCGTCGGCAGGCCGTTGTCCTGGCCGAAGTCATTCGTGAAGCCTATAGCGATCTGGTGCGCACATCGGACTTCAACGAACTCAAGGCCATCGTGCGCGATGTGGCCCTGGCCCAAAAAGAGCTGGCCGAGGCCCAGAAACGCACGGAAATCCGTGTTGAAGAACTGGCTCAGGCCCAGAAAGAGCTGGCTCAGGCCCAGAAGCGCACGGAACTGGCCCTGCAACGCCTCAGCCGGCAGGTCGGCGGCCTCAGCGACCGCCTGGGCGGCGACCTGGAGGACACAGCCTACATCGTCATCCATGACGTCCTGGAACGGGAATACGGCTGGAAGGTCGAACCCCTCCGGCGGGACTACCTGCGCTGGAACGGCCACGAGGTGGAGCTCGACCTCATCGGCCGCGCCCACGACCCCAAACATCCCGACCGGGTTATCACCATCCTCGGCGAGACCAAGTTCAACCTCACCCTGAAGGATGTCAGGCGATTTGCCCGCAAGGTCGAACGGGTGCGGGCGGCCTTAGCCGGTGAGTGCTTCCCCGTCTGTTTCTGCTACCGCGCCCGGCCGGAAGTGCGCGAAGCCGTGCGGGAGCTGGGCTTTCATCTCATTTTCTCCTACGGGCATCTCATCCCCCCTGTTCCTCCAGGAGGCTAGACCTATGACAGCCCCGACCCTGATAGAAGAGAAACTGGCCCAGGTCTTCGACCGTCGCCAGGCCGTTGTCCTGGCCGAAGTCATTCGTGAAGCCTATAGCGATTTGGTGCGCACATCGGACTTCAACGAGCTCAAGGCTATTGTGCGCGATGTGGCCCTGGCCCAAAAAGAGCTGGCCGAGGCCCAGAAACGCACGGAAAAGCGTGTTGAAGAGCTGGCCCAGGCCCAGATGCGCACGGAAACCCGTGTCGAAGAACTGGCCCAGGCCCAGAAAGAACTGGCCGAGGCCCAGAAAGAACTGGCTCAGGCCCAGAAACGCACGGAACTGGCCCTGCAACGCCTCAGCCGGCAGGTCGGCGGCCTTAGCGACCGCCTGGGCGGCGACCTGGAGGACACAGCCTACATCGTCATCCATGACGTCCTGGAACGGGAATACGGCTGGAAGGTCGAACCCCTCCGACGGGACTACCTGCGCTGGAACGGCCACGAGGTGGAGCTCGACCTCATCGGCCGCGCCCACGACCCCAAACATCCCGACCGGGTTATCACCATCCTCGGCGAGACCAAGTTCAACCTCACCCTGAAGG
>Ga0197142_1004623_pt1 | contig 11076 bp, 12 predicted proteins | sample GBS60_MetaG_FD_148614 | JGI IMG/M metagenome (GOLD analysis project Ga0197142, IMG submission 148614) | Sediment microbial communities from Great Boiling Springs, Gerlach, Nevada, United States - GBS 60_MetaG | ecosystem: Environmental > Aquatic > Thermal springs > Hot (42-90C) > Sediment... | reverse complement strand
CCAACACCTTGGGCCTGCCGCTCTACGCCAAGCAGGAGCCGCGCAAGTTTGGGCGGGGCACGGACCTGCACACGCAGTCGAATCCGCTCCCCATTTGCCACCGGCCCGAGATTCTGGTCAAGGCGACCAAGGCCTGAGGCATGGCTGACTGGGCGTCGCTCGTGGGCAGGCTGAACGAGCAGGTACTCTCGACGTTCGGTCGCGAGGTCACCTACACACCGCAGGCGGGCGAACCGTTCACGGTCACGGGCATTCTCGAGGCGGGCGCTCGGCCGGAGGGTGCGGCGCCGGGCGTCTACGCGTTGCTGTTCGTCAGGGCGGCTGCTTTCGCGCGGCCGCCCGCGCGGGGCGATGAAGTCACCGTGGGCGGCTCGGTCTACAAGGTCGTAGATCTCGAAGCCGACGCCGAGGGCGGGCTGCGGCTGGTGCTGCATTTCAACCGGGCGGTGTGAGATAGCCGGTGGGCTCAATCCTCGGTATAGAAGTGCGGCCTCAGTTCACTTTCAAGTATGTAGCGGAGCGCCTGTCGGTAAATTGCGCGCAGGGTTCCCTTGTCTACCTCATCATGAAGGACGATCGTGAGCGTCTGTCCGACTCCTCCTGCAAGGACGCGACGCAACTTCACATGGCTCCCGCGCTGAGAAGCCGGCTCGAAGCCGAAGCCGGCGAAGATGCGGAGCAGATCCTGCCCCGACAGCGTGCGCAGTCTCGGCATCAGGCCGCCGCGTCCAGTTCCAGGGTGGCGAGGATCGTGGGGTTGCTGACAAGTCCGAGCTCGGCCAGATCCTCACCTTCAAGATGCAGAGCGATCGCCTCCCGGATGTTTGCCGCTAACTCGTCCAGCGTGGGGGCTTCGGTCACCACGGGGAGATCCAGGCACTCGGCCACATACTGTTTTTCACCCCGCAGGATGCGCACTTGGATGGTTCGCTTCACGGTTGACCAATCCTGTTGCTCACATGGTACTGCAACCGCCCGCCCCGTGCCGGTTTGACTTATGCCCAGCGTTCGCATCTGGTTTCGCAAGCAGCTCCGGGTGGATCACCTGAACTTCCGCCAGTTCCAGATGCTCAAGCTCGGCGCCGTGGGGCTGGCGGCGGTGAAGAACCGGCTGGCCGCCGGCCTGGGGCCAACGGATGCGCCCGCTAAGCCGCTCACCAAGCGCTACGCGATTTGCAAGGCGAAGCGCCTGAGGCGGCGTGCGGTGCGCGACCTCTCGCTCACCGGCAGCATGCTCGGCAACCTCTCGGTGCGCACGGTGAGCGAACGTGCAGCCAAGGCGGCGCTCACCTCGCGCAAGGAGCGCCTCAAGGGGCTGGCCAACATGCGCCGTGAGCCGTGGCTCGTTTTCTCGCCGCGCAATCGCGCTGCCGTCATCGAGGCCGCCCGCCGCATCTTGCGCGAGACGACGCCCAGGCTTGCGCTTGAGCGGTTCCTCGGAGGCAGACAGTCATGATCAATCCGGCCGAGCTGGTCGATGCGCTGGTCGCCAAACTCCGCGCCATTCCTGAGCTGGTCTTGGAGATGGAAGGCGATCCAGAGCGCATCTTCGCCTACCACGACCTTTACCCCAAGCGCGCGAGCCTGCCGCTGGCGATCTACGAGATGCCCGTGCCCTCGATCCTGGTCGCCTGGCAGGGAACCACGCCGGGCAGTTTCGGCGCAGCCGAGGTCTGGAAGCACAACCTGTCGCTTTACCTGCGCGCGCGGGAGACCCTCGAAGGTGACCCGCCTACCGCTTACTACCGCCTGTTCGATCTGATCGTGAACGGCGTGCCGACCGGTAGTGCGCTGAAGATGCTCTACACCACCATCCACCCGCGCTGCCACCCGATGGATCTGCCTTCGATCCAGCGCGCCACCGACGAGCAAGGGACCGACTATTTCGAAGTGACGGTGAGCTTCACCGAGATGGGAGATTGAGATGCCCGCCAACATCCGTGAAACCAAGATCGGCTTCGGCTACAAGAAGCAGACCGACCTCTCAACGCCCAACGTCGTGGGTGACATCTGGAGCCTGACCAAGACCAATGCGGCGCTTTCGACCGTTACCTTGAACACGGAGAACGATGCGGCCGAGCTCGGCAAGGGGCACGAGTTCGCCACGCAAGTCTTCAAATCGCACTGGGACGTGAGCGGCTCGATCGAGAAGTTTCTCACCAGCGAGATCGCCGCCTGGGCGTTTGTCTTTGGCTTGGGCGGCCGCGCGAAGAGCGGCACGCCGCCTGCGATCACGTATACCTGCACTCCGCAGGACCCGGTCACGGGCGGCATCGAGCTGCCGGCGTTCTCCTTCATCGAGGCCATTCGCCAGGGGGCAAGCGCCGTGCTCGACCGCATGGCGGTGGGCTGCGTGGTCGAGGATTTTACTATCACGATCGGATCGGGGCCGGGCCGGGCGAACTCGCGCATCGCAATCAACTTCGCCGGCTCGGGGAAACTCATCGAGCCGAGCGGGATCACCCTGCCCGCCGGCACCACCGAGCACCTGCTACCCGGCGCGAGCGCCCAGGTCACGATCAACGGCGTGGACTACGTCACCAGCCGCAACTTGGTCTCGCTCGAGCTGGGCTTCAAGAACAATCTCAGACTCGACAGCGGCTTCTACCCCGGCTCGGGTCTCCAGGACGGCGCAGCCATCCGCGGGCGCCTGGAGTTCGGCGACCGCGAGGCCTCGCTCAAGTTCACGGCGCGCTTTGAGAACGGCTCGACCGAGCTCACCAAGCTCCGCAACCAGACCACGGGCACGGCGGTGATCAGTCTTCAGGGGGAGCAGATCTCGGGCAGCGACTACCACTCGATCGAGGTGACCTTCCACAAAGTCGCCTTCCGCACCGCCGTGGTCGGGGACACCGACGGGATCGTCACCGTCGAGGTGGAATGCCAGCCGCTGTGGGATGCGACGAACGGTCTGCTCACGGCTGTGGCCAAGACAAACCAGGACAACATCGGATAGTTATGTTCGATTCACAGAAAGAAATCCACGTGCAGCTTCGCTTCGCCGATGGCGCGCGTACTGTCAAGGTCCGCTTCCCGACCGACGAGGAGTGGATCGAGCGGCAGCGGCGCCGCAAGATCATCATCAAGCAGCTCGGCCGCGGGGTGTCGGAGACCACTATCCCCAATGCCGAGGAGGTCGATGCGGGCCTGTTCCGCAAGATCCGCATCGACGAAGGCGATGAAGTCGATGCTTACGAGGCCAGCCGGATCATCGAGCAGTTGAGCCAGGCCGAGGTGGATGACGTCCTTGCGGAGGGCGCGGCTTTTCGCATTCTGCTGCGCGTGCCGGGCGGGACCGCCGTGCATGTGCTCCGCATGCCGAGCGCCAAGGACGTGATCGAGTACCGCCGCAGCTTCGCCCGCATTCTGGACCTGCCGTTCAACCGTCAGGAGCTGACCGTGAATCTGGCGGCCGCCGGGGCGCTCTACCAGAAGCTCTGCCAGACCAGGGAGGGTTACGCCGGCTCCGTACCGATCATGCACCAGGCCGTAGCCGTCAAGGCCGCCATCGATGCACTGGAGGCGGGCTTTGAGGAGCGCGAGGGAAACTCCTGAGCGGGGAGTGGCCCGAGCGGCCCTCCCTGCGCTACCTGGTCTACTGGTCGCTGCGGCGGGAGCAATTATGCGATCCTGCGCTCTGCCCCGATGCCCCAGAGGGTGGCGGCCGTTGCGACCACTGCCCGCTCGACCGGCTGGATGCGGCGCAGTCTTCTGAACCCGGTCAACTCCTGCGCCGGGCACTCGATCTTCGCGCCGGGCTGAAACTGGGCGTCAAGCTGTCGCTCGATGAGATCGCGGCGGATGAGTTCCACGCCATGCTGATCATCGAAGAGGAGCAGACCAAATGGGAGGACGAAAGAGCGAAAAGTGATTGCGGGTAGGCTGCCGTCGGTCTGTCGCGAGACCGGCGTCCGTCACCGGGAGCGAGGCCCAACCTCCCTCTTGCCCAAGCCTTCGGCAATCATCGTGGTCACCAGCGTGTTGAGACTCACCCCTTCTTGCTTCGCACGGGCCACCAGCCGAGCGTGCAGCGATCGAGGTACGCGCTGCCGCCACTGGCCGCTGGCCGACATGCCCTGGCCCGGCTTGGGAATCGCGTCGCCAAACTCTCGCATCGTCATGAGAGCGGCTGCGAGCGCATCCCGACCGTTGCGGATCGCTTCTTCCGGAGTCTCGCCATCGGAGATGACGCCGGGAAAGTCCGGGAACTCAACCAGATATCCGCCCCCTTCTTCCTTGGAAAGAGGACGTACGAGAAAGGGATACCGATCCAGAGCAAGTTTGTTTCTCATTGCTTGCCCTCCACCAAATCAATCAATGCCACGAATCGCCGGATGTAAACCGGCTTGATAGGGCGGGCAGCCGGGACCGTGAGCAACCCAGCCACAGGGTGACGGAAAACCACGTGGCTAGTGCCGTGCTGCCGGTAGTCGATGGCGAACTTGTCCGCAACCACCTTGAGATCCTCGATCCGCCAATCGCGCGGGTTGGTCCGCATGCGTCGGAGGATCTTGGCGACATTCGCCACCTTCTAATGGTATCGCCCGCGGTACCAAATTGCAAGCGCGTGGACGCTCCTCATGGCTGACAGCAAACTCGAACTGGTCGTCACGGTTGATACGGACAAGGCCAACGCGTCCATCAAGAGCGTCAACGCGGGCCTGTCCTCGATCGAGACCACTGCCGTCAGCGCCGCCCGCGGCGCCTCGCGCGGCATTGACGGCATGACCGCGGCCATGGTCAAGGGCGCCACCGCCGGCAATCTGCTGGCCGATGCGATTCAGAGCGCCCTGAGATCCGTCAAAGAGTTCACCTTCGGCTCGGTGATGCTGGCGGCCGAGAATGCCAAGGCCGAGGCCGGCGTGCGCGCCATGGCGCAGGCGCACGGAGTGAGCGCGGCCGCTGCGGCCCGTCATGTGGCGGCCATCGAGCAGATCGGCTTCGAGTACACCGAAGCCGCCCAGGCCATCAAGCGCTTCCTGATCGCCGATCTTGATCTGGCGAAAGCGGAGGGCCTGGCGAAGCTGGCCAAGGACGCTGCCGCCATCCAGAATGTGGCCCCCGGCGAGGCGCTCGAGACCCTCATCATGGCGATCGAGTCCGGCGCCTCGCGCGGCCTGCGCAGCCTGGGCCTGTTCGTCAACTTCGAGCGCGAGGCGCTGGCTGAGCAGCTCCGGCTGGGCCGTGCACTGACTGAGGCCGAGGAGAAGCAGGTCCGCTACAACGCCGTCCTGCGCGAGGGCGCCAAGATCCAAGGCGCGCACGCAGCCGTGCTGGAGACCGCCCAAGGACAGCTCGGCGCACTCAAGCGTGAGTTTCAGAACCTGCGCGAGGAGATCGGTACCCGCTTCCAGAGCGATCTGGTGGCGCTGCTCGGCCACCTGCGCGAGCTCGTGGGGTGGCTGCGCGACAACGCCGACGGGCTGGTCAAGCTCGCTCAAGCGGTAGCCGCGGTAGGAGCCGCCTTCGCCACTTACAAACTCGCGGACAAGATCCTGGCGCTGGCCAAATCGATCGCGGCGCTGAATCTGGGCACGCTGAACCCCTATGCCCTGCTGGGTGTGGCCGCCGTGAGCGCCGGCTTGGCCGTCTACGCACAGTGGAAGCGTGGCCAGGAAGAGGTTGAAGCGCGCTTCAGCGAAATGGAGCGGCGCGCGCTGCGCATGCAGTTGCTCACCGGAAAGGTGCGACTAGAAGAACTGCGCCGGCGCGGAATGACGGATGAGCAACTGCGCGAGCTCGTCGCCGGCCGGCGGGCCTTGCCCGGCGAGCAGAGCTTTGAAATCCCGGGGCCCAAGGTCACGCTGGAGGCTGCGCCGGATCTGGAGACCCTCAAGCGGGCCGCCGAGATCCGCAAGCGCCAGATGGAAGCCGTGCGCGCGACGCGGGAGAGCGCCTTGGCCGCCGAGGCGGAAGCGCTCAAAGGGCCGGCGCGCGTGGTGCTCGAGCTCCAGCGCGAGGCCCAGCGGCTGACGACGTTGGTCGATGAGCGCGGCGTGATCCACCGCTACACGCTCATCGCCGAGGCTCGCCATAACCTCGAGCGCGAACTCCAGGCCAAGCTGCGCGCGCTCCAGAAGGAGGCGATCGATGAGACCCTGAAGCGGTACCGCGAGGAGTACGAAGAGCGGCTGGCTTGGGAGACGGAGCTTTACAAGCGCCGGCTTGATTACCAGGAGGACGCCGCTCGTCAGGCGCTCGCGCATACCGAGCGGGTCTACGGGTTCGAAGTCGAGCGCGCCGGCTGGGTGCGTGATGCCCAGTTGCGCCAGGCCGAGGCCACGGACGCACAGACCCTTGAGCAGAAGGTCGCGCTCGAGCAGCGCAAGGCTGCGATCGAGATCAAGTACCTCGAGCGAGTTCACGAGATCAAGCAGCGGCTGTTTGACCTCGAGACCTCGCGCATGGTGCTCGAAGAGGAGGCCAACCTACGGCGCCTGGGCTTCCGGGCCGATGAGATCAAGGCGCGCATTGCCGAAGTCACCGAGCAGCGCGAGGACATCCGGCGCCAGCAGCAGGAGGCCACCGACGCGGCCATCCAGGCCGCCCGTGAGAACGCCGCCGTCCGGCAGGCGGAGCTCATCCGCGATCACAACCGGCAGATCTTCGACTCGCTCAAGCGCCAGGCTGAAGGCGTCTTCGATGCGTTGCTCACCAAGTCGCAGTCGATTTTCTCTGCCATCGGCAATGCGCTCAAGACCGCCGTCTTGACGGCCATCAAGGAGATCGTAACCTCTCGCGTGGCCGCCCTCCTGATGCAGTTGTTTGCCGGCGCGCGGGTCACGTTTGCGGGTGCGGGAGCAGGCGGCGGCGCGCTTGGGCGGCTCGGCGGCATCCTCGGTGTGGGCGCGGCGCCGGTCTTTGCCGGGAGCGCGCCGGCTGCCACGCCGCCCTTTGTGCCGAATAGCCGCGGTCTCGGCGTGGCCGGCCTCGTCTCCGGCTGGAAGGATTTCCTCGGCATCGGCGGCAGTGTCCAGCTCGGCCCCGGCATGGCCACGACCTGGCAGGCGGCGACACTCTGGCAGAAGCTCTCGGCCATTGGCCGCTCGCCCGCGGCCCTGCTGGGCGGCGGCTTGCTGGCCCTGGCCGGCCTCCAGCGCGGCGGCTTGAGCGGGCTGGCGATGACCACGGCCGGAGGCGCGATGCTGGGCTTCAAGTTCGGAGGCCCCATCGGAGCCGCGATCGGGGCCGGGATCGGCGCAATGGCCGGCATGGCTCGCCTGTTCGTCAAGAGCGCCGAGGAGAAAGCCCGCGAGAAGATCCGCGCGACCTATGGCCTGGACATCCGCGACAAGGGCATCCTGCGCCAGATCGTCGAGACCGCCAAGCAGGCCTTCGGCGGCAATCTGGACGCGGCCATTCGAAGTCAGCAGATCCGCGATCTCATCGAGCTGTACGCGATGACCACCGGGCAAAGTACCGCCGGGTTGCCGCCCAGCATGCGCCCGGTAGCACTGCTTCAGCAAGGCGGCGGGCTCTACCAGCAGACGTTCACGGCAGCCGGCGCACCCACGCTCGATCGTATCCCCGCCGGTACGCCGCAAGCCGCCGGCCCCATCGTCATCAACATCAGCGTGCCCGGCGCCAAGGAGTTCTTCGAGAAGGAGACCGTGCGCGTGGTGGTGGAGAATCCGCGCGCGGTCCAGTCGGCGGCGCTCAGCGCCACCCGCGCCAACGCGGGACGGCGTGAGCTCACCGCGCTCCAGCTCAGCCCCGGCACGCTCACCGCATAGGAGGGCCTATGGCCGCCATCCGACGCCACTACGACGCGCTCCGCAAGACGCTGGGCGCGGTGATGATCCTCTACCTGCTCGTGCTCGGCGTTCAATTCGCCCTCGCCATGCGCGATGGCACGCAGGCGCAAGAGGCGGATCGCATCCAGCAGCTCGAGCGGCGCCTCGACCGGCTCGACCACGAGCTCGAGCGCGTGGATGCCGCCCAGCGCCTGACCCGTATCGAGACTTACATCGAGACCACCAAGGAAGCTCAGGCCGCCAACCGCCAGATGTTCCTTCTGATCCTGGCCACCCTCACGCTGATCCTGGTCGGCGTGATCCTGCTGCTCGTGGGTCGTGGGCCGCGCGGCATGAACTCCCCGCCGGCGCGGGGCGCCGACTTCAATGCCGCCGTGGCCGTGGTGCTCAAGCATGAGGGCGGGTACCTGGAAGACCAGACCACGGGCGAGATCTCGAAGTTCGGCCTCACCGCCGAGTTTCTGCGCTCGATCGGCCGACCGCACGATCGGGACGCGATCCGCAACCTCACCCGCGAGCAGGCGATCCAAATCTACCGCGAGCACTGGTGGGAGAAGTACGGCTTCGAGCGCATCCAGGATCAGCGGCTGGCGACCAAGTTTTTCGACCTGGCGGTCAACCTCGGGCCGCAGCGGGCGGTGCGGCTCCTCCAGCAGGCGCTGAATCGGTGCGGCGCACAGCTCGCCGTGGACGGCCTTCTGGGCGAGCGCACGATCGCGGCCGCCAATGAAGCCCCGGTGGAATGCGTCTTGGGCCACTTGCGCGCGCTGGCCGCCGCGCACTACCGGATGCTGGCGGCCAAGGACCCGAGGTATCTGCCGTATCTCAAGGGCTGGTTGGAAAGGGCGTCCCAGTAATGCCGGGATCGGTTGAAAACGCCGCGCCCTCGACGGTCCTGCCGTGGAGCCTGTCGCGCGCCTTCGTCCGTAGCCAGGATTACCCTGTGCTTGAGAACGAGTACCGCAATGGAGAATCGCAACGGTCTGTTCAGGCGACGAACAGCCGCAAGCGCTGGCGGCTCAGCAAACGTCTCCCGCCGGCACAGCTTCAAGCCCTGCGCGATTTCTACGAGGCTCGTAAGGGTCCCCAGGAACCCTTCTACTTCTATGATCCCTGGGACACCAACCCCAAGTTCAGCTACGACCCCACGGGCCAGGCCACCCAAGGCCGCTACGCCGTGCGCTTCGAAGGCCCTTGGGAGCAATCGGCCGGCATCGGCCTGATCGAAGTCAGCGTGGAGCTGGTGGAACTTGCCTGACTACCTCGGCAACATCCCGGTGCCCGAGATTGCGCCGAGCGGCGTGTTTCCGCTGGTGCCGGATTACCCCCACGGGCGCGCGCAGGCGCCCGAAGTGGTCATCCACCAGTTCGGCTCCGGCAACAGCAAGATCGAACAGCGCTTCTTGCTGGGCACGGGCGCTAAGCGCTTCACCGTGCGCAAGGAGCGGCTGCGCGAGGCCGACCGCATCGCCCTGCGCAACTTCTGGGAACAGCATTACGGCCCCTACGGCGCCTTCATCTACAACGCACCGAACGACGATGGCCTCGGCACGACCGCGTACACCTGCCGGTTTGCCAATGAGCCGCTGTCGTGGGAGATGCTGGGCGCGGCAGTGTGCTCCGTCGGCGTGACGCTCATCGAGATCCCCTCCTCCTCGCCCGCCTACACGCTCAACCAGACCGACAATCGGTTCCCTCCCGCCGCACTCCAGCAGGCCTTGCTCTCGCAGGTGCAGGAAATCATCCCGCTCGTGAAGATCGTCGCCAAGCAGCCCGGCTACCCGGCGATCTACGTTTCTAACCGCCGCTGCACCATCGGCGGCCAACTCTACCATGCGCGCCTCGTCGAATTCGACGGGATTGCGCAGTCCATCGGCAACGAGTCCGATGAGGCCTGGTTCGTCTTCGGCAACGCCGATCGTGTCATGCGCGCCCTGGCGAACGACGTCGATCTCTACCGAGCGGCGCTTGAGTTCTCGCTGTTCCACGTAGGTACGGGCATCAAGGTCGACCTGTGGAAGGGCGAGATCATCGACTGGTCCTTTGATGCCGGCCCGGAATTCCACGTCCGCGCCGCCGACGGCATCTACGAACTGAACCTGCCCTACCCCACGCGCCGCATCTCGCGCACCTGCTGGAAGCAGTTCAAAGACGGCGCCGGCTGCCCCTACGTCGGCCCCGATACGAGCTGCGACAAAGGCTTCGATACGCCCAACGGCTGCCGTTCGCACGGCATGGACGACTACTTCGGCGGCATCCTGGCCAAGCCCATCGGCGTGCGCATCAAGGACAACTCGACGGGCACCTGGGGCTTCGGGCGCTCCACCATCACCAGCGTCTCGCTCGTGGCCGATTCGATCTACGACGAGGTCGTGCCGGAGATCTACACCGACTCGGCCATGCCGGTGAATGCCAAGATCGCCCTGGGCCGAGAAGAAAGCGACTTCTATGCCGCCGTGGGCATTGTGGGCGAGGGTCCGCTGGGCGCTTACGGCACGGGCCACAAGCTCGATGGGCAGTTTCACCACGGCTATCCTGGCTCACTCGGCTTACTCGAAAGCCTCGGCCCAGATCCCAATCCGACGCCCTTCGGCTTCGACACCGACAACCCGGTCGAGCGCGCCGCCGGCACGGCCTTCGTGATGCTGCGCCGCGCCGACGCCAAAGGGCTCCAGCTCTCGCGGCTGAGCGAGCATGCCATCGAGGTGTTGGTCGCCCAGGGCCTGAGCGGCTGGGTGTGGACGGCACCCGGCGTGCGCTCGCTCCAAGTGCTCACCAACCCGGTCTGGATCGCCATCAACATGCTGCTTCGGGCGCGCGGGTTGCGCTTTGCTGATGCCGCCACCTGCGAGCAGTTCTTCGACGTGGATGCCGCCATCGCCGCTGCCCAGATCTGCGACGAGCAGGTCACGAAGCTCGTGGGCACGGGCGCCGAGACGCAGTTCAAGTTTCGCGGCGTGCTTCAGGAGGAAAAGCCGCTGCGCGACTGGCTCCAGGAAGTCCTGATGAACTGCCTCGGCTACTACACCTTCGCCAACGGCAAACTCAAGGTCGGTGTCCGCGCGAACTCCTCGGCGGTGGAGGCCTTCACCGAGGGCAACATCCTGTTCGGGAGCCTCCAGCTCGCGCCGCTCAAGCCCAGCTTCAACCACCTCACGGCCAACTTCGCCGATGAGGATTTCAACTTCGTCGCCAACTCGATCTCGCTCTACGACATCGACCATGCGGCGCTCATCGGCGGCGGCGCCGGACCGCTGTTCTTGAAATCTACCGTCAACCTGTCCGGCACCGCCTCGAAATCCCAGGCCGCGCGGATCATCAC
>Ga0197142_1004622_pt1 | contig 11076 bp, 8 predicted proteins | sample GBS60_MetaG_FD_148614 | JGI IMG/M metagenome (GOLD analysis project Ga0197142, IMG submission 148614) | Sediment microbial communities from Great Boiling Springs, Gerlach, Nevada, United States - GBS 60_MetaG | ecosystem: Environmental > Aquatic > Thermal springs > Hot (42-90C) > Sediment... | reverse complement strand
CAGGCGGGCGAGCAAGAGCTCCTTGCTGGCGAAGAAATGGTACAGCATGCCGGCAGAGCAGCCGGCGCGCCGCGCAATGACGCGGACGGAGGCGCCCTCGAAACCTTTCTCAAGAAACAGGGCTTGTGCGGCGGCGAGAATCCGCTCGCGGATGGGGGCGTCTCGATGCATGGCAATCTTTCGCAGCCCGGGCCTGCTACTCCTAAGATGCCGGAGGCTCCCAAACGGAGCGCAAGTCTCCCCTGACCCTCGCCGGGGCGCAAACTGCTACCATTGGGCAAGGCCACAGGGCGGACGGAATGAGGATCTGGAAGAAGGCTGCCGCGCTCGCCGGGCTGGTCGCCGCCGCATGGGCGCTGCTCTCCACATCCGGCTCCTGGCGGTGGCGGCAAAAGACGCGCGCGTTGCGAGCGCAGCTCCCCGCCGGCGCCGGGACGGCCGGCCTGCGCACTGTCGACTTCGGCAGGTTGGCCGAACTCCCCCCGCCCGTTCAGCGCTACCTCCGCAAGGTGCTCGTCGAAGGCGCACCCACGATCGCAGCCGTACGGCTGAAGCAGGAGGGCGAATTTAACATGAGCGAGGAGGGCAACCGATGGGCGCCCTTTTCCGCAGATCAATGGGTGAGGATTCGACCGCCCGGTTTTGATTGGGATGCCCGGATCCGTCTTCTGCCCGGAGTCTCCGTGCGTGTCCATGACGCCTATGTCGCCGGGGAAGGTATCCTTCACGCCGCCATGCTCGGTTTGTTTCCGCTGGTCAATCTTCAGGGAAAAGGCGAGATCGCCAAAGGCGAGCTCATGCGCTTTTTAGCTGAGGCGGCGTGGTATCCGACGGCGCTGCTGCCCGGTCAGGGCGTTCGCTGGACCGCGGTGGACGCCGGGACGGCGCGGGCGGCGCTCGACGACGGCGAGATCTCAGTCGAATTGTTATTTCGCTTCAACGCGGAGGATTTGATTCAGGCCGTCGAAGCCGAGGCGCGGGGCCGCATGGTGAATCGGCAAATCGTGGCCAGTCCATGGGCCGGCCGTTTCTGGGGCTACGAGAGGCGTTCCGGCATGCTCGTGCCGCTTCAAGGTGAGGTGGCCTGGTTGTTCCCGGACGGCCCTCGGCCCTATTGGCGCGGTCGCATGACCAAGATCGAGTACCGATTCACCGAGTGACGGCGGCGAGAACCCTGAGCGACAGAGGCGATGTTCGACAACGGCGCGTATGATCGCGTGGCGGCAGAGATCCGGCGCCCGATAAACCCCGGCGGCGATGCGGCGCTCGAAATGCGCGAGCTCGTGCGTTTCGCAACCCTGGCCGCCTCCAGTCACAACACGCAACCCTGGAGATTCCGCATCTCTCCGGGGGCGATAACTGTCTTGCCGGATTTCACGCGGCGGTGCCCGGTTGTGGATCCCGATGACGCCCATCTTTGGAAGAGCCTCGGTTGCGCGGCCGAGAACCTCCTTCAAGCCGCGCCCGCGATGGGCTACGGCGCAGCAGTCTCCGCCGACGATTCGGCAGGCGGCGTGACCATCCACCTGGAGCGTTCGGCCGCGGCCAAGCCGAGTGAGCTGTTTGACGCCATTCCGCTGCGCCAGTGTACGAGGAGCGCTTACGACGGCCGCGACCTGGGACTCGAGCCGTTAAAGGCGCTCGAGCGGTCCGCAGAGGCTCCAGGAGTCCGCCTCGTTCTACTCACGACACGCACGCAGATGGAAGCCGCTCTTGAGTACGTAAACAGCGGTAATCGGATACAATTATCCGACCCGGCCTTCCGGCAGGAACTCCTCTCCTGGATTCGATTCAATGCCCGCGAAGCGCTCCGAACCGGCGACGGCCTCGCCGGCCGCACCAGCGGCCAACCGTCCCTTCCCCGGTGGCTGGGCAAGCGGATCCTCCGCTTCGTGCTCACGGCAAAGAGCCAGGCCGCGACCGACGCCAGGAACCTCCGAAGTTCTTCCGCCGTCGCTGTCTTCGTCTCCGGTCGCGACGACAAGGCGGCCTGCATCGAAGTCGGTCGCGCTTACGAACGTTTTGCCCTGCAAGCCACGGCGCTCGGGATCCGAAACGCGTTCCTCAATCAACCGATCGAGGTCCGGTCGCTGCGCCCGCAATTTGAGTCCTGGCTTGGGCTCAAGGGGGACAAAGCTTCGCTCATGGTGCGAATCGGCTACGCGCCCCTGGCGCCGTACAGCCTGCGCCGCCGGCTCGACGATGTGCTCGTGTGAGCAAAACGCCGCACGCCGGAGGCGATCAATCCGAGCGCATTGCCGTCAAAAATCTAGCTAAGCCGGCCCGTGCGGCCATCGCGGCAGCGGGGACCGGATTTCTGTGGCCCGGTGTAACCTCGGATGGCCATTCCCTCGTTATTCAGGTAAGGACCAGGAGGAGCGCCGCGGATCGAAGTCCGCTGAGATTGGCGAAAGCACCATGCGGGTTAATGCGGCGGTCGGGATTGTCGTTGCACTCTCTCTGCCGGCAGCGGCGATGGCGCAGCGAGCGTATCTGCGCCCTGCGCCGCCCGCCGTCATTCCTTTTCCTGTCGACGGCAACAGCCCGCTGCTGTGGCAGGACGGGCGACTGACGCTGTTTACCTCGACCGGGCGCCCGGTCCTGGCCCAGGGTTTCGACGCCTTTTCGCTCAACTCTCCGGTTCCGGTGCGGGTCAGGGGCGCCCGCGGCCGGCAAGTGTGGATCGAGAGCGTGTGGATGGACCGGGATGGAACCGTCCTGGGCTGGTATCACGAGGAGCCGCAGGGACTCTGCCCGGGGACCGGTCTGACGGCGCCTCGAATCGGAGCCTTGATTTCCTACGACGGCGCGCGGACATTCACCGATCTGGGCGTGATTCTGACCTCAGGCGCGCCGGTGGATTGCCGGGCCAAGAACCACTTCTTCGGCGGCGGAAACGGCGACTTTTCGGTCGTTCTTGACGAGGCCGGCGGTTACTTTTACTTCCTGTTCACCCACTACGGGGGCGACGTCTCCGAACAGGGCGTGGCGGCGGCGCGGCTGCCGTTCGAAGCGCGGTACAACCCGCGCGGGGCCGTCTTCAAGTACTATCGCGGCGATTGGAACGAACCGGGGCTGGGCGGCAGGCTCACGCCGGTCTTCGCGGCCAATCAGGCCTGGCAGCGAGCGGATCCTGATTCTTTCTGGGGACCGGCGGTGCACTGGAACACCTATCTGGAGCGGTGGGTCGCGCTGATGAACCGCGCCTGCTGCGAACCGGACTGGCGGCAGGAGGGCATTTACATCAGTTACAGCCCCGACCTGGCTCGCCCGGAGTTATGGTCGCAGCCGCGGCGGATCCTGGCCGGCCACGAGATCGGACACCGTCCGGGCTTTTATCCCCAGGTGATCGGGCTCGGCGAGGGCGAGACGGACACGGTGGTGGGTCGCATCGGGCGGCTCTACGTACATGGGCGCTCCCAGTGGGAGATCGTGTTCCAGCGCAACGGCGAGTATGAGGAGGATCCTCTTGAGCCGCCTCCCGGATCGATCCGTCCGGAGATGCCCGCGGGCTGGAGCGACTCGGAAATCAAGGCCGACCTTGCCCGACAATAAATGCCTCTAGTATCATCCGCGCTAGAGGCATCATGAACCGCCGCAGCTTCCTTGCTTGCAGTCTGGGGGCGTCGGCCGCGCCGGCCATTCAAGTGGAATCCCGCCAGAGATACCGCACCGCGCTCATCGGCTCCGGCTGGTGGGGGATGAACATTCTGCGGGAAGCGATCCGCTCGGGCGCCTGCCAGGTGGTCGGCTTGTGCGACGTCGATGAAAACCAACTGAAGACGGCGCTTGCTGAGGTCAACCAGCTCACCTCCGACCAGCCCAAGCTCTACCGGGATTACCGCGAGCTGCTGGCCAAAGAGAATGTCCACATCGCCATCGTTGCCACACCGGATCACTGGCACGCCTTGAACACCCTTGCCGCCATCGAAGCCGGAGCCCACGTGTTCGTGGAGAAGCCCATCGGACACACGATCCTGGAGGGGCGCGCCATGGTCAACGCGGCGCGCGCGGCCAGGCGCGTCGTCCAGGTGGGCACGCACCGGCGCGTTTCGCCGCACAACGTCTCCGCCATGAAGTTCCTCAAGTCCGGCCGCGTCGGCACGATCGGCATGGTGCGGGCCTTCGTGCATTCCGCCGGCGGCGCCGGCGAACGCACGCCCGACAGTGAGCCGCCCGCGGGGCTCGACTGGGACTTCTGGTGCGGCCCGGCGCCGCTCCGGCCGTTCAACAAGGCGATTCACCCGCGGGGCTTCCGCCAGTTTCTCGACTACGCCAACGGCACGCTCGGCGACTGGGGCATCCATTGGTTCGACCAGATCCTTTGGTGGACCGAGGAGAGATATCCCAGGCGGGTTTTCTCCACCGGCGGCCGCTTCGTCCGCCGGGACTCCACCGACGCGCCCGACACGCAGATCGCCGTGTATGAATTCGAGAGCTTCCGGCTAAGCTGGGAGCACCGCCACTATGCGGGAAACAACGCGGAGAAGACGCCGATCGGCTGTTATTTTTACGGCACCAACGGCACCTTGCATCTGGGCTGGCGCGACGGCTGGACCTTCTATCCCGCCAAGAACAATGAGCCGCCGGTGCACGAGGATGCCCGGCTGAATCAGCCCGATGATCAAAACATCGCCGAGCTGTTTGCGGACTTTTTGGAGGCGATCCGCACCCGGCGGCGGCCGGTCTCCGACATCGAGTACGGACACCTGGCCACCAACCTGTCGCTGCTCGGAATGATCTCTTACCGGCTGGGCCGCAGCCTGGTCTGGGACGGCGAGCGGGAGCGGATTGTCGGCGATCCGGACGCCAATGCCCTGCTCAGCCGGCCCTATCGTGCTCCCTGGCGATACCCGGCCGTCTGAGCCGCATCCGCTCAGCGGTAGAATCCCCGGAGCTGGTTGAATCGCACCCGGAGAAGGTCCAGAAACATCTCGACGCTATCCCGCCACAGCTTGACCTTGGTGCCCTCGACGTGGTCCCAGCGCACGCCAACCTCCACCACGCGGAAGCCCAGCTTGCGCGCAATGAACAGCGCTTCGACGTCGAAGCCGAAGCCTTCCAGGCGCACGCGCCGGAACACCTCGCGGGCCGCGCGGGCCGAGAACAGCTTGAAGCCGCACTGCGTGTCCCAGAACGGCAGGCCTACCAGAAGCCGCACCATCAAATTGAAGATGCGACCCGCTTGCTCGCGAAACACCGACTGGTGGACGCCGATGAGGGACCGATCCAACGCTCGCGAACCGATGACCACATCCGCCCCATGCTCGCGCGCGGTCCGCCAGAGTCGATCGAGCTCGACGATGGGCGCCGACAGATCGGCATCGGTAAACAACACCCAATCGCCCTCGGCGCGAAGCATCCCGTGGCGCACGGAAAACCCTTTGCCCCGATTGCCCGGGTTGACGAGCACGTGCACCTCGGGGTGCCGTCTGGCGAAGTCCTCGGCGATGGCGCGGGTGCGATCCGTCGAGCCGTCGTCCACGACCAACACTTCGAACGCCGACCAGTCGCCCTGAGCCAGGTGCCGCAGCACGGCCTCCAGCGTCGCCGGCAGTCGCTCCTGTTCGTTGAAAGCGGGAATGACGACAGAGATGACAGCCAACCGCACAATTATATCCCCTCCCTTTTGAAGCGGACCGTCTCAGGGGGTTGGTAGAGTATTGGAATACCTGAGGAAATGCGATTGGTGAACCGCGGGAGAACGTCCAGTGAAGGCGGAGGCGCACAAGATCCGCTCGTCGGCGCATGAGCCGTTCGGCTTCCGGCGTCTGGTGGGTTTCGCCGGCGGCCTCCTGTTGTTCCTGGTCATTCTCGTTGCGCCTCCGCCTGCCGGCATGAGCCCCCAGGCGCAAAAGATGGCGGCCGTGGTGGCGCTGATGGCCGCCTGGTGGATCACCGAAGCCACGCACATCTCCGTAACCGCACTCATTCCCCTGGCGGCCTATCCGCTGCTCGGCATCATGCCGAGCACCGAAGTGGCGCCCCATTACGCCAACCACCTGATCTTTCTGTATGTCGGCGGCTTCGTCATCGCCCTGGCGATGGAGAAGTGGAACCTGCATCGGCGTGTGGCGCTGGCGACCATCGCCAAGGTCGGCACCCGGCCCCGCCGCCTCGTGCTCGGTTTCATGATCGCCACCGCGATGCTCTCGATGTGGGTCTCCAACACGGCCACCACCATGATGATGCTACCCGTCGCCATGGCGGTCGTCCTCCAGGTTGCCGAAGCGGCGCGCATCGACGGCCGGCGCGAGGAAGACACCCCGGAGCGCGTCAAGACCGTTTTCGGCCGCGTTCTTTTGCTCGGCGTGGCCTATTCGGCCAGCATCGGCGGCATCGGGACCATCGTGGGCACGCCCACCAATGTAGCGTTTCTCGGCTTCGCCGCCGAGCGCTTTCCGCATCTGAAACCGATCAGCTTTCTGGACTGGTGCTTGGTGGCGGTGCCCGTGGTCGCCGTCTTCCTTCCCCTCGCCTGGCTCTATCTGTGCCGGTTCGGGGGCGAGCTGTCTCTGGGACGCATCGAGTTCACCGCCACGGCGACCGTGATCGACGAGGAGCGGCGGAAGCTCGGCCCGATGTCCGCGCCGGAGAAGACGGTGCTGGCGGTCTCGGCGGTGACCGCCTTGCTCTGGATCTTTCGCCAGCCGATCCGGATCGGGGAAGTCACCATTCCCGGCTGGTCGGCGCTGTTTCCCGAAGCCCGCTTTCTCCACGACGCCACCGTCGCCGTAACCGCCGCCGTCGTCCTCTGCCTGCTTCCGGTCAACCGCGCCGGGGGTATGGCCTGGCGCGGGCGCTGGGAGCGGTTCATCATGGACTGGCGCACCATCGAGCAGGGCCTGCCCTGGGGCATCGTCTTTCTGTTCGGCGGCGGCTTTGCCCTGGCGGCGGGGATGGAGCAGAGCGGGCTGGCCGCTTGGTTCGGCCAGGGGCTCGCCAACCTGGCGGGAACGCCCGTCTGGGTGATCTTTCCTGCCGCCTGCCTCCTCGCCGTTCTGCTCACTGAGATGACATCGAACGTCGCCACGGTGCTGATGATTGCGCCGGTGCTGGCCGAGGCCGCCGTCGAGTTCGGCGTGCACCCCTACCTGCTGCTGTTTCCGGCGACGCTGATGGCCTCCTTCGCTTTCATGCTCCCGGTGGCCACCCCGCCGAACGCCGTCGTCTTCTCGAGCGGCTGGATCACGGTTCCGGCAATGTTCAAAGCGGGCGTGGCGCTCGACGCGCTGGCGCTCGTCATTGTTCCCGCCATTGTCTACGTTCTCGGTTCGATGGTGTTTCAGTTCGGCTAGAATGTGCGCCATGGGGGCGTATCGGGACATTGCCCGGCGCTTGTGCGATGCGCTCCAGCTGGGCGTTGGCCCGGTGGCGATCGCCCTCACCAGCAACCCTCCGGCCGATGTGAGCCCGAATCCCCTTCCCCCACCGCCCTCCGGCTGCGTCTTCTGGCAGCGGGCCACCGGGCACACCCTCGTGACGACGCCCCGCGATCACCGCTTCTGCACCATCGGCATGTACACGCACAATCTCGAGATGACGCCGGCCGAGCAAGCCGACTTCAAGGACACGCTCGATTTCTTTGCCGGCCTGGGCTATCTCAGCGCGGAGGAGCTGCCGGAAATTCCTACTTTGAAGGAGCGTCCTAACTACGTCGTCTACGCGCCGCTTGGGGCGACGCCGATCCCTCCCGACGTTGTTCTCCTGTTTGTCCAACCAGGTCAGGCCCTGATCCTCGCCGAGGCCTGTCAGGCCGCGGATCGCGGGGCGGTGCCGGTGATCGGAAGGCCCGCGTGCGCCCTGGTGTCGATGGTGCGAAACAGCGGACGGGCTGCCGCGAGCCTGGGCTGCTGTGGCGCCAGAAGCTACGTCGATCTTCTCGGCGCCGGCATCGCCATCTGGGCGTTGCCGGGTCCGAGGCTCGAAGAGTACACCGACCACATCGAGTCCCAGTGCCGCGCGCACTCCAGGCTCGTCCGGTTTCACCAGTTGCGTCGCCAGGAGATCGAGGCGGGCCGCCGGCCCACGATTCGCGCCTCCTTGCGACGCCTGGGCTCCTGAGCCGAACGCCTCAGCGGAGCAGCTCGGCGCCGGCATAGACGCACTGCCGGCCGGCTTCGAACATGGCGATTACGTTCTCCGGGGGCACATCCGGCTGGATATTGTGCACCGCCGCCAACACCCAGCCGCCCCCTGGACCCATGATCTCGAACATGCGCCGGACTTCGGCCGCCACCTCTTGCGGCGTACCATGCGGCAGCAGGCGCTGGCTGTCGATGCCGCCCCAGAACGCGATCCGGTCGCCGAACTCGCGCTTGAGCCGTTCCGGCTCCATGTGACGGGCGCTCACTTGCACCGGGTTCAGGGCGTCGATGCCGATCTCGATGAAGTCGTTGATGTAGTGATAGACCGATCCGCAGGTGTGGTAGAGGATCTTGGCGTCCGTGTAACGGCGGATGGTTTCGACGATGCGCTCCTGGTACGGACGGATCAGCTTCCGGTACAGCGGCAGCGAGCATACGGGCCGGTCCTGAAGTCCGACGTCGTCGCCCATGGCCACGACGTCGATGAGATCGCCGACCTCCTCGAGGGCGCAGCTGTTCATGGCGATGAGGTTCTCGAGCACCGCCTCCATCAGGCAGTTGAACAGCTCGTGGTCGCCCGCCAGGTCGCAGTACCAGTCTTCGAAACCGCGCAGATATTGCGTCTGATGCACCAGATGGAATCGCGCGTTGAAGATCACCGCATAGTCGGTGGTCTCGCGCAGCCGTTTGGCGCGGTCGCGCAGGCCGCGGAAGCGACCCGGATCGGTCGGATCGGGCATCGGGTAGCGGGCGATCGTTTCGGCGGTGATCCGGCCGGCCAGGGGGCTCACCGCCAGCTCGTAGTAATGGCAGCCGGGCGGCTGCACTCGCGTCACGCCCCACTCATCCTTCCAGCGGCCGTCCGGGCCGAACTCTTCCCGGTTGCGGTCCGGGGCGCCGAGCGAGACGGCGCGGGCGTCCACGTCGAGATACGCGAGCACGCGCTCGTCCATCTCGTAAAGCTGCTGCATGCGGTCGATGAGCGGTCCGGTTTCGCCGAAACCGAGGTAGCGGCAGAGGCGCTCATAGGCTTCCTTGACCATCCCGGTGAAACGCGCCGTGCCGAGATCCATCGGGACGCGGTCAGGTTTCCGATGGTTGAGCGCGGTCAGCAGACGCTCGCGGTGGGTCATCATGGCGCACTTCTGTCCTCGCCTGATTGTATGCCACCGCCGCGGCGGCTCGTGATACCCTGCGGCCTATGAGCCTGCCGAGACTCCGTAACCTCCACGCTGCGCCGGCGCTTGCGTCTGCCCCGGGCTCGCCGCCTGCGGAGGCGGGTCAGATCGCCCGGCGGCACTCGATCGTCCGCACTCTGCCCACACCGGATTTCTTCGAGGGCATGCTGCTCGGCAACGGCGATATCGGCGTCTGCCTTGTGGTCCGGCCCGATGCGCTCGGCCTGCATCTGGGCAAGCTCGACGTCTGGGACATCCGGGTCAGCGAGGACCACATCCGCCATGTGCTGCCCTTTGAAAAAGTGCTCGAGATGTGGCGGCGGGCGAGTGAGCGGGCCAAGCGCGCCGGCAAGCCGGAAGCTGTATTCCTGGAAAACCACGATCCCGAGCTCGTCGAATATGTCAAAAAGGTGCGCTCCTCCTACGCCAAGCCCTGGCCGCGGCCCTGGCCGTGCGGGACCTTGTGGCTGCACTGGGACTCACGCCAGGTTGAGGTGCGCCGCCAGGAACTCGACATCTCCTCGGGCGTTTACTCGCTGCTTGTGGACTCAAACGACCTCCGCGGCCGGCGCAGCCTGCGCGGTCTGGAGTGTTTCGTAAGCTGGAGCGAGGGCCACATCTTGCTGGCGGGCGACCTGCCTGTGGTCTCCGCCGCCTATTACCCGCACACCGATCCGGCCACGGGCATGCCGCTTGCCGAGCTCGAAACCGGCGCCCAGGAGTTCCTCTGCTACCAGCGCCTGCCGGCCACGGCGCCGACCGAGGAGAATCCGAACCCCGGGCCCTCGCCCCAGGACCGGTTCTTCTGCCTGTCGGGGCAGCTTGCCGGCGGCTGGCGCCGCCCACCCGCGCCGCCCGAGGAGATCAAGCTCAAGAAAAGCGAATGGCTCCAGGCCGGAGACTTCATCTCGAGTGACGCCGCGCCGGAACGGCTGCGCGCCTTCTTCCGGCGCGCCCCCGAAGGCGCCTGGCGCGTCGATCTCGCGCTGGTGAGCTCACTCGATCACGCCAACCCGCGCGAGCATGCGCCCGATCTCGCGCGGCGACGGGCGGCGCAACCGGCGGCCCTCCTGCGAGAGGAAAGCGCGCGGGGCTGGGCCGCGTATTGGTCGCGCTCGGCCGTCGAGCTCGAGGATCGCGAGCTCGAGCGGATCTGGTACCACAACCAATACTTCCTGGCCTGCTGCCTCAAAGAGGGCAAGGTGGCGCCGGGCCTGTTCGGCAACTGGTCCATGGGTAACATCGGCACGGCCTGGCACGGCGATTACCACATGAACTACAACACCCAGCAGGTCTTCTGGGGCGTCCTTTCGAGCAACCACATCGACCAGCACCTGCCCTACGTCAAGCTGGTGGAGAACTTGATGCCCATGGCGGAGTGGAACGCGCGTGTGCAGTTCGGCCTGCCCGGCGCTTACTTCCCCCACTCGGCGTATCCGGTGCCGAGCAACGTCAATCCCTACCCGGTGCCGCCCTGGGGCTACGAGATCTGCGAAACGCCCTGGACGGTGCAGAGCCTGTGGTGGCACTACCAGTACACGCTCGATGAGGACTATCTGCGGCGCGTCTACCCGCTGATGCGGGCCGCCACAGACTTCCTGGTCGCCTATGTCAAGAAGGGCGAGGACGGCAAGTACCACATCATCCCCTCCGTATCGCCGGAGAACTGGGGACTGACGGTCGATTTCCGGCTCAACCGGGACTGCATTATCGACCTGGCGCTCACGGAGTTTCTGCTCGACGCCATGCTCGAGGCGTCTAAAATTCTCAACCGCGACGAAACGCTTCGACCGCGCTGGGAGGAGATCCGC
>Ga0197142_1004621_pt1 | contig 11078 bp, 11 predicted proteins | sample GBS60_MetaG_FD_148614 | JGI IMG/M metagenome (GOLD analysis project Ga0197142, IMG submission 148614) | Sediment microbial communities from Great Boiling Springs, Gerlach, Nevada, United States - GBS 60_MetaG | ecosystem: Environmental > Aquatic > Thermal springs > Hot (42-90C) > Sediment... | reverse complement strand
AGGAAAATGAAATTCACGCCCAGCGAGAGCGGATTGCCGATCAGACCCTTGCGATCCCGCCACAGGAAGTACACCTGCGCCGGCTTGCCGCGCCAGCCAAACTGTTCCCATCCCTGCAAGGCGATTCCCGTCACCCAGCGTCTGCGCTGGCGCACGGCCGCCGCCAGCGACTGCGGGAAGAACTCTCGCGTGGCGACGGGAACGCCGTCCAGCAATTGCACTCCGGCGAACCACTGAAGGCATCCCAGGCTGTGCAGGCGCAGGCCGCTGGCGTAATCCTCGGTGAGCTCGCGCGGCTCGAACACCCTCCCCTGATGGGCCGCCGCCAGTAACTCGATGGCCCGGCGCGTGTATCCCGTGCCTACGCCGTTGCCGGGGAGCGCTGCGCCCAGGCGCAAGCGCACCGGGATGTCCTTGTGCTGGTACTCCGCGAATTCGTCGCAATAGACGCCGTGCGTGAAATGACGCGCCGGACTGGGCAGCGGCAGGACAGGGATCTGAACCATATCGTAGCGCTGCGCGTAAAAATTGATCCATTCCAGCTCGAGCGGATGCATCCAGTCCTCGGCGTCGTGGGTGACGATGATGTCGAAGTGCACGCCGCGCTCGCGTTCGAAATCCAGCATCCGCCGGTGGATCCAGTTCAGGCAGTCGGCCTTGGACGTGGGGCCGTCATGGGGACAAAGGGCCAGGTGCACGTTGGGATGTTGCGCAATGGCCTCTTGCACCGCTTCGATCGTGGGCTCGTCGTTGGGATAACAGCCCACAAAGAAATCTACGGGCTGGTAGGTGCAGACGCCGAGATTGCGCTCCAACATGCGGCCGATGACCCGGTGCTCGCGCCACAAAGGCACCCACACCGCGATGCGCCGGCGCGGCGCCGCGGCCAGCTCCGCGGGGTCGGGCGGCACCGATTGAGGACGCTCCCGGCGCAGGCGGCGCCGCAGTCCCCCGGCCAGCCATACCAGGTCCACGAACAAGTCATCGAGGCCGCTCACCAGCAGCCACACGGCCAGCGGCGCAAGCCATGCCGCAATCCAGCCGTCCAGCCAGCTCATGCGGCTTCTCCGCAAAGGGAGGAGTCCATCGAGAAATAGTGGGCGCAAGATCACGAAAGTCGCATGGCCTCGATGGTCTCCTGCACAATAAGGACATGCGAGGAAAATTGGGCAGGCTGATTGTTGTCGCGCTGGCGTTCCTGCTGCTGGGCCTGGGCCTGAGTCCGAGCGCTCCGCAGGCGCCAACGAATGATTTCCACTTTTCGATTCTGGGCGATCGCACCGGCTCGGCTGCTCCCGAGATTTACGGGCGCATCTGGCGGGAAATTGACCTTCTCGGGCCGGCCTTCGTCATCAATGTGGGCGACACCATCCAGGGCGGCCGCGACGAGCGTGCCGAGTCCGACTGGCAACAGGTCCTGCCGGTCATGGAACGCTACAAGCGCTACCCGCTGTTTCTGACGCCCGGCAACCACGACATCTGGAGCGAGCACTCACGGCGGCTGTTCGAAAAATACGCGGGTCGCAGGCCGCCGTACAGCTTTGGCTACCAAAACGCCCATTTCATCGTGCTGGACAACAGCCAGACCACGACGTTGGGAGACGACCAGCACGAGTTCCTCGAGCGCGATCTGCGCACCCACCGCCATCGCGACCCCAAGTTCGTCTTCTTGCACAAGCCGTACTGGCTCGCGCCCCTGCGGCTGGGATCCGGCGAGTTCCGGCTCCATCAGCTTGCGCGCGAGTACGGGGTGGACTACGTCATCAGCGGACACACCCACAACTTCGCCCGCCTGACCCGCGACGGGGTCACCTATATGATCGTGGGAAGCTCGGGCGCCAACCTGGCGCGGTACCTCTCGGACCCGGCCAACTTCTCGCGCGGCTTCTTTTATCACCACGTGTGGGTGACCGTCAGAGGAACGGAGGTCCGCTTCACGATCAAGGAGCTCAGCGGCACGCCGGGTCAGGGCCGCATGTTCCGCGCTGAGGATTGGGGACCGGACGGCCCCCTGTTCGATCCCGAGGATCCGGCCCGCAAGGACCGCCCGGAAACCTGAGCGCCGCCGTCAATCCAGCTTGCGCAGGACCTCCAGCACCACGCGCCCCACGACCTCGAGACTGGCCGCGCTCAGTTTGTCCGGGGTGTCCTGCTCGGTGTGCCAGTAAGAGTTGGCCGGGCCGTACTCGAAGTCAATCAGATTCACCGCGCTGGCGCCGCGGCGAAGGAAAGGAACGTGATCGTCTTCGATCCAGGCCGGCTGGTCCAGAAAGTAACGGCCCAGGCCCAGCTCGGCCGCCGTCTGCCAAACCAGATCGCGCAGCCAGGCGGTGGAATTCATTTCGCGCAGGATGCCGAGATCGCGGTCGCCGATCATATCCACGTTGATCAGCGCCTTCAGGCGCGCCAGCGTTCCGTCCGCCGCCCAGCGCGCGGCCAGATGGCGGCTGCCGTAAACCCCGTCCTCATCCGACCACGGCCCGAACGACTCCTCGCCGTCGAAGAAGATCACCCGGATTTCATTGTTTAACTTGCGCGTCGAGATCGCGCGCGCCAGCTCGAGCAGGAAGCCGGTGGAGGATCCGCCGTCGTTGGCCCCGATGAACCGGATATCGGGCATCCATTTGGTGTCGTAGTGACCGCTGACGGCTACGATGCGCCCGCTGCCTCCGGGGAAGCGTGCAATCAAGTTTTCCATCTCGATGGGGCCGAGCGGCGTCCGGGCCGTGAAGCGGTCGCGGATGACCTCGCAGCCGAGGCCGGCCAGCTCCCCGAGGATCCAGGCGCGCGTCTGTTCCAGCGCGCGCGATCCCGGTGGCCGCGGACCGAAACTGGCCGCACGCTGGGCATGGCGCAGCGCGGCGCGCCCGCTGAAGTCCGCGGAACGAACTTGGCCGCAGGCTTTCCCGATTGCCGCGAGCGTGAAAATCAGGACTTGGCGGCGATGCATATGTAACCCAGGGTGAAATGCCGCTCACGGTCCAGCCGGTCCAGCCAGGGGAGCACAAGCGCCAGCGGCGCCGCAAGGACCGCGGCAACGGCAAACCACGGTCCTCGAAAGAACTGCAAGGCATTGAGCAAGCGCCGGGCCAGGAGCTGGAAGAAACCGCCGGCCGCTTCGATGCTCAGCGCGCGCAGCCCCGCCCTTTCGATCAGGTAGGCGAGGCCGTAGCGGGTAAACCGGTAATAGTCGTGGGGCGCTTGATGAATTTCCCACTCCTGTGGCGCCACCAGCAGCAGGCGCCCCCCCGGCGCCAGCACGCGCGCGATCTCCGAAAGCACGGTCACGGGTTCGCGCACGTGCTCCAGCGTCACCAAATTCAGACAGGCCTGAAAGCAGCCGTCCGGGAAGGGAAGGGCGGCGAGGTCCGCGATGGCGTCCAGCCGGCTGTAATCCCACTCGGGATCGCCCACCGCCAGATCCACCCCCACATACCGCTGGCGCGAAAAGTAGCGGGCATATGCGCCCTCGCCCGCGCCTGCGTCCAGCACGCGGGCGCCCGCGGGCAGCGAAGCGGCGAACGCCTGCACCGCATCCTCGATCGAAGCTTCGAAGGCCAGCAGGCGGCGCCGGAGCCGGCCGGGAAGATGACGGCGGATCCTTTTGTATCTCACCGTTTCTTGCGGGCCTCCAGCATGATGGTCGAGCCGGCGCGGCAGGCCGCTTCCAGCAGAGTGAAGGGCAGCGCGGCGATCACCAGTCCCAGGTAAAGCAAATCCTTGAACAGCCGCATCGTGGGCGTTTCCGGGATCCTGCGCACGCGCCGCGCCATCGGGTCCAGCCAGGGCGCCAGGCTGGTGGCCAGGCCCGCAGGATTGTCACGCAGCGAAAAATATTTCCGCCGAACCACTTCGAAGCCGCAACAATCCAGCAAGTACTCCAGATCCTGATCCCGGAAGTTGATCAGGTGGCGGGGGACGTCGAGTCCGCTCCAGTTTTCGCCCAGCAGCAGGAACTGCCAGCAGGCCGCGTTGGGAGTCTGCACGATCAGCCGACCCTCGGGAGCCAGCAAGCGCCAGGCCGCATCCAGATATTCGGTAGGGTCGGCCAGATGCTCGAGGACGTGGAACATCGTGACCGCTGCGCAACTGCCCGGCGGTAGGGGCGCGGCTTGCAGCGAGGCGCAGACCACCGGAGCCCCGTTGGCCCGCCAGGCAAGGGCCGCCGCTCGCGTCGAAACATCCAGGCCCACGGCCCGGATCCCCCTCTCCCGCAGCACCCGGACAAAGAGGCCGCCGCCGCAGCCCACATCGAGCAGGAGACCGTCGTCGCCGCCCGCATGACGCAGGGCCTTGCGCACGAACTCGACGTGGTCGCTGATCACCAGCCGGCGCCAGGCCTCTTCGAGGCGGTCGGCCGCGGCATCGCAGGGAGCGAACCAGTACTCTGCCGGGTAATAGCGCGCGAGGGTTTCGGGCGAGGGCCACGGGTCCAGCCGAATCAGTCCGCACCGGATGCATTGGACGATCCGGAACCGCTCCGCGGTCGTCTGATACAGCCGGTCGCCCGCCTGAAACAGTGTGCGAAACCCGGGTTCGTCGCACGCCGGGCAAGGTTTGCTTGCCGCCATCTGCCCGATCATCACGCCGCCAGTTCCATCATCTGCCGGAGGCCGATGCGGTGTTGGAGGATCAGTCGCCTGAGTTCAGAATCGCTCAGTTTCCGGATTCGCCTGAGCTGCCGGCGTTTGCAGAGCATCCGGGGGATCAGCGGCACGGCGGCCACGTCCCCCCACAGGATGGCCAGGGCAGCTTTCAGCTTGCCGGAGAAACCAGAATAGCGCGCCACCTCGCCCTTGTTGCGGGCCGCGGCCCACGCCCCCGCCGCCAGGCGAGCGGCAAAGTAGAAGGGATTCAACGCCAGCAGGGTCCACGGGAACAGTTTCACCGCCAGCAGGACCCGGTTCCGCTCGATCAAATGCAGCCGCCGGACCGAGGTCAGTCCCAGCGTGGCGCCGCGGTGATGCCACACGACGGCGGACGGCACGTACAGGCAACGCCATCCTGCCATCCGCGCTCGCAGCCCCAGCTCGGCATCGTCTCCATAAGCGAAGAAATCCTCGTCGAATCCCCCGATCTGCTCGAGCATGCAGCGGCGGTACATCGCGGCGCAGCCGTCGGGCCAGAGGACCTCTTCCACGGATTCGTACTGGCCGACGTCCAGCTCGCCGGAACCGCGGCCCCGGTTCTGTCCGTCGGGGTAGATGAGGTGTCCCACTTTATCAATGCGGGTAGGTTCTTCCTTGACCAGGATCTTCGAGGCTGCCATGCCCACCTCCGGCCCGTGATCGAAAGCGCTGCGCAACGCGGCAAGCCACCCGGGCGCCGCTTCCGCGTCATTGTTGAGCAAAGCCACGTACTCGCCCCGGGCCGCGGCGATCCCCTGATTGTTGGCCGCGCAAAATCCCCGGTTCACCGGATTGCGGAGGATTCGCAAGGGGAATTGCAGGCGGGAGACGAACTCGCCCTGGACCATCTCCACCGAGCCGTCCTCGCTGCCGTTATCCACCAGGATGACCTCGAAAGAGGCCCCTTGCTGCTGCGCCAGCGAGCGCAGGCAGTTCCGCAGTAAGTCGCGCCGGTTCCAGTTCACTACGATGACTGAAATTTCGGGCATCTCGGAAGCTCGGGCGCCGCGGTCGCGCCGGCCGCGCACCACGATCGTTTCACTTTCCTCAGGAGGATCTGTCGTATTATAACTATGGGGCGCCTTCCGGAAAAGCGATGTACTCGATCGGCCAGCGACTGCGCGAGGAGCGTTTGCGGAAGGGCATCAAGCTTTCGGAAATCTCCGAGTTCACGCGCATCCGCACCGGGTTTCTGGAAGCGATCGAGAACGACCAGTTCGAGCAGTTACCCGGCGCCTTCTACGCGCGCAGTTTCATTCGGCAGTACGCACGCTACATCGGACTGGATGACCCCGAGCTGGAGGCTGAGATCAAGCGCCGGCTGGGCGAGCCCGGACCTGTGGTGAGCGCGCAGGAGGTGCTCAGCGGCCTCAGTGTGAGCGGTCCGGAAAAATCGCCCGTGTTGTGGCGCACGCAACCGGCATCGCGGCGTTTGGCTTACGTCACGGTAGCGGGGCTGGTGCTGGCGGGCATTCTGGGAGTCTATCTGGGCTGGCGACAGGTGCGGGTGCGCGCGGAGGCCGAGTTGCAAGCCATCGGGCGGACGGAATCCGCGGTCCCGCCGCCTGCCGGCGAGCAGCCGGTCATGCGCGCGCCGGAGGCCATTGCGCCGACGCCTCCCGTTTCGCGCCCCGAGACTTCTTCCCCGCAAGCCGCCGAGCCTGTCCAGCCCACGCCGGTGGCCGCAAGCCCGGGCGAGCCGCGTGGGCTCGTGGTCGAGGTGAGTGCGCAGAGGGCCTCCTGGATCCAGGTTCAATCCGACGGCAGGGTGGTCTTCGCGGATACGCTTCAGGCCGGGCAAAGCCGGACGTTCCAGGCATCCGAACGGATTCGGATCCTGACCGGCAACGCGGGCGCTTTGCAAATCCTGCGCAACGGGTCGCCGCTGGGACCCATCGGTCCCGAGGGTCAGATCCGCACGGTCGAGATCACGGCCGATTCGTTCAACATCGTCGCGCCCCGGCCGAAGGCGCCGCAAACCGAGTCCCAGCCTTCATCCGGAACGACGGGCAGCGAGGCTTCGCCGCCGCTCGCGCTCGACCCGCAGTAGTTCCCGGCGCCTGCGTCGCTTGACTCCCTCGTCCACGGCGCGCCAGAACTTGCGGAAATAATCGGCGGCGGACCACAAGGCGAACGCGGCGACGCCCCACATCCAGGCGGTGGCCCACGGCTTCAGGCCCGGCCAGCGCATGGCGAGCAGATACAGGGAAACGGCGGCGACCTGGGTGACCATCTTGGTCTTGCCCAGCTCGCTGGCCTGGATGGTGTAGCCGACGCCGGCCGCGATGCTGCGCAAGCCGGTAACCGCAAACTCCCGCCCGATGATCACGATCACGATCCATGCCGGCGCCATGTGCACCTGCACCAGCGCGATCAACGCCGATGAGATCAGCAGCTTGTCCGCGATCGGATCCAGCAGCGTCCCCACGGTGGTGATCTGACCCCACCGCCTCGCCAGATAACCGTCCAGCATGTCGGTGGCCGCCGCCGCCAGGAAGATGCCCAGCGCCACCAGTTCGCTGCTGACCACCAGGCCCAGCAGGCTGAGCGAAACTTTCCCTTGCACCAGCAGCGCGACCAGCAACGGGACGAAAAAGATTCGCAGCAGGGTCAGCAGCGTCGGGATGTTCATCAGGTAATTTCAATCATAATGCAGCGGCGGCGGCGCCAGACGCCGTGGTCAGCAGCTTTCCACCAGATAGCGGGCCAGTCGCAGCTTGAGAGATTGCGGGACGGCGGCCTCGATCTCGTAGTCCGAGCCGTCAAAACGCGCCGAAATCACCCGTCCGAGCTGATGCAACAGTCCCGCTTTGGAGGCGTCGCCGGCGGGAAAGCGGAAGACGGCCGTGGTGATCGGATCGAACGCGAGGCTTTCATCCATGGCGGCCAGCAAACGGTCCAAGCCGCGCCCTGTGCGTGCCGAGATCGCCACGGCGCGCTCCGGCGGCACGGCTTGATCGCCGGCAAGCCGCGCCAACCAGGCCTGCGGGTCCGGATCCTGCTGCTCTAACAGGTCTGTCTTGTTCAAAACCAGCAGGCGGGGCGTGGAACTGGCGCCCAGCTCGGAGAGGACTTTTTCCACCTGACTCATTTGCGCGGCCGCCTGCGGCGCCGACACGTCCACGACATGCAGGATGAGAGCCGCCTCGGTCACTTCCTCCAGCGTCGCCCGGAAGGCTTTCACCAGGGAGACGGGAAGCTTGCGGATGAAACCGACGGTGTCGCTCAACAGCACGCGCCGGTGCGACGGCAACACCACGGGCCGCACCGTCGGATCCAGTGTGGCGAACAGGCGATCATCGGTCAAGACGTGGGCCCCGGTGAGCCGATTGAACAACGTGGATTTGCCTGCGTTGGTGTATCCCACCAGAGCCGCGGTGGGCAGAGGCGCCTCCTGCCTGCGTCGCCGTTGGACGGCGCGGGCGGCCCGAACCGCTTCCAGCTCCTCCATTAATTTGCGGATGCGGCGCCGGATTCGCCGGCGGTCGGTCTCCAGTTGCGTTTCGCCCGGCCCGCGCGTACCGATGCCGCCGCCCAGGCGCGACATTTCCGCACCTCGGCCTGTCAGGCGCGGGAGCAGATAATTCAACTGGGCCAGTTCCACCTGGAGCTGACCTTCGCGCGTCCGCGCCCGGCGCGCGAAGATATCCAGGATCAGTTGGGTGCGGTCCACGACCTTGCAGCCCAAGGCTTGCTCGAGGTTGCGTTGCTGGGAGGGCGTCAACTCGTGATCGAAGATGACCAGGTCGGCGCCTTCGGCCTCCACCCAGTGAGCGATTTCCTGCACCTTGCCCGAGCCGATGAGCGTGTCCGGTTCGGGACGCGGACGCGATTGCAGGATCGTCCCGATCACCTCCGCGCCGGCGCTCTCGGCCAGCGCGACCAGTTCTTGCAGAGATTCTTCGGCGCCGTAGTCGGCGCCGTCGAGCGAAGAACGCGGCCGGGGCCGCGGTTCTTTCAGGTCCAAGCCGACCAGGATGGCGCGTTCCATCACTCAGCCGGGTCGCCTCGCCGTGAGTCAGGCTTCCGCGCCCGCGGCGGGGGCAGGCGCACTATGCGCCGCCTCGCCGGAGGAATGGCCCGATGCGTGAACGGCGTGGCTGTGACTGGGCCTGGGAACCACCACAGTGGAAATCGCGTGCTTGAAAATGAGCTGTTCCTGATTGTTGGACTCCAGAATGAGCGAGTACTTGTCGAAGCTCTTGATGCGGCCGGATAGCTTGACCCCGCTCATCAGGTAAATCGTCAGCAGGATTTTCTCCTTGCGCGCATTGTTCAGGAACGCTTCCTGGATGTTTTGCGCTGGCTTGTCCATAACTTTCTCCTCCGGCCAGATCCCCCGGGGGCCTTGCGCCAAGTTCTATCCGCGTCACCCGATTTTAGCACCAAATCCGAGAAGCAAGTCGCGTCCTCGGGAGCTGCGAAGCAGCCGGTGGGAGCGCCGGCGACAGGCTAGAGCGGCGCCCCGTCCTGCCGGTCGCGCAGACGATCGTAGCGATGCAGGGCGTTGACCGTGCCCAGAGAGGTATTGTAGAGGCTGGTCAGGCCGAGCGCTTCGCGGAGGTCCTCCTCGAAAGCGTGCAAGGCCTTCAGCTCATTGGCCAGGGCGGGACGGCGGCGCCCGTCCGCCGTCATCCAGAATTTCTGGTAGCCGGCATCCACCAACCGCGCGGTTTCGCCCTCCCAATCGCGCCCGACTTGCTCGACCACGGCGCGGTCATCCTGAGTGCGGCGCAGACGCGCCCGGCAGCCATCGCGGCGGACGATGACGCTGCCGTCAGGTTGCGACGTCACTTCAAAGCGCCAGTTTTTCAGGCCTTGGATCCGTTCCGGGAAACCCGGTTCTTGCGGGCGTACGCGGCGAAAGAACATACTCCTTTCTTATCGTAAACTGCTCGCGCTCGCGCAAGCCGGGCCTGGCGACCGCGCGGCTGGATTACACTGTTGCGGAGGAGAGCCGGCCCTATGAGCGCTTCAGCGCATGAGTCCCGAAGACGGTTCTTGAGGAAGGCGACCGCGGGTCTGGGATGGCTGCCCGCTGCGGCAGGCTATGTGGCGGGCAGCGACGTGATCCGCGTGGGCCTGATCGGCTGCGGCGGGCGCGGCGAAGCGGCCGCGCTGAACGCCATGAACGCCGACAAGGGCGCGCACCTGGTGGCCATGGCCGACGTGTTGATGGATCGCATCCAGGAAAAGCGCACGGCCCTGAAGCTGAAAAAGCCCGAGCAGGTTCAGGTCGCCGACGATCGCTGTTTTGCGGGCTTCGACGCCTACCTGCGCGTCATCGAGTGCGCCGACGTGGTGCTCATCGCCAACGCCGCCAAGTTTCATCCGCTGCACATGAAGGCGGCGATCGAGGCGGGCAAACACGTGTTCGTGGAGAAGCCGCATGCCATAGACCCTGCGGGCGTGAAGATCGTCCGGGAGGCCTGCGAGCTGGCGCGCCGCAAGAAGCTGTGCGTGGTTTCCGGCTTGCAGAGCCGCTATCATCCCGGTTACATCGAAACCGTGCGGCGCATCCATGACGGCATGATCGGCGACGTGGTGGCCATCGAAGAGAATTTTCTGCGCGCCCCGTACGTGCTGTATCCGCGGCGGCCCGGGCTGACGGAAGTCGAATACCAGGCGAGCAACCAGTATCACTTCCACTGGCTGTCGGGCGACGACGTGCCCCAGTCGCTGATTCATAACCTCGACCGCGCCTCCTGGGTCCTGGGCGAGGCCGCGCCCCTGAAATGCCACGGCATGGGTGGCCGGTCCACCCTCCGCGGAGAGATTTACGGGAACGTGTTCGATCATCACGCCGTGGTGTACGAATTTCCCAACCACGTGCGCGTCTACGCGTTCTGCCGGACCATCCCCAACTGTTACAACGAGACCTCGAGCCGGATCTTCGGCGCCCGAGGCCGGGCCAGTCTGCTCGAGATGAGGATCGAAGGTGAAACCACCTGGCAGTATCAGGGGCCGAAAGCCAACCCCTACGATCTGGAACACGTGGCCCTGTTCCAGGCCATCCGCTCGGGCCGGCCCGTCAACAACGGAGACTACATGGTGCGCAGCACGCTCATCGCGATCATGGGCCAGATCAGTTGTTACACCGGAGAAGAGATAACCTGGGAGCGCATTGTGAAGTCGGACTTTTACTATCCGCCTCGGCCCGAAGAGGTGCGCAGGGACATGGAGCCCCCGGTGCGCCCGGACGCGGAAGGCATCTACCCGGTGTTCACTCCCGGCGTGACGAGGTTGCTGTGATGAGGGCGAGCAGCGCGGGTTTGACGGCGGGGGTTCTGGTCCTTGCCTGGGCCGCCTGGTCGCAACCGCAGCGGCTGCGTTTCCAGGCCGCGGGTCCGGAGTTTGTGTTTGACACGGGCGTGCTCAGCGGCAAGCTGCGGGAGGGCGGGCGAGCCATAGGGCTTTCGCGGGTGGTTCACGGGCCGACGGGCGCGGTGC
>Ga0197142_1004620_pt1 | contig 11080 bp, 9 predicted proteins | sample GBS60_MetaG_FD_148614 | JGI IMG/M metagenome (GOLD analysis project Ga0197142, IMG submission 148614) | Sediment microbial communities from Great Boiling Springs, Gerlach, Nevada, United States - GBS 60_MetaG | ecosystem: Environmental > Aquatic > Thermal springs > Hot (42-90C) > Sediment... | reverse complement strand
CACGCGGCGCAGATAGTCCTGCAGCAGCGGGTCTTCGCAACAGAGTGCCACTTTGCGCTTATTGGCTCGCATTGACCTACCCTCCACCCAAGTTTATACCCGATATTGCCTCTGACCCAAAAGTACGGGTCAAAATCATCCTTTTGGACTTGACAAAAGCAATAAGGGATATGGTATCTTCTGAAACCGAGGTGATGTATGTAGAATGTTGGGAAGAACAGCAATAGGATGGATAACCTTCCTGTTGATCTTTCTACTGCCCACTTTCGGGTTAGGGCAGGGCGAACGTTTGCAGATTCGCTTCAATGGAGAAGCCACTCTTTCTGTGAGCGGAGATGTGCCGGAGTTCGGCTTCGGAGCCTATACTTTAGTCTATGGGTGGGGGGTTTGTGGCGGTTCAGGGTCGTGTACACGCGATTATCCGTGGTCGATTTTGGGTTTCGTCGCTCGGTGGGGAGCGGGAAGTGGATATTCTTTCTCAAACAATATCAGGTTGATTCTTCACAATAATTTTATTTTTGATTTCAGCCCACCTACTTTTTCTATTCCGAACTACACCTATTCCTATAAACATAGTTTGGGATTTATTTATTTTGCCAAACCGTTGGATGTTGTATCGGCTGATTTGATAACGAGCGCGTGGTGCGGACCGTATAGCAATCCTCCTCCCGATTGCTGCTCCTCATCTTACGCAACACTGGATTTCAGTGTAGCGCTTCGCACTTCGGTTGGCGAAGTGGCAATAGGAGAGAATTTGGATTCCTCTTGCTCGGCAGGGGAAAATTGTGGGGTGAATTTTGAATTCATTGAATGGCCGCCACCCTATCACAGAGGGCAGGGTTATAAACCGCATCAGGTGGATTTGGGCACTCGTCAAGGTTCGACCGTTCACCGTGAAAAGGTAGAGGCAGTTTTGCAGTTGGGAGCTTTTGGCACGCTGTGCGGGGCTGCAGGGGGCACGGTAAGTGGGGGTGCCTCCACAGGGATTGTGCTGCAGAGCGAGCCGCATCCGTTAGGCGTGCCGGCAATTGGCGAGAATGAGTATGTATGGGAGAGCGATAGACCTGCAAAGTTGACGATTCGAGCACGGGCATACGCCTATACTTGGGGCTGGGAGCCTGATTTGGGCTGGCTTGCGGACAAGACGGTATTCAGGGTGGAGCCTGATATTCCAACCGAGGACACCAAGCCGGGGTATAAAACAGTAGCTCGGGGGCGCGAGTTGGTGGCGCAGAGTTTGGATGGTCGGACTGACAGCCTAATGGATGGGTTGGTCTATCGAAGCCAGTACCTACCCCCGAAAAACTCCGATTTTGGCAAGAAGAAGGTATACTTTGAGGTGGAGGGAAGTAAGGTGGACTATGCGGAGGTGGAGGTGTTTTATCCGGCAGACGCAAGCAATCATCCGCGTGGAGGGCGTGGTTGCAGTGGCCGGTTCTTGATAGATCTAAACACTTTTCAGTTAATAGCCTGCGAGTGCAATACACATATTGAACCTGAGAATTGGTTCTACTACTACTCTCAGGTACATGACGCTTCGGATGCTTGGTATGCTGCGGGCGAGATAACTCCTTATATCCCTGCACTTACCTGCCATGGCACCAGACCTGGTACAGGAGATCGTGTATCCCAAATCTATATACTGCCGCTTACAAGCCCTTGCCGAGTACTCATGCCAGACTTAGAGGATGAAGGGCTTTCCAGACATTTGCCGATACCTATTTTTAGATGTGAAAATGGAACTATCAGGTACACACAGCGATTTTTATATGTTGCAGGAATTCACAAATTTATCGGGGTGGTGGAGCATGAAAAGGTTCATAAGAAAATGTATGAGGAGGGTAGTCTCTATCCGCCAGATAATTCATGTCCTGATTTGGACAGAGACGGTCTTTGTGATCGGTGGGAGGATGAAAACGGGCTTAATTCATTAACGCCCAGAACGGTTCCCCCATTTCCCGATGCTGAGCTTGTTGCTTACATTATCGGATATGGCAAGGTACTCGACGCCAAAGAAAAGTGGAAAGAAGATTGGGCAACTTGCGGGCTTCAGTTCGGCACTCCCCCCTCTCCCTTTCCGTGGGTTTATGCGGATATAAATGGGAGAAATCCATCAAGCAGACCGCCAGAGGGTAATATACTGAAAATGCTCCCAGCTTGCCAATAGAGCTAACGGAGGAACAGTCATGAGAGTGAGTCGAAGATGGTGCTCGAAAAGATGGTGTATCATGTTTGGGATAATCCTCCTGTGTAGCGGCCTAAGGGCACCCGCTCAGGTTCTCTCTAATGAGGCAAACCTGGATCCAATTGTATGCCAGCTTCGTACAATTCGCGAGGCAGGACGACTTCGCGACCAATCCCAGGTAGCACAACTGCTTGACAACCTTATCCATCCCCGGGCAGGTGCTCTTGGGACAGTAAAGGTCGATTTTGGCTACACAGCACCCTTTGCTTACCACCTGCAGATTGCCTCACTCGTTGCATTAGCCCGTATTGGCAACGCTTCGTCCCTGCCTGTTCTGGAAAAACTGCGAGGGGAATCCTGCTGCAAAAGCTTGCCCTATCTGGAACCCACCATTGCTCGCATCAAAGTAGAGCTTGCGCACCCCTCTCCGAAGAGTCAGGAAGCATGGAGCAAAAAGGTTCAGCAATTTATAGAGTTATCTGGGTTGTCTTTAGACGAATTGACGCAAGGCACTTCCCCCAAAGCAAGAGCCTGTCTGCTGTATTTAGCGGAGATGGCAGCTCACGCCTATGAGCAAGGCTATCATCAAGCCTTTAAAGATCTGGTAAGCTGGGGGATTCGGCTGGAAACGGATTTTCGAGCAAACCTGATTATGCAGTTGGCTTATCACACACTAGAGCAGCGCGTTGAGTGGCTTATGAGCCACCTGAAAGCTTTCAACACTACCACTCATCATACGGACTATGTGATTCAGGCACTGGCTGACTGCGGTGACGCCGGACTGAAAGCTGTTCTTAGATGGCTGGAAGAGCTATGTCAGACTGAGTGTGCGGACAGGCGTTCTTTTGAGGTTCCTCTACGCAACTGCCTGCTTGCTCTGTGTGCGTTCGATAAGCCAGAAGCCAAAAATGCGGTTCAAAATGCGCTTAGCCGGCACTCTCTACCCGATGTTTTGGATGTATTTAAGATCAATTGTCCGTATGTCTTTGCTTCGGATTTCTAAGAGGCTGTTTGAGGGAGCAGGAGCTTTGGAAGCGAGACTGGGCAACCTGCGGATTACAGTATGGACGACCTCAGTCTCCATTTCCCTACGCCTTCGAGCGAAACGGTGTGCGATACTCCTCTTCCCGATACAACGATTTGATAATGCTCTGTTGCGATGATACTCAGTCCGACTACCGACGCTCTCCCCTCAAAGCCCACCACACACACCAAACACACACAACCACAAAAAAAACTGCGGTGCAAGTTGTACGCCACACCCTTCGCCAACACCTCGCGACGCGCCAAACGCAACCGCCGACTACGAACCCCATCCCCAAACTTGCGCTTGATCACAGAAATCACCGTCTCCACCTTCCAACGCTGACCATACAACCCGCTCGCCTTCGCGCGTTCTACCAACTCCGCACGCATCACACGCGACCACGCCCGCAACCGCCCGCCACGCCGAATCGGCGGCACCACATCCGTCCACTCCACCTCGCGACCATCAAACCCCGCGTCCGCCAACAGCCAAAACCGCGCCGAACGCCCCTTGCGTATCCCATACCGACGCGCTTGGGCACGCAACGGCGCTAACCACGGCGCATCCGAACCTGGACCCCGCCCCACCCGCATCCCCACAATCAGCTGGCTCTCGGTGCCCACCGCAAACCCGCCCTTATGCCACGAACGCCGCTTGCGTCCGCAACGGCTCTGGTAATAAGCACTCGCCGTGTCGTTGCGAAAGCCTGTGGTGTCCACAGCGACGGTTTCCTCGTTCACTTGCAGATGCTGCAGCAGCGCGTCGTTGAGCTGCTGCCACTGCTGTTGGGACAGTTTAGCGAAGGTACGATAGAGGGTGGTGTGGTCCGGCACACGGGTGAGTTGCAGGGCTTGGCGCACTTGGTCGGTGGCAAGGAGCCACTCCTCAAGGTCGCGGTAGGTGCAGTTGAGATAGATTTTGAGCATCACGCAGGCGACGCGCTGGGGGAAGGTGTAGTCGTGTCGGCTTTTTGGGTGGGAGTAAGTGGGGAGTGTTTGTTGGGCGATGTGGTAAGCGAGTTTTGCGATACGGACAAATCGGCTCTCTCGCATCGGTGTATTCCTCCGCTGGGGTTATTCCACATCGCCACCCCTCTTTGCAACAGAGCAGTGTTGTCTCATCTGTCGATTGATGACGCCTCGTTGTTGCCATTTCTGGAGGAGTACCTGCTGAAGCTGGAGCAGATAGCGCGCGCCCAGTCGGATGAGGAGCTTCCTGCCGATTTACGGCGGCTGAAGGAGCGTGTCCCGCCGCCTGGGAGGTGGACACGTGCGCTGCTGATACACCTCAAAGCGGTTCAGGCAGTACCTGAGGTGAAATCGGCAGCCGACTTAGAGAAACGACTGGATGTAATGCTCAAAGAGGCAGCCATGACTCGTCAAGAGTTGAAACAACTGTTTGAGGAGTTTGATGAAAAGCTGCGTCATTCCAGACTTATTGGGATTTCGCCGCGAGCTGGCCTCGCCTACAGGCTGGTGGTGGAGTATAGTCGGACACTATTCCACTATGCCAAGCGGGGAATGGATGTGGAATCGATTGCGAAAAGCGTGGACATCAGCGCTTTCGCTGAGGCAGTTCGCTTAGGTCAAGAGGCTGCTGATCTACCGAAGCTCATCGATGCCATCTTGAAAAACCGTATATATGACCAAAGTCGCGGACAGTTATTGGTGGATGAAGGAGTCTCTGTGGTGCCGCTAATTATTCAGAAGTTGACCTGGGCAAAAGAACATCCGAAAGAGGTAGCGGATACAGGGATGGGTATCAATGTTCTTTTGGATGTGTTGGCGACCTTGATAGGGAGGGAGGCTCTTCCCTATGTTGAGCAGTTCAGATCCAGTCAAGGAGAATGGACTTGTAACTTCACGAATCGCACAAAGGATTGGATTGAGCGTGGATATGTGTTTGGGTTCAATCCATTCTTGTAGACGGAGGTGGGCAGCCCGCCACCGCGACCAAATCAAGGGCACGGGGATGGGACTGGTCGCGCTGCTGGAGGTGCTGGTGACGCTTGGTGGTGAACAGGCGTTGCCTTTGATAGAGCCGTTTACTCGGGATGAGAACCAATGGGTACGGCATTACGCTTGTCGTGCCAAAGAGTACATCCAGCAGGGGAAAGTGTTTCGGTTTGCGCCCTACTTTTAGACAGGAGTGAATCGAGTTTGCCAAGCGTAGCGGGACGCCAAGAGGGTTGCTGACGGTAGGCTGTGGAGGCTAATGGGCAGAAATATCAGCCCACTGTTTTTTTACTGGGTGCATAAATTCTCCATGCTGCATCCATGCATTTCCCACTCGGTGCGGATATTATATACCCTATTGCGGTTGGCAGGAGCGTGGATAGGAGGGTAGAATCGTATAAGCAGGTGGTGGAGGGAAGTGTCGACTGCGCGTAGGGGATGGTTGCTGATAGCTCTGGTGGGCAGCTGGCTGGTGGGCTGGTCGCAGCCGGTGGAGCTGGTGGTGCAGCCACTTTTTGGCAATAGTCCGAGCTTGAATGGTGCCCTGCCGCTTCGAATTGAGCTACGCAATCGGGGCGGAAACTTGCAAGGCGTTGTCAGCGTCGTGCAGGAAGATTTTCGACAGCAGCGGGAATACCTTTACCCGATTGAGCTGCCCGCAGGTGCCCGCAAGCAGCTGATTGCCTGCCCGATACTGACGGGATACAGCGAGAATCTGGTGGTGCGGTTCATCGCGCGGGGGGTGTCGGTGGAGGCGCGCCCGAATTTCACACCACGCGGGGAGGAAGACAACCTTGTGGTGGGGATAGGCGATGCGATAGGGGGGTTGCAGTTTCTGCGCACGCTTAAAACGCGCCCACGCTTTCGAGTGGGTTATAGCTACACCTATTCTTCGCCGTCAGGTTCGCAAGGCACCTATGAGGTGGCGTACTGTCGCCCGGAGCTGTTCCCGCCGACGGCAATCGCCTGCAGTGGGGTGAGCGTGATGATACTGGGCGCGGGCGCGGAGCGGATGAGCGGCGAGCAGTGGCAGGCGTTGCTGGATTGGGTGAGGTTGGGTGGCACGCTGATAGTGCCCGGCGGCGCGGGCGCACTCTACCTGCAGCATCCACTGTTGCGTCCCCTGCTGCCCGTGCAGGTACAGGGGCTGGGTGAACTGCCTTCTCTAACGGCGGTTGGCATCTTCGCAGGGCAGGAAGCGCCGTTTGGCAAAGCGACCATCACGCTAAGTCAGCCTGCGCCGGGCGGCGAGGTGCTGTTGCAACAGAATGGGGTGCCGCTGATTGCCCGACGCCCCTATGGACTGGGTGCGGTGCTGTTTATGGCGTTCAGCCCGTGGGATCAGCCGATGCGCGGCTATAACGGCAACCCCGCCTTTTGGCAGAGGCTGCTCGAATATGTGCCCGATCTACCCCCCAGCTACTATATCACCGCCCTCTTCCACCTTCAGACGGGGTATCAGTATGGCTGGTCGCCATGGGGTTCACCTTCTCCCCGTTCGCCTGCTGAATTTAGAGTGCGCATGCCTGAAACGGAGCTGATACTGGGCTTGTTGCTCGCCTATTTCGTGCTGGTGGTGCCGGTCAACTACTTTGTGCTGCGTCGGCTGCGCCTGCTGGACTGGGCGTGGCTCACCGCGCCGCTGATTGCGGTGCTTTTTGTGCTGCTTTTAGGGCGGTTGGCGGGCGATCTGTACCGCAAACCGCTTTCCGGCAACATTAAAACGGCTCTGCTCCTCGATACTGGCAGCCAAAATGGCTACGCCATCAACAGCGTTCTCTTCTTTTTCCCGCGAGCAGGGCTATTTGATCTGCGCTTTGAAAACAGCGAGATGGTGGAGGCGGGTCTGCAGGAGGAGCGGTTTAGCGCGATGGGCACGCCCACGCGCGTCAGCACGATTGAGCGCGAACCGAAACTGGTGCAGGGCTATCGCGTGCGCAGCTTGAGCCTGCAGTGGTTCCGCTACACCCGCCCCGTCTCACTGCCGGGCACGGTGGTGCCGAAACTGCGGGCGCAATGGCGCGGCAACTCGGTGCATATCACAGGCACGATTCACAGCACGCTGCCCTATAACCTGCGCTCGGTGCAACTAACGCTGGGTGAGGATGCTGTTTTGTTGGGAGACCTACCGGCGGGAGGCACGCTACGCGTGGACGAGACCCTTGCGTTCACGCCCGCGCCTCGGCGTCCGCCGCGCCCACGGGGCTATCCGCCGGGCCACTATGTGCCGCCCGAAGAGTTCATTACGCCTTCTGTGCAAAGCCTCGCGCGCCAGTGGAGCCAACGCTGGGGCACACAGCCGCCCTCCCTCCTGCTAATGGCTAAGGCAGACCAGCCCGTGCTGGCACCCGAATTGAGCGACGCCTTCCAAAGCAATGCAGAAATCACCTATCTTATCACGGTTCCGTTGCGAGGTACACCTTGATGTGGCGAGAGAATCCTGTCTTTTGGTATCACTTGCTGGGTCAGTCGCGCTATCGTTGGCGCAAACAGCGCGTCCTGACGCTGATCGCTGGCGCGCTGATAGGTCTTATCTATCTCTATCTGCTCCAGCAGGTCATAGAGTATGAGGTTGAGCCTGTTCCTATGCAGATTTTAGGTCTGCTGCTCATCTGTTTGCTCGTCCCGTTGGGCTGCTATTCGCTCTTCTCGACGGAGTATGAGAAAGCGACTTGGGAATCGCTGGCGATTACCCGCCTGACCGTTGACCAGATTGTGTTTGGCAAGTGGTTCAGTCGGGCGCTGGGGGTGCTGGTGGTGGTGCTGATTATGACGCCTCTCTCCTTTCTGGCATGGCTGAAGAGCTTTCGGGTGGAAGCGGACTTGCTCGGCTGGCTTGGCGCGCAGTGGTTGTTGCTGAGCTGGGGCATCCTGCTGGTGAGTTTGGGGATGTGGCTCTCCTTTCGCGTGCGCCACAGCATCGCCAGCGCCGCGCTGCTTTACGGCATTCAGGTTTTCTTGCTGCTGTTCCTGCCCTTGCTGGTGATGGCACTGATTAGCCTAGCAACCGTGGACATCTACATCGAGGATCCCTTCAAGTATAGTTTGGAAGACGAGCCGTCGTGGGGTGATAGGCTCTGGTTTTGGCTGAGCCTGCCCTTCGACTGGCGCTGCGTCTTTTGGCTGAATCCCTTTGTAGCGTTGCAGCCGATTCTCACGACTTATTCGAGCGAGCAGAACCGTATGCTGCAGCAGTTGGGTTTCGGTTGGGGACAAGGCTTTTATTACTGGTTCTTTGCAGGGTTGCTGTATCTTTTTACCCGTCAGGGTGTGCGACGCCACTGGCGTAAATAAGTCTGACCTGTCTGAACTGGAGGAGTCAAAAAGCATGCTGGAGGTCAAATCGCTGCGGAAAGAGTTCGGCAATCTGGTGGCGGTGAAGGATATCAGCTTCCAGTTGGCGCCGGGCGATGTGTTTGGCTTCATCGGACCGAACGGCGCGGGCAAGACGACCACCATCAAGATGCTCGCCACGCTGCTGGAGCCGACCGCCGGCACCGCCACGCTGAACGGCATCGACATCGTGCGCTATCCAGAGGAGGTGCGTCCCCTGCTGGGCTATATGCCCGACTTTTTCGGGCTGTATGAGGGCATCACCGTCACCGAGTATCTGGAGTTTTTCGCCGCAGCGTATCGCATCCCGCGCTCGCAACGCGCCCAGATTATCCAGAATGTGCTGGAGCTGACCGACCTGACCGTCAAAAAGGACGCCTATGTGGAGACGCTCTCGCGCGGGATGCAGCAGCGGCTCTGCTTGGCGAAGAGCCTGGTGCATGACCCGCTGCTGTTGCTGCTGGACGAGCCGGCATCGGGCTTGGACCCGCGCGCCCGCATCGAAATCAAGGAGCTTATTCGCGAGCTGGGCGCGATGGGCAAAATCGTGCTGGTCTCGTCGCATATCCTCCCCGAACTTGCCGATTTCTGCAACAAGATTGGTATCATCGAGAAGGGCGAGCTGCTGGTGTGGGGACCGGTGGACGAGATTATCGCGCAGTTGCAGCCGGCGCGGGTGCTGCAGATTCGCGTGTTGGACAATCCCGAGCCGCTGGCGAACTATCTGGAGGACACGCCCCACATCACGCACCTTGCGCTGCAGAACGGCTATGTGGAGGTGCATTTCACGGGTGGGTTGGAAGAGCAGGCGGAGCTACTGGCGAAGCTGATACGCGATGGCTTCCGCGTGGTGTCGCTCACCGAAACCTCACTGGACCTGGAAGATGTTTTTATGCAAATCACCCGCGGCGAAGTGAGCTAAGGAGGGAGAGCGATGGACTTCCTGAAATTTCTTGTCTGGCTGGCGAGCATTGGGCTGGCGCTGTGGACACTGTATCAGGGCATGCGTCGCGAAGGAGGGGTGCAGGACCTGTGCCGTTGCTGGATGTGTTCCAGAGTCAGTCCACCCGCCCAAGGCGATAGGTAAAAGCATGCCCGAAAGCACACAAAGAACGCCTCGAACACCCCCTCAGCGCGCAAGCAGTTGGAAGAGTGCCGGTGCAGGGTAAAATGGAAGCGATGAGCGTGATCGATTTTGAGACCTATGTGCGTCGGCAGCGGACCGCCTCTTTGCAAGAGGTGGACCCAGAGGTGTATGCCCTTATCCAAAAAGAGACGGCGCGTCAGGAAGGGAATCTGGAGCTGATTGCCTCCGAGAATATCACCAGCCGTGCAGTGCGCGAGGCGGTCGGCTCCGTGATGACCGATAAATACGCCGAGGGCTACCCGGGCAAACGCTACTACGGCGGCTGCGAGTATTACGACGAGGTGGAACGGCTCGCCATCGAACGGGCGAAGCAGCTCTTCGGCGCGGAGCATGCCAATGTGCAGCCTCACTCCGGCGCGAATGCGAATATGGCAGTCTACTTCGCAGTGCTGCAGCCCGGCGATACCTACATGGCACTCGACTTGGCACAGGGTGGGCATCTGACGCACGGCAGCCCCGTGAACTTTTCAGGCATTCTCTACAAGGTGGTGCATTACGGTGTGCGACGCGATACCGAGACCATCGATTATGACCAGCTGCGCGAGCTGGCGCGTGCCCATCGCCCGAAACTCATCGTGGGGGGCGCCACTGTCTATCCCCGCGAAATCGACTGGGCTGCCCTGCGTGCGATTGCCGATGAGGTGGGCGCGTACCTGATGGCGGATATCGCTCATCCCGCTGGGCTTATCGCCGCGGGCGAATATCCCTCGCCTATCCCCTATGCCGATTTCGTCACCACCACCACGCACAAAACCCTGCGCGGACCGCGCGGCGGTATGATTTTGTGCCGTGCCGAATATGCCGCGCTCATCGACAAAACGGTCTTCCCCGGTCTGCAGGGCGGTCCGCTGATGCACCAGATTGCGGGCAAGGCGGTCTGCTTCTACGAGGCGCTCCAGCCAGAGTTCAAACTTTATCAGCGACAGGTGAAAGCCAACGCGCGGGCATTAGCGGAAGCGTTGCAGGCGGAAGGGTTCCGATTGGTCGCCGGCGGCACCGACAGCCACCTGATGCTCATCGACCTGACCCCACTCGGCATGACGGGCAAACTGGCGCAACAGGTGCTGGACTCGGTCAATATCACCACCAATAAAAACATGATTCCCTATGACACGCAGAAACCGTTCGTGACCAGCGGCATCCGAGTCGGCACGCCAGCGGTGACCACCCGCGGGATGCGCGAGCCACAGATGGCGATTATCGCAAACCTCATCGCCCGCGCCCTGCGCCATTACGAGAGCGAGCTCGAGCTGGAGCGCGTGCGACGCGAAGTGCGCGAACTAACGGCACAATTCCCTGTCCATCTCTAAGAGCGTGTACTGGAAGCGAAAAATGTGGAAAAAAGCCCCTATGAACACGACACGAAAACCCTATCCGACTGACCTTACAGACCAAGAGGGGCAACTCATCGAGCCACGCCTGCCAAAGCGCGT
>Ga0197142_1004619_pt1 | contig 11081 bp, 10 predicted proteins | sample GBS60_MetaG_FD_148614 | JGI IMG/M metagenome (GOLD analysis project Ga0197142, IMG submission 148614) | Sediment microbial communities from Great Boiling Springs, Gerlach, Nevada, United States - GBS 60_MetaG | ecosystem: Environmental > Aquatic > Thermal springs > Hot (42-90C) > Sediment... | reverse complement strand
GCCTCCGTGTCCTTTCCCTATCCGAAGGCCGCCATATCCAAGTATATCGCGGAGACCCTGGGCGCGCCGGCCGAGATCATAAGCCTGGGCGTCTCGGATGCGTTCTACCCCGACCCTGACCCTGCTCTCGTCTCGGAGAAACAGCATCCGGCCATCCTTTACTTTCCGAGAAAACAGGCATACAAAGGCATGGAGTATTTTATAGATGCGGTGCGGATTCTGAGCCGCCGCGGCCTCCGGTTTGAGATATGGCTGGTTACCCAGGAAGAGGAATCCCTAAACCCCTTTGAAGATATGGATGTTCCCTGCCTTCTCATGGACGGCCAGGACGACAACAAGCTAAGGAAACTCTATTCATCCGCGGATATATTCGTTTCCTCCTCGGTGGTTGAAGGGTTCAGCCTTCCGCCCCTGGAGGCGATGGCGTGCGGGACACCTGTCGTGATGACCGAGTGCGGCGGAGCCTGGGACTACATGGAACCGGATGTGAACGCTGTCGTTGTTCCCGTGAAGAATTCCGAGGCCCTCGCCCGTGGAATAGAGAGGGTGATGCTATCGCCAGAGCTTGCCGAGAGCCTCAGGCGGGGAGGCCTTGAGACCGCAAAAAGGTTCACCGCGAGCCGGACCGCGAAGAGGTTTGAGGATTTCCTCCTCAGGGCCTGCACAAATTGACCTGCAGGCGCGTTCTGGATTATTATTTGTATCCGGCCGGAGGTAAATAATGCTTTTTTGTGTTTCCTTGCCGCTTATTTCCCAGCTGGGCCTGGGTGGCACAGCCGGATTTAGTTCTGCGACCGATTCCCTTTATGTCAGGATAGAGAAAGCATGGCCCTTTTCCTTCACCCCATCGGTAGCCACTGACGGCAAAAGGGCCTACGCGGCCACCAGGGAAGGGGTCTATGCTGTGTCCCGCGACGCGGTCCAGGCCACCCTTCTGAGAACCCCATTCCCAGTGAAGGCTGTCAGGTGCTACGGAGGCGTTGTATACGCGCTCCTGGAGGGCCGGGAGGGGATCTCTGCCTTCAGGGGCATTGGGCCTGATACAACCCAGATTGAGAAGGGAACCTATCCATCGGATGCCAACTGCATGGACATAGCCTTCTCGGGCTCCTACGGCTTCATAGCCGGCGGAGAGGAGGGCCTGATCGTTATTTCCCTGGCAGATCCCCTTTTCCCCCAGGATGTGGCATATTTTGACACCCCAGGCTACGCGCAAGCCATTGATATCTCGGGCAACTACGCGGCCCTCGCGGATGGCGAGAGCGGTGTTTTCCTGTTGGATATATCCAATCCCAGAGCACCCAAACTGATCAACAGATACGACACAAAGGGGCTTGCCTCGGGCGTGGCCATAGGGGGCAAGTATGTATTCGTCGCTGATGGGAAGGAAGGGCTTGCAATCCTTGATTTCAGCAGGGCAGACCCCTTGGTTGGCCAGTTCAAAACAAAGGGTTTCTCCAAAGCTGTGAGGTTTTCGGGCAGGTATGTTTACCTGGCTGACGGCAACGGAGGGCTACGGATAATAGATGTTTCTGACCCCGCCAACCCCATTGAGAGGGGATACTATGACACCGCTGGTTTCACCTCTGACCTGGCGCTAGCTCTCCCCCTGGTCTATGTGGCTGACGGACAGTATGGACTGCTGATCATGGAGAACATGCTCCTCAAGCACTTCAAATGATAAAAATTGGCGAGGTTGGCGAGAGGATCCGTTGGGGAGAGCTTGAGATCGCTGTTCTCAGGGAGGGCGATCGGTGGCGAGCCACTGGCGCGGTTGACTGTCTTTTGCCCTTTGATCCCTCTGGGGAGGATGTCCTTCTCTCCCCGCTCCTGCCCAGGGAGAGGTATTACATTGATGTTGAACCGTCGGTTGTTGTGGCGCCTGGCTCTGAGATAAAACTCTCGACAACCGTACCGGTTGGAGCCGAGATTTTCCTGGACAGGGTAAAGATAGGCGAGTTCATGCCTCGCCTGAAGAGAACATATCTGGGTTCTCCTACTGAGGGCGTGTTCGCTGTGTATGTACGCTTTGGCGAGCAATATGAGCCAGGACTTACGCTTAACTTTTCAATCATCAACCGCAACGATGAAACGCTTTACTTTGACGAGCTCAAGCTCGCTCCCTGGCTCCTTTCGGTCTTTGAGCACGAGGGGATGTGGCTCTCCGAACAACTTGTTGTCTTCATGGGTCCGGATGAAATGGATGTAAAGCACACGGACATGGGACACGGGAGGATGATCATAAAGGGCAGGAGGGAGAACGAGATAAACAAGCGCTTCAAAAAATTCGTGGAGAGGCTGAGGGATGCAATTTGATAAAGAGCTAATGATCAGGATCCTGCTCGCTGTTGGCACGGGCGGGGGCATCGCATTTGCGGGCTGGATCGTTTCAAGGCTCATCAGGAAACACTTGGGCGCGAACGCGCTTCTGTATTCCAGAACGGTTTTAATCCTGGGGCTCATCGTAGGCGTTTTCTTCGCTGTAATGAGCCTGGGTTTCAGCTGGCGCGGCGCGCTCGCGACCGCTGGGGTGACGGGGACGGTGCTCGCTTTGCTCGTAACATTCGTGGCCCAGACCTCCATATCAAACTTCATATCCGGCTACTTTCTGCTTCTTGATAAGTCTCTTAAAGAGGGCGATGTGATTGAGATAGGCAACACCATTGGCATAGTCACCGAGATAGGGTTCCTCTCCGTGAAGCTCCGAACCTTTGATAACATAATGGTCAGAATACCCAACACAGAGGTGTTGAACGCCACAGTGAAAAATCTCACGGCGAACCAGATCCGAAGGATAGAAACAACAGTGGGCATATCATATAAGGCTGATCCTGAGAAGGCAATAACGGCAATAAAGAAAGCCCTGGCCTTTGACCCGCTTTTTCTGGCGAACCCTGAGCCTGTCGTTATAGCGAGGGGTTTCGGCGAACACTCTGTCAACATCAGGGTCATGGCATGGATAGATAACAATAACTTCTTTGAAGCCAGCTCCAGGCTCATCACCCTGGTAAAGGAAGCCCTTGAGTCCGCTGGCATTGAAATACCCTTTCCCCAGGTGGTGGTGCACCGTGAGGATTAGGGTGGCTGGCAGAACCCTTGAGGTTCCGGGCGGTATAAGGCCCACTCAGGATCATGTCCGGCGCTCCCTGTTTGACAGGCTGGGGGACGAGGTGGCCGGCACCAGAATGATTGAGCTGTTCGCTGGGTCGGGCGCGGTCGGAATAGAAGCCCTCTGCCGCGGTGCGGACTTTGTCCTGTTCGTTGAGAAGGGGAGGCCTGCCGCGCTGGCAATAGCCGAGAACCTCAAAAAGCTGGGGCTTTCAGAAAAGGCTAGGGTGATGAGACGGGATGCGGGGCTCGCGCTGAGGGAGCTCGGGAGGGAGGGCGAGCTGTTTGACTGGGGATTCGCGGACCCCCCATACGATTTCCCCGCTCTCGTCCGGAGCCTCGCAGGCCTGGAGCGCATCATTGAGCCGGGTGGGCTTTTCATACTTGAGGCCAGGGCTGGTGGTAAACTGCCACCCATTGCCGGCTTTGAACTGGAAGACGATCGGAGGATCAGAGATGTCATCCTGGGAATTTACCGCCGTTTACCCGGGGAGCTTCGATCCGATAACCCTGGGACATGTTGACATAGCCCGGAGAGCGGCCCTGCTGTTTCCGCGGGTCGTGGTAGCGGTTTCCGAGGCAAAACACAAGGTCTGCCAGTTCTCTCTGGGAGAAAGGCTTTTCTTCGCGCAGGAGTCCCTTTCCGATATCCCGAATGTGGAGGTCGCCTCCTTCCAAGGCCTCCTTTCCGATTTCGTCAGGCGTGTGGGCGCGAAAGCCATAATAAGGGGCCTCAGGGCCGTCTCTGACTTTGAGTATGAGTTCAAGATGGCCTGGATGAACCGCAGGCTCGCGCCCGAGGCCGAGACCATATTCCTAATACCTTCCGAGGAGTTCGCGTATCTCTCTTCCAGCCTGGTGAAGGAGATAGCCGCGATGGGCGGGGATGTTTCCTCTATGGTGCCGGAGGTGGTGGCCAGGAATCTCAGAAGGACAACAAGATAATGCCTCAAGTCCCTAGGCCTTCCCGAAATTGCTTGCCGCGGTTATGCAGATCGGGGCCGCAAAGGGACGCCCTTAACCGGGATCACAGCCCTATCTTCCTGTAGACCCAAAGGCGAGCAGTGAAAGCGTTTCCGTCAAGGGTCAACTGCTGTGAGCCTGATCCTCCGGTTGTCAAGTAGACATTCAGAGGAGTCGGCCTTGTCCAGCCCGCGCCGCTGCCCGGAGAGCCCGGAGTTAGCCTGTCGCCGGGCATGAAGTAGCCGAAGGTGAACCCCACATCCGCGAGGTCAGCATAACTGCCCTTCAGGGACACATCTATTTCGGAACCTATGTAGTTGCTCATACTCGCAGGGGTCCACTGCTCCAGGTAGGCATAGAAATCCAGCCTCATAACCAGGGAGTATTTGACCGGGAACGCGTTGAATATGACATTGGCGTTGACCACTGATATGTCGGTTGGGTTGAAGAAGAAGGGCGTCCTCCACATGTCAGGCCTGAAGTTCCAGGTCATCACCTCGCCAAACCCGGCCCAGTGTATCCACTCGGTGTTGGGAGAGGAGGTGCTCCTCAGGCACGGCGGGAACCAGCCCTCGTATATGTCCCTGGTTGCGCCGTTATCCCCTGAGAAGGAGTGATAAGAAACGCCCAGGGTGAACATGTCCGAGGCCTGATAATAGGCCCGGACATCAAACGCCGACGCGGAGAACTTGTAACCCGTGATCTCGTCCTGGAGGCCGTATCTTCTAAGCAGGCTGTAGAGCTGGTCAGAGAGGTCATAATAGACGAACTGCTGAGCGTCCCATTTGCCGAAGAGCCAGCCAACCTCTCCGGCCATGACAAAGCCGCCCAGGGGGCCTACCTCCAGGTAGCCGCCAGCCCACATCGGGCGCCAGCCGCCTGTTAGTCCCCTGTCCTCAAGGTCAGTCAGGAAGTAAAGGTTAATCGCGTAGTTGGACTCGGCCTTGGCCTTGCCCGCAACCAGGCCCAGCATATCAAGCTGATATTTGGTGTAGATGTACTCGTAGGTCTGGGTGGTGTCCGTGGTCAGCTCCACCGGCAGGTAAAATGTGTCCTTCTGCAGGGCGCCACCCTCGGAGAGGTCAGCATACAGGATGTCAAACCAGTAATCCCACTCAGGGCTGGGAATGAAGGTCATCTTTATTCCGTTGTGGCCGATGCCGTAGTAGTCCGAGATGAGTATGCCCTCGCCGTAGTTGAATATCTGGCGACCGACCCGCAGAACCCCCAGCATCCCCATGGGAAGGACAAAGGTATCTGCCTGGACAAATCCCTCTGAGAGGAGAATAGGGTTCTTGAGCGGTTGGCCTGAGAGAATTCCGTGGTAGAGAGCACCCATTCCCAGGGTGAACTGGTTGTTCAGGGTTATGTAGCTTGAAACCCTTACCCTGCCGGCGTTATACATGTCACCTTCGGACTGGGTTGCTGTGCCGCTCAGGTCCTCCATAGCGCCCTGGATGTAGGTGCCGCTCATGAAAACCTCGGCGTTGAAGATGGCCTCAACCTTTGCCTCTTCCCGGAAAATGGGCATCTGGGCCCAAAGGCCCGCCACAAAGACGAGAGAAAGAATATACCTTTTCATCGCGAGCATAATGATAATCAAAATGCTCGGCCTGTGTCAACCACAAAAGCCTCCCCAGTGGCCACACTATTCCCTCCCGGCGCTCGTCCTCGTTTGTTAGCGAGGCCTCGCTGGGTTTGATCCCGGTTCTCCTCCGGGATTAAATTATTCCTATGTTCGTATCCCTCTTGCTTGTTATAATTCCTCTGATAAGCGAAGGAGCCTCATTCGGCCTGGGCTTCTCCTACCTGCGGGAGGGCCCTTTCTGGTCAGCTGGATACATGGGAGCCCTCCTGGAGGTGTATCCCCTTGCGAGGCTTCGCGATTTTGAGCGTCCCGGGCTTTTCTCGGCTTACAACCTCTACAGGGACGCGAGGCCCCTTTCGGCATTCTTCACGGCCAGGAAAGAGCGCTGGGCCGGCGCCGCGGAAGGGCTTTTTGCGATGCAAGGGGACACCTTGACCTCGGACAGGGTCTTGCTGGGAACCGCTCGCCTCTACCGGGACATGGGTCCATGGGCCTGGGGATTCGGTTTCTCTTACTCTGATTTTTCATACAAACAACGAACCCTCGGTGTCTGGCGGAACTGGGCCATAGACACCAGAACCGTTTTGCCGAGCCTTGAGCTCGTTCTTCCGGTTGGGGATGCGTCTCTCTCCACCACACTGAGCGCCGGATATGCTGAGTCCCTCGGAGGCGATGTTCTCCTACCAATGGGCATTGAAGTGGCAGTTGGTTCCCAAGGGAGATCGGTTCGTTTTTCCTACCTGACCCTGAGCAACACCGCGGCCGCAAGGGGACTCATGGGGGTAGCCGCGAACGGAAGCTGGGGCCTCCGCGAGGGGATGAGGCTGGCCGCGGCCGGTCAGTTTGGGGTTGGGGTTGGAGGGAGCGCGAAGAGATACGGCGGGGTCTTTTCATGTGAGATCGCGTGGGACACGGGCATCCTGACCGTTGGTAGCCGGTTACGGGCCGCGTCATACACGGACGATTCTCTGAGCAGGCTTGCCGTTCAGGATGGCCTCACGCTTGAGTGCGCGATGGGGCCGGTTTCCCTCATCGCGAGGCCCCAGGTTACCTATTATTCCTCCGGCCAGTGGATATACGGCGCGCTTGGCGGAACTTCAATCTCCGCCGGGCCTTTCACTGCGAGAGCACTGGCCGGCAGGCTTGATATTGATGAGGGATTTGCTTTTGAGGCCAACATGGAGGTGAAACTATGGTAGCGATCCTGGTTCTGATTTCGGGTTTCGGAGCGAGGGCAGGAGTCCACGAGACCTACACGGGTTTCCTGGAGGCCGCGAGGAAAAACGATGTTCCTGTTTTCATAACCGCTTTCTCGGGCTCGGGGATCCTTGAGTGGAGTCAGGGAGAAGCATGGGGCTGGCGCGCGTCTCCTGGCTACATGCGGACGAGGGTGAGCGTGGCCGGGGTATCCGCGGATCTTGAGCAGTTCAGCCTTGGCGCGGGTCCGGTTTTCTACCGGGGAAAGAGCTACTGGGGAGGACTTCTGTCCGTTGCCGGCCTCGGCCTGGTCATAAAGGAGCTCAGCGGCGCAATTGAGGCTCCGCACTACGGCGGCCTCGGCGCCGAGCTCTTCCTGGGCCGGAGGTTCAGGGCCAGTGCCTTCGGCGAGCTCAAGCTCACTTGCTCGGTTTTTCCTGTGCGGGGACCGCTGGGGGACGAAAAGGTTATGGGCTTCGCGTTCCTCGGCTTGGAAGTAGGGGGGATGATCAGGTAAGATCATAGCGGATACATCTCAATCTCCCCATTTCTCCTCCTGGCTCCTATCCCGAAAACCTCCCTTACGAGCTCCGGGGTTAGAACTTCCCTAGTGGGGCCGGATGCGGCCGCGATCCCTTCCCTGATGACCAGGATGTGATTCGTGTATCTCGCGGCGAGCGAGAGGTCGTGCAGAACTGCCAGGACAGTTTTGCCCTCCTTTGCCAGCCGAGCCAGTATCCCCATAACCATGAAAGCGTGCCGCGGATCGAGGTGTGCTGTCGGCTCGTCCAGGAGGAGCAAGGGCGTGTCCTGCGAGATGACCCTCGCTATCCTCGCCATAAGCAGCTGACCCTGGCTCAGGTTCTCAAGGGGGAACTCCCGCGCGTCCCAGAGCTCAACGGCCCTGATTGCCGCCTCGGCAATATCCCTGTCCTGGCGAGTGAGGGGTGAGAACGGAGGTTTCAACAGGGATCTGGCGAGGAGCACATAGTCCATGACCCTCATCGGCCCCGGAACCATCTCGTCAAGCAGTAGGGAACAAAGTCTGGCAAATTCCCTGGGTTTCAGGGATGCCCTGGGTTTGCCCATCAGGAAAACATTGCCCGCTCCAGGCCTCAGCGTGCCGGCAAAACACCGGAGCAGGGTTGTTTTTCCGGACGCGTTTGGGCCGATTATCCCCCAGAACTCACCTCGGCCAACGGAAAACGATACCCCTCGCAGGACCTCATTTTTGGCGTAAGAAACCCTTACATCCTCGGCCTCGAGGGCCTTTCGTCCATCCGCCGCCACTGTCTCAGAACCTGCCGCTCATCCCCAGGCTTATGTTCCTGGCAGGAGAAGCAACCGCCTTCTCATCAGCGTTGTCGTAGTAAAATGTGTTCAGGGCGTTGTTGACCCCAAGGTTGAGGGCGATATTGCCGTTCAGGAAGGACGCGTCCAGACCGGCATCAAGTAGCCAGAAGGCTTTTCTTGGCACCTCACTGGGGCCAGGATCAACCTTCGCGGCCCGTCCGCGGAACCTCAGCCATGGAGTTATGTTCTCAGCCTTCCACAGAGAACCGATCCGATATGAAAGCGTGGTTCCCCAGCTCGGAGCGGCTATGTCGTCAAGAGGAGCCAGGGTAACCATGTCCCTTCCCTGCAATCCGAAGCCGAAAACCGAGAGGTCTATGTTGTAAATGGAAAACCCTGCTTCAATCTCCGCACCCTTCACGAATGCCTTGCCCGTGTTCTTGAAGACGATGGAATCCCCGTCGTTATAGACCTCCTTGACGAGCGCGCTGTCAATGTGCGTGTAGAAGACCTCAGCCTCAGCCCAAAGGCGAGGGGATGACCACCTCAGACCCCCCTCTCCGGTGAGGCCCATTTCCGGAGAGAGATCCGGATTCGCGTATTGGTATCCCCTGGGCGTTTCGCCCGTGTAGTAGAGCTCGCGGAGCTCCGGCGCCCTGTAGGAACGCTTTCCGGAGGCTATGATCTCAAAACCGCCGGGCAAGGGAACGAGAAAACCAAACTCCCCGGCGATGGCCATCCGGCTCTGGGATTCCTGGTTGAGTGCCTGCCAGGCGATGTAATCCCCCCTCAGCCCCGCCCTGAGCCGCAAAACCCATACCGGGAATTCGTCCATCAGGAAAACGCCCGCTTCGGTGTAGGACGCGTCCTCTGTCGGGAACTCAGTTGTATCGCTGATTATCGTTCCCGTGGTATCCGTCTTTATGGTTCTCATTACGATGTCCAGGCCATGCCTCCTGAATCCCGAAAGGCCCACGGTCAGGATGTGCGAGGAGAGAAACCCTGTCCCCGTGAGCGAGGCTCCGGCATCGGTTCCGTTATATCTCGTTATCTCGTCCTTTGTTATGCCCGTTGAGGGTTTGAACTTTATGACCTCGGCCTCCTTGAATTTTTGGTGGCCCCAGACGGCGGCCTTCCAGCTCACCCCGAGGCCAACCGCCTCGTATCCGATCCTCACGAGATCGTGATAATCCTTGTTGTATGTGGCAGTCCTGTTGGGGTCATCCCTGGGCCTTCCGATGTCAAGCCCGTGAGCAAAAATGTATTCCAGGGAAAGCCCCTTGTAGGCCAGCCGGGTATAAACGCCCTTTGTCCTGAATCCGGAGTTCCTGATGGCGGTATCCGCGCCGAGGGTGTCCGGACTCATGTAATCCTCAGCCTGGGCGCCCCAAAGCCCGAGGCTCACCATGTCCGAGGAGAACATTCCCCAGGCCTCCGGGCCCTTGTTGACCGTATTGTAAGCCACGCCGTATCTGGTTTCCCTGGCGAATCCGGTTGCCACGACCCCGCCTATCGCGCCCGAACCGTATATCAGAGAGGATGGCCCAAGGAGGACCTCTGTTGAGGACAAGAGGCCCGGATGGACAAAGAAAGTGGGGCCAACATCGCGATCGTCAACCAGGCGCATCCCGTTGAGAAGGAGGATTGACCTTCCTCGGGCCATTCCCCTGACAGAGACAACCTGCGTTATCGGATCAGATCCTATGGGGTATGTGCTCGGCACGGTCTTAAGGGCTTCCTCAACCCTCGGGAGAGCGCCCACCCGTATCATCTCGGGCTCCTTAACGGATTTCACGGATACAGGCGTTTCCGATAGGAGCGCCGGCCTCGCGGAGGCTATGGTCACTATTTCCTTTGAGGTCAAAGCTTTCGGGATGAGGACGAGCTCAACCGGCTCATCGGAATAAACGCTAGCGCTCGCTTCGGTGAATCCAAGGGCTTTGGCATAGATAGTTCTTGTGCCCTCCGGCACGCTCAGCTTGAACGAGCCATCGCTCAGAGTGTAGGTTCCGGGGCCGTGCTCGGCCCATACCGCGGCCCCGGGAACCGGTTTGCCAGTCGTATCCACGACTGTTCCCCTAACCTCATAACCTATCATTATTAAAAGTAGCGCGATCATAGGCCCGAATATTATAAACCCCCCCACCAGAGGATCAAAACGCGTGACCCCAAGCCCAAAGATAGTGAAGCAAGTGTGGAGCCATGGAATATAATATCAGCGTGAAGAAGCCGTGGTTATTTTTACCAGCCCTGCTGGCAGTTGCGCTTTCACTGCCTTTCGCGGTGCAGATACACGGCGACGCGCTCATTCACTATGTGTTCGCGGAGAACATCGCAAGGGGCTATTTCTTTCACTTCAACCCTGGCGAGCCATCCAGCGGCTCAACCGCGCCCCTCTGGAGCCTCATTCTGGCCGGGCTTTATCCTTTTTTGGGCCATGGCCTCCTTGACTGGGGTGCGAAGGCCACGGGGATCGCCCTTTTTGCGACGAGCGTTTTTCTGGTCTGGCGGCTTGCCCTGGAGCTCGGCGGGGATGAGCGTGAGGCCAAGATAGCATCACTGATCTGGGCCTTCCATCCCTACGCTGGATTCTGGTCTGCTTCAGGCATGGAAACATCTCTTGCGGTTCTTCTGTTCACCTCAGGGTTCATCCTGTTCGTGCGGAACAGGCACGGCCTAGCTGGATTGGTAATAGGCCTGGCATACCTGGTCCGTCCGGAATCAGCCTTGCTCGCGGCTATTTTTTCTGTTGCCAGGCCCAGAAAGGCCCCCCTCCTTTTCCTGCCAACCCTCCTGGCCGCGCTGGCATGGCACGGGTTCGTCTATCTTCAAACCGGGAACCCGGTCCCGGCCTCCTGGCTCTCCAGACGCTTCCACGCTCTGATCTATTCCATAGGGCCGGTGTCCCTTCTGGCCGGCCTCCACCTTTTTG
>Ga0197142_1004618_pt1 | contig 11083 bp, 5 predicted proteins | sample GBS60_MetaG_FD_148614 | JGI IMG/M metagenome (GOLD analysis project Ga0197142, IMG submission 148614) | Sediment microbial communities from Great Boiling Springs, Gerlach, Nevada, United States - GBS 60_MetaG | ecosystem: Environmental > Aquatic > Thermal springs > Hot (42-90C) > Sediment... | reverse complement strand
GGCTACGAGTCGGCTCAAACACCACAGATTGTGGTAATTGGGCTCAGTAGATACAGTCATTCTATTTAGCCGTATGAAATACCCCTTGGATTTTTTGCCATAACTTATGGACTGCTCATGGGTTAGGTTTTTTGCTAGCACTGCTAGCACCAGATGGAGAGCCAAAAGCCAAACCGGTCTATAAAGGGTTATGGCAGATTTACCCATTCGGCTAATTTGACTGTCTGCAAACGGCTAGGCCACCACAACATATCGGGGCTGAAACTCGGTGGAACTCCCCAGATTGGGGCCATCATTCCCGGTGGATACAGTCAAGGTAAATAGTTACGGTATTGCAGACTCCATGGCCGGGATGAAAGGGGAAACCAGCCAGCTTGCAACTCCTTGGTGGGCAATGGGTTAGCCTCTAAGAACGGTTACGCCTTTGGGAATCTTGGAGTTAGGGTAACATTTTAGCCGAATGAAGAGGCACACAATGTCGTGTCCATCAAGTTTCCCTTCCCCCGGACGTCGAGACAGTTAGGGCGAGGGGGAATAATAAAATAGGTAACACTTTAGCCGAATGGAACTCGGCGATGTGTCATTCCTGCGTAAGCAGCAGTCCAGGCTGCTTTGTGCCTGCTACGGTGTTTCTGCTGGGCCATCGGGAACTCTGGGATACTGTCTGGATTCCCGCTTGTGCGGGAATGACACGCTGGGTTTAGCCCGCCAGGGGAGAAGCGAGTTGCTCATTCGGCTAAATTGTTAACATAGGGGGAAAATAATGTTTGGTTTATAAGTGTCGAAAATACAATGAGTTAAGGAAAATAGCAAAAGTCGAGCTAGACCCAACTCCATTCTCGGTAGAGCACCAACGATGGTTAGCCTCTCTACGGGATAGAGGCCATCCGTCGGCGCTAAACTTACAAACTGCGGAATCTATCTCGTTGGGGGGGTGCAGCGGAAGAAGTCCGCTTGATTCTCCGGGGGGTTGTCTTTATAATCCGCCACCAATGGGATAAACCTTGTCCGTTGTAAGTTCTTTGATGGTTTTAGGTTAGGATTTGGTACTACTTCAGCCGATGGAAACCACCCTGGAGGGGGGACCTCCGGTCTAACCATCCTGTTAGTCGGGGAGGCATGGACCCCTACTATAGGGTGCAAAATACCCACGGCGCCGACAGCCCCTCCTGTCTGGCCCGGCTATCGGCTCCGTCAGCCTCTCCTACAGCGGCACGAAGCGGAGTTTTCTCTCCGGCTGAAGTGGGACTGATTTTGTACCGGCAAGGTAGCCAGCTTGGCTTGGCAAGGACGCCTCTTGCAGACGGCTCAACCTGTTGCCCCCTGGTGCTCCGATTGGCAAAAGCCCGCTTTTGGCCGGGGCGATGGGTCTTTGCGCTCCAATCCCCCCCAGAAGAGGGGCGCAATGCCTTCTAATTTTAGGGGGACTGGCCAGCCCACCTTTTTTCTCCTCTGGATGGCCTGCCTTTTTTGGGCTCCCGAATTTCGAGGGGCCATATTCCCCATCATCGGAGGGTCAGCGGAAGTGCGGGCTGATGCACCCCCGGCATGGCGGGCCAAGGTCCAACTGCCTCCAACTCCCCAAGCCTTTCCAATATACGTCTCCGCTCACCGAGGGTTCCACTGGACCGAAGCCGCCTCCCGGGTTTGGGTTCTGGAAGGCCACGTCCAGATGGTCCAAGGCCCGATGCGCCTCCAGGCTCAACGGGCCGTCCTCTGGATTTCCACTCAGTCCCCCACAGAGCAAGTCCAGGCCAAACTGATCGCCTACTTGGAAGGCCAGGTGGAAGGAGAACACCAAGGTCCCACCGGCCAAGCCCGATGGGCGGACCAAACCTGGCTTGGTCGATGGGTAAGCGACTTTGCCCCCGAAGTCCAGGTAGGCCAACTGCTCCCCGAACCGGCCGAGAAACCCCCCTGGTACCAGCGGGCGGTGGCCCGTCGGCAGCAGGAGCTGGTCCAGGCCGTTCGGCAAACCCAGTGGGCCTCCCCGGAGGAGAACACCCTGGTCAACCGGGGTTTGAAAAATGGAGGCGACATTCAACAAACCCAGTGGGTTGCCCAGGAGCAGCCTACGAACCCTGGAGCTACCCCCGTCCAGACTACTCCCTTACCGGAGGCAGAAAATCTGCCCGGCGCTGGGCCGACCGATTCCGGCCGTCCACCGGAATCAGGCATCGATCCGGCTTTTGGGCCGGAGGGGCAGGTGCCGGGGTTCATCCAGCACCAGTCGGCCCGCCCGGCCCAGGCGCCGGCCACTGTCGCCGTTTCGGGCCGAATACGCCGCATCCGCGTCTTTTCCCGAACCGATGTGCGCATTCAGGCCCAATGGTTTCCTGATCCCCAAACTAATCAGGGCATTGCCGTCATCGACGGTGGAGTGAACATCGTCATCGACGAGGCAGGCCAATGGGGCACGGTGGATATTTCGGCCGATCGAATGATTATTTGGACACGTGCCGATCAGGAACCCGGCCTTTCCGGCCAGGCCGTTCAGGATGCAGACACCCCGCTGGAAATTTACATGGAGGGCAATGTGGTCTTTCGGCAGGGACCACGGATCATTTGGGCGGATCGGATTTATTACGATGTGCGTCGGCGCTGGGGGACCATTTTAGGCGCCGAAATGCTTACGCCAGCGCCGAAGTATGAGGGGCTACTGCGGCTTCGGGCCGAGGTGCTTCAGCAGACAGGGCCAGACCGCTTTTTTGCCCGAGATGCCTTTGTTACCTCCAGTCGGTTGGGTACGCCTCGGTACCGGCTCCAAGCCAGGGAGGTCTATTTTGAGGATGTCCTGACGCCGCAGGTGGATATGTGGACCGGGCAGGTTCAGGTGGATCCGCAGACCGGCCAGGCGATACTGGACCATCAGCAAAACTTTATTAGCCGACACAATTTCCTTTTTCTCGAAGATGTGCCGATGCTCTATTGGCCCTGGATGGCTGCCGACGTAAGTGAACCGACCTTGTATATCCGGCGGGCACAGTATAAATATGATAAGTCCTTCGGCAATCAGATTCTGACCGACTGGAATGCGTATCAAATTTTTGGCATTCGGCGGCGCCCGGAAGGCACACGGTGGGACGCCAGCGTGGATTGGCTGGATAAACGGGGACTGGGGCATGGAACAACGTTCTCTTATCGGCGAAACGATTTCTTGGGGATTGCTGGGCCTGTGTCTGGCCTGGTGGATTATTGGGGAATAAAAGATCACGGAGAGGACCTCTTGGCTGGCCGGGGCTGGGTGCTCCCGGAGTCAGAATATCGGTATCGGCTCTTCTGGAAACACCGCCAGCAAATTGCCGGGGACTATCTCTTCTCGGCCGAAGTGAATTGGATCAGCGATCGCAATTTTCTGGAGCAGTATTATCGGAACGAATGGGAGACGTTCAAAGATTTTACTACCGGAGTGGAACTCCGTCGGGCCAGGGATCATATTTCGTGGAGTGTGTCGGCGGACGTTCGGCTGAACGACTTTCTGACGCAGACGGAGTGGTTGCCCAGGGCGGACCATTTTATCATGGGTCAACGGGTTGCCGAAGGGCTGACCTGGTTTGCGCATTCGGGGGTCGGTTATGGCCGGTTTCGCGCCGGGGCAGCACCGACATTTGCTCGAGATGCTGCTCTGTTTACCTACCTGCCGTGGGAATCGCCCGATCCGCCCGGCTCACCCGGAACGCCGCTCCGTTTAGAAGGGGAACGAGTATTTACCCGGCAGGAGATCGATTGGCCGATACAACTGGGGCCGGTCAAGCTAGTGCCGTATGCCCTGGGCGAGGCGGCCCATTGGGGCGAAGACCGCACCGGCGACGACCTGCAACGACTTTACTATCAGGTGGGCGTGCGGGCTAGCGTGCCCTTCTGGCGAACCTTTCCTGAGGTAGAAAGCCAGTTGTGGAATGTACATGGCCTGGCGCACAAGGTAACGGTGGAAGGGGAGTTCGCCTTTGCCGAGGCCAATCGAGATATGCTACTGGTGCCGCTTTATGACCCGCTGGACGACGACGGTGTGGAGGCGTTGCGACGGCGGTTTGCGGTGCGCACCTTTGGACTGCCTGCGGGCACAGTGGCGGCCATCCCGCTGCCGTTCGACGAACGATTTTACGCCCTGCGCACGGGGCTGGCCGGCTGGGTAACCGCTCCGGTGGAAACGGCCGACGACCTGATGGCCTTTCGTCTGGGAGTGCATCAGCGCCTGCAGACCAAACGGGGCCTGCCCGAGCAGCGACGGATCATCGACTGGATGACGCTCGATACGAATCTAACGATTTTCCCGGACGCTGACCGGGATAACTTTGGCACTGCCGTAGGACTGCTGGATTACCATTACCGGTGGTTTATTGGCGATCGGTTGACGTTGGTTTCGACGGGGCTATTCGATTTCTTCCATGATGGGGCACAAGTGATTACTATTGGCGGGTATTTGGAGCGGCCGCCTCGGGGCCAGTTGTATCTGGGCTTGAACCTGCTGGAAGGCCCCTTCCGAAGCCAGGTCCTGCTGGCCGCCCTGTCGTATCAAATGAGTCCCAAATGGATCGGCACGCTGAGCACTTCGGTCGATCTAGCAGGCGAAAATATCGGCCAGAGTGCTTCTGTTACCCGGATCGGGGAATCGTTAATCGTGCATTTAGGAGTCCGGATAGATGCCATTCGAGGGGATACGGGCGTGTTCTTGAATGTGGAACCCCGCTTTTTGCCCAAACGCCGTTTAGGCGGCGCTGTAGGCCGAATCCCCATGGCCGGTCTGGAAAAGCTAGAGTAACACCCGAATAGAGGTGGCTGTGTGTCACTGCTGCCAAGCAGCAGCCCATGCTGCTTTGTGCCTGCTACGGTGTCCCTGCTGGTCGATAGGAAAGTCTAGAATATTTTCGGGGTAACACTTGAGCCGTTTGAAGGTATAAGATTGTGTCATTCCTGCGTAGGCAGGAATCCAGGCCGCTTTGTGCCTGCTACGGTGTTCCTGCTGGGCAAGCGGGAACTCGGAGATACTTTTTCGGTAACATTTTAGCCGAATGGAGGAGCACTACGTGTCATTCCTGCGGAAGCAGGAATCCAGGCACCTTGTGCCACCGAAATCCCCCTCACCCGGCCTGGCCGAAGGCCAGGCCGGCCTCTCCCACCAGGGGAGAGACGGTTTACTTCATTCCGCTAAAATGTTACCTTTTTCGATTCCCGCTTTCGCGGGAATGACACTCCTCAACCGGTTTCGCCTCGGTCGGCTGACCTCTCCGAGGGCGTGTAGAGGCCAATTGCTTCATTCGGCTAAAATGTTACCTATCTCTCTTCAGCGGCCAGCACCATCGCCTGGACCGGAATTTCCAGGGTCTGGGTGCCAAGATCGGTCTGGAGGCGGAGAATACCTTTATGTTTACCTGGACTGCTAGGGGCCTGGTACCGGACTGTTATCCGCCAGAGCGTCTGCGTCTGACCGTTTTTTGGCGTTTCCACGTTCAGGCCTGGCAGTTCGGCGGCCGCCGAGCGGATGGTAAAGGGCCGTTGGGCGTGCAGGACCAGGAGTTTGGCCGTCTTTTGGCCTGGCTGGAGGGCGCCCAACCAGAGCAGCGGCGGATGCACTTCGACGTCGGCGGCCACGCGTCCGGTAACCAGCACCGGAATTTCGGCATTCTGCTGATCATTGGTTTGTAGCAGCAGGACTTCTTTGAACGGTCCTAATGGTCCGGCGGCTTCCAGACGGACCTGAAGCCGATAGCGGACTTGCTGCGGGCTGCGTTCGACCTGGATGAGGTTGGCGGAGATGCGCTGGTTGGGACTGCGGACCGTTTCGATCTGCCAATCGGGGCGGTTCGTGCAGGTAATGTGGGCCTCTTGGTGAACTTTTTGGCCGGGGTGCAACGTACCGAAATCCAATTCTCCCGGGTTCAAAGAGACTGCCGGATCAATGTACGCAGTTACATGGAGTTGCACTTCGGCGAATTCGGGACGGATGAAGGTTACGGTAAGCGTAGAGCCTTTGCGTCCTTGGAACCGATCGGTGCGTAGGCGGGCGGTAAGGTGTGTTTGTTCACCAGGCCCCAGCAGCATCTTTTCCAAGATTGGTTCGGTGCATTCGCAGGTATAACGGACCCGGCTGATTTCGACCTCGAAGGGATAGATATTGGTAATGGGGAAATCGAACTCGGCATGGGCTTTGGCTGGTACGCGTCCGAAATCGTAGCTCTTTTGTTCAAAAAGCCGGTCTGCCCACCTAGGAGGCAAACCATGGTGTTGGTCCTGTGCTGGGGTTTCTGCCGCCGGGCTGGCTGGGCAAATCAGCACTCCCAGCAACCATCCCCACCTGAACACTCGGAAGAACGATCCGCACCATCGGCAGTATTCGGACATGGCAACGGCGACGTGGTTATGGCGACGGCTACGTGGTTAAGGAGATTTCTCCGGTAAGCGGGTTCGGGCCTGCTGGACCCAGGGGCTTTCTGGAGCCAGGTTCAGGAAACATCGCCAGTGGTGTTCGGCTTGTTGGGGTCGCCCCATTTCGTCCAGCAGACGGGCCAGGTGATAATGGGCGTCGGCATATTGGGGGTGATAGGCCAGGGCACCTTGGAAGGCGGCCAAGGCCAGTTCGGTTTCGCCGGTTTCTGCCAACAGGCATCCCAGGTTGCAGCGGGCTTCGACGAAGTCCTCGTCCAGTTCGATGGCCATGTAATAGCGTTCTCGTGCTGCCGAGAGATCGCCCATACGATAGAGCAACTCGGCCAATTGGAAGCAAAGTTCCGCGGAGGGGCCAGCGGCGGCCAAGGCGGCCCGAAGCATCTCCGCCGCTTCCCGAATTTGGCCGGCTTCTTCTAATTGCATGGTCATTTGTACCATTTCTTCTGCACTGTAATAAGGCGGGCTATCAGTGCCCCATGCAGCGGCCGGCGCCATCGGCAAACCGGCCGGCGAAGGGATGGAGAGGGACTGCGGGAGACGATCGGGTTCGGCGGCAGGCTGCGCCGGAGCGTCGAAGTCCATGCGGAGTTGGCCGCCCGGCTCCATGAGCCGATCCCCATCCCACAGCAAAATCCGTTTTCCCTCAATTCGTAGCGGCAGTTGGCCGAGCGGACGGTCCAGATCGGGTCGAGTTCGGCTCAGATCGGCCATCTGGCGCTGGATGGCCTCCGGCGAAGCGCCGGCGGCCTGCAATTCGGCCAATCGCCGGGCCACCGTAACTTCCTGAAAATCGAAATAGGGTACCTTATGCACGAGCTTAGCCGGGCGCAACCACCCCCGCCGATACCACCGGCGCACCTGGGACAACGGAACCCGGAGCAACTCAGCCAACATGGCCGGGGTGTAGAGGTGATGTATTTCTGTATCTTCCTCCAGCAGCCCCAGCCGTTGCCAGAGATGGCTTTCCCGGATCAGTTCGATCCGACCGGTGGCAACCGACTCTTGGATTTCCGGAGGCAAGTCCGGCGGCAAGGGGTTTTGTGGGTCGGCGGGCGAACAACCCCCGGCTTCTCCCAGCACGATCATATCCACTTGTTCCGTCCAGCGATCCACCACGATGGCCCCCTGCTGGCGCAACAGGTGAGTTAGTTCCCGGCGGTTCATGTGGGCCAATCGGCCGAGGATGGCAATCCGTTTACCACCAATCGTCCCGCCTGAATGGCTCATCGGTCTCTCCTGGATCGGCAAACAGCGGGGGCCAGTGCGAACGCCCCCTTCACCCACCGCTGCCGAAGCCACTGGCGGCCTCTCCCGTACCGGGAAGAGGCGAGTTGCTTCTTTCGGCTAACCTGTTGACAGAACATACCAGGATGGCTTCCTCAATTCCATGGTCCACGGCATTCCGCCGACTATGGATCTTCGCAAATTGTAGTGACAGCCCAAATCCGTTGTTTTCCGGGATATTGAGTGTCCATTCGTTTTGCGAAGATCAATAGGAACCCGATGGGGGGATATGGACAGGCTGATCAGGCTGATCGGCCAAGCGGATTTCGACCGGCCCGGTGTGTCGGCCTACGGTTTCGTGGAATTCCCTGGGGCTGCGAACCGGCGTCTGCCCCACCTGAGTGATGATCCTGCCGGGGCGGAGCCCCGCCTGCCAAGCGGGCGAATTTTCTTGAACATCAGTTACAGCCACGCCCAGATCGAACGGCAAATTGGCAAACATGGGCCGACCTGTCCCATCGACCACTCCGGTCAGATAATCGACCGACACCCCCCGCCAGGCTGGCGGCCGCTGGGTAACCACCTTTCGGCCCCGGACCGGATATTTGCTAAGGACCACCGTGATGGGCGTGCTGCGCCCGTCTCGGAGCACCTCCAGCCGAACCCGACTCTCTACAGGCAGTTTGCCCACCTCCAGCACCAGGCCGTCAAAATCGTAGATCGGTTGGTCGTTGACGGCGGTAATCAGGTCGCCTGGACGAAGCCCGGCCCGATGGGCAGGTGAACCGGGAACCACATCCTCAATACGGACTCCCTGCCCGGTTGCTACTTCCGGGTCGGTTGGCTCGCTGGAACGCCGAACACCCAAATAGCCGTATTCCACCTCTCGACCTGCCTTCAGGGTATCCAGCACCCGTCGAAATGTGGCATCGACCGGGATGGCGTAACCGGCAGCGGTTTCATAACCGGCCACAGCGGCCAGCGACACACACAGGCCGATCATCTCTCCCTGGAGGTTCACCAGTGGGCCGCCGCTGGTACCCAGGTTCAGGCGGGCGTCGGTCTGAATGAGGGTACCAAAATGATATAGCGCACTTTTTCCCACCGGATCGTTTTCCTCCGGCTGCGGCGGCGCCTTTCGGGCCAGATTGGCCACAATGCCCCAACTGGCGCTGGCTTGCCCGTCCCGTGCTATGGCATACGGATTGCCCAGAGCCACCACAATCTGCCCTTTGCGAAGCCGCTGGGCGTCGCCGAACGCAATCGACACAAGTCCTTTGGCGTCTATGGTCAAGACGGCCAGATCGCTGCGGGGGTCCGCCCCTTTGATCACGGCTCGATACACTTTGCGATCCGGGGTGGTAACATAACAGTCACAGTCTTCCGGCAAGGCGTGAAAAGCCGTCAAGATAAGTCCGTTCGGGTCGATCACCACGCCGGTGGCATATTGGCTGGGGATAAAATCGGGATCCAGAGGTCCCGGCTGGACCGGCGGCGGCAGACGTCGGCCGAACGGATCGGGGCGGTGCTCCAGCGCCATAGCGGTGCCAGCCCTTGGTCGGGGGACCATGGCAATCGCCACGACCGATTTTTCGGCACGGGCAATCGCTTCGGTCAGTGCGGTTTCCAGAGCGGCCAGCACCGCCCGAGGATTTTCCTCAGCGCCCAGGCGGCCCGCCGGATACTGGCCACTCCAACCCACCAGCACAAGGCCAGCCCATATCGGTATCCCAACTGCTCTGCGAAGGCGGAACGTGTTTTTCGTCATGGGGAACCCCTCCCAAAACGGCCAGCCTGCAAATATGCCTTTCCACGGTCTGCGGCCCACCTCCCTACCGGTAGCAGTGCCGGGGCACTTGCTAAATAAGTCCAAAAATGCCGGAAGTGGTTGGACTACTGGCAACTGGAAAACGAAGGTATTTCGCACACTAGGAGCACTGTCCCAAGGATGTGAATCTATTTAGCTGAGCACCTTCATACAGATGACGCCGGATTCTACACAGGAGAGTTGTTCGATTTGAGCCAAGGACTCGGCCAATGTACCGGCCGGGGCCGCATGGGTCATAATGACCAGCGGGACCATGGGGTGATCGCGGGGTTCTTCGGTTTCATGCTGGATGACCGAAGCGATGGAAACGCGATGATGACCGAGGATGCCGGCGATCTCGGCCAACACGCCCGGTCGATCTTCGACGTTCATGCGGAGATAATATCGGCTGCTGATCGTGGCGGGGTCTCGAAGGGGGACAACAGCCGGTCGATCGGGCGCCCAGAGCCGCAGCGTTCGGAAGGTGATAGCAGTTCGGCCCAGGGCGGTGCTGATGATATCGGCGGTAACGGCGGAAGCGGTGGGCATTTGTCCAGCACCTTGACCGTGGAAAAACACCGGCCCGACCGCATCGCCTACCACCCGAATGGCATTAAACGCCCCTCGCACATGGGCCAGGGGATTGTGGCGACCTACCAACGTGGGCGACACATGCAGTTCCAGGCCGCCGGACACCAATTCCGCCACCGCCATGAGCTTGATCGTATAGCCCAGTTCGGCGGCATATTTCATGTCGGCTGCCTGTACCGTATCGATGCCGGTCCGCGGAATATCCTGCCAGCGAACCCGCACCCCAAAGGCCAAATGGGCCAGAATGGCCAACTTCTGGGCCGCATCCGTGCCGTTGACATCCAGGCTGGGGTCGGCCTCGGCATATCCGAGCTGCTGGGCCGTGCGAACCGCCTCTGAATACGAGACATCCTGCTCGGCCATTTGGGTCAGGATGAAATTGCTGGTGCCGTTCAGGATGCCGTGGATGGACTGGATCTGGTTGGCAGTCAGGCTTTCGGCCATAGCGGCGATAATCGGGATGCCACCAGCCACGGAAGCTTCAAAAGCGATGGAGCGGCCATATTTTCGGGCGGTCTCGAATAGCTCATCGCCGTGTTCGGCCAATAGGGCTTTGTTGGCAGTGACCACATCTTTGCCGGCGGCCAAAAGCCGAAGCACAATCGTCCGGGCCGGTTCCAGCCCACCGATCAGTTCCACAGCAATCTGGATCTCCGGATCTTCCAGGACGGCAGAAAGTTGATCGGTCAAAAGCCCCGGAGGCAAACGGACATTGCGTGGCCGGTGCAGATCCACATCCACCACCCGGGCCAACTGGAGCGGACGGCCTACCTGCCGAGAAAGCCGCTCCCCATACTCCAGCAATAGCTTGGCCACCCCGGAACCAATCGTGCCAAACCCAATAATGGCGACTTTGACCGGCTTCATAACCCCACCTTTGGACTATACAGAATCCTCTATCCTAAAACCAACCCCCTGGCCGGTCAAGACATCTCCACCCTCCCGTTCCGGAAAAACCGGAAAACGTTTATCCGAAAAGAGAATTGTCTCAGAAACAGATCCCGGTAAAATTCCGCAGATACCGCTTCAAGAAGAAAGCGACATCGTCTAATCGGTGAACCGAAGATGGTGGTC
>Ga0197142_1004616_pt1 | contig 11088 bp, 7 predicted proteins | sample GBS60_MetaG_FD_148614 | JGI IMG/M metagenome (GOLD analysis project Ga0197142, IMG submission 148614) | Sediment microbial communities from Great Boiling Springs, Gerlach, Nevada, United States - GBS 60_MetaG | ecosystem: Environmental > Aquatic > Thermal springs > Hot (42-90C) > Sediment... | reverse complement strand
GGAAGGCCGGTACAACTGGGAAATGCTCGACAAGGCGCTGCTGACCGCCCACCAGAGAGGCCAGACGCTGATGCTGCGCATCGCGCCTTACGGGACAGGCGCCGACAATGACGTGCCGGACTGGTACCGCGCCATGGTGGGAGACGAAAGCGGCAAACCGTTGCCCGAAAAGAAGTGGCGGACGGATCCGGAAGATCCCAGGTACGCCCATTATTTCGGGCGCATGATTCGCGCCGTGGGGCGCCGATATGACGGCCACCCCGACCTGGAGAGCGTGGATCTTGCCATCGTAGGGGCCTGGGGTGAAGGCGCGGGGTCAGCTTTGCTCAGCCAGAGGACGCGTGAGGCGCTGGTGGACGCCTATCTGGAGGCCTTCCGCAAGACGCCCCTGGTCATGCTTCTGACCGACGAAAAGACCAACGGCTATGGGATCTCCCGCCGCGCGGTGGGCTGGCGGGTGGACTGTCTGGGCGACATGGGCGGCTTCAGCCCGACCTGGAACCACATGTTCGACTATTATCCGCAGGCGCTGGTGAAATTCGGCATGCAAGACGCCTGGAAACGCGCCCCGGTTAGCTTCGAGGCGTGCTGGGTGATGCAACACTGGAAGAACCAGGGCTGGGATATAGACTACATCATTGAACAATCCCTGAAATGGCATATCTCTTCGTTCAACGCCAAGTCATCGCCCGTGCCCCAGGAATGGAAACCTCACGTGGAACGGTGGCTCAAGAAAATGGGCTACCGGTTTGTGCTGCGCAAGTTCACTTACCCGGCGGCGGTGCGACCGCACGGCAAGCTGGAGTTCACGAGCTGGTGGGAGAACAAAGGCGTGGCGCCCTGTTACCGCCGTTTTCCCCTGGCTCTCCGACTGAAAAACGATCGCCACACCGAGATTCTGGAGACCGACGCCGACATTCGGGAATGGTTGCCCGGGGATATCATTTACGATGACGGAGTGTTTCTGCCCGCGGAAATGCCCACAGGCGAGTACGAGCTGGCCATCGGCCTGCTCGATCCGCACACCCGGCGACCCAAGGTAAAACTGCCTATCGAGGGGCGCGACGGCGAGGGATGGCACCGCCTTGGCCTCATCCGCGTGCAGTAACCGCCCTGCGGACTCTGGCGCCCGCCGCCGTTCTGCTGGCCGAGCTGCTCATCTTTCATCGCCGGGTGCTCTTTTCCAGTAACTGGACGATCCCGTGGGATTTCCGCGACTATCACCTGCCGCTGGCCGAATTCATGGCGCGCTCGCTGCGGGAAGGAAGACTTCCGCTCTGGGATTCTTATACTTACTGCGGCTTCCCGTTTTATGCCAACTTGCAAACCCAGGTTGCCTATCCCCCGGCATGGCTGACCATTGTGCTGAGTAATCTGGCCGGAGGAAACAGGTTACTGGATTTCCTGGAATGGAATCTGGTCCTGCACATCTTTCTGGCGGGCGTTTTTGCTTATCTGCTGTTCCGGCGACTGGGCGCCGGGCGAGCCGCCGCCACCTTCGGCGCCACGATCTACCAGCTCGGCGGGTACTTCGCTTCGCAAGCCCAGCATCTGGGCGCGGTGTGCGGCGCGGCCTGGCTGCCGCCGGCCTGGCTGGCCGTGGTCAAGCTGGCGGAGGAGTTCCGCTTGCGACGACTGGCCCTGCTGGCCCTGGCGCTCGCCATGTCTTTTCTGGCGGGCTTCCCGGCGGTCACGATCGTGGTCGGCGTTTCCACCGTCACGCTGGCGGCCGCGCTGGTCGCGTTTCGTCGCGCCCCGGTTCGCCTGATTCCGTGGGTCCCCGTCGGTGCAGCCTGGGCAGGCCTGCTGGCGGGGGCGCAGTTGCTACCTGCGCAGGAGGCGGCGCGGCTCTCTACGGCTTATTCGCGAGGCGAATTTGCAGGCACGGGCGGCGGCGTCCCCTGGGTCGGGCTGCTCTCGCTGGTGGTTCCCAGCCATAACTCCATTTTCGATTTGAGTAACTACCGCCTGGAGTGGAACCCCACTTTTCTTTACCTGTACTGCGGATGGGCCGGTCTGCTGAGCGCCATAGTCGGCCTGATCGCGTCCCGCTCCCTTTACCGTCCGCCGATGCTCACAGTTACGCTGCTCTCGGGGCTTTGGATGTTGGGCGAGCACACTCCGTTCGGGCGTTGGGTTTTCGTGTCGCTGCCGACTGCGCTGAAGTCGCCTCTTTATGCCGAGTTCGCGATGGCCGCCTTCCTGCTGGGTTTGGCCGCGCTGGCGGCTTTGGGCGCCGAGCGGCTGGCCGGCGGGCGACCCCGATGGCTCGGGCCGCTGCTGGTGGGGGTGACGGCGCTCGATCTGACGCTGGCCGGCTCCGGCCGCGTCATGAACGCCGTCCGTGTGGAGCAGGAACCGGCAGCCACCGCCGAGCAGTTCGAGGGCAGCCGCGAGACCGTGGAACGCATGCGCCGGCTGGTCCACGAAACCACGCCGCCGTGGCGCATTGAGCCCTATCGCGACTCCATGCGCTGGGCCAACAGCGCGCCCATGACGGGCATCCCCACCGCCACCGGCAATGATCCGCTGGCGCCGGCTCGCATCCTGCGCGTCCGGCGCCTGTTCGGGCAGGGCCAGCCGTGGTTGCGCTACTGGGAGCTGACCGATTTGGATTCGCCGTTGCCTGCCCTGCTCAACGTGCGATATCTGGTGACGTGGGCGCCGACGGAACAGCCGGCGCTGGAGCACCGGCACTGGCAACGCGTCGCCGACCTGCCGGGACACCAGGTTTACGAGAACCGGCGCGTGTTGCCGCGATTCTATCTGGTCGGCCGCGTACGCGCCGCCGGGAGCGAAGCGGAGGCCCTTGCGTTGCTCGGATCGCCGGGATTCGACGTGCGCCGGGAGACGGTGGTGGAGGGAGCGACGCCACTGGCCTCGGAGGCCGCGGAATTCCCGCCGGTGCGCGTGTTGAAGTATGAGGATCGCGAAGTACTGCTGGAGGTCGAAACCGCCTCGTCCGCTTACCTGGTTACTTCGGAGACTTACTATCCCGGCTGGCGGGCGTGGATGGACGGGCGCCCGGTCAAGCTCTATCTTACGAACGCAGCCTTCCGCGGGTTACTCGTGCCGCCAGGCAGACACCGGGTGCGGATGCGCTTCGAGCCGCCGCTCTTTTACTATGGTCTCGCCCTGAGCGGGCTGGGCTGGAGCCTGTGGCTGGCGGCGAACCTACGTCGGCCGCTCAGGCAACGAGCCGGAAAGAAGTCCAGGCAAGGAGACGCCGATGGATAAAGTCAGGGTCGGTTTGATCGGTTCCGGATTTGTGAGCGCGATTCACTATGAGGCGCTGCAACGCGTGCCTCGGGCGGAGGTGGTGGCCGTGGCTTCGCCGCACGGCGCGACGCGCTTCGCGGCCGAGCGGAACATCCCGCGCCGGTTCACGGATTACCGCCAGTTGCTGGAATGCCGGGATGTGGACATGGTGGTGGTCGGCGCACCCAATGACCTGCACTGTCCGATGACGCTGGACGCTGCGGCCGCGGGCAAGCACGTAGTGATGGAAAAGCCGCTGGCCCTGAACCTGGACGAGGCGGACCGCATGATCGAGGCTTGCCGTCAGGCCGGCGTCAAACTGATGTACGCCGAGGAGCTTTGCTTTGCGCCCAAGTACGTGCGACTCAAGCAACTGGTGGATGAAGGGGCGCTGGGCCGCGTCTACCTGGTCAAGCAAAGCGAAAAGCACGACGGGCCGCATTCGGCCTGGTTCTGGGACGTTCGCCGCTCGGGCGGCGGAGTGGCTTTCGACATGGGCTGTCATGCCATCGAGTTCTTCCGCTGGATGCTGGGCAAGCCGGCGGCGCTCGACGTTTATGCCCAACTGGACACCTGCGTTCACCGCGACAAGACGCAGGGCGACGACAACGCCCTGATCCTGGTGAACTTCGCGGGCGGCGCCACGGGCCTGGCCGAAGAGAGCTGGTCCAAGCCCGGCGGCATGGATGATCGGGCCGAAGTTTACGGTTCGGAAGGCGTGGCCTACGCGGACCTGCTGCGCGGAAGTTCGATTCTGACCTACAGCGAGCGCGGCTACAGCTACGCGGTGGAAAAGGCCGGACTCACGCGCGGCTGGTCGTTCACGATGTTCGAGGAAATCTGGAACTACGGCTTCCCGCAGGAATTCGAACATTTCGTGGATTGCGTGGCGGAGAACCGCGAACCTCAGGAGACCGGCGAGGACGGGCGCGCCGTGCTGGAGATTCTGATGGCCGCCTACGAATCGGCGCGCACGGGACGACGGGTGTCGCTGCCGTTCCGCCCGGCAGCGCGCGCCCCCATCGAGCTGTGGAAGCCGGACGTCCTGGGGGAAACCTCCCGGGAACAAGACCGCTGAGGCTGAGGCTGCGCGCAGCCGGCGGTTGCTTCGCCTCCGCACGCTCGCTATCATGAAGTTGTCCGGATTGGAATGCGGGCGGCCGGGGCCGTCCGTCCCGAGCAAGGAGGTAACCCGATGGGTCCGTTGGGCTGGCAGGAAACGCTGTTCATCTTCCTGCTCGCCCTGCTCATTTTCGGTCCGAAGAAGTTGCCCGAGCTGGGGCGCAACATCGGCAAGGCGATCACGGAGTTTCGACGCGCCTCCAGCGAGCTGAAGGCAACCTTCGATCGCGAGATGCGCAGTCTGGAGCAGGAAAACCAGGCCTTGCAAGAGGTGACGCGTAGCTACGATTACGACTACTCGAGCTACGACTACAATTACGATTCCTCCTACTACGACAGCGGAAACGACTCTTACGGCAGCACCGACTACAGCGCCGGCGAGTCCGCCGGTAGAGATAACGGCAACGCGCCGGAGGCGTCTTCCGCAGGCATGTCCACCGACAGCGTGTCCGCAAGTCAGGGCGCTGTGAAGGAACCCGGCGCGAGCGCCGGCGAAACGGCCGAACTGGCCGCAGCCCCTGAGCCTGCCGCTCCCGAGACCCAGGCCGGCGATGCGGCGGAGGTCCGGCCCGCCGGCGATCCACCGGCCGTGGCCACCTGAGCTGCGAACATTCTGAAGTCGTCCCACGTCCAGCATGGAGTTTGAAAAAGAGCCGCAGGAGGCCACTGCCTCAGGCGAAGCGGAAGGGACCAGCCCCGCCGAGAGCGCAGCCGGCGAGCCCGAACCGTCGGAAGCGACGGCGACGATGCCCGGCTTCGCGGAGCAGGGCCTCGGCCCGTACCGCGAAGACGGCAGCTTCGATTACGAAGCCGACGCCGGGACCGCAGGCGCTGAAGCAACGACCCTGCCCGCCGTGGCCGAGACGGCAGGCGGCGGCGCGCAACCACCCGCTCCGCCGCCCCCGCCCAAGACGCCCGAAGAGGAAGAAGAAGAGCAGATGCTCCGCATGTCCTTCCTCGAGCACCTGGAGGAACTGCGGGCGCGCATTCTCAAGGCCCTTGCCGGCATTGGCGTGGCTTTCCTTCTGAGCCTGATCTTCGCCAACCAACTTTGGCTCATCATCAGCGAACCCGCGGCGGACGCCCTGCGGCAGCTCGGCATCCCGGATCCCCGGCTTGCGCAGATCAAGCCCATGGAGGTCTTCTCGATCGTCTGGGTCAAGCTGCCCATGCTCACCGCGATCTTCCTGGCTTCCCCCTGGGTGCTTTATCAGGCATGGGCTTTCATTGCTCCCGGATTGTACCGGCGCGAGCGTCGCTGGGCCGGCCCTTTCATCATCTGCTCGGCCGGTTTGTTCATTCTGGGCGGCTTGTTCGCGTATTTCGTGGCTTTCCGGTTCGGATTGGTTTTTCTGCTGGGCATCGGGCGCGACATCCGCATCCAGCCGATCGTCTCGGTCACCGAATATTTCGACCTGTTCGTGAACGTGATCCTGGGCGTGGGGCTGGTGTTCGAGCTGCCCGTGCTCATCTTTTTCCTCACCCTGCTGCGCATCGTCAGCCCGCGTTTCCTGCTGCGCAACAGCCGCTACGCCATCCTGATCATCGTGATCATCGCCGCTTTGATCACGCCCACCCCGGACGTCTTCAATCTGATGATGTTCTCGGTCCCGATGGTGCTGCTGTATTTCGTCGGGGTGTTTGCCAGCTATCTGCTCGTGCTGCACCGCGAAGGCCGGCGTTTCCCGTGGCGCAAAGTCCTCTACGCGGCGGGTATGGTTCTGCTGGCGGCCGCAGGCGCCTTGCTGCTGGCGGTGACGCGTTACGGCTACCGTTTCGTCCCCGAGTGGCCGTTCCTGGCGCGATGAAGTCGCCGCGCGCAGGCTCGCCCGGACGGCTGCTATTCTGAGAGGTCGGCCCATGGCGCGTATTTACCCGTTTCAACCCTACCGCTACAGCGCGAAGGCCGGACGGCTGGAAGACTTGCTCACGCAGCCGTATGACAAAATCACGCCCGAAATGCAGGCGCGCTATCTCGAACTCAGTCCCTACAACCTGGTGCGCGTCGAACTGGGACCCCGGTACCCGGACGACGATGCCGCCCACAACGTGTACACGCGCGCCGCGGCGCACCTGAGCGAATGGATCGAACGCGGAGTGCTGGTGCGCGAGAGCCGTCCTGCCCTGTTCGCGTGTGATCAGGAATTCGAGCTGCCGGAAGGCGGAGGGCGGTTCGTGCGCAAGGGTTTCCTCGGCCTGGGGGCCCTGGAAGAGTACGAGGCGGGAGTGGTCTACCGGCACGAGCGCACCCTCTCCGCGCCGAAACAGGATCGCATGGAATTGTTAGAGCAGACGCGAACCGTCTGCGGACCCATTTTCATGCTCTACCCCGACCCCGAAGGCCGCGTCGAACAGTTGCTGGACGAGGCCTGTCAGGCGCCGCCGATCGCCGAGGTTCGCGACGAGTACGGCGCCCTGCACCGGCTCTGGCGCATCGCCGAACCCGACCGCATCGCGGTCATCCAGCGCGCGATGGCCGACAAGAAACTGCTGATCGCCGACGGTCACCATCGCTACGAGACCGCGTTGGCGTTCGGGAAGCGTCACCCGGAGCTTGCCGGCGCCGACAAGGCCATGATGATGTTCGTCAATCTCCACTCGCCCGGCCTGAAAATCCTGGCTACGCATCGTGTGATCGCCGGCCTGGAAAATTTCGACCTGGCCGCTTTGCCGGCCCGGCTTCGCGAGCGTTTCGCACTGGGCGCGCTGGACTCGCTGGAGCAGTTGCGCGCGGCATGGGCGAAGCCGGAGCCGGCCAAAGCCCGCATCGGACTGAAGCTCGCGCGTGATCGGCGCGTGTATCTGCTGGAGAAAGAGCGGGGCGGGCGGCTGGCCCTTGAAATCCTGCACGCGGAGATCATTCACGGGTTGCTGGGAATCACGGAAGCCGACGTGCGCGAGCAAAGATTCCTCCGGTACGTACGCGGCATGGAGGCCGCGGCGTCGGCGGTCGAGCGAGGCGAGGCGCAAATGGCCTGGCTGGTGGAGCCGGTGGCCATCGAGGACGTAGCGCGCATCGCTTTCTCGGGCGGCGTAATGCCCCAGAAGTCCACGGATTTTTACCCGAAGCTGCTGTCGGGCCTCACCATTTACCGGCTCGGGGAATAGGGGAGCCCGGGGCCACTCAAGTTCGGAGCGGCTCGGCCGATAAGACGGGCGTGCAGGTGCAACCAGGGCCGGGTTCGTGTGCGGTCGCTCGCCCATGGGACGGACACTGCCGTCGCGTCGTCGTGCTGGCCGGCGAGCTGGGGCGCCGGCTGCGCCTGCCCGCCGCTGAGCTGGCCGCCCTGGAGGAAGCCGCCCTGCATCATCATGGGGAACTGGCCTCGGGATCCGGCACGGCCGCAGCCCCTCAATCCCCGAGCCGAACCTTGTCCCCGCGAGCCGTCGCCATCCTGCACTCCTTCCGAAACCCGGACCACCCGGCCGGGGGGCGCGCGGCGGCCGTCCTGCGCGTGGCCGAGGCCATGACCGAGCGCATCGAGTTCCTGCCCTTCCAACCCGCCGCACTGGAACAAATCGTGGACGAAATGAACTGGCTGGCGCAGGAGGGCCTCTACGATCCGGTCGTCACGGCCACCCTGGGTACGCTGGTTTCCATCCGCATGGAGGACCTTTTGGCCACCGTACAGCGGCTCCCCGTGTTTCCCGCCGTGGCGCTGCGCGCACTCATGATCGCGCCCGAAGAGGACGCCAGCTTCGAACAAATGGAAAGCCTGGTCAGCTCGGATCAGGTGCTGGCGGGCGCGGTGGTGGAGGCGGCCAACTCGAGCCTGTTCAGCCCTGTCCGCCGCATCAGCACCATCGCGCAGGCGCTGGCCTACATCGGCGTGGAGGGGGCGCGGCGGGTCGTGCTGGCGCAGGTCTTCCGCCCGTTGTATGCTTCGCCGGCGCTTCAGAAGCTCTGGCGCCACGCCGTCGAGACCGCAGTCAAGGCGGAAAGGCTGGCCGGCTTGTCGGGGAAGGTGAACGGTCAGGAAGCTTTCCTGGCGGGGCTGGTCCACGACGTGGGCAGGCTCGCGCTGCACCGGCTGGGCGGGGCCGAGGGTGAGCGCTATGCGCGGCTGCGCGAACGGGGCGCCGACGCCGTGTTCGTCGAACTGATGCTCTGCGGCTTCGATCACGGCGCAGCCGGGGCCGAAATCCTGCGTTCCTGGAGCTTCCCGGCGCCGCTGGTGGAGGCGGTGCAGCACCATCACCGCCCGGAGGCCTGCCCTTCCCTGATGGCGTCGCTGCTGCACGCCGCCGAAAGCTGGAGTGACGCGACCGGTGATGAGGATCTGCCTGCGCCGCGGCGGCTCCAGCGCGCTTTGCGTCAGTTGGGACTGACGCCCGAGACGCTCAAGCCCGGCGCCGAGCCCGAACACTGGCTACTGGCCTGCTTGCTCGAGGCGGCGTAATGCCACGGAAGGCCGTGGCCGCGGTTGCAGTTCGGTTCTCGCGCCGCCGCGCTTGTCCGACGGAGTCCGCGCCGGAGGCAGGTTTTCGAACCACATCAGCAAATTCCCCCCGATGCATGCCAGGTCGAGACGGCGGTCCCGATTCAGATCCGCCACCACGCAACTGGACGTCGCCATTTTGCCCGAATCGAGCGGCTGACGCAGCCACCGCTCGCCTCGATTGTCCGCAGCCCGGTAAAGGCGCAGGCCTCCGCCCTGCGCGCGGAAGCCCGCTACAATCTCGTCGTGCCCGTCGCCATCGAAGTCCGCCGTCTCCAGCGCATGCCCCTCCGCCAGCGAATCGTCAATCACGACGCGCTTCCAGCCGCCCGATTGGAAAAGGTACACGGTCAGCAGATGTCCATGCCACGGCTCGATGGCCGCCAGAAATCGCGACTTCCGCAGTCGGCCGACGGCGACCTCGCCGGCGCCGCTTCGCGGCCACGGCTCGGGATTGCCATCCGCCAGATGCGTGCGCCGCCAGCCGGACGCGGTGTACGCGAACAAATCCAGCCCGCGGAAACTCGCCGTCAGGATCTCCTCGCGCCCGTCGCCGTCGAAGTCCGTGACGGCCAGCCCGTGAAGAACGCCTTGCAGCTCGTCGCTGATGATTTCCCGCGACCACTGGCCGGGTCGGTAGAGCACGAGCGGGACGGGAGCGCGGTAGTCCGGGGGTTCGGCCACGGCGCCCGCCAGCGGCGCGTTGATCAGCACGCCCGGGCGCTTGCCTTCGATCGCCGCCCAGCGCAGCCTGTGTGAGGTGGCCAGCCGATCGAACTCTTCGAGCGACCAGGGCCGGCGCGGATCCGCCGGGGCGCGCAGTAAACCCACGCGTCCCGCGCTTTGGCTCGGTCGCATGGAAAATTCCCATGCCAGAACCAGCTCGGGCATGCCGTCGCCGTCCACGTCGCCGGCCGTCACGTTGATCAGTCCGCGGAGGTCGCCGGCGATCACATGCCGGTCCCAACCGGGGTTTTCAAGCCACAGCAGTTCGCGCGAGGCGCCGGCCAAAGCGATCAGGTCCGGCCGGCCATCACGGTTCAGATCCGCTGCCGCAACTTGGTAGCCGCCTTTGAAATCGTCCGCGATCACGTGCGGGCGGAAGCCGACCGACGCGCCGCGGCCACAAACCCAGCCCGTTAACCCGAGCAGCAAAACCGTCCCAAAGCGCAATTCAGTTTCTCCCCAACCAGCGTATGCGAAAGTTCATGGTCCGCCCGTGGCCTCCATAGAATCGCAGAAAATTGGGCGAACCGGCGTTATTGTTGACGGTGTCGTAGTTCCGGTGGTTGGTAATGTTGTTGAACCCGGCGCGCAGCGCCCAGCGGTGCCGCTTGAAGAAGAACCGGCGCTCCACGTGCAAGTTCAGCTCGAAGAAGAAAGGAAAGCGCCGCTCGTTGATTTCGCCTGCCAGCCGGCCTTCCTCATCCACGATCGAGAAAGGGTACCCGGTTCGCGCCTCGAGCAGGTACGCCAGCGCCCAGTTGGGGCGCGGCAGGGGCAGGTATCCCCAACTGATCCAGCGGTTGGGAGCATCCCAGGGCATGCGCCCCACGTTGCGGGAAAAGATGATGGGATCGTCAATGGTCACGTCCACCACCGCGTTGGAGAAAGCCCGGGACCGCGTGTACGAACCCACCCATTCGTATTGCTGGAGAAAGACGTGGCGGAAAGTAATCTCCAAGGCGTCATAAACGTCCCGGCGGAGGTTGCGCAGCGCATAAATGGCGTCGAAAGGCAAGCCCGGAAACCGGGCGGAAAACTCGGCCGGCGGCTCATCGTCGAACGGCAGGATATTTTCGTACGTGAGTCCCCCGCGGCCGCGCCGCGCAATCCAGCCGGTGCGCAGGTAGAGCGAGCCTCCGATGCGCTGCTCCCAACTCAGGTTCCAGTTCCGGTAAGCGGGTCGTTGCAGCGGAACGGCGGAAAGGGCGAACAGGGAGACCGCGGGGCCGCGGGTTACGGCGCCATCGCGCGCATAGTAAGTCGTCAAAGAATGCTGATCCAGCGGGCGGGTAAATAGGCGCAGGCCGGCGGTTTCATAGACGATGCCGAAGCCGGCGGACAACTTGGCTGCATCCAGGCCGGGCGGCGTCCACGCGATGCCCAGCCGCGGCGCCAGGTTATGAGAACCGAGCAGCCGGTCCCAATCGTGGCGCAGGCCTGCCTCGATGAACCAGCCGGACCGCAGGCGCCAGGAATCCTGCACATAGGAGGCCGCCTCGAAATTGGAGCGCGCCAGACGCCCGCTGCCTCCAAAGTGCACGGC
>Ga0197142_1004615_pt1 | contig 11088 bp, 14 predicted proteins | sample GBS60_MetaG_FD_148614 | JGI IMG/M metagenome (GOLD analysis project Ga0197142, IMG submission 148614) | Sediment microbial communities from Great Boiling Springs, Gerlach, Nevada, United States - GBS 60_MetaG | ecosystem: Environmental > Aquatic > Thermal springs > Hot (42-90C) > Sediment... | reverse complement strand
TTCGTTCATGCTCTTGTCTCCTTTTTGCACTTAATCCTAACCAGAATTTATCACTTATGTCAAGTGGTAGCTTCACCCATAATACAATAAAAGTGTATCTTTTTCAAGTACCTCTGGATAAAAATTTGTTTGTGTAGACAAAGTTATATTTTAGTAATTAAATTGGAATAACAATTTTAAAAGAAAAAATATCTTTATCAAGGGGGTCTCCTGGTAGTTTATAGGTAAGTTTTTCTAGTGCTGCTTTGTACTCACCTTCTAACTCTTTTTTTCTCTGTATGAGGCTAGGTTGAATGAGTTTGCAATAGGCATATCTTCCGGGAAGAAAATTTACTATTCCATTTTCAATGTAGTATAGATAAAACCATGAATTTCCTGCTGCACTTAAGCCCTTCTTGAGTTTGACGATGTTATCATTTTCTAGGAATTTTTGTAGATCTTCAAGGGTGCCAATAAAACCAAAATTTTTTTCCTGTAGGATAAAGGGTTTTTTGAGGCGGATGTATGTTAGAGATGTTGTTATTTTACCTTCCTTTTCGGTTCCCCATTTTAGGTAAAATTCATCTGAAATGTTTGTAGATTTTTTTGTGGATGTGGTGAAATAGAATTTTCTTTACGAAACAGTTCTGCGGTGGGACATGCTGTGGCTGTATGTGGAGAGTTCTGGTTATAGCTCTCTTTTTGTGCCAGCTGGCCGGAGGTTTTTGCGTTCTGCAGGTGGCGTGGCTATAAGGTTCGTTCTCTATTTTGAGGACGAGAGAGGGGACTATGTTAGGTTGACAATTTTTTCGAGAATAATGTTGAATAGAGTTGTCGGTATGGTAGCGATAATGGAATATGCGATTGAATTTCCGTCTGTGGCGTGAGCGGGATAGAGAGGATCAGCGAGGGTGGTTTGATTCAGTTTTGTTCAAACTTGAAGAAGAAAGATTAATCCATTGGTGTCAGAGGAATGGTTATACAGAGTTGCAGTACTGCAACATGTCTTGGTGGGCTATTCCACCAGGGGGTTATGTACCCGTCCCCTTGGACATTGAGAGGGGCGGGGAGCTATAAGTCGGGTCCTGCTGGTCATACTCCCGCTGCCTAAATTCAGGGAATTCTTATGTAGTTCCTAAACAGACCCGCAACGGCGTTTTCAAAGCACCTCTAGGCAGTCCCTTGGAGTCAGTCTCTTGAGATGTACTCCAGGAGATTTGTTGCCGTTGGGGTTCCTTACTGGGGGTGGTTCTAGAGAGCTTCACGCCTCAAGGGCTTTTCCTTCCTGTATGAGAGGGCTACTCAGCTACTCCTTTATGTAGAAGGTTGAGGTGATGTTTGACCAAGGCGACAGCAAAGAATTGGCCAGCGGCATAGGCAACTTCCACGTATTTATCTAGTGAGGGATATGATAGTGAACATTTATCTTGAAAATTTATATCTTTGAAGGAATGGTTTAGTTCTTCAAATTCTTCCCAGTAATCCCTACAAATCAATGTAAATACCCTCACGAGGTAGAGTGAGATGACTGAGCTGTTTGCAGTATATATTTCTTCATCATTATCTGCGGTGATTTTCTTTAGTCTATATTGAAAGCTTTGAAGAATGACTCCTGGCAAGGTTTCCAGTAAACATTTGATTACTATACCAAGTAACGCAATTATAGTGATATTTTTTCCAGAATTTTTAACAAAATTATCAATAGTATTCTGCAAATTAGGAACTATGATAAGTATAAGTATATCATCTAAAACTAACGAAAATCCGGGTTCATTTGCTATCAAATCAAATTGTTCTACAATTTTATCCAATTTTTGACACACATCACTGGGGTAATCTAATAAAAACTTAACTGTACTAATGAAAGAGAGAGCAATTTGTTCATAATCATTAACAGTAGGGGTTTCATTTGGTTTCATAGGGAGTACACTCCAGATATGGACAATAGCATGTAACTATTCTATCAAACATGAACAGTTATTTGAATAAACTGCGGATATGGGGCTAATGTTCCTGCCGTTTGGGGGTTGGGGATGTTTACGCTGTCCGGAAACAGGCTTGTGATGGTTCTTTCAAGACATCTCTAGAGGCTTTTTTACTGTTACGGGCGGTGTTTGTGTCTTATATCCTTGAGAATGATACTTATTGAGCAATTTAAGTTACTTTAAGGTTTCTCCATATTGTATGTATTTTCTATTTTTATCTGATGTTATTGGCCTTCAGTTTGGTTTTCTACGAGTATTGTCATGAGGTTGATTTCTGGTAGTCCCAAGGCTGTGTTAAAAACTTCAATTAATGCTTCATCAGAAACATCTAGCGAAGCTAAATCTTTAAGTGCTATTTCTAATTCTATTTCTTCTGGTTTGTAGTTTTCTTTTTTATCGTTTTTTCTATTTAGCCCAAAAAATTTATCTAGGATTTCTTGAGCATATTCAAGAGGAAATCCCTTTTCTATAATGTATTTTAGGGTTGAGACTAGTGGATCGAATTGATTTATAGGATTATTTTTGTATAGGGATTTAAGGACTTGAACTGCCTCTAAGGGTGTGATTTTTTTATATAAGACTACAGTTTTTGGTATTATTTCGTTTGACTCGAAGGTGTAGACTCCATTTTCAATATAGGCAAAGACTTCTTCCAGAATGGGATTTGCGTGGTATTGATACATGCCGATTTGGATGATTGGTTTGTGGGCGTAATTTCCGGTGCGCATAAGTCTATCATACGTAATCAAGTCTTCTATCTTCCAGTCCAGTGGGTCGCCAGGGAGTAAATAATTTAATTTCTGTTTAGTCAGTACCTTGTTATACTTCTCCTTAAGAGCTGCGCGGCTGGGGCGTATATCCTTTTTGTAACAGTATTTTCCAGGTATTTTTTTAATGTTTCCATTGTGTAAGTAGTATAATTCAAAAAATTCTTCTCTGACATCTATATTTGGAGTTATTTTAGTGATTTCTTCGGATTTCATGAATTTTTGTAGGTCTTCGAGGCAGCCAATAAATCCAAATTTTTTGCATTTATTGATGAGTGGTTTTTTAAGTTTTATAGATTCGACCTTTAGGTTTATTTTGCCCGGTTTTACTTCTGCCCATTGGAGCAAGTATTTTAAGTTTTTTGTAGTACAATTATTAGCTGTAATAAAAACTTGGTTATGTGCGATTATTTCTTCAACTATTTCGATTGGGATCCAATATTCGTCTATATGTTCTGGTGTTAGTACAAGTAGAAGAGTTTTGTTAGTCTTAATACCCAATTTTTTTTGTGCTGCTTCTGGACTTATTTCTATTACATTTTTAGATATCCATAACAAGTGTTTATGATCAGCAACCCATTGTCTAGAATTATCTTTATGATTCCAGTAGAGTGGTACTGTGGATTCAAATTGTTGTTCAATCGGTACTTCTTCTAGAAGGCTAATTTTGGTGTATAGTTTGTGCTTAATGAGGTTGTATTTTAGGGCTATGGAAACCGGGATACCGTCTGACGTATAGGCTATACATTCGTTTAGGTTGAAGGGTGATAGAGTCAAGCGTTCTACTACGATTCCATATTTGTCAAGGTCTGCTAGTATTTCTCTAGGTTTGTATTCAGGAATTATCTCTTTGTTGTTTATTGCTTGGGGATAGGTATCTGCTTTAGGGACAACGAATTTGCCTATCTTTAGGTAAAATACTTTTTGGAATTTTAGTGGGCGGCGGAAGCAAATAAGACATGGTTCTAGAAATGGTTCAATGGGCAGCCATTCTTCTTCGTCTAAATCATCTGCATAATAGACATTATCTGGTATTTTTAGGTCGGGTGTATAACCCAATTCACCTCTACTTGTAAGACAATTTGGTAGGAAATTAGAGTCTGGTTGCCACTTTATAACAGGACTGAATCTTTCGATTATTACTGGGAACAAACTTAACGAACATCTGCCTTTCAAGTCTAGGATATAAACTGAAAAGTTAGTTCCTTCATAGTAGGGTTTTAGCTCAAACATTTGATGTATCTCCATGACATCCAATTTGCCCTTGTTCTATTTCCAACATTCCTGAGTATAATATGCAGTATAGCACTGGGATAATGATAGCAACGATTAAGGGCTTCTTTTCCCCGCAGTGCGAGGCTAGCAAAATATTCCTCTGGTGTTAATGAGTGAGTTCTATTGCCAGTTCTTCGAGTGCGCTGCAGAGGTGAATTTCTTCTTCTTCAGTGGCAAAATGTTCCCATGTAGTAATGGAAACTTTTATTTCAGTTTGGAGTGAGGTTGGGTTATTCAGAACAAACACATTACCACTGTAGATGTTCTGCTTTTCAAAATGCACCACGTATTTAGCGACTTTTTTAATGTATTCACCAACAGTCATTATCTCATTTATGACGGATTCTACAGTTTGTTTGTCGGGAAATGGTACGTAAAACACTTCACTTGATCTGAATGTTTCTTTATAAGTCCAAAAGGTTAAGTATACCTTTGATATTTTTTCTTTTATGGTTTCCAGAGCAAGCAGAGCTTTGTTATCCGGTTTTGGTAAATTTTCCAACCACTTTGAGCGAAGGACTTGGAGCTCAAGTCTAATTTTCATTGGGCTTTGATTCAAGTCAACTTGGATATGACCGCGAAATCCATCCCAGCCTTCCCAGTATTTGTTGTTTGCATTTTTGTAAAGGCGGTGATGTAGGTTTTCCAGTAGAAACTCACTGCATGCCTTCAGGTTTTCTGCCAGAGGCTGAGAATCGCAGCATCCTTCGTATGCTATCTCTTCAATATTTTTTGTTTTGATCCACCCAGAGAATCTGACGAAAACTCTCCAGACCCCTGCCTTTTTTAGACTGAGCAAGGACTGGTACTGTTGGGAGGTTGGTTGAGTAAAAGTTTTTTCCATCGGTTACCTTGACCTCTATCGTAATTTGGGACTTGCTAGTCTCTTCCGATTTTATACATATGATACCGTTAATGAAGGCAGAAACATTATTGTAAATCAAGATAGCCTTCAAGTTAGAGACTTAGAAATGAATCTTAAGGCACGCGCAATTGTTTCCCAATCTACATTTTCCCAATCCACATTGATTGGATTGTACTGGAAATTTCGCACATAATTTTCTATAATGTATGCTAGTTGTTTATAGTTAGTATTCAATTCTGCCAGTCTAACACATTCAGTGTAGAGAACAAAGTCACTTTGGATATGTTTATATACTTGTAAGGTTTCTGTTTTGCTTATTGTTGTTGCCTCCAAAAGTTTGACAGAGTTCACCCATTATTTTTTGTGACCCAGTGTTTTCACATGGGGGTGGCTATATTCTAGCCGAATGTAGGGCTTATCCACCCCCGTGATGCTACGATCTAACTACATGTACTGGTGACTTCCTTTACATTGTTGACCGGACAGATATTGATTCCTGAACTGTTTCTAATTATTAGATATTGTTCTTTTTGATTTACGAGCCAAGCACCGTATCCTATCTTCCCTAACAAACTCACCATGGAACTTTCGGTTTCACTTATTTTAGACGCTAATTTTTCGATTTCTTTCTTGAGTTTTTTAATTTCTTCTAAAGATTCAATATAATTTGCAATCGTCTCATCTTCACATTTTGGAAAAAGACCTTTTTCAACCTCAAAGTGGCATTGATAGAATGAAACATCAACTCCAAGAGAACCTTCTTCTACAACTAAAGTTCGTGTTCCCTCGCTAGTTTTTATGACGTAGGTTCCTAAAGGAATCTGATTCCGTAACATTTTTTCCTTTGCTTCTAAAAAGAATAGAGCTTCGTTTTTTTCTTGGATCAATTCAGTAAGGGATTGCTTCTGTAACCATAAGTTCAACATCTTTTCCAGGTTTTCTTGAGTCGTCATGATGCACCTCCTCTTGTAAAGGAAAAACCTTGTTCTTTGCAATTAGTTCACCCATCCATATTTATATGGGTTCTTCTCACTGATAGATTCTGGCTTAAGACTTGCATTTTTTATGTTTATTGAATTTATTCACTAGCTAGCTTTACTTCTGCAAAAATTTCTTCTATTGCAGTATATGTTTGGAGAGGTTCTTCTAGAAATAAATAAGTTTGCCAGCATAATTCTTCTATTTCTAGTTCAATTCTAAGCTGGTCGGAATTATTTAAATTTATTCTAGCTTCCCATTGAATTGTTCTAATTTCTGGAGGTAAGTATTCTGTAACAACTTGTAGTAGAATTTCGTTAATCCTTTTTACTTCTTCTGAGCTTATTTCGGTTTCTGATTTTATTTCACCAAAATTATCACCATTGGATTCCACATTTTGAAGATCGGTAGGAACAAGTTTTTGATTATGTTCAAAAATTGTTGGAAGTGTAGGAGGAACTTTACTTGTTTTTGTTAATCGATTGTGCAAGTCTCTAACAAACCTTATTTCTTCCAGAGATAAGATGATTTCCTCACTTGGGTTGGTTGTTTTAGAAGGATTATCTGTTATTCGGAAAATCTTTTTGGTTAGTGGAAACCATTTTAGATATTCGATGTTAAGAGAAATACTTATTGGTTCTTTGTTAAGCATAATTTCTATTTCTCCCCGAAATTTATCTATCAGGAAGTAAATTACTCTGGTATGATTTAGGTTTTTTTCTAAAAATTTGCAGATTGGTTCTGAATCTTCATTTAGTGGTATCCATTCATCCTTACTTTGTTTTTCTAAAGCTTCGTAAATTTGTGCGGGAGGCTTTCCTATAAATCGACAACGCAGTTTTTGGATTCCGTCTCTTTTTAACTCTAGAAGCCGGATATATTCTTCCAAACTGGGTTGGATTAATTTTTGGGAATTTGAATACATACTCGCAAATCTCCAAAGGGAATTTTGTCTTTATTCATAAACTATATAATAGCATTTATAGTCGTTTCAAATAAGTTTGTGACATTTGCCTTTACCTACACCCTCCGTCCTAAAAAGGGATAGAGTGATTAAAAATAAAAAGTGTTACATTCTCAGTCAAAACGACTGTAAAACTATCTTTGTGGGTCGTGCTATCTTTGTAATGTTCAAGAAATAGTAACAAGGGTGCTCCATTAGGTTTGCAGCTTTGCCTTTTGAGGGAGAAGCATCAGGGGTAAATGGTGGATGAAACATTGTGCGAATACCCATAAGATAGGGCTTTGCGGGAATGAATGACCTAGAACTTAGAGTGCCTATCGCCCGGAATGGCATCCATTTCTTGGGGAAGGCATGGCACTAACAGGATTAGTACAGGGAATATGGGGAAAATGCGTTTTAGCAATGTTTTTGACGTATTTTTTGGGGAGCGCCGTAGATAGGATTTGAGCCTATGACCGACTGCTTAAAGGCAGCTGCTCTATCCCCTGAGCTACTACGGCAACCAGTTTGACAGAAATGATTGTACCATGTTTGGGGTATAGTCATTTCAAACAAGTTTGCGACATGTGCTTGCAAATTCTGTCCCAGAAGGGGAAACAGTGATTATCAGGTTCTCAAAATATTACATTTTCTTGTAAAACGACTATAAATCTGAGGAAATTGCAGGCAATTAGTCCTGAAAGTAACTCTGAAATGCTGGCAAACACAGGTTAAGTATTAGTACATTAGCATACATTGAAAAATGAATCTAAGATGTGATATTATACAAGGTAGTTATAGTTGGGATAGAGATAAAAGTGCTAGACTAAGTTCAGGAACTAAAATAGCTAACTCGAAAGTAATGTTTTTAACAAATTCTAAAAGGAGGTCATTATGTTTACTCGTGCAGAGATTGAAGGGTTGCTGTTTTTGGACATAGAAACGGCCCGTAATTGGGATAAGTTTGAGGAATTAGATGCAGATATGCAGGGCTTTTGGGAAGATAAAGCTCGACAATACTATAAAGCAGAGGGTGATCCAGATTTTGATATTCCTTATTCTTATAAAGAAAAAGCAGGACTTTTTGCTGAATTTAACCGAGTGGTATGTGTGTCTATTGGATATATCTCCTGGTCTGATGATAGTAAAGCGGTAGGTTATATCCAGTCATTTTATGGTAATGATGAAAAGAAGATACTATCAGATACGGCTGATTTATTGAGGAATCCCAAGACTTGTAGATATACCTTATGTGGTCATAATATTAAAGGTTTTGGTATTCCGGTATTGGCTCGTCGGATGCTCATTAATCAGGTCTTACCCTTACCAAAAATTCTTCAAGTTTATGACAAAAAAACCTGGGAAATTCCCGTTAAAGACACAATGGAATTATGGCGATTTGGTGATTTCAGGAACTATACTAAACTAGCACTTTTGGCTAAGTTATTTGATATTCCTAGCCAGAAAAGGGATATGGACGGTAGCCAGGTGGGAGATTTGTACTGGAGTGGAGGAAGTTATGAAAAGATTGCCAGCTACTGCGAAGCAGATGTGCGGACAACAATGAACTTGGTATTACGTTGGAGTGGCATGGAACTGCTTACGGAAAACGGTGCTTCGTAAATCGTAAAGAGGCTGTGAGGGAAAACCACAGTGAGAGTCTTCAGATTGGTTATGTTCATCTGGGGTAAGCCACGCTTCAAAGGGGCTGTGGGGGAAAACCACAGTGAGAGGTTTGGTTCCATCTGCTGCGGACCCTGTTCCCACCGGTGCTTCAAAGGGGCTGTGGAGGAAAACCACAGTGAGAGGGCATGGGGTTAGGATGCTGATGGGATGGGCATGAGCAGGGGCAAATTGGCTAACTTGACCTATTATAGCGATTTTTCTCCTTTTCTCTAGCAGGGTTTGAGCAAAAATCCTTGAGCCATCGGGGTTTGAGGGGTTGGCAAACCTAGTTTTCAGCGGCCTTCCTCGAAAAAGCGTAGACATGCGGCTTTCAGCCGATTTCTTCGTCTGCACTCAAAACCTCGCTGGTGGTTTGCCATTTTTTCAGGCAGGGCATGAACACACCTAAACCAAAGTGCGCCGCATAGCCCAGCGCTAACGGGCCGACAATCGCTTCTGGAAAAGTGATCTCGACCCAGTAGGCTTTATCGCCCGCATGGGAACCATTTCCCTTCTGACGTAGCCGCTGGTAGGCATACCAGGGATATGGCCCATCAAAACCTTCCTGGGTGACAAGGATATGGTTTTTCCAAATCCAGCCTTCTGGTTCCGAGAACTTTAGCAAGTCATGTTTTTGCAAACAACGAATTTGGGATAACACTTGGTGTTCCGGGCTGTCAATCAGCAGTTGTGAGGCTTTGTCTAATTTGGGATTTCTCTTAAAATGGCGTGGCAAAACCATCGGGGTCAGCGAACGCCAAGTTGTTGCCTTGGCTATCAGAGGCGATACCCCCGGAATACGTCTTTCCAGGGTTGTGGCGTAGTCCTCGACCCGCCCTAGTTGAATCAAAATAGAAAGTTCCACCCAAGATTCAGCACGCCCTAAATAACTGATACGTTCACACAATTGGATAAGAAGCTCACGGTGTGAATCGTGCAACTCCAGTCCCGGCCAGGTCATCCAAATCACAGCATCCTTAGAGCCAGCCCCGTTTCCCAACACCAGAAATGTGTCGAACACTAAAGTCGTGTGATTTTTGCCTTCCTTCCATACAGGCATATGGTGGCGGGTATGCCCCTGAGCAGTGGGTGGGAGATAGTAATGGGGTAAAACACTGGATAAACGCTCCAACAACCCCAATAAAACCGAACGGTCAGGGCGTTGCAAGAGCCGGTAGTAACTCGCAACGAACGCCCGGTACAATCGCCAGGGCGAGGGGGGCCACTCCAACACCCCCTCATTCACTTGGTGATTCCAATCCGTGGCATGATAGCGCCCGGCTAAAAACCAAATTTTCAAGTTTAGGGTCATCGTTTTAGCCCTCCACTGCTTCCGTATCTGGGTCATTACCCGTTGCCCCATTCCCTTTCTTGTTCTTCTTTGTTTGTTTTGGTTTTGGTATGTACGTTACTCTGGTAATTGGAGGTTGGGCAAAAGCTGACTGGGCCTTTGCTATAGCTAAGCAGGCAAAGGTTGACATGCAGATGACTGAATCGATGAGGTCATGAAGGTTTTGGGTGGTGGATGTCATAGTTTTTCTAACTCTTTGCTTGATTCTATGCCATGGATGCTCAATCGGGTTTAAATCGGGAGAGTATTTCGGTAGATATATCAATTCACACCCAGCGGCTGCCACAACCTTCCAAACGAGTTGGCAACGAGGAAAACTGGCATTATCTAAAACAATTTTATTCCCTGCTCCAATGGTGGGCAACAACATCTCTGTTAACCAGGCAATCAAGACTTGCAAATTACAACTACCAATCCAAGTGAATGGTGCAACTAATTGCCCTAAATGATAACCACTCATCATGCTGATTCTCTCTCTTTTTGCCAGGTTGTTGACCGTATATTCTTTGTCCTTTTCGCCCCCAATTCATAAACATCTCGATTATCCATCCCAGACTGGTCAATATAGACTAAATTCTCATCCTTTTCCTCTTTCATCATCTTGATAAATTGTTATCGCTCTTCTTCGTTTTGTTCTTCAAGAGTATGTTTTTTTACGGGTAAAGTTGATTTTTTTTCAGGGCTTAACCAATGGTTGTATGACTGACACCAAGAATGGCTCCCATTTCTTTTTGCGTCAACCCTGGGTTTGCTTCGACAAATTGGCGAAATCCCTCCAAATCAGTAATCTTAGTACTATGACCTTTTTGATCGTTCTGTTTCGGGCGATAATCACCAGTTTCTGACCACATTTTTAACCATCTTTGTACGGTTCTGATGCTTATACCAAATAACTCACTAACCTCAACTAGTTTTGCCCCCTTTAAGACTGCTTCGACTGCTTTTTGACGCAAATCGTAACTGTATGGTCTTGCCATCGCTTTCCTCCACAGCATCTATCCTATAATATGACGACCTTACCCTGCTTGACTATACCTGCGCTGTTGGCAAACGGGGGTACTTTTGGACTACGTGCAGATTCAGGCCAGCCAGACAACCGATGTGGAGGTCTGCCTGGCCGGCCGCCGCACCGCCTCTTAGCCTACTCGCTTAGCCATTGCAAGAGTTTGTCTAAGGCAGTAATAAACCGTTTGAGGAACTCCTGCAGGTTTTGGCGGAACGGGAGGGCCAGCTTGAACCACCGCGTCAACAGTTTCATAAGTTCACGCCACAGTTTCTGT
>Ga0197142_1004613_pt1 | contig 11089 bp, 15 predicted proteins | sample GBS60_MetaG_FD_148614 | JGI IMG/M metagenome (GOLD analysis project Ga0197142, IMG submission 148614) | Sediment microbial communities from Great Boiling Springs, Gerlach, Nevada, United States - GBS 60_MetaG | ecosystem: Environmental > Aquatic > Thermal springs > Hot (42-90C) > Sediment... | reverse complement strand
CGACCCCTGTCAGGGTTGCTGCAACCGTCGGGCTTGCAAAGTTTCCCGGAAGGCCCGAAGTTTTGGAAAATCTTACAAGGCTCTCTGAGGACGGTAGTGAGAGAGTGAGGCATGCTGTTGTGGCGGCTGCACGTGAACTGATGGACCCGAAGCTTCTACCTGTTCTGGACAAAATGGCGGAGAGGGACCTTAACGAGAGGGCGCGGCGCACGGCCCGCGAGGTGGCGAAGAAGATAAGGGACAACCTGGAGAAGGGCGTCGAATACAAGCTTTTGAGAGAGGAGTTGGAGAAGGTCCGGGAGGAGAATAGGCGCCTCTCCGAGAGGCTCTTCAGGGTAGAGGGGAAGATTTAGCCGGCGCTAAAGCTAAAACCGGCCCAAATACATGTCAATGCGGCGATGATGACGGACTCTATGACGAGCTGTGAGTTTCTCTGGGGTATCTGAGCCGTTTAAAACAGTGTCTGCACAGTTTCTAGTATATCTCTAACCGTAACCATCCCCACCGCTTCCCCCCTCTTGTTAACAACAGGCAGGTGTCTTATACGGTGAGTTACAAGTACGTTCCGCGCATCGTTTATCGACGTGTCCTCGTCGACGGTTACCACATTTCTCGACATGTGGTTTTTCAAAGGCTCGTCGTACGGCACGCCGAAGGCAAAAAACTTCACAAAATCTTTCTCGGTTACTATCCCCACTGGCTTTCCGTTGGAGAGGACAAGTACGCTGCTTGTTTTCGACTGAAGCATTTTTTGCGCAGCAGCGGCCAAGCTCTCATTCTCAGCCGCCGTGACAAGATTCCTCGACATGATATCTTTAACCTTAACAGCCTGCATCAGTACCTAATTGTTGTGGTTGCATAAAACATTTACCCAGTTGATATTGCGTCGGGCAGGTCTGCTATGCTGTCGAGGACTAGGTCAGCTTCGTTGGCCCTGTTCTCAAACATTTTAAATGCCCCTGTCTTCACCAGCACGCTTCTACAATTCACTGCCTTGGCGGCCATAACGTCCGTGTCAACCCTGTCGCCGACAAAGACCACTTTCTCACTAGACTCTGCAACGGCCTCTAAAGCCTGCATGGCGATTTCCTTCTCAGGCTTGCCGACAGAGTAGGGCTTTATCCCTGTAGCGGTGGTAATCACACTTGCTATAGAACCTGCGCCGGGGAGAAACCCCTCCTCGCTTGGGTAAACGTGGTCGAGATTTGTCGCTATGAAGTATGCGCCCGCCATTACGGCCAGCGAGGCTTTAGCCAGCTTCTCGTATGTAAGCTTCCTATCAAGCCCAACAACAACGTACCCGGCCTCCCTCCACCTTTCAGGTGTTAGCATGATTAGTCCGAGGTTTTCAGCCTCCTTTGTGAAGCCATCCTCAGCAACTGGTAAAACCTTTGCTCCCTTGCTTTTCCTAGATATGTAGCGCGCCGCTACAACACCTGAGGTCAGTATCTCGTCAACAGACACATCTATGCCCATAGTAGCTAGCTTTTCCCTATATCGTTCTCTTGTGAGTGTCGAGTTGTTGGTTAGGAAAATCAGCTTAACCGCCATCGACCTAAGCTGCCTGACCGCCTGAGGCGCGCCTGGGATTGGAGCATTTCCTACATAAATGCATCCGTCTAGGTCGATAACGAGGGCTTTTACGTCTTTCAGCTTTTTCAAATCCCACGTCACGCTGTTTCTTTAACGGCTGCGAAGGAGACGCAAGTCATCGTCTTCCCAACGCCCTCCATCAGCCTGAGCTTGTCAACGACGAGTGAGCCAACCGACTGCATCGAGTCAGACCTGACTTTAATAAGTATGTCCCACTCCCCAGTTATGAGATGTGCTTCAACAACCTCAGGGAGCTTAGCGATTTCTTGTGCAAGCTTCTTCTGTGAGACGGCGCCTTGCTGAAATGAGATAAGTATGAATGCCGTGGCTGGTTTGCCGAGTTTAGCGTAGTCAAGCTGGACGGTGAACTTCTTAATCACGCCCAGCTGTTTAAGCCTCCTAATTCGCTCCTGTACAGTTGTCCGGGGCATTCTCAGCTTAGCCGCCAACTCAGTGACGCTCTGGTCTGCGTTCTCCATGAGCTCCTCCAGAATCCTCTGGTCTTTTTCATCAATTTCCTGACGCATGGTGTTCTATTTATTGGATGGGGTGCTTATATTTTATTTATCTCCCGAGGCTATGGAGACTAGTTCTCCCAAGGAATTTATGTTCCACAGTTTCGAGCCAGGAGTCTAGGTTTTCCTCAACATAGCCATGAAGTCCATCGCGTGACTTTGGCCCCAAACACAGTCGCATGCTCTAGATGCAAGCTTTCCGATGGATAAGAGGCTGTTCCCATCCCCGAGGTTCTCCTCGCCGAGCCTAATAGCTTCATAACCCAGCATGTGAATATTTACAAATCTTTACGCCCTCTAGATGACCCTCGTTTAGTCATATGTCGAAACAGGAATCTGCAAAAGACTTTTAATATGGCCGCGTAAAACATCCGCCATGCCCGCAGTAAGGAACGCGGCCATACACGGTTATGGATGCTATTTTCCCAGGTACAGGCTTCGGGGAGAGGAACTATCTAGGTTTTGGGGGAAGGCTGGCTCGGACTTACCGGTTAAGGAGAAGGCGGTCGCGGGCTTGGACGAAGACACGGTCACGATGGCTTTTGAAGCCGCACGGTACGCCATCATGAGGGCGGGTGTAGACCCGTCCGCGGTATCCGCGGTACATGTGGGGACAGAGTCCAAGCCATACGCCGTCAAACCCAGCGGAACACTTGTAGCCGAGATGCTGGGCCTCTCCCGCAACACCACCTCCGCCGACTTTGAGTTCGCATGCAAGGCTGGGACTGAGGCACTCCAGATGGTTACGGCGCTTGTTGAAGCCGGTAGAATTGAATATGGGCTCGCGATAGGGGCCGACACCGCCCAAGGCAGGCCAGGAGATGCTCTCGAGTACACAGCCGCAAGCGGGGCTGCAGCAATACTTGTAGGCCGCAACTCCACAAACGCCATCGCTAAAATCGAGTACGCTGTATCATTTGTAACAGATACGCCGGACTTCTGGCGACGGAGTTACGAGAGATACCCGATGCACGCTTCGAGGTTTACGGGCGAGCCTGCCTACTTCCATCACACAATATCCGCACTCAAGACGTTGATGCAGGAGAACGGATACCGGACTGAGGATATTGACTACTTTGTATTCCACCAGCCCAATGTAAAATTTCCACTAACCGTGGCCAAGGTCCTGAACATACCGCTATCAAAGGTAACCCCCGGAATCGTCTCGGATGTCTTGGGCAACACATACGCAGCCTGCTCGATGCTTGGGTTGGCTAAAGTGCTGGACGAGGCTAGACCTGGTCAAAGGATTCTAATGACCTCGTACGGGTCTGGAGCAGGAAGCGACTCCTTCGTGATAACTGTTTGCGACGGGGTTGAGGAAAAAAGAAACAGAGCCCCCACCTTCACAATGCTGCTAAACAGACGTAAAGAGATAGACTACTCCACATATCTCCGCTACCGTGACAAAATTAGGGTGTGAGAAATGAGAACCTACCTTCTCGGGGGCGTTGTGACCAAGGTGGACGAACACTGGGACAAAACCCTCCCAAACCTTATGGCTGAAGCTGGCTTAAAGTCTCTTGAGGCTGCCGGGCTCTCAACAGTTGATGCTGTATACGCCGCCAACGTATATGGAGAGGTTTTGCAGGAGCAGGCCAACCTCGCCTCCGTGCTCGCCGAAGAGCTTGGGCTCAAAGGTGTTATGGCCTCACGTGTTGAAGCGGGCGGTGTCTCAGGGCTTTCAGCAATACAGTCCGCAGTAGCGGCGGTAAACGCGGGATTGGCCAAAGCAGCATTGGTGGTTGGGGCCGAAAAGCTTTCAGACATAACCACTGAGGAGATGACATCGCTTGCAACAATGGAGGAGAGGGTTGAGTACGTTGGCATGCTGGGCGTAAGCCAGCTGGCGGAAGCCGCCCTACTCTACAAAGAGTACATGAAAAGGCATATGGTTAAGCAGGAAGATGTAGCCTATTTTACCGTACTGAGCCACGAACATGCCTCGACAGCGGCCCATGCACAGTACCCGTTTAAGGTTAGCCTAGAGTCGGTGTTAAAATCACCCTACGTTGCAGAGCCGTTGCACAGGCTTGAAACAACAGCCCCCGCCGACGGAGCCGCAGCACTTATTGTTGCCTCAGAAGAGCTGGCTAGGAGACTCGACGCACCTAAATGTCTTCTGACAGGGCTCGGGTTCGCCAACGACCTGGTTACACCCTTCGACAGGGAGGACCCGCTTGAGATGCGTAGCATAACCTACGCCGGGCTGAGGGCTCTGGAGATGGCTGGCCGTAAGAGGACGGATGTCGATTTCGCGGAAATCCACGACTCCTATAGCATAATGGCTCCGCTCACTCTCGAAGCCTTAGGCTTGGCGGAACGCGGTACCGCATCCATCCTAGCACGCAAAGGTTACTTCACCCTGTCGGGTGAGCTGCCGGTCAACACTTTCGGCGGGTTAAAAGGCCGGGGAAACCCAGTGGGGGCCTCCGGCATATACGCAGTTGTAGAGACAATGCTACAGCTGACAAAAAATGCTGGGAAGAACCAAGTAGACGGGGCTGAGGTCGGGCTTGTGCAGTCCATGGCGGGTCTCGGGGCCCTCGCAGGGGTTGCCGTTCTGGAGGCGGTGAGATGACAGGCGGGTTGCTGAGTCCTCCATCAGTGTGGAGGTTGAAGCCATTCATATACAGGCTTGAAGGCCTACGGTGTGATTCGTGTGGACACTTCCATCCACTAAACTACTTTGTCTGCAGAAAATGTGGCTCTAAGAAACTTGTGAGAGACAGGCTTCCTGAAAGAGGCAGGCTTGTACATTTCACAGTTGTTACACAGGCTCAGCATGGGTTCGAGCACGCGGCACCATTCATCGCCGGGCTTGTCCAAATGGATGACGGCACGTATTTACTAGGTCAGATGACTGACTGCGACCCGGAAAACCTCACCCCCGGAATGGTTGTTGAGGCCGTTGTGCGAAGACTAAGGGCTAACGACGACTCGAGCCTAATAGCTTATGGAATAAAGTTTAGACCGGTTATTTAGCCAAAGATTTCCAGAAGAGCAGCACTGCGTAATCCCTTGGAATAGACTCCTGCTGCGCTATCCTCTCTATTTCAGCCCGAAGGACAGCCTCAGCCCTGGCGCCGTGTGTTAGCATGAGACGTTTCTTAGCGTCCTCAAACAGCTTCTCAGCTTCTTCCCTGCTGCTGGTCAGCTCTACAACATTCTTCGGCAACTCACTTAACCGCCTAAGTATTTCCTCGAGGCTTTTCAGCCTGTTACGAAGCGTGGTAAGCTTTTTCCTGAGCTCGGGTATGCGTGCTTCAAGCTCTTCTTTAAGCCCCACGTCCTTTACCCCCGTCTTCGCCTGTTCAAGCTGCATTGTGTTCAGCTCGATGCTGGCCCAGATAAGCTCCTCTTCTGTTTCCGCAAACTCAGAACCTATGGTGTCCCGCGCCTCCCTAATCTTTTCCACAACTTCATCCACCTTGCTTAACAATGCATTACGCTTCTCAGCAAGCCGCGATAGGATGCTCCTGATAAGTTGAGGACGCAGCTCCTCCATCTTGATGCAGTAAAGCATAAAGTTTCTGTCAAGCTGTTTAATATGCTCAACCTCATTCATTAACTCCTCATATCTTAAGAGCGCCTCGCTGAGAGCGTCGTCAACACGCTCAGGTGGCCTTTCGACAGAAGGCTTTTCGGTTGGCGGCGGCTCCACAACTACACCTACCAACGCTTCCCCCTCCTTCGAGGGTGGCGGTGCCTCCAGCTCTGGCTGCTCTTGCTGCTGCCCCGGCTGCTTGATTTTCAGTGTTATTTTCTTAGGCAAAGAAGTCACCTTACCGGTCTAGAGAATCATTTACCCAACAGCTTTTTAGCCTTTTCCAGAAAACCTTCCCTAGATGCAGTCGAGCCGCTGCTCTCTGTCCTACCTTGAGCTTCGCTGAGGAGCTGGCGAATGTCGAAGGTACTTAGGGCGTGCAGCGTGCTCTCCAACAGCTTCCCCCTGTGAACCCCGATGGACACAGGCAGTGAAACAACCTTACCCTCCTTCGATATCTGGAAAACCTTGAACTTGAGACTAGTTATCTTAAGTGTTTTGGTGTATTCAACCGGGTCCACAACCAAGGCCACGGCCTTCGGATACATGGCCTGGTATCTTGTCTGCGTGTCTATGTCGGTTGGGGAAAGGAAGACATCAAGCCCCGGGTGGCTGTGATACCAGCCCACAATGTAAAGGCCCTTACCAAGCCTGCTTAAATCCTCAGCCACCCTAGCCATCACCTCCTCATCCAAGTGTACGTAGGCGGGGGTCCCGTACTGCTCCCCTGTAACAGCATCCCAGATCTCAAGGTACTGTCCCGAAGACTTGCCTATGAGAAGGCCTGCAACCTCTTTATGGATGCTGGACGCAGCATGCTTAACGATTTTTCCCAAGGCGAGGGGGAAAATTCTTACGCGCATTTAATATCACATACCTTAGGATGCTTTTAAAAATGTTCCCATAAAATCAAAGACGCCTATTCTAATAATACCAAGAGGTATCGTCTAAACTATTCGGGAAAACTATTAAGGGCTAAACCTTATATATGCATGGATGTAGAACGGCTGTAGAATGAAGATAAAGATAGTGCCAGCTGTTGGAGGTGGAACGCCTTTAGAGCTTGAAGTAGCACCTAACGCCACGATCGGCGCTGTGAGAACTAAGGTTTGCGCGATTAAGAAGCTTCCCCCCGACACCACGAGGCTTACCTATAAGGGGAGGGCTCTGAAAGATACCGAGACCCTCCAGAGCATTGGGGCCTCGGACGGTGATAAATTTGTCCTGATAACTAGGACGGTGGGGGGATGTGGAGGCGGAATACGCTGAACTGCCCGAGACGCTTTGGTACAAGCGTCTGGCGCTCGAATATGCTCTGATGCAGGAAAATGAACCTACGTTCAATCCTGTAGAAGGGGACCTCACACACTACGAAGGCGTTATAGTGGGCTCGGACCTCTACGAGGGGGGCTATTTCAGGGTTGAGATAATTCTGCCACGCTCGTATCCCTACTTCCCTCCTGAAGTCTTGTGGCACACACGAATCTGGCATCCTAACTTCTCCGACACTGTTCCCGCCCGTGTCTGCGAGTCCACTTTCAAAGAACATTGGTCCCCCTCTCTAAGGTTGGTGGCCGTCATAGAGTCGCTCAGAAACCTCTTGAACAACCCTAATCCCGAAGACCCGCTCAACCCTGTGGCCGCATTCGAGTATAAAAACAGACCCGACCTCTTCACCGCCAGAGTTAGACAGTTCATAGAGGAGTACGCCTCACCGGAAAAAGCATTCAGACACGGTAGGCGGAAGGGTTTCTAGTTGGATGAAAAACCAGCCCTTGAAAGGTATGATAGACAGCTCAGGCTCGAGGGCTGGGACCAGTACAGGCTGATGTCTTCGAGGGTTTTGGTCGCCGGTGTTGGCGCTCTCGGCTGTGAGATCGCAAAGAATCTGGCCTTAATGGGTGTGGGCGAGCTTGTCTTAGTGGATTACGACGTGGTGGAGCTTTCTAACCTCAGCAGGCAGATGCTCTATGACGACCACGACGTGGGAAAGCCGAAGGCCGCTGTAGCTGAGGAGAAGATAAAAAGGATGAACCCACATGTAAGTGTCGCCGGGTTGCAGCGGGACATCCGCCAGATACCTCATGAAGTTTTCGCAAATGTAGATGTGCTGGTCAGCTGCGTAGACAACTGGCCTACGAGGCGGTGGTTCAACTCTGTCGCCGTTCTTCACAACAAGCTGCTGGTTGATGTAGCGGTCGACGGATACTACGGTAACGTCCAAGTAATAATTCCCCGCAGAACAGCTTGTATAGAGTGCCACGGCGACACGCTTATACCCGCGGATGTCCAAGCGGCCGAGTGTTCACTTCGTAGGAGAAAACCCGAAGACTTGATTAAGGAGCTTAGTGAAAAGGCGATTGACATTAGCCTCGAGACAGCTGAGGAGTTCTTCAAGAACAACATAAAAACCGTGTACGACCTCAAATACGCCCCTCAACACGTAGTCGAAAAGCTCAGCAAAACAGCGCTTGAGACCCTTCAAAAGATACGGAGCAAGTTAAACCCCAAGATGCCTGCCCTTCAAAGCATTTCAGCAACAATCGCAGGAGTCGGGTCCTTCGAGGTTGTGAGGCTGCTGCATGGAGGCGCTCTAGGGAAGCCTTTTAGCGGCCTGTACGTCTTTGACGGGCTGAGTGGACGGCTTTCGCGGGTTAGGCTTGACCGGAACATGCTTTGCCATGTTTGCGGTCTGTGGGAGGACAGTGTTGTTGAAGTTGAGGCGGCTTTAGACGAGACAGTAGGCGATGTCAAGGAGAAGATAGCGAACAGGTTTCTTTTCCCGGATCCACAGATACAGATGGGGTCACGTCTACTTGATGATGAATATACTTTGGCGGAGATAGGGGTAAAGGACGGCGAAGTATTTTATGTTCACACAACTCGCAGAGCTGAGCCACTGCAAGTCAGGGTGAGATTGAGTGAGGCTCGTGGTCAAAGAGATTAACACGGGCTATTGGGACCCTTTCGGAGAGGATAAACCAAAGCCTAAGCCCGACAACTGTGTCATCTGCGGGCTGGAGCTTGAGGACGGCAGGACCTACTCATGCCCACACTGCGGTGCTGTGGGACATTCGGCGTGCTGGGATGACTGGCTGCTTATAAGGAAGACCTGCCCACTATGTAGGAGGGTTATAGCGGAGGTGTAGCAAGATGTCTGGAGAGGGGGAGGAGAAAGTTGTTGAGCTGGGATATTTGGAGACACCTAAAGGCCCTGTTGCAAGGTTCGAGAGCGTTAAGCAGTTGGCGGAGCTTATAGTTGAACTTAACAACGAGCTTGAGGCGATAAAGAAAACGCTTGATAATGTGAAAACCGCTGGAGGTGTTCCTGAAAATTTGGAAAACAGGTTAAGGGCGATAGAGGATCAGCTGACCATCATGTCAGACGACATGCGAGAGGTTTTAAATGCATTGGGGGAGCTCTCCGCGACTGTGGCCCAGATTAAGAAAGCTCTCAAGCTATGATGTGAGAAAAGCCCTTCTTATCTCGGTCATAAGCTCGTTTAGCTCGGCCCTCTTCTTCTCCAACGCGTGAACCTCTTGGCTCAGGGAATCTCTATATGCTTCGAGCTTGGCAACTTCTTCCTTCAACCTCCGAGCATCCTCAAGAAGCTTCTCGGCCTCGGCCTTACTACTCTCAAGCATCGCCAGCCTGTCCTCAAGCTCCTTCTCCCGCCTAATCATCCGCTCCATCCTAATCTCCCTTAACTTGAACATCTTATCCATCTCCTTTCCAAACTGCTCAAGTTTCTTCTGCGCATCTTCGAAGGCCGTGAGATACCTATCCGTGAGAACCCTTACCTCCTCCTCAAGACTTTCCTTCTTCCTCATCAAATCCTTCAAAGTCTCCTGCGCCTCACTTATCTGCCGCTCTTTCTGCTCCAGCTCGGTCCTCCAGCGTACAACCTCCTCCCTAAGCCGGGAAAGCCCTTCCTTCTCGCTCTTATAGCGTTGGGCCTCCCTGATAAGAGCCTCCCGCTCTCCACTTACAAGCTCCAGAGTCTCCTGAAGCCCGTCCCTCAAAGACCTCAGCTCGCTGTTTAACATAGTAATGGCGTCAACTGTCTCGTTCAATACCTGCCCCTTCTCAACAATATTCTGAAGGCCGGCCGTAACTTTGGCTTGGTTGGACAGCTGATCTAGGATAAGCCTCACATCCTCCTTAAGCTTGGCCAAAGCCTCCTCTAAAAGAGTGATTCTCTCCTCCATCTTCTCCATTAGCTGGACCCTGAGGGCTGCAATCTCTTTCCTCAGGTCCACAACTTGGTCGGGTTTTCTAGATAGAAGGCCCATGGCTGGTTATTTGAAGTCGTGGGTGGTTATAAACCCTACCGCATACAGAAAAACAGAATAATGCTCGCCGCCTGACGGGGTAATGATTTTTAATAGGTAGCAGTTCGTTTAGGTGGGAGATGATAGTGTCGGAACAGCAGTTGCTGGTTAGATACTTTAAGCTCGGCGCTGTCCTGGCGTTGGCCGGGAGCATACACATACTCACCTTGCTTCTGCCTTGGTATGTTGTAAAGTCCGACACCGTTTCAACCACCATTTTGACAGGATACATACTGCCTGTAACGTTGTTGCTGTCCGTGGCCGGGGGTGTTTTGGCGGGTATCTCGCTTCTCGCGACATCGTTCTCCACAAAGATCAACGTGGTAAGGCTAAGCCTAACATCACTAGCTCTAGCCGGCGGGTTACTGGCATTACTATCACCCCTCTACATGGCCTTTGTAAGTATACCCAACCTAGGTGTTGTAGGGGCCCCCGACATCGGCTTCTACGGGGCAGCCCTGTCAGCGGTTGTTGTCATAGGCCTGGGGGTTCTCGCGATTGTGACGAGGCCCAAGAGGGTTGAGGTTCCATACACAGGTTACCAGCCCTCATGGTCCCCCTCCGAGACACCGGTTGAGGAGACATCGATGGTCGTACCTGACTCCGTCGACGAAGGCGTGGTATGCCCAATATGCTATACTTCTGTGACCGTTGAAAACGCTCTCAAATGCAGCTCGTGCGGCGTAGTATTCCACGCAGGCTGTGTCGAAACATACGTCAACATAAACGGGACCTGCCCTAACTGCAACCGTGCAGTAGTAGGTTAACGGTGCTTGACAAATGGGGCTGGAGGAGATTGTTAAACTTGGGTTGGAGAAGGGTTTTTTCTTCCCTTCAGCCGAAATATACGCAAACGCCCCCGCCGGGTTCTGGGAATACGGACACCTTGGCGCTATTCTCAAGCAGAAGTACATTCAAGCATGGTACAGGCTTATGGTTAGATACGACGACATGGTGCTAATAGACGGCTCCCAGATACTCCCCCGAGACGTCTTCGTTGCTTCGGGACATCTCGACACTTTCGCGGACCCAGTCAGCAGGTGTCTATCCTGCAACGCCATCCATAGGATTGACAGGCTTTTGGAGGAACTGCTGTCTATAA
>Ga0197142_1004612_pt1 | contig 11090 bp, 12 predicted proteins | sample GBS60_MetaG_FD_148614 | JGI IMG/M metagenome (GOLD analysis project Ga0197142, IMG submission 148614) | Sediment microbial communities from Great Boiling Springs, Gerlach, Nevada, United States - GBS 60_MetaG | ecosystem: Environmental > Aquatic > Thermal springs > Hot (42-90C) > Sediment... | reverse complement strand
AGTTTAACGAATCAGCACTACAGCCCTATATAGATGGAAATAATATGTCTACCCCACAATTTTTACAAAAAGCCATCGTTCCTTTTAGAAAATTCATGATAAAACAAATAGGCAAGGATGGTGCAAAAGAAATTGCTTTGTTTGTTAAACTTGCTGGTAAAAATCTTCAAGACATAAAAAGCATCGACGATATTGATACCTATATTTTAATACCAGCCTTTATGTTATCGGAAATGAAAAAAGCATTTATTATTGGTATTTTGATTTTTATACCATTTATTGTAATTGATCTTGTTGTTGCATCTACCCTAATGTCTATGGGAATGATCATGCTTCCACCAGCAATGATTTCTCTGCCGTTCAAGATTATTTTGTTTATTCTTGTAGATGGTTGGCATTTAATTACCTATAACTTAGTGCAATCTTATATGTAGGAGTTAAAAATGAGCGAAACAGACATAATAAAACTAACTTACGATACTTTGATTGTTACTCTAAAGGTATCTGCACCATTATTGATTATCAGTTTGATTACAGGATTAATTATATCGATATTACAAACAACCACATCTATTCAAGAACAGACTTTAACGTTTGTTCCTAAACTGTTAGCAGTTTTTTTGGCAATCTTATTTTTTTCTGCTTATATTATTCATACTATGACTGATTTTACCAACGAATTATTGAATTTAATCGTTAAGTTTTAATTTATATGGAACCGTTTTTTAAAGGATTTTGGGTTTATCTTTTAATATTAGCACGTTTGATAGGTATTATTATGCTTCTGCCAGTATTTTCTTCAGAAAATATTCCCTTTCGCTTTCGAATGAGCTTAGCTTTTTTTCTTTCATTTGTTTATTTTCCCTTAGTAGGCGAATATCTTCCTAAAATTGCATTCGAAAATTTCTATCAATATTTATTAGAATTGATTTCTCAATTTCTTATAGGTTTAGTGATAAGTTTTTTTATTATAGTGATTTTTAGTGCATTTATCATTATCGGAGAACTTTTTAGTGTTCAGATGGGAGTATCTTTTTCGGAAGTTTTGGATCCACAATCGGAGGTTTCTGTGCCAATTCTTGGTACTTTAAAAAATCTTATTGCAATTTTGATCTTTTTAACAGTGGACTTCGATATCGATGGTTTTTATGTTCCAGCGTATTTACATATCTTTCGAGCTATTCATTATTCTTTTATTGCTGTACCCACGTTTGTATATAGCTTTCAGACTATTGGAGGTTTAATAAACTATGTAGATCAATCCTTCGGTTTAATGTTTCTTGTAGCTTTAAAAATTGGTTTGCCATTAGTAGGAATATTATTTATCACTTCGATTGCGTTAGGAATTGCTGGTAAAGCTTCACCACAACTAAATTTATTAAACATGGGTTTGCAAATTAATATTATTACTGGTTTGATAGTATTGATTATTCTTTTTCCAGTGATTATTCCTTTAATAAGGGATTCTTTTCATATTATTATGGATTTTTTAGGAGAGATGTTCCGTGCTTGGCCTAAAGGATAATTTATTAAATTTAATATATAAAATATTTTATACAAATTTTTTCATAGATGAACCTGAATTTAAATGTTATAATTTGATTGAATCTATTGATATTGATAGGTTTGATGTTGATTTCCAGCGCTTTGCAGCAGAAGACGAAGGAAGAACAGAAGAGCCTACAGAAAGAAGAAAACGAGAAGAACGTGAAAAAGGTAATGTTCCTCGAACCAATGAAATTCCATCAGCTTTAATTTTATTAGCAACAGTTCTAACTATATTTTTATTTTCTACGTATATTGTTTTTCAGATATTCGAAATTTTTCATTTTTATTATTCGCGGATCGCTGATGTTCAAAACCTTCAAGTCGAAGATATAAAAGAAATTTTAAGAAATTTATTTTTTCATACTGGTAAGGTTGTTTTTCCCATCGTTTTTGTAAGTTTTCTTTTTGGTATAATTGGAAATGTGGTTCAAGTAGGGTTTTTGTTTACACTTCGTCCATTAGAATTTCAATTACAGCGAATCATTCCAGACTTTAAAAGAATTTTACCTACAAGAAGAAATATTGTCAATCTATTAAAAACCCTTTTACAAATCTTTGTGATTTTAGTTATTACATTTCTGCTTATTAAAGAAGATTTAATACCTATGCTCAAAACATCAGGAACGGATTTAAGAAAAGCTGTTTATATTTTTGGAATTGTTGCATTAAAAGTATTTTTAGTAGCTGGGATAATTTTACTTGTTTTGGCTATTGTAGATTATTTTTATCAAAGATACGAATACATGGAAAATTTAAAAATGACTGTATCTGAGGTAAAGCAAGAATTAAAAGAAGAAATTGGAGATCCCTTAATCAGACGTAGACAAAGGGAAAGAGCATTGGAAATTTTACAGAATCGTTCTGCTTTAACAAAAGTCAAAGAAGCAGATGTTGTAATTACAAACCCAACTCACTATGCCATTGCATTGCAATATAATTATCCTTTCGATAATGCACCTAAGGTAATTGCTAAGGGAAAGGATCATATCGCAATACTAATGCGAAACATAGCAAAAGAAAATAATATCCCTATTGAAGAAAATCCACCCCTTGCAAGAGAACTATACCAAAGGGTAAATGTAGGAGACGAAATTCCAGAAGAATTCCATCGAACAGTGGCAATAATTTATCAAAAGTTAGATAAAATTAGAAAATTAATTAGAAGGTAATTTTTATGAACCAATACATAAACATTATAAGAAAGTATTTAAGCAATAGCGATTCTCTTTTAGGAATTGGTGTAATATTTATTTTAGCCCTAATCATCATTCCATTGCCCGGATCAATCTTAGATGCTTTGATAGCAGTAAGTTTGCTTTCGGCCATTTTAATTTTATTGACTTCTTTAAGTATAACATCACCAGCAGAATTTAGTTCTTTTCCAACTCTATTGTTGATTACTACCATTTTTCGTATTGCTCTTAATGTTTCTACAACACGATTGATCCTAACGAAAGGTCCTGCTGCGGACTCTTCTTTAATTAATGCATTTGGTTCTTTTGTAATTGGGGGAGGTGGAAATTTATTTACTATTGTTGTTGGAATTATCATCTTTATTATTCTGACATTAGTACAAATTATTGTTATTACAAGAGGTGCAACGCGTGTATCCGAAGTAGCAGCAAGATTTGCATTGGATTCTATGCCGGGTAAACAAATGGCTATTGATGCAGATTTAAGTGCTGGTTATATTGACGACGTAGAAGCAAGACGAAGAAGACAAGCCCTTCAACAAGAGATGAATTTCTATGGAGCAATGGATGGTGCCTCCAAGTTTGTTCAAGGAGACGTACGATTGGGGTTAGTTATAACTGCAATCAACATTGTAGGTGGCATCATTATTGGAGTAAGTATTCAAAATTTAGGTTTTGCAGAAGCACTTCAGGTTTATACTCGATTTACGATAGGTGATGGATTAGTATCTCAGATTCCTGCTCTTTTGATTTCGACGGCAACTGGTATAGTAGTGGCTCGATCCTCTGCGGGAGATTCTTTACCAACAGAACTGTCAAAACAGTTATTTAGCAACGCGAACCTTTTGTATATAACAGGGATTTTCTTAATACTTGCAGGTTTTATTCCAGGTTTTCCTATGTTTACGCTATTTTTATTGGGTGTTGGTTTAATCTATCTAGCTACTCGGATGGAAAAAGCTGCTAAATTCGAAAAAGAAAAACAAATTCAAGAGGCTCAAAAACAAAAACAAGAGGAAGAAAAAAAACCAGAAAGTTATCTTGAACATCTTAAATCTGAACCATTAGAGATAGAAGTTGGTTATAACCTTGTTCCATTGGTGGATCCAAAAAGTGGAGGTACTTTGCTCGAACAAATATCGCGGTTAAGAAGACGATATGCGATGGAATTGGGGTTAATCGTTCCTCCCGTAAGAATTCGAGATAATATGAATCTTGAACCAGATGAGTATGCAATTAGACTCCACGGAACACTTATTGCAAGTGCAAAGGTTGAGCCAGATAAGTTGTTAGCAATCGATACTGGAAGAACTAAAGGATCGATCCCCAATGCAGATGAAGTAAGAGAACCTACCTATCAATTACGTTCATATTGGATCGATCCATCGAGAAAAAATGAGGCAGAGGATTTGGGATATGATGTAGTAGATCCATCTACGGTTATTGCAACACACTTATCAGCACTAATACAACAAAATAGTCATGAAATTTTAGGTAGACAAGAAATCAAAAATATGATTGACAAAATAAAAGAAGATGCACCTGTAATTGTAGACGAGGTTTTAAATCAAAAGCAGATTCGTTTAGATATCATTCAATTAGTATTGCAAAATTTACTTAAAGAAAACGTTTCAATAAAAAACTTAGCAAAAATTCTCGAAGCAATTTCTACAAATTGGGAACGATCACAAGGAGATCCTTATTTATTAACAGAAGCAGTAAGACAATCTATTAGAAGACAAATTGTTGGTGATTATATCGATCAGAATAAAACCCTAAAAGCAATTTTAATACATCCAGAAGTTGATCAAAAATTAAGAGAAGGCATACATAGAGATCCAGAAGAAGGATTTATATTGGCTTTAAACCCTTATTTTCAGATCGAATTACAAAATATCTTGGCATCAGAGTATAAGAAAGCTAACGAAATGGGGATTTATCCTGTTTTTTTAACAAGTAGATCTGTACGTGCTGGATTGTTTTATATATTAGAAAGGTTATTTCCTTCGAAAAATTTTGCTGTAATCGCACACGAAGAAATTCCACCAGATATAAAGATCGAAAGGGTATACGAAGTGACCATAGAACAATTCGAAAAAGAGAATGCAACATAGAAATAGTCAAAAAAAACGATCTTTATGTATAGGATAATATTTTCTTTTTTGTTTGTTTTATTGTTTGGTTGCAATTTAACTAATAAAACCGATACAGATATTCATATAAATTTTATTATAAATGATTCTAATTATTATAATTTTACTAGAATGGTTTTTTTGCCTAAAGAAAAGATTCTTCTATTAGTGTTTTATAATCCAGAATCCTTTATAGAAGAAAATCCAGAAAAACTCAATAACGCTAATATCGATTTTAAAAAATATCAAGATCAAAAAAATGATTTAGAAAAAAAATTAAAAATTTTTAATAAAATTACTCAAAAAAGTGAGAATTTCTATCTCCGCCTCGATAGAGATAATTTTATTCGTTTTATAAATTTTATTAATGGTGTAAAACTTTTTTTACCTTCGAATTTAGAACTACAAGATTCAGATTACTTATATATAAAAGGGGATCATACATATTTCGGAGAAAATCTCTATGAATTTTTTTCTATGAACGAACGATACGAAAGTGGGAGTTACCATATTATTTCTCAGAATAAACATTTTCGCTTCGAAACGATGATGTTAAATTTAATTTTTCAGTTAAAATTTAAGAAAGAAGTTCTACAAAAACAAAACCAGTTAGATATATTATATAGTTTTTTTAATACAAACCTTTCTAAAAAGGACTTTCAGAATTTTTTGGAATCCCTTATAGAATATGATTTTCTAATCGTAGAAGCACCATTAATACCAGTAAAGTTTCCCACAAACTCAGAAACAGATCTATTTGTTCATATTCCTAAATCTAAAGAAGTATACTATCTTTATTTAAATAAAATCAATGGGAATAACGTTCTAAAAGATCCCATTACCTTAGAAATTTTGAATGCAAGTGGAATTAACCGACTTGCTAATCGAGTAAAAGCCATCATAGATTCTCAGAATTATAAGGTATTGTCAACAAGTAACTTTTCTTTTGATTTAGAAGAAACAATACTGATCTGCAATAATGGAAATACTACAGAATTAAAACAATTAATTGATTTACTTTATATTCCAGAAAAAAATATTTATTTTTTAAGAAGAATAAAAGATGTGGGTTTTACATATATATTAGGTCATGATTTTAACATAAAAAAATTTTTAAAGCGATAATTATGAAGGTAAAAAAAAGTAAAAAAAAATTGTATCAACTTCCCTCAGAGAACGAAAAAACAAGAAAATTAGCCGAAGATATTGTGCACTTTTTAGAAGATAAAAAGATGCAAGACATTCGATTACTCAATCTGGAAAAGGTAAATCCCTATTTTTGTTTTTTCATCATTGCTTCTGCAAATTCTTATTTGCAATTAAAGACTATTACAAGAGAATTACATAAGAATTTTGGAGTTTATCTGGATCAAAAGCGAGCAAAATCGGATGACGTAGAATCTGGTTGGGTGATCTACGATTTTATCGATATTGTTGTCCATTTATTTATCCCAGAACAACGAGCTTATTATAATTTGGAAAAACTATGGGGCGATGCAAATGTTATCTATACTTCAGAAACAAAACAATTCCAATGGTAGAAATTAGATAGATTACTAGAGAAACCCAAAATTCAATTATTAAAACAAAAGGAAAAAATACAAATAAACTCATTAAACAGAAAGAAAATAGTTTTTTTAGTATGTTTTCTTTAGATGGTACAAACAATGATGATAAACCAAATAAACTAAAAGTAAATAAATAAATAAACAAACCAACAGAGATAATTTTTTGCAACACATCAGACGAAGAATAAATCAACTTTATTAAACTAATAGTAGAAATCAAAAAAATCATTAAGCTCAATAATAAAACGACGATATTTTCGAAATTTTTTAGTTTTTGGATTAGTTGCTTCATTTAATCTAATTTTCCTAATCTTTTTAAAATAGAGGCTAATATTTGATAGATAATTAATATAACTAGAATTATGTAAAGTAGAATTAAGAATTCGTTTTCCCAATTAATGTTATAACGGAAGTGGAATTTAAGGATGTTCGTTAAAACAATTGTAAATAATATTAAAAATTGGGTAGAATGTTCTACTTTTATTACTCTTTTCAACGAAAAGTTCAAATTTTTAAATGAATCAGGAAAAAGATGAAAATTTCCAAAAAACAATCTTGGTACTTGATTTAAATATTCTAAATATTCTTGTTTGAATTTGTTTGATAAAAAAGCTTCTTCTGCTCTAATGATAGCATAATAGATAAAATAAAACGTAGGTAATATAAAAACCCAAAAAAATATTATATTCAAAGACATGATTGCACCGGTGACAATAAATAGATTACCTAAGTATAAAGGATTTCTTGAATGTGCAAATAGCCCTTCTTTAAATAGTTTTTCTGCATGAATTTTTTTATTTATTCCGGCACGTTTTATGTATATATATCCAATCGTAATGCTTCTTATAAAAATTCCCACTAAAACTAGTAAAAAACCTACAAGGGAAAAAACAATATCCTCTTTTAGTGAACCAAAACCAAAGAAAAACCGATGTTGAGTCCACGCTAATGAATATAAACCGAATAGGAGAATTAAACTAAAAAGGGTATCTCTCCATCGAAAAAAGAAATTTCCTAATTTAATTACCATAGTTATACCTTTTATTTTATAGCAATCATACCTAAAAATGAACTATATTGCAAAATTGTTTCATAATTTTTAAAACCAGCATTATTAAGCAAGCGAAAATTGTCTTTTATTGTTAATGGTATTAAGATTCCTTTTAAGCTTTTTTCTTTGTTTTGTATTTCTTCGAGGGAAAAACCTTGTTCGAGCTTGAATTTTACCATAATTTTTTGGTTGATTCGTTCAATAGCTTTTTGTTCACTTTTGATTTTTTCGAAAAATAAAAATAAACCCTTTTTATTTAATTTTTTATAAATTTTATTTATTATATCTTGTCTAAGCGAAATTTCTATAAACTGCAAAATATAATAACAGATTATGATATCACTTTTTGCTAAATCGTATTCTTCTATGGGACAAACGATCCAATAGATTCGATGGTTTGGAGAGTATTTTTTTTGTTTTGCTTTTTCTATCATGGATTGTTCTTTATCCAAGGCATGAATAATTAATGGCTTGTGATAAAATTTTTGGGATATCTTTTTTATTAAGGATCCCGTAGAGCACCCTAAATCTGTAATTACAATTTCTTTTTTGTTGGGGTGATCTTCTAAATAGATTTCTATATATTTTAAGATTAAATCATGACCTACTTCATAGAAGGGAATAGATTTTTTGATATGTTTTTCGAATTTTTTTGTAACATTTTTGTTGAATGTCCATTTCCCATCGATAATGATACCATTCCCCACAGATAGCTGCTTTTTCATTATAAACATTTTTTTTTAATCTTATCTTAATCAAAGAAATTTTCTTTTCGTGTTCATTAAGTTTGATTTATTTGGTTTCGATAATCCTTATAGGAGATTGTTATGAAGTTATTTAACTTATTATTGTTATTTTTTTGTTTTAATATAGTTTTATTTGCAGGCCCCAAAGAAGGGGTGATGAGTGAATTTCGAGCCGTAGAAGAAGGTATTAGAAAAAAGTTTCGATCCGAAAAGGAACAACAACAAACCTTAGAAAATAATTTACTAAGAGCATTAAAGATGTCAATTATAAGGCGATTTTATTACGATTCGGAAAAATATTTAAAAGATTTAAACATTAACAACATCAGTTGGGAAGCACCATTAAATCCTAATATTTATTATGTAAAATATAAGTATTTTATTGTACGTTATGATTTTGTGAATGATCCACGATTTTTTTTACAATCTCCTGTATACGAAAAATTTTTAATCTTGGATGAATTTTCCGAGCAAGATCATGATAACGTAAATCAGCCTCAACAACCTCAAAATCCACAAAATCAATGATAGATTTATATAAAATAGTCGATGGAGTCGATCTAATTTTAGAAGAATTGTCTTATAAAATATTAGAAATTCAAACAAAAAAAAACTTTAAGGTTGAATATAAAGATTTAGAAAATACTGATCCACTTACTACTGCCGATATTTATTCTCATAATTTTTTAAAAAAAGAATTGAGTAAAGCATTACCAAATTCATACATCTTATCCGAAGAGTCGGAAGATAATTTAAAACGGTTAAAGTATGATTGGGTTTGGGTAATCGACCCTATTGATGGAACAAGAGAATTTGCAAATAATCAATCAGAGTACTCTATTTCTATTGGTTTACTCTATAAAAATCAACCGATAATAGGTGCTGTATCTATCCCAAAAGAACAGTACATGGTTTTAGGTTTAAACATGAATAGCGACCCATACAAACCCTTTTTGTTGATCCACTATTTTGACAAACCAGAAAAAGAATATTTATACGAATTTCGTTATGAACCAAAGCACCTTAGCGAAGCCAAAATCTTGGTTAGTAATACTGAATATAAAAAAAATCGATTTAAGGATTTTCCCCAAAATTGGCACTTAGAACCATCGGGTTCTGTGGCAAGAAAATTGGCAATGTTATCGATTGGAAAAGGAGATCTTTTAGTTTCTCTTGTACCTAAAAACGAATGGGATATTTGTGGTGGCATTGCTTTGTGTTATGCAAGTGGTCAAATTGCAACTACCTTAGAAAGAGAAAATAATGAATTCAAAAAAATCGCTTTTAATAAAAAAGATTTAACATCCCTTGGATTGGTTGCTGGCAATCCCTTTTTAGTAAAAGAATACTTAGATTTTCACTTAAAATATAATATTAATATTTATAATGAATATTAAAAAGAAGTACGCTAAAAACGTACTATTCTTATGGTGCAGTATCTGTACCTTTAAAATTAATAGAAATTGCGTTAACATTAGAAACTAAAGGTTCTTGTGTTAATAATGCATCCACTTCTGCTGTTGATGGGTAGTCTACCGAGGGTGGAGTAGCACCATAACTAGCAAAATATTTTGTAGAATCTGTAGCGTTTGGATTAGCATTTGTGTTAAAATATCCATAGTTATAATTATTGGTACAACTTCCAAGATTTTTTGATTTTGTATCTTCTTTTAAACCGAATGCTGCTGTACTATAATAGGGTGGTTGATTTTTTATAACTCCAATTAAGGTATAAAAATATCGTGTGCCAGATTCATCGCATCCTCCTAAAGATGTACCAATTGTTGTAGATCCAGTAGAAGTCGTTTTTGCTAATAGATTTAAGGTCATCTTGTTATCAGAAGTTAATGTTGCAATAATTTGACCTAGTTCTATATAAGCTCCTGATGTTAATGGACCAGTCCAAGAACATGTCATTTTACCATTTGATAAAACTGTCCAACACTCTAATCGTTTTCCAGAATTATATAAAGGATCTACTACTGCTGGCTCCCATGTTATAACTGCACCATGAGAGCTAGGATCATTCGGATCATCAAAATAGAGTTCCAAATATTTTTGATTATTCGAAGACTTAAAAACAATGAGTCTATTTTTAAATAAAATACCACTAAAACCTAGATGTGATAGATTAATCGTTTGCGGATCGTTCATAACCAGTTTATATTTAAATGTTCCATCGTTAAAAGTAAATAATCCAGTATAGTTAAATATCCCTTCGTTTTGGAATGTTACTAGTAAATCATCGATTGCTAAAGATATTTCTTGTATAAACATTGCTATTTCTCTGATAGGTTCCCATGCATCGCTTGCAGTTGATGCATAAAGTTTTTCTAATTGAGAAATTTTTAAATCAATAGTAAATTTTTGTAGATTAGATAAAACACTTTTTTTATGATAGGAAATTTTTAAAGATATTGTAAAAAATATTCCTAATGCTATAAATAAAATAAAATATTTAGCCTTCATAACCTTCTCCTTATTTTGCAATTCCATCGGGGATTCGAATCATAAAACCACTACCATTAGATTGATTTTGTTGGCTTTGTTGGCTTTGTAATAACAAAAACAACCCTAACCCTTCTTTATCATTTTTTTCTTCTTTTTTACAAAATAACCCTAATATTAAAATTAGTGCTATTATTGTAATAAAAGATGTCTTTTTTAAAGTTCTCATGTTAAACTCCTTTAAGTTTGAATTTAATACAATATATAAAGCTAGACAAAAAGGTCAATCTTTTTTTGATTTTTTAGAAAAAATTAAAATAATAAAAAATTATTATTTTGACACAAAAAATTAATACTTTAATCCCATCATACGTTTTTTGATTTCGATTTCGCAAATATAGTCA
>Ga0197142_1004608_pt1 | contig 11092 bp, 10 predicted proteins | sample GBS60_MetaG_FD_148614 | JGI IMG/M metagenome (GOLD analysis project Ga0197142, IMG submission 148614) | Sediment microbial communities from Great Boiling Springs, Gerlach, Nevada, United States - GBS 60_MetaG | ecosystem: Environmental > Aquatic > Thermal springs > Hot (42-90C) > Sediment... | reverse complement strand
CGGTGGTTTTGGCGGTCTGGGCGGTGGTTTTGGCGGCTTTGGCGGCTTTGGTAGCGGCGGCTTTGGCGGTTTTGGCGGTGGCGGCTTCCGCGGTGGCGGTCTGGGCGGCGGCTTCGGCGGCGGTAGCTTGGGCGGCGGTTTTGGCGGTGGTGGCTTTGGACGCTGATACCGCTTCTCGCCCGCGCCGCTGCCCACCACCCCCATTCAGTATCACGGAGGAGGAACTTAGGTATGAGAAAAGGAATCTGGAGCATCCTTATGACGACCTTCCTGACTGGGAGTGTACACCTGTCAGGGTGGGCGAACGACGACTATCTTGTGACAATTGACATCATGGACGCTGACCTAATCGCCGTTGTGAAGGCGATTGCACAGCAAGCAAAGGCAGAGGTTGTTTTCGAGCCGACCGATGAACCATATAAGCGCATCAGCTTCGTCAAGATTAACCAGAAGCCGTTCGAACAGGCGCTCGGCTACATCTGTCAGGCGGCGGGGGCAACTTATCGCAAAGAGGCGAACGGTGTCTATGTGATTAGCCCTGTGCGTCCGAAAGAGATTGCGCCTGCGGCACCTGCAGTGCCTGCGCCACCTACGGAAGTGCAGAAACCGCTGGTTGTGACGGAGCGTATTCCGCTACGCTACAGTCGCCCGTCCGACATCGTGCGCATCATTAAGACCGAGATGATGACCGATGACCCGTTTGCTGAGCTGCGCGACTTTTTGAACCGCACGCTTGCCCAGAGCGCGCCTGGCATGCAGGTTCCTGTCCCCCCCAGCGTGCCCATACGCTTGGACGGATCTCCCGCTGTCCCCTTCAATAACACGCCTGTGGCTCACCCGAACGAGGCAACACAAGACCCTGGAGAGGGACAGCGTGGTGGGCGCGGGCAGCCTGGCGGCTTTGGTGGTCAACCCGGCGGCTTTGGCGGACAGCCTGGCGGCTTTGGCGGTCAACCCGGCGGCTTTGGCGGACAGCCCGGCGGTGGTGGAATATTGTTCCCAGACGGTCTGGAAGGAATCGTAGCGAACGATATCGACAACTCAATTATCGTTCGTGGGACTCCAGATTCGATTGAGAGCCTGCGCCGCATTTTGCGCTTCTTGGATATTGCGCCGAAGCAGGTGCTCATTCGTGCCGAGTTCGTCACGGTCTCGCGCAACGACGCCGAGAAGTTTGGGATCGATTGGAACCTTGCACGCGTGAATCTGCAAACAGGCACGGCAGGATTGGCAGACCGCTCGGCGCCTATCTTTGTCAACTATGCATCGGGCAACTTGGTGGCAAATCTGCGGGCGCAGCTGAGTCAGGCGCGCGGGCGCGTGGTGAACGCGCCAATTGTCGTCACTCAGAACAATAGCCCTGCGACCGTTGTGTTCTCAACAACGGACTACATTGAGCAGCAGTTTGTGGTGTTCAACCAAGCGGGTCAGCCCAGCACTTTTACCCAACCGGTGCCGATTCCTGTGCCGACGCAGCTGACGGTGACGCCGCGCATTAACGCAGATGGCACGATTACTCTTGCGCTGTTCCCACAAATCTCTACGGTGGGGCGAGTGCGCGTGGGCGCACGGGATCTACCGCGTTTCGATACCCAGTTCGTGTTTACTGTACGACGGATTCGGAACGGTGAAACGATGGTGCTGGGCGGACTGGTCACGCGCAGCGACAACAGCGCTACGACCAGAGTGCCGCTGGTGAGCGACCTGCCTCTGATTGGACAGTTCTTCCGAGGGCGTAGCCGTGATATTGTAGAGACGGAGCTGCTCATCTTTGTTACGGCGACCATTCTTGACGAAGAGGAAGGGATGGGGTCGCTCTCACCATAGCTGACTCAAGGAACAAGGAAAAGGCTATTGGCTCTCACCTCCCTCTTATATTACGAGTGGAGGTGAGAGCGGGCGTTCGTTAACCGCGCTTCATGCGCAGCGCCTCTTCGTAGCGACGGTTCACAACCTCCCAGTCAATCGCCTGAATGAACGCATCGATGTAGCGGGCGCGCGCCGTCTGGAAGTCCAAGTAGTAGGCGTGTTCGTAGACATCCATCGCCAGCAGCACTGTATTGTGCCACACGGGGAAGGTGTTCTGCGCGTCGCCGATGTAGTTGAATAGGATGCCTTCGTCGTGGTCATAGGCGAGCCAGACCCAGCCGCGTCCGCCCATGCCTGTGCCCTTGAGGTCTTCCAGCCAGCGCTCATACGAGCCGAAGGACTTCGCCAGCGCAGCGCGCAACTCGCTGCTCGGCTCGGAACCGCCGCCACCGATGTTCTCGAAATACAGCTCGTGGTTTTTGACGCCACCAATGGCAAAGGTGTAGTCGACCTTCAGCGAGCGGATGAGGCTATAAGTCTGATTGCCCTTTGCGAAGTCGTCGGAAGTCAGTTGTGCCAACGCGCGTCGAATCTCGTTCGTCTTGTTCACATACCCCTGATAGAGTTTGTAGTGTTCCTCGTGCGTCTTGCGCGAGATGCCGAATTTCTCGGTCTCGAACACTTTCTCGGGCAGGGGCTTCGCCGTTACTTCAACGACCTGAATCTCAGCCATAGTGGATACCCTCCTGTGTGTTGGGATAGCCAGCGCGTGGGGAGCCAGCATCGCCATTGCGGTCGTCGCCGCCGCCTGCTGCAGAAACTCCCGACGCGAAAGGCGTTTCACGCTCATAGCAGCGGTATTATACCTCCCCTCGCCGATTTGCGGGGCTACCGATCCATGCGGGCAACATCGGCGTAGGTCTCGCGTTCCACAATCATCCGCGCCGCACCCCCAGCAACGGCGACCATCGCGGGGCGCGGGTAGCGGTTGTATTGGCTGCTCATCGAGTAGGCGTATGCGCCCGTCGTCAGCACCGCAATCACATCCCCCGCGCGCGTTTCGGGCAGCAGGGCGCAGTCGATCATCGGGTCGGTCTCGCAGTGCTTGCCCATAACGCGGTATGGGTGGGTGTGCGGTTCGTCGGCGCGGCTGACATGCACGGCGGTGTAGCGTGCGCCGTACATCTGCGGGCGCGGGTTGTCCGACACGCCGCCGTCCACAATCAGGTACTTGTGCGGCAGGCTGGGGTTCTCGTGGGGGATGCGCTTGACCGCGCCGACACGGTAAAGCGTGATTCCCGCTTCGGCAATCAGCGAGCGTCCAGGCTCAATCCCAAGCACAGGCTCTGGGTAATCGTGCTGCTGGCACGCTTCGCGTAGCGCGCCGACCAGCGTCTGGGCGTAGGCGCGAATGCAGATGGCGGGGTCGTCGGGCGTGTAGCGCACGGCGAGCCCGCCACCGATGTTCAGCAACGGCGCAGTGTAGCCGTACCGCTGGCGCACCGTGTCGGCGAAGGCGACCATCGCGTGCGCCGCCGCCGCGAACGCGCCGAGATCGCTAATCTGCGACCCGATATGGCAGTGGAACCCCAGCAGCCGAAACTGCGCATCCCTCAGCACCTGCTCGACAGCGCGCTCGGCGTCGCCATTCAGCAGGTGGAAGCCGAACTTGCTGTCGCGCTGCCCTGTGCGAATCAGCGGGTGCGTGTCGGCGTCCACTTCGGGCGCGATGCGCAGCAGCACGGGAACCTCGCGCGCCGCAAGGCGTGATAGGCGCGCCATCTCCTCGAAGTTGTCCAGCACAATCGCGCCGACGCCTGCATGTAGCGCCATCTGCAGTTCGTCGTCGGTCTTGTAGACGCCGTGCAGGTGGATACGCTCAGGTGGGAAGCCTGCCTGCAGCGCGGTGTAGAGTTCGCCCCCTGACGCGACATCCAGTCCCAGCCCTTCGTCGGCGATGATTTGGCACAGGGCGCGGTTGAGTGCGGCTTTCGCGGCGTAGGCAATCTGCACATCGGGCTTGAGCGGCGCGAAGGCGTCTTGGTAGTCGCGGCAGCGGGCGCGCAGCGCGTCCTCGTCCAGCACATAGAGCGGCGTGCCGTAGGTTTCTGCCAGCGCCAGCGCGTCGCACCCGCCGATTTCCAGATGTCCCTGCGCGTTCACCTGCTGCGTGCCCAATCGCATCGGCGGGGGAGTATACCTCAGCCTACTCTTGGTCAGGGTCTACGCCCAATTCGCGCAGTTTCTGGGCGAGCTGCTCCGCCCGCTGGCGTGCTGCTTCCTCCCGCCGACGCGCCTCCAACTCCCGCGCTACCGCCGCCTCCAACGCACGACGCAACGCCACATACCCCACAAAACGCTCCCCACTCGGCGCAAACACCCCAGGATCCACACCCAAACCGCGCCCAAACCGAATACCCAACAACGGACTGACCCAACCCGCCATCGCACCAATCTCCACCAACTTCCCGCCCTCCCGCACATACCCGCGCCACTCACTCGTATCAGGGTCATAAATGTAATACTCCAACACCCCATACTGCTCATAAAACGCCAACTTCGCGTCCCACTCCTCCCGTGTGTTGCCCGGCGAAACCACCTCAAACACCACCTGCGGCGGAATGTTGCCCTCTTCCCACTGCTTGTACGACCCGCGATGGCGCTTGGGGCGTCCGAGTACCACCATCACATCGGGCGCTTGGCGGATTTCGGGGTGTCCTTTGACGGGGTACCAGAAGTGGTCAATCGCGACGAACACATCGTCGCGGTCGGCGAAGAGGGCGTCGAGGTTTTCTTTGAGGGTCATCATCACTTCGGCTTGTTGGGTGTTTTGCGCCATCGGTTCGCCGTCCGTTTCGGGATAGATGATTTCGGTCTGTGCTGCAGCGGTCTGCATCGCCATCACCACCCTAAAGTATACCTTGCCGCGAAGCTTTTCTGGCACATGAGGGTATCCAGTTGATCTGAAGGTGTGTTGTCAGCATTTCTATTGTGTGCGGTGTTGCCACAGCTGATTGAAGCCCTGCACGATGAGTAGCAGGAACTTTGTGCCGACCCGCGAAGTATGCCATCGCTATGGCTATCAAGGTCGGAGTGCAACTGTATTCGGTGCGGGACGACTGCAAGCGCGACCTGCCCTACACGCTGGCAGAGATTGCCAAAATCGGCTATCAGGGCGTCGAGTTCGCGGGCTACTATGACTTTGACGCGGCAACGCTGCGCAAGATGCTGGACGACAACGGGCTGGAGTGCTGCGGCACGCATATCGGGCTGGACGCGCTGCTGGGCGACAACCTCCAGCGCACGATGGAGTTCCATCAGACGCTACGCTGCCCCTACCTGATTGTGCCGGGGCTGCCTGCAGAGCGCACCGCCTCGCGCGAGGCGTGGCTGGAGACGGCGCGCCTGTTCAACGACATCGCTGAACAACTCAAGCCCTACGGATTGCGCACAGGCTACCACAACCACTGGATGGAGTTCCAGCCGTTTGAGGACGGAACACTACCGTGGGATGTGTTCTTCGGGAATACGGCACCTGCAGTGATTATGCAGATTGACACAGGCAATGCGCTGCGTGCTGGAGCGCACGCTGCACCGTTCGTGCGCCAATACGCGGGACGCGCCGTCACCGTCCATTGCAAGGAGTTCTCTCGCATGAATGAGAGCGCGGTCATTGGCGAGGGCGAGGTGCCATGGGCGGAGTTTTTCGAGGCGTGTGAAACGGTCGGCGGCACAGAGTGGTACATCGTCGAGCAAGAGACCTATGCACATCCCCCACTGGAGACAATTCGCCTCTGCTTCGAGGCGATGCGACGGATGGGCAAAGTGTAGTGCGTGAGCCAAGAGTGCCCACAGTCCCCTCACCTGTGGGTAGTGGGGTCGCCCACGCGCTTGGCGAAGGGCAGCACCACACCCAGTATGGCAGCTATGCGCCTCAGCTTGGCGTATCCTCCCTCTGCCCAGATCCTGCGCAGAGGGAGTTGAGGGCAGCTGTCATGGAGCGCACCTCTCAGGACAGCAGTGTTGGCTAAGCGCAGCACGGCTCCCTATAAACGCCAAGCCAACACCGCCTCAATAGTCGCCTACACGCCTTCGATGCGCACGCCCAGTACCTGTAGGAACTTCGCCAACCATTCAGGATGTGCAGGCCACGCAGGTGCGGTCACCAAGTTGCCGTCCACAACTGCCTTATCAGGGGGTACCTCCTCGTAGTGCGCCCCCGCGAGCGCCAGTTCAGGACCAACAGCAGGATAGGCAGTTGCCGTGCGTCCCTGAAGTACGCCTGCAGCGGTCAGCACCTGCAGTCCGTGACAGATAGCTGCGACAGGCTTGTTCGCCTCGAAAAAGTGGCGCACAATCTCCAGAACTTTCGGCTCACGGCGAATGTACTCAGGTGCGCGTCCACCCGAGACCACCAATGCTGCGTAGTCCGAGACATTAACCTCGTCGAAGGAATAGTTCAGAGTGAAGTTGTGTCCAGGTTTCTCGGAGTAGGTCTGGTCGCCTTCGAAGTCGTGTACCGCTGTGCGCACCTTTTGCCCAGCGCGCTTGCCAGGGCAGACCGCGTGCACTTCGAAGCCCACCATCTGCAACGCTTGAAACGGCACCATCACTTCGTAATCTTCTGCATAGTCCCCAACCAGCATCAGAATCTTACGCGCCATAGCAGACCTCCTAGCAAGGCAACAACCCCTTGCCAAGATTCAGGATACCCGAATTGATTCAGATTCTGCAAGGTTGCGAGAAATGGTATGCCTCGTTCCCGCTGCGCACTCATGGCACCAACATCAAGCCTGCCTTGCTCAAAGTGCCCCGCCATCGCGACGACCCACAAGCCAAAGCATCCGCCAGTAAAATCCTTACCATCGCCTGCCAAGAGTTCGCAGGCAACATGCGCAAAGCCCGCCAGTGCGACAAAGCCCTTCAACCCTTCGCGCTTGTGCCGTCCAAGAGCCGAAGAGCTGCAGGCTACACCGCTTGATACCCCTGCTGCACGCCCGTGTGACGCTTCAGCGTCTCCCATAGTGGCGGGCGCGTCTACAGCCACTCCACCTGCAGCCAGAATAGACGCTACTCAAAAGTAGACTCCCCAACAAGGCGAAGCGCCTCGTTCATCAGATGGGGAGTGAGGTAGAAGCACACAGACTGAAGCTCCTCCAGAGCAGTTCGGACGCTTTCAAGGTAGCCCGCGCGCTTTGCCCGCACGATAACGCCTATGGTTCCAATCACAGGCACGCCCACTCTTTGCGCCCACAGCCTTCCTTCCCTGTCGTCGATAACCAGAAGATGTTCCGTTTCCGAAGCTAAGGCGATGGCTTCCGCCTCGCCCGCGTCGACAACTGCACGCAAGAGCCGAAGAAGGGACTCGTTCCGCGGCGATTGCACGCGGAGCCAATCCGCATGGAGGTTTGTTTCGTGTGCGACAGCAGGCGGGATCAGCACCTCCCCGAAGAGTTGCGGAAGCAGACTCAGCCGCCCAATCCGACTTAGGCTAATCAGGCAAGCGCTGTTGCTCACCGCACTGGGGCTCACCGTTCAACCTCTGCGCGTAGCTCTTCAGGCGCGTAGGCAAAGACGGGCGCGCCGTACTTGCCCAGCAGTTCCATAAAGGCGGGTTTCGAGTAGCCCGCCAACTGCGCGGCTTGCCCCAGAGAGAGCCTGCCCATCTCGTAGAGCTTGATTGCCAGCAGCAGACGCGCCTCTTCGGCGTCTATCTCCGTCGGCAGTTCCACGACAAGCGTCGTCATCGCCCTGTATTATACCAACTGCGTTGCCAAAGTTTGTGAATGCGCAGGACTCGAATCCCCCCTCACCCCGACCCTCTCCCCCCTTGACAAGGGGGGAGAGGGCAGGGAGCAAGGGTATTGAAAAGTCAAGTCCTGCCTACACCTGCACCCGCTCATATGCCCTCCCGTCGCGCACCGTCGCGTTCAACACCACCACTAACTGACGAGCCACCGCACACAACGCCACCTTCTTCGCCTTCCCACGACCCAACAACCCCGCATACACCGCACGCCAACGCCCATCGTGCGTCGCTGCCACCACTGCCGCCTGATACAACAACCGACGCACACGCGGACGACCCCCACGCACACGCGCCCGACCTACCCACTCGCCACTCTCACAACGCACAGGCGCCAACCCCGCCAACGCCGCTATCGCCCTGTGCGACACCTGACCTAACTCAGGCAACTCCGCCACCAACCCATACGCCACCACGCGCCCAACACCGACCGCCGTCTGCAACAACGCCGCCTTCTGCGCTAACGCCGCGTCCGACGCAATCAACTCTTCCACCCGCGCCTCAATCTGGGCAATCTCTTCTTTGAGCACGGCAAGCATTCGCGCCAGCGACGCCCGTACTGCCTCCGACTGCACGGTCTGCAGACGCTTCTTTTCGCGCTCCAGCTCTTGTACCAACTGCTCCCGACGCGCCCACAACTCTTTGAGTTCCGCCTGCACAGGCGAACACGGCGCAACGGGCTGCACGGGGTAGCAGCAGGCAAAGTACGCCAACATTCGTGCGTCGGCGCGATCGGTTCGCCGCGCATACTTTTGGCGAAGTAGCGGGCACGCTGGGCAGGCACGACCACCACAGGCAGCCCTGCCTGCTGCAGGGCAGAGACGACCGCTTTTTCGTAGCCGCCTGAGCTTTCCAACAGCACGCGCTGGATGGGCAGTTGGGCAAGGCGTTGAACCAGTGCCGTGTGGTGTTCGCGGGTGTTGTCGATTGTCCACACTTCATCGGTGGGGTAGAGGGCGATGGTGAGCGTGTTTTGGCTCACATCGATGCCGACATAGAGTGCTGTTGTGTGTGTCATCTGTGTCATCGTTTGGTTCCTCCTATTGGGTATAGTTGTCTTGCGAACCGTGCCCTGTGTTTGCACCTTCCTGGTGTTTCGGGCTTGTTGCCCTTGCAAGGGTTCGGGCTATGGTTCGTGTGGGCGTCGGGCGTTTGCTCCTGTCGGGCTTGTTGTCCCAGGGGGTCTGACGCTCCGACGCCCGTTGCGTTTGGCGGGGAACCCCGCCAAGTGCTTGCGCTGGTAGTAATATACCAGGGGGGTCATCAACTGCTGTTTTTTGTGAACTTTGGCTCGGCGATGGGTATCAGCCCCCCAACCCTTACAGGACTCCTGCCCCGCCCGCCGAAAATTCTCATACCATGCACGCAACGCAGCCGCACCCTGAAGGGGAGAGCGCATCGCTGATTGAGACCGACTTTCCGCTAAAGACCGTCTCGCAGGAGTCGGTGCGCGAGAAGAATATCCGACACGGGCACATCAGCACGCTGCACATCTACTGGGCGCGTCGCCCGCTGGCAGCGTCGCGGGCGTCCATCCTGGCGGCGCTGCTGCCCGACCACCCTGCCAGACGCCACGAGGACCTGCGCCTGATTGAAGCCCTCGCGCCGTGGGAGGCGGTGCAACGCGACACGCCCGATTTGCAACGGGCGCGCGAGCGGATCCGCGAGGCGTTCGGCGGGCGCGCCCCGCGCGTGTTAGACCCCTTCGCGGGCGGGGGCAGCATCCCGCTGGAGGCGATGCGCCTGGGCTGCGAAACCTACGCGCTGGACTACAACCCCGTCGCCGTGCTGCTGAACCGCTGCATCCTGGAGTACCCCGCGCGGTTCGGCGCGCCCAGCTCGGTGCAGCGCGCGCCCCTGCCGCCGTCCGACAAGCCGTTGCAGGCGAGCCTGCTCGAAGACGCCCCCGCCCAATCGCCCCTGCTGCTGGCAGTGCAGGCATGGGGCGACTGGGTGCTGCAACAGGCGCGCCAGCAGCTGGAACGCTTCTACCCCGCAGACCCCGACGGCTCGATTCCCGTCGGCTACATCTGGGCGCGTACCGTGCCGTGCCAGAACCCCACCTGCGGCGCGGAAATCCCCCTGATGCGCCAAACCTGGCTGGCGAAAAAAGAGGGGAAGCAGGTCGCGCTGAAAATCGTGCCCGACCACGCGCAGAAGCAGATACGCTTCGAAATCGTGGGGCAAAACGGCGAACCGATTACCTTTGACCCCGAGCGCGGCACGGTGGCGCGGGCGAATGTGGAGTGCCCCCTGTGCGGGAGCGTCATCGACGACAAGACCACCCGCCGCCTGTTCCAAGAGGGCAAAGCAGGACAGCGCATGGTCGCCGTCGTGCTGCACCACCCGCAACAGACGGGCAAACGCTATCGGCTGGCGACCGAAGCCGACATAGAAGCCTACCGCGCCGCCGAACAGGAACTGCAGCGCGTCTGCACCCGCCTGCGCGAAGAGTGGGGCATGGAGCCTGTGCCTGATGAGCCGCTGCCCCCTGTTGGCACGCTTGGTTTTAGTGTCCAGCGATATGACATGCGTCGCTGGGGCGACCTGTTTAACGCGCGGCAGCAGTTGGCGCTGGTGACTTTTGTTGACCTGGTGCGTCGGGCGCATGCGGAGATGCTCGCGCAGGGCGCAGACCCCGAATTCGCCAAAGCGGTGGCGACCTACTTGGCGTTGGCGGTAGATATGACCACCGCATTTTGCAACACTCTTGCGCGGTGGGAAAATACTTCCGAAGCGATTAAGCATCTCTTTTCGCGTCAGGCTTTGCCGATGCTCTGGGACTATGCTGAAGTAAACCCTTTCAGCGGCTCCACAGGAAGTTGGGAAGCTGGCTCTGAATATTATCTCAAAGTATTGGCGCACTTGACGAGTATCCCCAGCACGCTCGGTTGTCAGCAAATTGCTGCCCCGAAGGCACTACACGGCTCCGCTACCGACCTGCCGTGGGCGGACAACTTCTTCGACGCCGTCGTCACCGACCCACCCTACTACGATAATGTGCCCTACGCCGACCTTTCAGACTTTTTCTATGTATGGCTCAAGCGCAGTATCGGGCATCTGCACCCCGACCTGTTCGCCACGCCGCTCACGCCCAAATCCCAAGAGATGGTCGCCGACGCCAGCAAGGTGGGCGGCGATATGCAGAAGGCACGCGAGCGATTCGAGGCGATGCTCCGGCAGGCGTTTCGTGAAATCCACCGTGTGCTGAGGAACGACGGCATTGCTGTGATTGTGTTCGCGCACAAAACGACCGAGGCGTGGGAGACGGTACTAAGCGCGCTTGCCGAAGCGGGGCTGCGCACCACGATGGCATGGCCCATCCACACCGAGATGCAGGCGCGTCTGCGGGCGCAGGAGTCCGCCGCGCTGGCGAGCAGTATCTACATGGTCTGTCGCAAGCGTCAGGGCGCGGCGACGGGCTACTGGAGCGAGGTGCGCCGTGAGACGCGCGAGCGCGTGGAGCGCCGCCTGCAG
>Ga0197142_1004607_pt1 | contig 11092 bp, 10 predicted proteins | sample GBS60_MetaG_FD_148614 | JGI IMG/M metagenome (GOLD analysis project Ga0197142, IMG submission 148614) | Sediment microbial communities from Great Boiling Springs, Gerlach, Nevada, United States - GBS 60_MetaG | ecosystem: Environmental > Aquatic > Thermal springs > Hot (42-90C) > Sediment... | reverse complement strand
GCACTCGTCGATCCCTGTCTCGGGCAGAAGACCAAGCAATCCTCGAGGCTACTGCGTTCCCGGCTCCAACCACCAGAGCCACTCTGAGGGCTCTGCCGAGGCCAGACTGAGGCAAAGCGGCAATGCTAGCAGCGGTGAGCGTGGTGACGATGTGGACGTAGAGCGGCTTACGTATGTCCATTGGGAGTGCCGAGTGATCAGAAACCTAAAACTCAGGGTAATCGATGAAGTCAGTGAGGTCTGCGCAAAATACTACACAAAGAAGGAAGAAAGCTTGAAGGATTGTTAAGTTACAAGGGATCCAAAAAAGAAAGTAGACTTCAACGTTGCCGCATTTGCTGCTCCAAAGCGTCCCCCAGGCCATTTCCGACAAAATTGATGCTCGGTATGTTGAGATCTTCCCTGCACTGCCAGCTTGCTTCCGTGCAGTGCTAGGACGTGAATAAATTGCAGTTGCAATGGTTTGCTACCCTAAGGGGTTGACGCTTTAGGAGCCTGCAGACCACTGATGCAAGCGGATGCTGCTTTCCACCCGCTTTTGGCAAAGAGAGATTAGACTGGCGTCTTCCTCCGCCAACGGACTGTCTGCCCGCAACTTCTTCGTTGCCCACAGTCGCCCTAGAAGAAGGCCCCCTGGGCAACCCTCAAGGGATCCCCGCCACTCCTGTTTGGCGGGCAGCCTGGATCACGGCGGCGGCCACCTGGGGAACTACCCGCGCATCGAAGACTGAGGGAATGATCCACTGGGGATCCAAATCTTCCGCTGGGATCAAATTGGCGATGGCCTGGGCGGCAGCCAGGCACATTTCGATGTTGATCTGCTTGGCGCGGCAATCCAGAGCACCGCGAAATACCCCCGGAAAGGCCAACACATTGTTGATCTGGTTGGGGTAGTCGCTGCGCCCGGTGGCCATCACCGCTACCCGATCGCTCACTAGCTCCGGCTGAATCTCTGGCACCGGGTTGGCTAGAGCAAAGACAATGGGATCCGGCGCCATTTTTTCCACCATCTCTGGGGTCAAGGCATTGGCCACGCTCACCCCAATGAACACATCTGCCCCCACCAAGGCATCTGCCAGGGATCCACTCTTCTCAACGGCAATGGCAGCTTTCTCAGGGGTGAGGTCGGTGCGGGAGCGGCTGAGGATCCCTTGGCGGTCACAGACCACGATGTGGGCTGCCCCAGCCCGCCGCAGCAGTTGCGTTACCGCAATCCCGGCTGCTCCTGCCCCGTTGAGGACAATGCGCACCTCGTCTAGGCTTTTTTTGACCACCTTCAAAGCATTCAGCAATGCCGCCAGCACGACGATGGCGGTGCCGTGTTGATCGTCGTGGAACACTGGCAGGCTGAGACGGGCCTTGAGCTGGGACTCGATGGCAAAACAGCGGGGGGCGCTGATGTCCTCCAGGTTAAAGCCGCCAAACCCCGGCGCCAGGCGCACCACTGTCTCCACGATTTCTCCCACATCCTGGGTAGCCAGGCAGAGGGGGAAAGCATCGATATCGGCAAAGCGCTTAAACAGAGCTGCCTTCCCCTCCATCACCGGCAGAGCGGCCTCTGGGCCGATATTTCCCAGGCCCAGCACGGCGCTGCCGTCAGTAACAATGCCAACGCAATTGCCTTTGATGGTGTATTCATAGACAGCACTGGGATCGGCGGCAATCTCCAGGGCCACCCGACCCACACCCGGGGTATAGGCCATGGCCAGATCAGCGGCGCTCTCCAGGGGGCTTTTGGCCACCACCTGTAGCTTTCCTCCCCGATGCAGCTCAAAGGTGCGATCCACCACCCGCTCCACCTTCACGTTGGGCAAAGAGGCAACAGCAGCGTGAATTTGCTGGGCGTGCTCGCTGCTAACCGCATCCACGCAGATTTCCCGTACCGTTTCGGCTGCCGATTGGTGGATAAGGTCAATCTGGCTGAGGCTGCCTCCCACCTCGGCAATGGCTTGGGTAACACGGGCCAGCGCCCCCGGCTGGTTGGGCAGACGTAGGCGTAGGGCAATGCTGTAGCTGGAGCTGGGGGTGAGTTTTGCCATAGCTTTCTATGGTAGAAGAAAAATTGCTTTCAGCAGAGCAAACTCCTCAACGCTGAGCCCTCTGGTTGCGCCGATCCTCAACTCCCTTCTCCCTCTGATCGATGGAATAAGCGTAGGATTGAGAAATCCTGCAGACAGGCAACCCTCCTTCCTGCATATGACAACCTCTGCTGCGGCAACTGCCGATTCCGACCTCAATACTTTTGCCGATTGGCTGGAAGGTTACTACAGCAACCGCGCCCAAGCAATGGCAGAGCCCGTGTGGTTTGTGCCGGTGAGCCTTTGGTACGTGCGCCTTCCCCACCTCTTTTCAGAAGGAATCGGCTTTTTTACCGAGCAATTTAACGAGCACACACCGGGCCGATTTTACCGCAGCCGAGTGCTGCAGGTGTTGGCCGATCCCTTGCGGATTGAGAACTATAAGTTACGGGATCAAGCAGCTTGGGCAGGCGCCTCCCAGGAGCCGCAGCGCTTGGCGCAGCTTTCGTTGTCCGACCTGGAGCACTTGCCCGGCTGTCGTATTTTGGTGGAGAAACGCCCAGGCTGCTTTCACGGCGAGATGCTGCCCGGCGGCGGCTGCCGTCTCAACCCCGGCGACAGCACCTACATCCACATCGAATTTGATCTCACGGCTCAGGAATTCATCACCTGGGATCGCGGCTTTGACGCCACCAGTGGTCAACAAACTTGGGGATCCCGCGCCGGCCCCTACCGCTACCAGAAAGGGATCCCGCCCCGCCTTTGGAAATAGTTAGGGGAGCAAAAAGGGAAACAAGTCGCGAACCCCTTTGCGCAGCTTGAGTAAAAAGATCAGGCGCTCCACCCTTGGCGAAACTGATCCCGTAGCGGGACGAGTTGCCAGCTGCGCCTGCAACTCCTGCGCTTCACTGGCAGAGAGGGGTTGGTTATCAACTGGTGAGCGGGCGTCTAGGCTGGGCTGGGCCCGCAACACCTCCTCTGGGATCTCAGAAGCCGGGGGTAACGACCAGGCTGGGCCGCAGGGATCTAGCCCAAGCAGCAACAAGCCGGCGCAGCTACCCAGTCCCACCCTCCAGAACTGTCGGCTCATCCCACCCCTTTTCCTGGCCTTCTTGGCCTCTCGGGAGCAGACTGCTGCCTGGCTGGGTTAGCTAGCCACAGCTTCCGAGCGCTCCTGGATTACCCGGTCAACGATTCCATAAGCCTGGGCTTCTGTAGCCGAGAGGTAGAAATCTCGCTCCACGTCCCGCTCAATTTTCTCCAGGGGCTGGCCAGTCATTTGCGCCAAGAGCTCGTTCATGCGGCGTTTGACCCGCAGTGTTTCGCGGGCGCGAATTTCAATGTCGCTGGCTTGGCCTTGGATCAGTCCCAGCGAAGGCTGGTGCAACATGATGCGAGCATGAGGTAGGGCAAAGCGTTTTCCCTTGGTGCCGGCAGCCAGCAAAAAGGCCGCCATTGAAGCCGCTTGGCCCACGCAGACAGTCACAATGTCCGGCTTGACGTGGTTCATGGTGTCATAAATAGCCATCCCCGCTGTTACAGAGCCGCCGGGGGAATTGATGTACATCACAATATCTTTTTGGGGATCCTGGGAATTGAGGTAGAGCATCACCCCCACAATGGTATTGGCCAAGCTGTCATCAATCGGCTCGCCAATAAACAGGATTCGCTCCTGGTAGAGGCGATCATCAAGGCTAATCCACTGGGTGTAAGGCTCACCGGGCAAACGGTAGGGAACGCGAGGTACTCCAATCGGCATGAAGATCTCCTAGCAAAACTACCCAGAATGGCACACTTGCAAAACTGCTCCCGCCTTTAAGTCTAGCTGGGGCAAAACCAAGGAAACCACTCCCTTGGGGCCAGTCTTGACCTCGTTGTTGGCCGCCAACCCAGTACAGCGCAGGTCTTCCAAGCTCCAACCTCGGCCGGGGGAAACGGCTGAGCAATTTTGCAGTAAGAATCCCTACACCGGAACTTGAGCCATCGACGGATCCCTCCACCTTAGTTTTTGGCTGCTGCCAGCTTTGGCAAGCCTTTGGAACTGGTCAGCACCTGGTCAATGAGGCCGTAGGCCTTGGCCTCTTCCGGTGTCATGAAAAACAGCCGCTCCGTATCCTTTTTAAGGCGCTCCACAGGCTGTCCTGTGCTGCGGGAGAGTTCCTCCAGCATCATGTTGCGGAGGGTTAGAATCTCACGGGTACGAATTTCAATGTCGCTGGCCTGTCCACGTGTGCCTCCGTAGGGCTGGTGCAGCACAATCGTGGCGTTGGGTAGACTGGCCCGGAACCCCTTGGCACCCGCTGCTAACAGCATGGCCGCCATGCCAACAGCACTGCCAATGCAGATGGTATGCACTGGCGGCTTGATGTAGTTCATGGTGTCCAGAATAGCAAACGCTGCCGTGTCGTAGTTGTAGGTGCCTGTCGAGTTGATGTACATCTTGATCGGCTTTTCCCGATCCTCGTACTGCAAATACAGCAGTTGCTCAATGATTAGCTTGGTAACGTTGGCATTCGCCTCTTCCGCTAGAGGTAGACCCAGGTAGACAATGCGCTCCTGGAGCAGCAGGGAAGCCAAATCAGGGGGCGGTGTCCGAACCGGAGCGCCGCCGTAGTAGTAGTAGGTAGATTGCACCATGCCAGAGTTCTCCTAGAGCCAATCCCTTGACTTAAGGATAAAGAGTGGAAGTTAAGAACAAGGGATCCGGGAGCGGCAACGGATCCCTTGTCCGGTAACCAGAGCCGAAGCCCAAGCTACCGATTACTCGGCTCCCTGTGGCAAGAGCACCGGCTCTGCCTGCGTGACCAGCACCTTGGGCTTGCGCTCCTCGTCCACGTCGATGAGGACTTCGGATCCCTCTTTGACGCGGCCAGTCAAGATCTCCTCTGCCAGCAGGTCTTCCAACAGGCGCTGGATGGCCCGGCGCAGCGGACGTGCCCCGTAACTGGGGTTGTAGCCCTCCTCCACCAGCAGGTCTTTGAAGCGATCGCTGACCGTGAGGTGAATTTTCTTCTCCTTCATGCGGTCGAACACTTCCTTGAGCAGGATGTCGGCGATCTGCTTCACCTCGTCCTTAGTCAGTTGCCGGAAGACGATAACCTCGTCCACCCGGTTGAGGAACTCGGGGCGGAAGTACTGCTTCAGCTCTTCGTGCACCAGGTTGCGGATGCGGTTGTAGTTGGCCTCTTCCTCGTTGGCATTGAACTCGAAGCCGAGGCTGCCGCCACCCTTCTCGATGACCCTGGAGCCAATATTAGAGGTCATCACGATCAACGTGTTCTTGAAGTCCACCGTGCGACCTTTGGCATCTGTCAGGCGGCCATCTTCGAGAATCTGCAGCAGCAGGTTAAACACGTCCGGGTGGGCTTTCTCAATCTCGTCAAAAAGCACCACCGTGTAAGGGCGCCGCCGCACCGCTTCCGTGAGCTGGCCTCCCTCGTTGTAGCCCACATAGCCAGGCGGGGATCCAATTAGCTTGCTGACCGTGTGCCGCTCCATGTACTCCGACATATCGAGGCGGATCATGGCCGACTCGGAGCCGAAGAAGTAGGCTGCCAAGGCCTTGGTCAGCTCAGTTTTGCCCACCCCAGTTGGGCCGCAGAAGATGAAGCTAGCGATGGGGCGATTGGGATTTTTCAGCCCCACGCGAGCGCGACGAATAGCGCGAGAGATGGCCCGCACCGCCTCATCTTGACCGACGATGCGCTGGTGCAGGGTCTCCTCCATATGCAGCAGCTTCTCCGATTCACTCTCGGTGAGCTTGGCCACCGGCACCCCTGTCCAGGCGCTCACTACCTGGGCCACATCTTCCTCGGTGACCTCTGGCATCTCCGTGCGGCTGCTGTCTTCGGCTTTCTTGGCCGCTGCGATGGCGCGGATCTGCTGCCTGATCTCCATCTCCCGATCCCGCAGCTCACCTGCCCTGTCGAAGTCCTGGGCTCGCACTGCGGCATCTTTTTCCCTGAGAACCCGCCGCAGCTCCTGATCGAGCTCTCGCGCTGCTGGCGGCAGTTGGGAATTGATCAGGCGCACCCGCGAAGCTGCTTCGTCGATGAGGTCAATAGCCTTGTCCGGCAAGAACCGGTCGGAGATGTACTGATCGGCCAACTTGGCCGCCGCTTCCAGAGCGGCATCGGAGATCCTCAGCTTGTGGTGCTGCTCATAGCGCTCCCGCAGGCCATAGAGAATCTCAATGGTCTCAGCCACACTCGGCTCGCCCACCATGATGGGCTGGAAGCGGCGCTCTAGAGCGGGATCCCGCTCAATGTGCTTACGGTACTCATCCAGCGTGGTGGCACCAATGCACTGCAGCTCGCCGCGGGCCAAGGCAGGCTTAAGGATGTTGGCAGCATCGATGGCACCCTCCGCCGCCCCGGCTCCAATCAGCGTGTGCACCTCATCGATGACCAGGATGATGTTGCCAGCGTTGCGGATCTCATCCATGATTTTCTTGAGGCGCTCTTCAAACTCGCCGCGGTACTTGGTGCCAGCCACCAGCAGGCCGATATCCAAGCTGATTACTCGCTTGTCGGCCAAGATGTCAGGCACATCGCCTTGCACAATGCGCTGGGCCAAACCTTCGGCAATGGCAGTTTTGCCCACCCCTGGCTCACCAATGAGGACAGGGTTGTTCTTGGTACGGCGGCCCAAGATCTGGATTACCCGCTCGATCTCCCGCGTCCGACCCACCACCGGATCCAGCTTCCCTTCCTGAGCCAGCTGGGTCAGGTTGGTACCAAACTCATCCAGGGTGGGGGTCTTAGTGCGGCTGGAGGAGCCACCCCCTGCTGTTACTTCGGCGGTTTCGCCCAGCATGCGGATGACTTGGGTGCGCACTTTGGACAGATCCACCCCTAGGTTTTCCAGAACTCGGGCAGCTACTCCCTCCCCTTCTCGGATCAGGCCCAGCAGTAGGTGCTCAGTGCCAATGTAGTTGTGGCCAAGCTGGCGTGCCTCTTCTAGGGAGAGCTCCAGCACTCGCTTGGCCCGGGGAGTAAAGGGGATCTCGACAGCCACAAAGCCAGATCCTCGGCCGATAATTTTTTCGACCTCAATTCGGGCGTCTTTTAAGTTGACTCCCATGGACTTGAGGACCTTGGCGGCAATCCCCGTGCCCTCACCAATTAATCCCAACAAAATTTGCTCAGTGCCAACAAAATTGTGACCTAGCCGTCTGGCCTCCTCTTGGGCCAGCATGATCACCTTGATGGCCTTTTCCGTAAAGCGTTCAAACATGATCCTCGGGCTCCCTACGCCTGCATCAAGGCGGACCTGATAGGCCTGATCCTAACACAGGATTCAGGCCAGCCATGGTATGGTAAACACCCCAGACGAAGAATCATCTGGGCCTAGAACGCGCCTGGAGAGATTTGAACTCCCGACCGCGTGGTCCGTAGCCACGTGCTCTAGTCCACTGAGCTACAGGCGCAAGAGTTCACCTGACCACGCTAGAGAGGGACATCTAACGCGGCTTAAGCATTGTAGCACAGGAAAGTCCAACAGCGGTGTAGGTATCCGCCAATGTTCACCAATGTCCTGGCCCAGGATCCTGGAACTTCTCTCCCCCTTGAGGGGCAGACCAGACTCCCAGGGCTGTGGCCTGGGATCCCTACGTGCCCTAAGGCCAGGGGGGTTGAACTGGCCCACAGAAGCACCGCAGCTTGGGGAAGGTGCGCCGCTCTAGCCTCTCGTCGGACCCCAACACCTGTGCCATACCTCTTCGCTTGGGATCAGTGGCGTACATGAAGGCAAAGCTGAGGGGCGGATCCCCAGGTAAAGTTACCCGGCTGTACCAACCTTCAAAAAACGGCTCGGCACAGCCATCCCAGTGATAGCCGCCATGGGGCAGGAATCCCCCATCTGCTAAGCCGTTTTGCTTAGGGCACCTTGCCCCTGGAGAGCAACTCCCTCGAGAATTACTAGAAGATAGAGAGAAACCTATAGATATCAAAAGAATAATTGTATTGTCTCTATGCCTGTCTGCTTTTAGGATGTCAACCAAGCTGAGATTTAAGGATTTCTTTACGAGGGAAATCCGTCGGTCTAGCGGCTTGCCCTAGAAAGGCTTCCCTTGGCATGCACATATTTTCTTCTCTCGGAGATGAGGTGATCATGACATCACGTCGCAACTTTTTGTTGTCTGCGGGTGCAGTCACAGTGGGTGGGCTTGTGGGTGGCGGCCTAGCACGGGCCAGGACGGGCTACTGGGTTGCCCAAGCCAGTGGCCCGGAAACCCCTAACCTCAGGCTAGGTTTTATTCCAATTGTGGAGGCTGCCCCCCTGATCATCGCCAAGGAGAAGGGCTTTTTCGCCAAGCACGGCATGACCGGCGTAGAACTGCTGAAGCAGGCCAGTTGGCCGGCAGCGAGGGACAATGGGGTGATCGGCTCGGCGGGTGGCAGATGCCGATGCCCTATCTGATCCACATCGGCGCCATCACCAACAACCAACCGGTGCGCATGGCGGTTCTGTGCCAGTTGATCACCCAAGGCAACGGGATTGCCATTGCCGGAATGCACGCTGGCAAAGGCTTGGGGCTGGACATCTCTGGAGCCGCAGACTACATCAAAAATTTCAGCGCCAGCAACGGACGCAAATTCAAGGCCGCCCATACCTTCCCCAACGTCAATCAAGATTTTTGGATCCGCTACTGGCTGGCTGCTGGGGGGATAGATCCGGATCAAGACATCGACTTGTTGGCGGTGCCCTCTGCCGAGACGGTGCAGGGGATGCGCAATGGCACCATGGATGCTTTCAGCACCGGGGATCCCTGGCCCTACCGAATTGTGGCCGATGGGATCGGCTTCATGGCGGCTCTCACCCAGCAGATCTGGCCTTTTCACCCCGAGGAATACCTGGCCATTCGCGCCGACTGGGTGGAGCAAAACCCCAGGGCCACACAAGCAGTTTTGATGGCCATGATGGAAGCGCAGCAATGGTGCGACGATCCGGCCAACCGTGAAGAGTTGGTGCGCATTCTCTCGGGGCGCGCTTATCTCAACGTGCCGGTCAAGGTTCTCACGCCTCCTTTCTAGGGCAAGTATGACCTGGGAGATGGCAAGCCGGCGGTTCAAGATTTCAGCGCCGGGCCCCTGTACTGGGAAGATGGGCGGGGCAGCGTTTCTTATCCCTACAAGAGCCATGACCTGTGGTTCTTGACGGAATCGCTGCGTTGGGGCTTCCACGCCCGCTTCCTCAAGGATCTGGATACGGCCCGCCGTCTGGTGGATGAGGTCAACCGCGAAGATCTCTGGCGGGAGGCGGCTCAGGCTTTGGGAGTGAAGAACCTTCCCACCAGCACTTCGCGGGGAACGGAGCGTTTCTTCGATGGGGTGGTGTTTGACCCTCAAGATCCCCAGGCCTACTTGAACAGCCTGAAAATCAAGAGGGCCTAGTCTCGGCTCAGGTCAACATAGACGTGCTTCTTGTGTAGCAGAGATCTAGCCCATTTGCGGGATTCTATTGAGTTAAAAAAAGCTGGGCCAAGCTGCCCGCTCCCCTCGAGTTAAACTGTTAGCCTTGCGCCTTTTGAAGAGTTCTGATGAAGAATTCTCAACGCTGGGGTGAAGATCGGCCATGTTGGCTCTACTTCACGTTCCGCGGGAATACTCCAGGGATCCCTGCTTCGAGAGACCGGCTCAGCCCCACTGGGACAAGCTCATCCTCTCGATAGCGATGGGGGCGCTGATTTTACTGATTGTTGTGAGAGTCTTGTCGAGCTTGCAGTCCTTGTGTTTGCCCGTCCAAGGAAGAGGCAAAGCTGATCCAAGTTCATGCTCTGTTGCCAGCACTTTGTAAAACCCTATCCTCTCTAGGAGCCATGACGACGACACTTTCTTCTCCGCCAAAGTCTTCAACGGCCAAGTTCGACTTTGCCAAGTATCGGGATCAGATCCTCCCTCCCGTGATTGGCATTGTGGGATTTTTGTTAATCTGGCAACTTTTGTCCAGCGCCAACCTGATCCGGCTGCCGGGGCCATGGGATGTTTGGATGGATGAGCGCAGCCGTTATCTAATCCTCCATCCTCTGTACCGCAACAGCGACCTCGACCAAGGGCTGTTGCGCCAAACCTTGGCCAGCCTGCAAAGGGTTGCCATTGGCTACTGCAGCGCTGCCTTGGTGGGCATTGCCCTGGGGATCTTGGTGGGCAGCAGCGTGTGGATCAACCGCGCTTTGGATCCCATCTTCCAATTTTTGCGCATGGTGGCTCCCTTGGCCTGGGTGCCCATCTCCTTGGCGGCTTTGCAGCGCAATGAGCCGGCTGCCCTGTTTGTTATTTTCATCACCTCGATCTGGCCCATTTTGATCAACACAGCGGTGGGGGTGAGGCAGATCTCGGAAGACTACATCAACGTTTCTAGAGTGTTGAGGCTTTCCAAGATAGACTTCTTTTTTAAAGTGCTGTTGCCCTCTGCTTTGCCCTACATGTTCACAGGTTTGCGAGTTGGCATCGGCCTCTCCTGGCTCGCGATTATTGCCGCAGAAATCGTCATGTTTGGCGTGCCAGGGATCGGCTTTTTCATCTGGGATGCCTACCAGCAGAACTATGTAACTGAGATCATCGTTGCTGTCATCTACATTGGGGCGGTGGGCTTGCTTTTGGATCGGCTGGTGGCTGCCCTGCAAAACAAAATAGCCAATCGCTAGCCTCGTTTGCAGATCTTTTCACTGCATGTCCATCCAATTGAGTTGGGATCCCTCTTCCATTGTCTTTGAGTGTTAGCCCCAATCAGCTCTTCAAAAAGAGTAGAATTGAGGTCTGGGATCCGAGTTGCCGAGCAAATTGAGAGTATCTACAGGTGGGGAGGTCTTCTGTGTCTGTATTAGTCAGTGTAGAGCAAGTGGAAGAAGCGTTTGGTCTGCCTGGAGGCCAAGAATATCTTGCTCTCCAAGGGATCGATCTCCAAATTCACCGCGGGGAGTTTGTCTCCTTAATCGGCCACTCCGGCTGCGGCAAGTCCACCCTGTTGAACATGGTGGCGGGGTTGTCTTTACCTACCGGAGGGATCGTGGCTTTGGATGGACACACCATCACCGTTCCCGGCCCCGATCGCATGGTGGTGTTTCAGAATTA
>Ga0197142_1004606_pt1 | contig 11093 bp, 10 predicted proteins | sample GBS60_MetaG_FD_148614 | JGI IMG/M metagenome (GOLD analysis project Ga0197142, IMG submission 148614) | Sediment microbial communities from Great Boiling Springs, Gerlach, Nevada, United States - GBS 60_MetaG | ecosystem: Environmental > Aquatic > Thermal springs > Hot (42-90C) > Sediment... | reverse complement strand
CGCGTCGCGAAGGAGTGAAGGTCATCTTCGCCGCACCGCCTGCCTCGTCGCGCCTGGTGGAGGTCGTCGCAGCCGACTTAGGTGTGCCAGTGTTCCTGCTCGACCCAATGGAGCGGACGTGGAACACCTCCAGCACAAGCTATCAGCAACGCATGATGCGCAATATCGAAACACTGGATAGAGCCATGCGCCGCTAGGTCGTAGGCAAGGGGTGGAACATGCAACCGTGGCAGAGCAAGTTGGTCAGGTGCCCGCTAGACCACGCGCCGATGCTCGCGGGCGAAGGAGAATTACGATGCTCTAGGTGTGAGAGGACGTTTCCCATTGTGGATGGCATTCCCAGCTTCATGCTGCTCGACCTCGCGACAGAGCATGAGCCTGAAGAGTGGCTGCGCAAGCAATCGGAGATGCAGGCACGGGATGCACAGGCCTCACATTACGATCGTCTCTTGGGGCTGTTGTTCCTGTCGCCAGTGGAAACCCGGCTAACCCTACGGGCTCTGCAAGGTAAATCGGGGCGGTTTACCGTGCTGGCAGAAATCGGCTGCGGCACGGGACGGATGTTGCAGCACTTGGCTGCGCTGGCAGAGTTCGCTATCGGCGTGGATTTTTCGCTGCAAAGTCTGCGGCTGTGCCGTCAGCGGATGCAACAGGCAGGCTTTCTCGAGAAGACGCTGCTGATACACGCAGATGCCTGTTTCCTGCCTCTTGCGGACGAAACGCTAGACGCGATAGCCAGCTGCCAGCTGGTCGAGCATCTGCCCAGCGACCGACTGCGCCTGCGGGTGGTGGCGGAGATGGCTCGCGTGCTCAAGCCGGGAGGACGATATGCGATATCCGGTTACCATTGGTCGTGGCTGACCCGCTGGGGTGCAGCCAAACAGGGTATGCATCCGGGTGGTATCTACTATTACCGTTTCACCCGCGAGGAGTTCCATGACCTGGTAAGCACACAGCTGCGCGTGGAATCTCTGCGAAGCGTCTTCGGCTACGTGTGGCTTGCCTCAGGCAGTAAGGAGGCATAACATGGCGGACATTGTCTTGGATGTGAACAACTTGACTGTGGAGCTGGGAGGCGTTCGCCTTCTTGAAGACATCACCCTGCAGGTCGAGCGCGGAAGCACGGTCGCCATCATCGGTCCCAACGGCGCGGGCAAGACCACCCTGCTGCGCGCGGCGCTGGGTTTGGTGCCACTGGCTTCCGGCAGCATCACCCTTTTTGGGGTGCCCATCGCCCAGATTGGCGAGCTGCGCCAGAAGGTGGGCTATGTGCCGCAGCGGATGGAGTTCGACCGCTACCTTCCCCTGACCGTCCAAGAAATGCTGCGTGCTTACGTACCTCACGCCTCCCGATCCCGGATCGAGGCTGCCCTACACGAAGTCGGCATCTCGGGGATGGTTCACCACCCCATCGGTAAGCTATCTGGCGGTCAGCTCCAGCGAGTGGTGATTGCCCTGAATCTGTTGCGTGAACCGGAGGTCCTCTTTCTGGACGAACCGGCAACGGGCGTAGACATCGAGGGAGAGAGCCGCTTCTACGACATTATCGAGCGGCTGCGTGCGGAACACAACCTGACAGTGGTGCTGGTATCGCATGACCTGAGCGTGGTTACCCGCTACGCCTCGCAGGTGCTGTGCCTGAACCGCCGACTGCTCTGTTTTGGTCCGCCTGCCGAGGCTTTGAACGCCGAGATGATTCGCCTCGTATACGGACAAGAGATGACGTTGTACACCCATCGGGAGCACTGAATATGACGGAGATTTTGCAATATCCTTTCTTCCAGCGCGCGCTCATCGCCGCGGTGTTGTTGGGTTTCAGCCTGCCGCTGGTTGGCGTTTTCGTGGTCACGCGGCGTCTGTCGTTCTTCAGCGAAGCGGTGGCACACTCGGCGTTTGCCGGGCTGGCGCTTGCTGTGCTGCTAATGACTCCAGTACTGCCAACGGTTATCGCCTTTGCTGTGCTGGTCACCCTTGCCATCGTCCTCACCCTGCACCGCACGGAGATACCGTCGGACACCGTGATCGGCGTGTACCTCGCCATCTGCGCGGGGGCAGGTATCCTGCTGCTGGGCATCCTGCAGGGGTACCAAACCGGGCTGTTCCAGTTCCTGTTTGGGGATATCCTCGCACTGGCGTGGGAAGATGTGTGGCTGGTAGCTGTCATGTGCGCGGGGAGCGTGCTGGCGATAATGGCGATGTGGAATGCCCTGCTGCGGGTTTCGGTGCACCGTGAGATGGCGATGGCGATGGGTACTTCCGCCACACGGGTAGACCTGCTGTTTCTAATACTGCTGGCGGTCATGGTTACCCTGTCGCTGAAGTTGATTGGTATTGTACTGGTGACCGCCATGCTGCTATTACCCGCTGCCGCCGCACGCAACCTCACGCGCAGCTTTCGGGGGATGGCAATCGCTGCCTGCGCGATTGGTGGCACCAGTAGTGTGCTGGGGCTATATGCCTCCTACTGGTTCGGCACCGCGTCTGGCGCGGCGATAGTGCTTACGGCGGCGGTGGTATTCGTTTTATCGGTGGTTTTTCGGCGAGGGGGATGAGGCTTGGCGCTGCCCTGCAACTTGCGCTACCAGACTGTTTACGTTGTGGGGTCTAAGCAGCCATGCGTCAGTAACAGAGTACTTGTTTCCGCGTCCGTATATTAGCCCCATTGGGCTTCGTCGCGCTTGCCCTGCGCCTTGAGGTCATACGCCGGCCTAAGCAGGCTGACTGCCGAGGTTAAAGGCAAGCGTATCCTTTGTCTGCAGGAATCTCCTCTGGCCCCCCTGAACTTCATTATCGGGACCACCATGCCGTTTGGAACTCGCTCACGGAAAGGATGGTCGGCATGAGTAAACGTAAACGGATAACACGAAGGCAGTTTCTGAAGGGTGCGGCTGTCGGCGCAGCTGCCGTTGCCATGCCTGCCGTTGTATCCGCCGCGGTCTTCGGTTCGGCTCAGCGGAGCGCACCCAGCGACCGCATCACGCTCGGTTTCATCGGGCTTGGTGGCATGGGAATGGGACATCTGAACGGTTTTTTGGGTAACGGACAGGTGCAGGTGCTGGCGGTATGCGACGTGTATGCCCCCCATCGCGACCGCGCGAAAAAGGCGGTGGACAATCGCTACGGCACTCAGGACTGTGCTGCCTACACCGACTTCCGCCACCTGTTGGACCGCAAGGACATCGACGCGGTAGTCATCTCCACGCCCGACCACTGGCACACGCTGATCAGCATCATGGCGTGCGAATCGGGCAAAGACGTCTACTGCGAGAAGCCGCTGACCCTCTTTGTCGACGAGGGCAAGGCTCTGGTGCGCGCCGTGCGCCGCTACAACCGCGTCTTTCAGGTCGGCAGCCAGCAAAGGTCGGACTACTACTTCTGGCTGGCGTGTATGCTGGTGCGTAACGGCAAAATCGGCAAAGTGCATACCGTGCGCGTGAACCTTCCAGCTGGTCCGGACCTCGACCCGCAGCCAGATGTGGAACCACCGCCCGACCTGGACTGGAACCTGTATCTAGGACCCGCTCCGTGGGTGCCTTTTAACTATGCACGCTTCCTGTGGAACTTCCGCTGGTTCTGGGACTACTCGGGCGGCGAGATGACCGACTGGGGGCATCATCACTTTGACATCGCGCAATGGGGGCTGGGCACGGACCTCAGCGGACCCGTGAGCGTGGAAGGCAAGGGCGTGCCACCAGTGAAAGGAATGTGCGAAACCTATGTGAACTTCGAGGTGCATTACGAATATGCCAGCGGGGTGCACCTGATTGCCACCACGCCCGAACGCGGCGTGCGCTTCGAGGGCACAGATGGCTACGTGCACGTGTGGCGCGGAGGCATCGATACCAGCCCGAAAGAGTTGCAGCAGATAACGTGGGGACCAAACGATGTGCAGCTGTATCGCAGCCTCAGCCACCACCAGAACTGGCTGGATTGCATCCGCACGCGCAAGAAGCCTGTGTGCGACGTGGAAATCGGACACCGCTCCGTGACGGTAGCCCATATCGGCAACATCGCCATGCGGCTGGGCAGGAAGCTGCGATGGGACCCCGTGAAAGAGCAGTTCGTGGATGACCCGGAGGCAAACCGCTGGCTCAGTCGTCCCTATCGCGCGCCGTGGTACTTAAGGTAGGAGGTACAGGCACACCATGAAAAGAACATGGCTCACCGTAGTGGCGTTGCTGATGCTGGCTCTTCCCAGCGCGTGCCAGAACATGGAGCAGACCGTGCAGAAGCTGCGGTCACCCGACGATAATGCGCGACGGCAGGCGATTGAGCAAATAGCGCCGTTCGGCGTGAAGGCTATTCCTGCCCTTCTGGCGATGATCGAAAATCCTGACGCCGAGCCGGGCGCATTGATGGCTGCCACGATGGCTCTGGAGAAGGTGGTTTACCAGTCCACACGCCCTGGCGCAACATCCGAGCGCAACGCCGCCGAGAAAGCGTTGCTGGCACGCCTGCAGAAGCCAGCACCCGAATCTCTGCAACACCTGCTGCTTCGCTTGATTGCGGCGGTGGGCACTTCCCAATCGGTGCCGACTCTGCAAAAACTGCTGCAGAATAAAACCCTGCGCGAGGCAGCACGAATGGCCCTACAGCAGATTCCGGGCAAGGAAGCCACCTCCACCCTGGAACGCGCCTTCGCGCAGGCAACCGACCCGCAGTGGAAAAGCGCGCTGCTAATGGCTATCGGCGCACGCAAACAGCCTGGCTCGGCGAAGGTCGTGCTGGGTGCACTAAAAAGCGCACAAGCAGAGGTACGACTGACAGCGATTACGGTCGCCGGAGAGTTCCCCACTCCCGAAATCCAGAAGGCGTTGCAACAGATTGCTCAGAAAGGCAGCGCCAGAGAAAAAGAGGCGGCTCAGCACTCGCTGGCACGTATCGCGGAGCGGCTTCGCCGCTCCGGTGCGTCGGGGCAAGCCGCCCCGGTCTTTCAGTGGCTCTATGTGAACGGCAGTACACCCACCCTGCGCGCGGCTGGGCTGGTGGGACTGGCACACACCAGCAACGCTGGCACCGCAACCTTGCTGGTAAAGGCACTCCACCACCCGAACCCCACCATCGCCCGCACCGCATACTCTTTGCTACAGGAGGTAAAGGTACCGGGGCTGGCAGAGGCGCTGGTGGTGCAGATGCAGAACGCGCACGGAGAGCAACGCCTGCGCTTGATCGACCTGCTGGGGTATCAATCCGGCTCTCCGGGCGTGGTGCTGCCCTCGCTGTTCAAAGCGTTCGGTGATAACGAGCCCGCGGTGAAGGTTGCCGCGCTGAACGCCATGGGACGTCTACGCCACGCCGACACGGCCTCCGCGCTGATGGTCGCACTGGGGGATGATAACGAGCAGGTGCGTCAAGCCGCGATAGAGGCGGCGCCAGGGGTAGCGTTCGCCCTGCAGAAGCAGGGTAAAACCGACTTAGCGACGGTTCTCGCCCGCACCGCCCTGGAAAAAGCACGTGACCGCGAAAGCGTGACCCGTCTGGCAGGTGTGCTGCGTGTACTGGGTTCGGCAGTCAGCGTGAAAGATATCGCGATGCAGCAGGGCATGGTGGTGAACTGGTGGATACTGGCTCCTGTGGCGGAGCGCAGCTTGCTGCGTGAGCGCGACCTGGTAGACCCCAGCGCACCGGTGGACCTGCAGGCGGAGGTGAACGGCGTCCGGTGGCGGCGTATCGAACTGGACGACCCGCAGGGCGTGCTGGATTTCTGGCTAAGCGCAGGTGCACGCGAAAACACCGGCGGTTACGCTTACGCCGAGGTGTACAGCGATACCGCGCAGACGGTCACCCTGAAAATCGGTAGCGACGACGATGTCACCTGCTGGGTGAATGGGCACAAGGTGCATGAGTTTGTCGGCGACAGAGGACTAACCATCGACCAGGATACCGCTACCGCCACTCTGCAGCAGGGCTGGAACCGCATCCTGTGTAAGGTGCTGAACGGAGCCGACGGCTGGCAGCTCACCTTGCGCATCATCTCCCCCGACGGTCAACCCCTGCGGCTACAGCAACGCTAAGCACAGGCGCCATATTCTCCCCTCTACTGATGCGCAAGAGAGGGGATATTACGCCAGATTCTCGGGGTTCAGCCCCTCCAGCTCGGGCACCACAAATCGACCATCCTTCCGTATCAGGCGGTCATCGAAGTAAATCTCGCCTCCGCCGTACTCGGCGCGCTGTATCAACACGAGGTCCCAGTGAACCTGCGAACGGTTGCCGTTGTCAGCCACACCATAAGCATTGCCCGGAGTGAAGTGTATGGAGCCCGCAATCTTCTCGTCAAACAGAGTGTCCTTCATGGGATGCAGGATATGCGGGTTAAAGCCCAGCGAGAACTCACCCACGTAGCGCGCTCCCTCGTCGAAGTCCAGTATGCTGTTCAGCTCGTCGGTGATGTTGCAGGTGGCATCCACAATCTTGCCTGCCCGAAAGACCAGACGAATGTTTTCAAAGGTCTTGCCGTGATAGAGCGAGGGCACATTGAAGGTAATCTCGCCCTCCACCGAATCACGCACGGGGGCGGTAAAACACTCCCCATCAGGAATGTTGCGCAATCCGTAGCAGGGGATGACCGGAATATCCTTGATGGAAAATCTCAGGTCGGTGCCAGGTGCCACCAGCCGCACGCGGTCGGTCTGGCTCATCAGTTCCACCAGCGGCTGCACTGCCCTCTCCATTCTGGTATAGTCCAGTGTACACACCCGGAAATAATAGTCCTCGAAGGCTTCGGTGCTCATGTTCGCCTGCTGCGCCATGCTGTCGTTGGGCCAGCGCAACACCACCCAGCGGGTGTTGGGCACGCGAACCTCGCTGTGAACCGGTTTCCACCACAGCCTCTGCACCATTTCCACTTTGTCGATGGGAACATCGGAAAGCTGTGCGCTATTCAGGGTACCTCGCACCCCAATGTAGCATTGCATCTTCTCCATGCGGAACTTCTCTACATCGGCGATAACCTGCAACTGCTCTTCGGTAGCGTGCATCTGCAACGTGCGCATCACTTTCGAGTGTTTAGTATCTACCAGCGGCACGCCCCCTGCTCTCACTATCTGCTCTATCAGCACGCAGAGGAACTCCTCGGGCACGTCGGTTGCTTCCACCAGCACCTTGTCGCCCGGCTGCACCCGTGTGCTGTGTCCCACCAGTACCTGCGCCAACTGTTCGAAACGAGGGTCTCTCATGAATTCACCTCCGCTGCGTGTCTTTGCTTTTCCATTCGATACCGCTTCGCTAAAACCTTGCTCCAGTGCTTTTTCACATTGACTTCGGCAAAAAGGCAGGAGCTGCTCCTTGACGGGGTGGAATCTATTGTGTACAATCACAGTAGATAAACGGTTGTCAGACTAACGAAGAAAAACGCAGTGCCATTGACGCACACAGGAGGATAATGATGCAGGAGGAACTCGCAGCACTTGCCCGGGCGATTCTGGAGGGCAAACGCAACGAGGCGGTAGTGCTCACCCAGAAGCTGGTAGACGCGGGCGTTACCCCTAAACAGATACTCGATGAAGGGTTGATTGCCGGCATGTCCGTCGCCGGTGAGAAGTTCAAGAACGGCGAGTATTTTGTGCCCGAGATTCTGGTGGCAGCGCGCGCGATGAAGGCATCCATGGAGATTCTGCGCCCCTTACTGGTAGCCACCGATGTACAGCCAATAGGCACAATGGTCATTGGCACCGTGCATGGCGACCTGCACGACATCGGCAAAAACCTGGTAGCCATGATGATGGAAGGCGCGGGCTTCAAGGTCGTCGACCTGGGCGTGGACGTCCCCGCTGAGAAGTTCATTGAGGCTGCGAAGGAACACAACGCACAGATTGTAGGCATGTCCGCGCTGCTGACCACCACCATGACCTATATTCCCGAGGTGATTAAAGCCTTCGACGAGGCAGGACTGCGTCCGAAGGTGAAGCTCATCGTGGGCGGCGCGCCGGTTACCCAGGAATGGGCGAACCAGATTGGCGCGGATGCCTACGCTCCCGACGCCGCCACTGCCGTCGACAAGTGCAAAGAGCTGCTGGGGGCAGCGTAGCGGGGCAATTATCTGGAGGGCGAGGCTCCTAACGAGCCGCTCCGTCATTCGTCAGCTCACGCGGAGGTTCGCCCTCCAGTGGAGGAACACCCCCCCTTCTGGGGGGAGGCTCCTGCGCAGCTGTCTCGATGTTTGTGGCACGCCTACTTTCCAACAGCAAGGTGGTGACGGCATTGACCTCAAGAGAGCGTGTGCTGTGTGCATTTCTTCAGGTTACGCCCGCGCGCATTCGCGTCGTCACGCGCACACCGGTAACCTCCGCCTGCAGCGAGTTTCCCTGCAAGAACGCCGAGGACGTTTTTAACCTGCTTGCCGCACCATACGAGCCCCCGATAGAAGAGACAGTACAGAATGCCCTGCGACACTTCTTCCAGACGAAGGATTGGCTGGGGGATGAGGAAGTAGTGCTCCTCGAACTGCCGAATGCTCTCTGTTTTCCGACTCATATGAACCAGCGCGGCGCCGACGAGATACTCGCCATCAGCAAGCGGCTGATCGAGGAGGCAGGTCCTGACGGCTTTGTGCTGAGCGGAACGGCTTCGGGAACCTATGGCGAACACGCCGCCCGAAACTTTATCGCTCTGGCAAGATACGTGAGAAGCCAGATGTAATCGGAGGAGAGGATGACACCCAGAGAACGTGTTCTGCGTGCTATTCGCCGTGAAGTGCCAGACAGAGTTCCCAAAGAAATGGGATTCACTCCGGCTGCATACGACCGGTTCGTGAAGGAAACCGGGCATACCGACCCTGCCGAGTACTTCGGCATGGAGGGACGTGCTGTCGGGTTCCGCCCTCCGCGCGAAATGCCAGACTTTTCGCCCTACTTGAGGCGGCTGCCTGAGGGAAGCGTCATCAGCGGCGAATACGGCACAGCGCACATCCCGGGCACTTTCTATCACTTTTCCCGACACGTATTCCCACTGGAACACGCAACCACCATCCGTGAGCTGGAGGAGTATCCCTGGCCCGACTTCACCCCTTCCTACCGTCACGAACATCTGGAGGCAGAGGTGCAGGCATGGCACGAGAAGGGCTACTTCGTGGCGGGGTTCGCCGGGCATATCTTTGAAACCGCGTGGGCTCTCATCGGCTTCGAGCGTATTTTCCGCGACTTCATCGAGAACCCCGAGTTTGTGGAGTGGGTGCTGGATAAGATTACCGAAGATAACTGCTTCAAAGCCAGACGCCTTGTGGAGGCAGGTGTCGACATGATTCAGTTTGGCGATGACGTCGGGATGCAAGACCGGCTGATGATGCGCCCCGACGTGTGGCGACGTTTTCTCAAACCGCGTCTCGCCCGCGAAATCGCCGCCGCTCGCGCTGTGCGCCCCGACATCCCCGTCTGGTACCACAGCGACGGCAACATCGCCGACATCATCGAAGACCTGATTGAGGTCGGTGTCACCGTGCTGAACCCGGTGCAACCCGAGTGTCTGGACGTGGACTGGGTGAAGCGCGAGTTCGGCGACCGGCTTGCCTTTTGGGGCACCATCGGCACACAAACGGTCATGCCTTTCGGCAAGCCGGAGGACGTGAAGCGCACGGTGAAGGAGATGATCGACCGCTTCGCACCCGGGCTGGTGATCGCGCCGACGCACGTGATCGAACCCGATGTCCCGTGGGAAAACATCGTCGCTTTCTTCGAGGCGGTGGAGGAATACGGCAGACTGGCGTAAAGGAACCTGCTGGAAGCGGTTTGTGCCGCTGGCTTGGAGCGGTTCTGGTGCCGCTAACTGCCTTGACACCCTCCCCTCCTTTGCCTATACTAAAGGCATGAGTAGAAGAGCGTTTACGGTATCCGCACCCGGGCGGATTTGTCTTTTTGGGGAACATCAGGACTATCTCGGGCTACCTGTTATCGCCGCGGCAATCAACCGCCGAATCCGGGCGGAAGTGCAATTCTCCCGCGATGGGCATCGCTTGCACCTCGACATGCCCGACATCAAGGAACGATTGACCTTAGACCCCTCGCAAGAACAACAGTACACCCGTTCACGCGATTACTTGCGGGCGGGGGTCAACGTCTTGCTTCGTGAGGGAGCACGCTTCCCCTACGGCGCATCCATCCGCATCACCAGCAACATTCCCATGCAGGCAGGCGCGTCGAGCTCCTCGGCGATGGTGGTCATGTGGTTGCGTGCGCTATGTGAAATGGCAGAACCTCCCATGAATCCCGACCCTGAAACGCTGGCGCGCTGGGGACACCGCGCGGAGGTGCTGGAGTTCCACGAGCCAGGTGGCATGATGGACCACTTTTGCGCGGCACTGGGCGGTGTATTGTATATCGACACCATACCGCCCTACCGTGCGGAGCGACTCCCCATCCAGTTGAACGGGTTGGTACTCGCGGATTCGCTGCAACCGAAAGCCACCGTAGAAGTACTTGCCTCCCGCCGGCGCGACGTCACGGAGGGCATTGCGCTGCTGCAGGAAAGAATGCCTCACTTTGACCTGCATACCACCCCCTTAGAGGAAGCGGAAGAGGCGCTGAAGCACCTGCCTGAACGCAACGCCCGCCGCGTGCGTGCCAATCTCGTCAACCGCGACCTCACCCGCCGTGCTCTGCAGTTACTGCAAAATGACCAGTGGAGTCCGCAGGTGCTGGGTGACCTGCTGATAGCGCACCATGCCCAGCTGCGGGATGGGCTAGAGGTATCCACCCCGAAAATCGAGAAGATGCTGGAAGCGGCTTTGCGAGCTGGTGCCCTAGGAGGCAAGGTTAACGGCTCTGGTGGTGGCGGTTGCCTGTTTGCCTATGCGCCCGGTCGCGAACAGGAGGTGGTGGAGGCTTTCCAGAGCGCGGGCGGAGACGCCTGGCACGTTCGCGTGGATAATGGGGTGAAACTGGAATGAGCGCCCCTCCGCGCTGGTGCGTGTTGCTAGCAGCAGGCAAGGGAACGCGGTTGGGTCACCTCACCCGTAATGTCCCCAAGCCGATGGTTCCCATAGCGGGGCGTCCGCTTCTCGAGCACATCCTGCGCAATATCTGTGAGGCGACACCCATTCGCGATTTTACCATCGTCGTGCAGTATCGCGCAGAAAGCATCAGGCACCATTTTGGCGA
>Ga0197142_1004605_pt1 | contig 11093 bp, 8 predicted proteins | sample GBS60_MetaG_FD_148614 | JGI IMG/M metagenome (GOLD analysis project Ga0197142, IMG submission 148614) | Sediment microbial communities from Great Boiling Springs, Gerlach, Nevada, United States - GBS 60_MetaG | ecosystem: Environmental > Aquatic > Thermal springs > Hot (42-90C) > Sediment... | reverse complement strand
CCAGGACCGGGCCTCCTTCCGCCAAAAGCGGAGCACCAGGTAGCGGGCCCCCTCCTCGCAGACCCCGGCGCTCAGCCCGGCCACCGCCGCCATCGCCGGAAGCGGCCATAGCGCCACCCCGCGCCCACCTCCGATCAACCCCAGCCCCCAGTTCAGGGGGATGTGCACAACCTGGGAGAGGACAAAGGTCGGCGCGCCCACCGCGATCAGCCCCCAGGCGGCCCGGTACCGCCGCCGCAGGAAGAGCCAGAGCGCCACCGGCGCACCCAGCATGATGAGAATCTCCGCGACAAACGCGGCAACCAGCATTTTCGCCTCCTGAGTTTTTCAAATCGCAGAGCACGCGGAGAACGCAGAGAAATTAAGGCCTTTTACCACAAAGGACACAAAGGACACGAAGGCATTTTACCGAAGGAGAGAATCCTTCGTGTCCCTTCGTGTCCTTTGTGGTTTTACTTCTCTGCGTCTCTGCGGTGAACAATTACGCGCTGGCGGCGGCCGCGTGCTCCCGCCAGATGGTCAGGATCAGGTAGACCGCGAAGGCCATCAGTTCCGCCTCCACTGGCCCCAATATGTCCATCACCAGCCCCGGCCGGAACACTCCGCGCCGCCGAATCTCCAGCAGGACCGTCCCCGCCGGGTCCAGGAGATGCCACTTCCCGCCCCAACGGTCGGCAGGCTCCAGCCGATACACCTCTCCTCCAAACTCCAGGTCCAGGTCCGTCCGCCAGAACCCCCGCCCCCGGGCAAGAGCCACCACCGCGTCGTCGGCCCGCAGTTCGTACTCCCGCCGCCACCAGTGGCTCCGCCGCATCCGCCACTCCTGACCGTCGGCGTCCTGGAACCGACTCTCCGTCCGAAACGCCGAAAGCGTCAGCACCCCCAGCCTCCCCACCGGCGACCGGAAGTCGTAGCGCAGGGCAAAGAACCCGGATGGGATGACCTCTATCTGGTCTGCGTGCAGGACATCGGGGGCCACGTCAGCCCTCCTGCGGCGGCGCCGGGGGTTGTCCCCCCGCGAGGAGCGTCTGCAGGGCCCCGGTCATGGAAGCCATCCCCATCAGCCCGCCCAGATTCATCGTCTCCACCGCGCTGGACGGGACAATGATCAGCGCGCCCTTCTCCTTCAGCCCCTCAAAGAGCATGTTCATCGCCCGCAGGTGGAGCGCGGTGGGGTTATCCCGGTAGGCCTGAGAAGCCTCGGCGAACGACGCGGCGATCTGCTTCTCGCTCTCCCCCAGGATGACCCGCGCCTGCCGCTCCCGCTCCGCCTGCGCCTGGCGGCTCATCGCGTCCTCCAGCGCCTCCGGGATGACGATATCGCGGATTTCCACCGACTGAACGGTGATCCCCCAGGGCGTCGTCCGTTCGTCAATGATGCGCTGGAGTTCGGCGTCCATTACCGTCCGCCCGACCAGAATGCTGGCCAGGTCCATCTGACCGATGATCTCCCGCAGGGCCGTCTGGGCGGCCCAGGCGATGGCCGTCTGGTAGTCCTCCACCTCCAGGACCGCCTTCTCCGCGTCCCAGACCACCCAGAAGAGCACGGCGTCCACGTTCACCGGCACCGAGTCCTTCGTCAGCGTCCGCTCCGCGGTGAAGGGGGTGACCATCACCCGGTGGTCCACCATCGCCGGGATGGTGTCCACGACCGGGACGATCCAGAACGGCCCCGGGCCCTTGAGGCCCCGGAAGCGCCCCAGCCGCAGGACAATGGCCTTCTCCCACTGGTTGGCGACGCGCAGGGCAAAGAGGATGTAGAGGCCGACCAGATTCAGGATGATGACCTCGGCGGCAATCCAGCCGTCCGGAACATCCAGAGCATCCAGAACGACCGCCAGGATGATGGAGATGACCATCAGGACAAGAAAGATGGCCAGGGCCAGGCCGCTGAAGCCCTTGAAGGCAACGGTCTCCCTCTGACGGGCCGAACCGGCCTCTGATGGGCGGCCCTCACGACGGGAACGAGTTGCTGGATGGACGACCATTTGTTTCCTCCTTGCGGAGAATTTGGAACTCCGTGACAACTGCGAACGGCTGTAACTTCGGTCATTGCGAGGCGGCGGTAGCCGCCGAAGCAATCCCCTCGCGGGCCTGGAGATTGCTTCGCCGCCCTCGGCGGCTCGCAATGACACGGGGGGAATAGTTGCGAACGGTTATCCTACTGGAACAGGTCTCTCTTCCCGAACAATCCGGCCGTCCAGAAGATGAATGATCCGGTCGGTCCGGGATGCCACCAGCGGGTCGTGGGTGACGATGACGATGGTCATCCCGGTCTCCTGGTTCAAATGGTGCAACAGGTCCACGATCTCGGCCGCTGTGTGGGTATCCAGTTCCCCTGTCGGCTCGTCGGCCAGCAGCAGCGCCGGATGGTTGATAATGGCCCGGGCGATCGCCACCCGCTGACATTCACCTCCCGAAAGTTCCGAAGGACGATGATGCAGGCGGTCCGCCAGGCCAACCTTCTCCAGTGCTTCCTGCGCCCGGTGCTTCTGTTCTTTCCCTCCCACCCCCGCATACCGGAGAGGAAGCGCCACATTCTCCAGCGCCGTCAGGGTGGGAATCAGGTTAAACTGCTGAAAGACGAACCCGATCTTCTCCCTGCGAAGGCGCGGAAGCGCTTTGCGAGGAAGCCGGGTGACCTCCACTCCGTCCAGAAACATCTCCCCGCTGGTCGGCCGGTCCAGGCACCCCAGGATATGGAGCAAGGTGGACTTCCCGCTGCCGGAACGTCCCATCACCGAGAGGAATTCTCCCCGCTCCACCGCCAGGTCCACCCCATCCAGCGCCCGCACCGCACTCCGGCCCATCCGGTAAATCCTGGTCAATCCACGGGTCTCCAGCATGGCCATCGTTGCCTCCGGGGATTTCCTACCGGAACTCCACCTTCACCGTCATCCCCCAGCGAAGATCGGGGTCCTGGGAGTCCAGGGCAATGGTTGCCGTGTAGACGACGTCGCCGGCCGGGTTGGTGGCCCCCTCCAGGGCTATGGCGACGACTCTGCCGGTCAGAGTCTTGTCTTTGAAGGCACTGACGGTGATCCGAACCGGGTCACCCACCTTCACCCTGGCCGCTCCCCATTCATCCAGGTCGGTGGTCTCCACCTGCATCTCGGAGAGGTTGGCCAGGGTGATGAGGACCGCGCCGGGCGAAAGGATTTCTCCCTCCCGGGCCGCGATGGAGACCACCGTACCGGCAAATGGTGCGCGCAGTTGGGCCTGCTCCAGCGCCAGGCGGGCCCTTTCCAGTTCCGCTTCGGCCAGGGCGATCTCCTCCGCGCTGGCGCCTGTCCGGGCCCGTTCCAGTTGAGCCTTCGCGCTGGCGACCTCCGCCCACGCCGCCCTCAGGTCAGCGGGAGTGGGGCCCGCTTTGGCCCGCTCGTACTGGGCCAGCGCCAACTGATAGTCAATGGTCGCCTGCTCCAGGGCCAGGGACTCCGGTCGGGCGCTGATGCCGGGGTCCCAGGCCATCAGGTCATACGCGGCCTGGGCTCGCTCCAGGACGACCCGGGCTTTCTCCAGGTTCGCCTTCGCCACGGCGATTTCCTCCTGACTGGCGCCGCTCTTCACCTTTTCGTACCGGGCCAGGGCGGCCTGGTAGTTGCTTTCGGCCATCGCGATGTCCTCCGAACGGGGGCCGGATTTCAGTTGAGCCAGACGGAGTTCCGCGATCCGTACGCCCAGTTCCAGGTCGGCTGTGTCCAGACGGGCCAGGACCTGACCGGTCTCCACGGAATCCCCTTCCTGCACCCGCAGGTCCGCCAGCACCCCGCCGGTGGGGAAACCCAGCCGGACGTAGTGGGCCGGGACGATGACCCCTTTCGCGGTCACTGCCCGCTCCCCCGCGGCCGTGCCTGCTGGGGTGGGAGTGGGCGTCGGCGCGAACCGGGACGCCAGGCGTCCCCCCAGCCCACAGACCACCCCGAGAATCACCAGAGCGACTGCCAGACCGATGAGCCATTTTTTCGTCATTCAGGGCCTCCGTTGATGAATGGGACTTTTCTGTTACGTCTGCTTCCGCGTCTCTTGCAGAAATTCTCCTTTGTGAACAATTTGCCGCCGGTCACCCGCCTCTTGCCTCCTGCCTCTTGCTTCTTGCCTCTTGCCTCTTGCCTCCTGCTTCCTGCCTCCTGCATCCTACTCATTCCTCAGTGCCTGCACCGGGTCCAGCCGGGCGGCCCGCCAGGCGGGGTAGAGCCCTGCGCCCATCCCCAGGACCAGGGCGAAGGCCAGCGCGGCAAACACCAGGCGGGGCGTTACTTTGAAAATTCCCTCTCCCCCCAGCGCACCCGCGACGGTCGCGTTCAGCACCTGGGCCATCCCCCCGCCCAGGACCACGCCCATAATCCCGCCGATCAGCCCGATCAGGGCCGCCTCCAGGACGTACTCCGCCAGGATGTCGCTATCCTCGGCCCCCACCGCCTTTTTGATACCGATCTCCCGCGTGCGCTCGGAGACACTCATCACCATTGTATTGATGACAGCCATACCGCCGACAATCACGGCGACCAGCGCCCCGCTGAGCATAATGGCATTGAAGACGAGCAACGCCTGCGCCGCATCCTGTACCGCCTGGGTGGGTGGGATGGCCTTGACCTCGCTCACTTCCTGATTGATCCGCTCAGCCAGCGCATCTCCCTGCGAAGGGTCCTCCGGGACCACGGTGACCATGTGGATAGCGCCTGGCTGCTTCAGCAGGCGGCGGGCGGTGTCAATGGGGACGATGACGATCTGGTCTGGAGAGGTCTCCGTCCGCTCCATAATGCCCACGACGGTGAACGGTTTCTCTTTCCATGTCACCGTGTCTCCCACATCCAGCCCGCGTTTCCGGGCAATGGAGTCGCCGATCACGGCCTGGTAATCATCCCCCCGTTCCAGCCAGCGCCCCTTGCGCAGGGCAATTGGCTCCATCGCCAGTTGCGACTGCTCCGGTGGAACGCCGAAAACCATCTCCGGCGTCCCCATTTGTACCGAGCGAACCTCTCCCAGCGTGTCCCACACCTCCGGGATGACCGCCTTTACCCCTTCTACCCGCTCCAGGCGTCTAAGTGTTCCCTCGCTGAAAACGGAACGGTACCCGCTCTCCTTAAGTTCCACGCCGATACTGCCTCCGGAAAGCCGGACCGCCTGCTCTATCATCACGTTAAAGTACTCCGAGAGCGCGCCCATCACCGTCAGGGCGAAGACGCCGATGACGATGCCGAAGACGGTCAGGAAGGTCCGCACTTTGCGCCGCAGGATATTACGCAAGATTTCGGTCATTGGTTACCTCACAAGGTGAAATTGGCAAGATGCAGGAGACGGTCGGGCACAATTCTTCTCAATCATAGAGATAGCATACAGACTACTGATATATACGTTGCAAAGGGCTGCCGGGTCGCGCATAGCGGCATCCACAGTAGAGGGAGTCAGTCCAATCGTAGCGCAGGCCGCCAGGCCTGCATGCAGGCTGATTGCGCTTTAACAAATTGTTCCGACAATAGCCGAAGGGATGTGTCCCAATTTCGTCAGGCTGGGCCGTCGGCCTTTCCGCCTGGCCGTCAACGGCCAGGCTCAGGCAAAGATGAGGCGCTAAAGCGCCCCTCTCCGCCCTGGCAACTCGCGTTCCCGAAAGGCTGCCGAAGGGAGAGGGCGCTTCCAGCGCCCTGCACAACCTCAGCCAGGCCGTTTACGGCCTGGCCCTCTGGGCCCCGACGATTTTGGGACACACCCAGCCGAAGAGATGTTTTGCCCCCTCACCTCTCTCCCCCTGGCCTTGCGGCCGGGGGGATTGAGGAGGGGGTGGGGTAAGGGCCGCGGCCCGGGAAGCCCTGCCCAGGGACAGGGCGACGGATTGTCGGAATAATTTGTCAAGTTGCAAATAGCCTGCGCTACGTTATCCGCGAACCGATTGGGGTAGGTAGTTATCACCGGACACTCTTTTCCACGGCCTGGCGCAGGGCCCGCAGGTTGCCCCAGGGCGTCGTCAGTGGGGCCACGCACCCCGTGCTCAGAATCAGCCGACGGCCCCCGGTGCGGGCCACCGCGTCGGCGACCTCGGTTGCTATCTCCTCCGGCGTCCCCAGCACCAGGGTCCGGCGCCCCACTCCGCCGCTGACCGCGCCGCCGAAGAGGGCCTGCCCCACCTCCAGCGCGGGTCCGCCCTCCCGGTCGTGCCAGTGGAGGACCTGAACGGGATAATCCGCCAGCATCTCCAGCATCACCGCCTCTCCGTGCAGGTGCAGGACGTTGAGCCACATTCCCCGCGCCGCCTCCAGAATCCGCAGGTCATAGGGACGCCCGAAGAGGCGATACTCCTCCTCGCTCATATAACCGTATCGGGCGTGCTGGACGGCGTAGAAGATGCCATCCGCGCCCCGTTCCCGGACCGCCTCCATGAACCGGACGGTTGTCTCCGTGATGGTCTCCAGGCCCGGATGCAGCGCGTCGGGATACCGGCGGAGATGCAGGAGCAACCGGTCCTCTCCCGCCAGGTTTTTCGCCTGGGCCAGGGGACTGAAAACGGTCTGGATGACGGGGACCTCGTCTCCCAGAGCGGCCCGAATCCGCTCCAGCGCGGCCAGTTGGGCCCCCAGGGAGCCCTGGCGGGGGTCCAGAACCGTCAGGCGCGCCCAGGCGTCGGGGGACTGGACGGGACGAACGACGTAGTCGCGGGTCCCCTCCGGATGGCCGCGCCACTCGTCCCGGACGCCCCAATCCCGCAGGCAGAAGGAACTGGACGGGGTGACCTTGACGAAGTCCCAATCCCACTCCCGCTGGAAGTGGATGGTGGCCTTCGCCAGCCCCTCCGGCGTCTGGTCGTCCACGGGCCAGTGGCGCCAGAGGGCCACCGGCGGACGGTCCACCGGTTCCCCGGCGATGGTGCGCTGAAGGCGTTCACGCTTGTCCATTCTGCTCCTTACCCGGCGTTGTCCCTGTTCACGAATCCGCGTCCCTCTGCGTTGATCTGCGTTCCATCTCCTCCTGGAACGCGGCGGTGATTTCACCCCGATTATACCCCAGACGGAGCGCCTCGTCTATCGCAGCCCGCAGGAGGGCGCGCAGTTTCTCCGCCCGCAGTTGGGCCTGGCGGGCCTCGTCCGGCACCCCGGCGACGAAGGTCCCTCGCCCGCGCTGGGTGGTGATAACGCCCGCCCGCTCCAGTTCCAGGTATGCCCGCGCGACGGTGTTGTAGTTCACCTCCAGGTCCACGGCCAGTTGCCGGATGGTGGGCAACTGGTCGCCGGGGCGCAGTTGCCCCGCCGCAATCAGCGCCCGGACCTGCTCCTCAATCTGGACGTAGATGGGGACGGGACTCTCTGGCTCTATCTTCAGCCTCATTGAACCAATAATCTATTGAACTAATGCGCTATGATTATAGCACAGTTTGGGCCGGATGTCAAGTGCAAAAATTGCAAGGGGTATGTCCCAAAGTTGTAGGACAACTGCTCGCAGTTGTCCTGCAAAGTGGCCAAGCCCGCGAAATTGGGACACACTCAATTGTAAGTTACTGTGCCTTCTTGCCTGACCCGGCAATTGGTGTATAATAGATACGGTCATACCGTCATTGCGAGGCGGCAGTAGCCGCCGAAGCGACCCTCTTGCGGGCTCCACCATTCAGCGGGTTGTCGGGCGGATAGACGGTCGGCATCGTCGTTGCAGGTTGCAGGTTGGGGGGCGGGGATTTCGTCTATCGGGCTGACACTGAACTCAGGTGCTCGTGGACAGGAAAAATAGAATGGCCGAAAAAATTCGTTATCCGCGCCTCTTTCGGGCTTTCTCCTGGGCATTGCTGGCCGTCGGGTTGGTTTTTCTCATATTTTCCACCTTGTCGGCACCTCCGAAAAAATGGCTCCCGCTGGCTGTTTTTGTCCCCCTGGTTCTGATTGCAGACCGTTTCGCCATCCTGATGCCGGGAAATGTCTATCTCTCCCTGGAGACCACGTTCCATCTGGCCTGCGCGCTGATCTTCGGCCCGATAATGGCCGCCTGGTTGGCGGGCATCAGCGCTTTGATCAGCGAATTTATCTTCTTTCGCCGGTCGCCCGATTTCGCCGCCCGTACTGCCGGGATGTACATAGTGATGTGGCTGGTCGGCGGAGCCGCGTACAATGCTCTGGGAGGAGCGGTACCCTTGACCCGGCTGGAAGGGCCCGAACTGGGATACGCTCTGTTGTTCTTCTTGACGGTCACCGCTGTGAACTACGGGTTGATGGCGATAGACAGTTTCCTGCGCGGCCCATCCTTTTCTGACTACATGTTTCGGGTTGCCCCGCGCATTGCGCTGTTCAAGACGGCCTTTGCGCCGTTCGGAGTGGCCGGAGCCGCGGTGTATACGGTTTTCGGCCCCATCGGCGGCCTTTTCATCGCCATCGGTTTCCTGACCGCGATCGCCTCGGTCTGGGGACTTCAAAGGGCCTCCGAACAATTGCAGCGGCGGGTAACCACGTTGAATTTGCTCAACGAAATCGGGCAGACCATTGGCTCTTCGTTGGAATTGGAACCGCTCCTGAATCTGATCTACGAAGGGGCCAGCCGGTTAATGGACACAACCAACTTCTGGGTGGTCCTCTACGATCGGGAGCGGAATGAGTTACGGTATGAGTTAATCTACGATGAAGGACAACTGTTCCCGCCGGAGCGACAGCCGTACGACCCCACCCGTTTCCTGGCGGCATACACCATAGAACGCCGCGAGCCCCTTTTTCTGTCCACCCTGGAAGAGGTGAAACAGGTCCCCCTTTATATGGAGACCATTGGCTCCGGGCGTTATCCGGAGTCATTGATCGCGGTTCCCATTCTCTTCCGGGGACGACCGGTTGGTGCCATCTCGGTGCAGAGTTACGAGCCCCACGCCTTTCGGCGGGAGGACCTGGAAACTCTGATGCTGCTGGCCAACCAGGCAGGGGTTGCGCTGGAAAATGCCCGCCTGTTCCAGGAGGTAGAAGCCGGCCAGCAGTACCTGCGGGCCGTCCTGGACAGCGTGGATTATGCCGTGGTGGTGACCGATCTGAACGGGCGGATACGGCTGGCGAATCGGACAACGGAGAACGTTTTCGGTGTCCAGGAGTCGGAAATCATCAACCGCTCCCTCTCCGACGTCATCGGCCATCAGAGTTTGCGCGAGGTTGCCGAACGGATCGCGCGAGGAGAAGTGACAGTGCGGGAGAGCGTTCAGGTCTCTCTGAGCGACGACCGGATTATGGCCACTCAGGTGGCTCCGATTCTGGATGCCCAGGGGAAGCGGGTGGGATATGTGCTGGCCATGGCCGATGTCACCCCTCTGCACCGACTGAGCCAGTTGAAATCCCAGGTGATCCGGATCGCCTCTCATGACCTGCGCAACCCCCTGCAACTGGCCAGTGGGTTCTTCCACATCCTGATGGAGGAACATCCCCCGCAGACGGAAATGCAGGCCGATTTGGCCCAGCGAGTCATCCACCATCTAAAGGCAATGGAGCGGCTGATTGACGAATTGCTGGAACTGGAGCGGATTGAGGTCTCCGGGGAACGCCGCGAGGAACTCCTGGACATAATGCAACTGGTTCAGCAGGCTGCCGGCGAATACCGCTGGCAGGCGGAAATGAAGGGAGTGCGGTTGTGGACCGAGGTTGCCCGGGACGTCTCACCCGTACGGGGTAATCATCGGATGCTCCTGCAGGCAATTGGCAATCTTCTGGATAACGCGATCAAATACACTCCGGAAGGAGGAACCGTTACCCTGCGCCTGTGGGAGGAGGGCGGAGAAGTCCTTCTCACGGTAAAGGATACAGGGGTGGGTATCCCTCCGGAGGCGCTTCCCCATGTTTTTGACCACTTCTATCGTGCCCACCAGCCCGGAACAGAGCATGTCTCTGGAACGGGGCTGGGCTTAAGCCTGGTCCAGAGCATTGTTCGGGAACACCACGGCCGTGTCTGGGTGGAGAGCGAAGGGATACCGGGGAAGGGTTCGCTTTTCGGTATCGCCCTGCCCGCGGTTCAGCCGGAAAGGTTGCCGGACTCGCCGAACTTGCCAGATCGGGAGAATATGGTACAATAATCCCGCTCTGGGGGCTCGTCTAAGGGTAGGACAGCAGACTCTGGATCTGCGTGTGGGGGTTCGAATCCTCCGCCCCCAGCCTGCGCAGCACATTATCAATCCAGGCCTTCCCAGGGGAGTCCGGGCGAGCCGGGCTGAGAGGGCGTCCATTGGCCTGGTGCCACCGACGCCGACCCTTTGAACCTGATCTGGGTCATGCCAGCGGAGGGAGGGAGCCGTCAGTCCCCGGGCATTTTGGGAGCATATAAGATTCGCGTCTCTGCCGGGTAGATGTCCGACCGCCCCACGCTGGTGGGGCGGTTTTCTTTACCCCATACCGTCCCTCCGCCCTGCCCGCGCCCTTTCCCCTGGAGGCCTCCATCCTTTCTGTGGAGGTGAGCGATGAAGATTCAGGCACCCCCCGAATGGGGCATAGAGCCAGTCCCGGAGAGCCACCGCATCCTCGGCTTCCCGGACTACCTGGCCCTCTGGTCCAGCCTGGGCGTGGGGCTGCTGGTATTGCTGGCGGGCACCCTGCTGGTCCCCGGCCTGGGGCTGGGCCAGGCCCTGCTGGCCATCCTCATCGGCAGCGTCATCGGCAGTCTGCTGCTGGCCGTCGCCGGCGTGGTCGGCAGCGACCAGGCCATCCCCACGATGGTGATGCTCCGCCCCGTCCTGGGCATCCGCGGCTCCTACATCCCCTCCGTCCTCAACATTATCCAACTGATCGGTTGGGGGGCCTTTGAGGTCATCATCATGGCCGAGGCCGCCAACGGCATCAGCCGCACCCTCGGATTCTCGGCCTATCCCCTCTGGGCCCTCTTCTTCGCCCTCTGGTGCACGCTCCTGGCCCTGGGCGGGCCGCTGGCCGTCGTCCGCCAGTGGATAGAGAAGTTCGCCATCTGGCTCGTCTACGGCATCACCATCTATCTCACCGTCTACCTTTTTACCCACTACGACATCGGCGCGCTGCTGCGGGCCCCCGGCACCGGGGAGATGCCCTTCTGGCTGGCGGTGGACCTGGTGGTGGCGATGCCCATCTCCTGGATGCCCCTGGTGGCCGACTACAGCCGCTTCGCCCGCCGCAGCGGCCCGG
>Ga0197142_1004603_pt1 | contig 11096 bp, 8 predicted proteins | sample GBS60_MetaG_FD_148614 | JGI IMG/M metagenome (GOLD analysis project Ga0197142, IMG submission 148614) | Sediment microbial communities from Great Boiling Springs, Gerlach, Nevada, United States - GBS 60_MetaG | ecosystem: Environmental > Aquatic > Thermal springs > Hot (42-90C) > Sediment... | reverse complement strand
GTGCCGGTGAATTATTTTGAGGCGGTTTTCCTAAAGGTTCATTCCAGGCAAAAGAAGCAATGACCGCGGTCAAAAAACTGATGAAAACCGCTACCAATAACGAAATTAATCTCGCATTAATTTTAAGCATCATTAGTATTTAAATAATAAAAACATAATCAGCGTTAAATTCAACCTTGCCTCTGATATTTTCTTCGGCTTGAATCAAAACCTGCATTCCTGGTTTTAAAAGCTTCAAACCTTCCAATGCTGGATATTTTTCTTTACCTCCAATTTTCATCGTTATTGTTCTCTCGGTAAAAATTACCTTAATATCTCTTATTTTTTGGTCGGCAAAATTAGAACCTGCCTCAATCACAATATACCAAAGCCCAACTTCTTTAATGGGTCCGTTAACCGTGAAAATTAGTAAAGGTAAGTTGGAAAACTTTTCGCTGTCGGCTTTTTCGCCAATATCTCCCCCTTTAAAAATACCACTACCGCTCGTCGAATTATTAACAGGCAAAGGTTTTGGAGGTTCTACTAAGAATAGAGAAAAAGCTCTTTTAAAACCAATAACACTCATCAGATAAATATTCAAAAGCAATAAAACAATCAACAGAACAAAAACTATCATTAATTTATTCTCTCTGAAAAATTCCAGCACCCGATAAAAAAGCATTTGCAGATTAATTTTGATTCTTTTTTTGAAAGATTCATCAAGGATTTTCATTTTATTTTTATTTTATTATGTTTCCAACTTCATTTTAAAGGTATTTGAAAACTTTTTCTATGAATAGAGCAAAATCCAAATTTTCTAATAGCTTGACAATGAAAGAAAGTAGCGTAACCTTTATTGATATCAAAACGATAAACCGGATATTTTTTGTGCCATTTTTTCATTAAACGATCTCTTGTTATTTTAGCAATAATGGAAGCTGCAGCGCAAGAAAAAACTTTTTGGTCTGCCTTAATTAAAGCTTTTTGGGCCAAAGGAAGTTCAATTTTGGAAATCCCGTCTAAAATTAAAAAGTCGATCTTTAAAGCGGGATTTTTGTTGATTTTCTGAATTTTTTTCTCTAAAGATTTTACCGCCTTTTTCATTGCCAATTTGGTAGCCTCAAGAATATTTATTTCATCAATGATTTTATTGGAAACTGAAGCTACTGACCAAAAAATTTCTTGACGTTCTAAAATCACTTGATAAAAAAATTCTCGCTGGCAAGGTTTTAATTGTTTACTTTCTTTAATTTTTCTTAAAGGTCCTAAAGGAAAATCAAGATAATTTTTACCAAAGGGTAAAATAGCTACTGCGGCGGCAGTTAAGGGGCCAGCTAAAGCTCCCCGACCAGCCTCATCGACACCTGCCACAATTTTAAAACCCTTCTGCCAAAACTTTTTTTCTTGCCTCAAATTCATTATGCTATAATAAAAGAAATTAAACCCCAAGTTATATTATAAAACAAACCAAAACCCCGATGAAATTTACCCATCTTCACGTTCACTCTCAATATTCTTTGCTTGACGGCTTACCAAAAATTGACGAGCTTTTGGATTACGCTAAATCTTTAGGGATGGAAAGTTTGGCTTTAACCGATCACGGCGCTATTTTCGGCGCGGTTGAGTTTCAAAAAAAAGCCAAAGAAAAAGGAATCAAACCAATTATCGGCGTTGAGCTTTATCTGGCTTTTGAAGATATGCACCAGAAAAGACCGAATATTGACGATAAACGTTACCACCTCCTTTTGCTCGTCAAAAACAAAAAAGGCTATGAAAATCTTGTAAAATTAATTACTAAAGCCCATTTGGAAGGTTTTTATTATAAGCCACGCGTTGACGAAAAAACTCTTTTTGAATACAGCGAGGGGTTAATTCATCTTTCCGGCTGTTTGCAGGGGAAAATCCCAAGATTATTGCTCGCCAAAAAAACCCAAGAGGCTGAAAGACTCGCCCTTGAATATCAATCCGTCTTTGGCAAAGATAACTTTTATTTAGAAATTCAACCTCATCCTAATATTAAAGAACAAAAAATTGCCAATGAAGCTCTAATTGAACTCGCCAAAAAAACAAAAATTCCGTTAGTGGCTACAAACGACAGTCACTACCTCAGAAAAGAAGACGCCAAAATTCAAGACATCTTAATGTTAATTAATACCGGCGCTGATCCTAATGACCCTGAACGACTCACCCTCAAAAGCGACGATTTTTCTTTAAAAAGCCCCGAAGAAATGATTTCGGCTTTCAAAGAAATACCGGAAGCAATAGAAAACACCCAAAGGATTGTTGCTCTTTGCAATTTTGAATTAGAACTTGGCAAAACTAAACTCCCCTCTTTTCCTTTGCCCCCCAATCTTTCGGCTGACGAGTATCTGAGAAAACTTTGCCTTGAAGGCCTTAAAAAAAGAAACATTGCCGAAACTCAAGAAGTCAAAGAAAGGTTGGAAAAAGAGCTGCAAATCATTAAAAAAACTGGTTTTGCTTCCTATTTTTTAATTGTCCAAGACTTTGTCAACTGGGCAAAACAAAATCGCATTGTGGTGGGACCGGGACGGGGTTCAGTGGGCGGTTCTTTGGTGGCTTATCTCTTAAATATTACCGATATTAATCCTCTAAAATACAATCTGCTTTTTGAAAGATTTTTAAACCCAGAAAGAGCAGCTGGCTTGCCAGATATTGATCTTGATTTTACCGATCGGCGCCGCGACGAAGTGATTGATTATGTAAGACAAAAATACGGCGTTGATAAAGTCGCTCAAATCATTACTTTTGGAACCATGGCAGCCCGAGCCGCGATTAGAGATGTGGGTCGGGCGATGCAATATCCTTATAGTTACTGCGACAAACTTGCCAAAATAATTCCTTTTGGCTTTACTTTAAAAGAAGCTTTAGAAAAAGTGGCGGAATTCCGGGAAATTTATGAAAATGACCTTAAAGCCAAAGAGCTGATTGATGTAGCCATAAAACTAGAAGGAGTTGCCCGCCACGCTTCCACCCATGCCTGCGGTGTTGTAATTTCAAAAGAACCATTAGACAAATTAGTACCTCTCCAACACCCCACTCAAGATGATAAAACTATTGTCACCCAATATGAAATGCATGCAATTGAAGACCTAGGTTTGTTAAAAATGGATTTTCTGGGACTCAAAAATCTCACTATTATTGAAGACACCCTCAACCGAATTTATTCTATTCATCAAAAAAATATCGCAATTGATAAAATACCGCTTAATGACCAGAAAACTTACGAACTTCTGGCAAAAGGAGAAACAACTTCGGTTTTCCAATTAGAATCAGCCGGGATGAAACGTTACCTTAAAATGCTAAAACCCAATTCTTTTGAAGATATTGTGGCAATGGTGGCTCTTTACCGACCGGGCCCCATGCAATTTCTGCCAGAATACATTGCGAGAAAGAAAAACCAAAAGAAAATAGAATATCTCCATCCTAAATTAAAACCGATTTTAAAAGAAACCTATGGCATTTGCATTTTTCAGGAACAATTGATGCAGCTTGCCACGGATCTGGCTGGTTTCTCAATGGCTGAAGCCGATTACCTGAGAAAAGCAGTAGGAAAAAAAATCAAAGAGCTTTTAATAGAACAAGGCAAAAAACTCATCGATGGAATGATTCGCAATCACATTGACAAAAAAATAGCTGAGCAAATTTGGAATTGGATTCTCCCTTTTGCCCGCTATGGTTTTAACAAAAGCCATAGCGTCGCTTATGCTTTAATTGCTTATCGAACTGCTTATTTAAAAGCCCATTTTCCTTTGGAATTTATGGCATCAGTCTTAACTTCGGAAAAAGCAGATGTAGAAAGAATCGGTTTCTTAATCCAAGAATGCCAAAATATGGGCATTGAAGTTTTACCGCCGGAAATTAACGAAAGTTTCAGAAACTTTAGCGTGGTTCCTCAAGAAAACAAAATCCGTTTTGGTTTGTTAGCCATTAAAAATGTTGGCGAAAATACTGTGGAAGCAATTTTAAAAGAGAGAAAAGAAAATGGTCCCTTTCTCTCAATTGAAGATTTTCTTACCAGAATCAATCCTCAAGACATTAATAAAAAATCTTTTGAAAGTTTAATTAAAGCCGGCGTCTTTGACAGATTTGCCGATCGAAGACAACTTCTGGAAAATATTGAAAATCTTTTGGAATGGGCAAGAAATTTCCATAAAAATAAAAAGGCGCCCCAAAAAAGTTTGTTTGATAATCACTTTGACGAAAAATCTTCTTTAAAAATAACTTTGGAAAAAGCCCCAAAAACCACTAAACAAGAAAAATTAAAATGGGAAAAAGAGCTTTTGGGGCTTTATATTTCCGAACATCCTTTAAATGATTTTAAGTCTCTTTTTGAAAAATACACTTTGCCTTTAGCTCAAATAACCGAGGATTTGGCTGGAAAATTAGTAAGTATTGGCGGTATTATCTCGAAAATTAAAAAAATTCTCACAAAAAATGGTAAACCGATGCTTTTTGTTAATGTTGAAGACTACTCTCACAAAATCGAAGTGATTGCCTTCCCCTCGGTTCTTGAAAAAAATTATCATTTATTTCAGGAAGAGAAAATTGTCATTATCAAGGGTAAAGTTGACAATTATAACGGAACGCCTAAAATTATCGCTAAAGAAATTCAGGAAATAATTGACCATCAATCAATTTAAAAATATGGCGAAAATCGAAGAAATAAGACACTCTTTAGCCCACCTTCTAGCCGCAGCGGTTCAAAAACATTTCCCTAAAACCAAATTAGGGATGGGACCTGCCATCGAAAACGGTTTTTATTACGATTTTCTTTTTGAAAAACCAATCAGCGAAAAAGACTTAAAAAAACTTGAAGAAGAGATGAGAAACCTTATTTCTCAAAACCTTCCCTTTGAAAGGCAAATTTGGTCCTATAAAAAAGCAAAAGAATTTTTTAAAGATCAGTTTTTCAAATTAGAACTTATTGAGGAAAAAAGCGACAAAAAAACAATTCAAATTTACAAAACCGGCAACTTTTTTGATTTTTGCAAAGGGGGTCATGTTAAAAATACTAAAGAAATCAATCCGGATGCTTTTTGTTTGCAACGCATTGCAGGCGCCTATTGGAAAGGAAACGAAAAAAACCAGATGCTTACAAGAATCTACGGTTTAGCATTTAAAACCAAAAAAGAATTGGAAGATTTTCTGGAACAACAAAAACAAATCGAAAAAAACGACCACCGGAAAATTGGCGCCCAGCAAGAACTTTTTTTCTTTCATGAAATGGTTGGACCGGGTTTAGTTTTATGGCTTCCGAAAGGAACTATTATCCGCCAAGAACTTGAAAAATGGGCAGTAACCACTGAAAAAAAATGGGGCTATCTTCGAGTTGCCACCCCTCACGTGGCAAAAGAAGAATTATTTAAAACTTCGGGTCATCTCCCCTACTATCAAGACGCCATGTATCCCAAAATGGTTCTTGACGACGCTGTCTATTATTTAAAAGCAATGAACTGCCCAATGCACCACTTAATTTTTAAGGCAAAACCGAGAAGCTATAAAGAGCTTCCCCTTCGTTTAGCTGAATATGGCGATGATTATCGCTATGAAAAATCAGGAGAATTATTTGGTTTAATGAGAGTCCGCGGGATGAGAATGAACGATGCCCATATTTATTGCACCAAAGAACAGGCAATTGAGGAATTTGTAAATGTTATCAAGCTCCACCAATATTATTACGAAAAATTGGGAATCAAAAATTATTACATGGAATTATCCCTAAGAGACCCCAAAAAGAAAAAGAAATATTTAGGCAGCGAAAAAATGTGGCAGGACGCAGAAGATTTTATGAAAAGGGCAATGGAAAAAAGTAACGTTCCTTATGTTGTAACTCAAGAAGGAGCGGCTTTTTACGGTCCCAAAATTGACTTTCAAATAAAATCAGCTATTGGCAGAATTTTTACTGCTTCCACTAACCAAATTGACTTTTTTATGGCTGAAAGATTTGATTTGGAATATACCGACAAGAATGGTTTAAAAAAAAGACCGGTTATTATTCACCGGGCGCCCTTGGGTACTCATGAAAGATTTATTGGATTTTTGATAGAACATTTTAAAGGCAGTTTTCCTGTTTGGCTTGCTCCAGAACAAGTCTGGGTTCTTCCTATTAGTCAAAAACATTTAACATTTGCCAAAAAAATAGTCGCCGAACTTTTTGAAAAAGAAATTAGAGTTGTTCTCAAACCTGAAGAACAAACTCTTCCCAAAAGAATAAAGGAAGGGATTGAACAAAAAATTCCCTATTTAATAATTATCGGCGACAAAGAAGTTAAAGAAAATATCATTAGCGTAAGACAAAGAGGAAACGCCAAAACTGTGTCAATTCCTTTTTCTAATTTTCTCCAAAAAATTTCAAAAGAGATTCAGGAAAAAACTCTTTCTCTGGAAACTCTCTAAAAAAATTTTCACAAAATAAAGAATTTTTAAGGTTCCAATTCTATTTGATTGAAAATGAAACCTAAAGTTATTGTTATTTTAGGACCAACTGCTAGCGGAAAAAGCAGTCTCGCCGTCAAACTGGCTCAAAAATTTAATGGCGAAATAGTTTCGGCCGATTCAAGACAAGTTTATAAAGGAATGGATTTGGGAAGCGCCAAAATAACTAAAAAAGAAATGAAAGGAATCCCCCATCACCTTTTGGATGTGGCTTCACCCAAAAAAAGATTTACGGTTTTTCAATATCAAAAATTAGCCATTAAAAAAATTTGGGAGACCATAAAAAGAGGAAAAGTTCCTTTTTTAGTCGGCGGTTCGGCTCTTTATCTTTATTCGGTAATTGATGGCTGGCAATTTCCCAAAACCAAGATTGATTTAAAATTAAGAAAAAGGTTAGAAAAAAAAGACCTCCAAGAACTTTTTTCTATTTTAGAAAAAATTGATCCTCAAAAAGCCAAAAATATTGATAAAAAAAACAAAAGAAGATTAATTCGCGCTATTGAGATAGCAAAGACGCTTGGCCAAGTGCCACCTCTCAAAAAAGAACCATTATTTGATTGTCTCTTAATTGGTCTTCAAAAAAAGCCGGCGGCTTTAGAAAAAGCCATCCGCCGACGTTTAAGAAAAAGATTGCGCCAGGGGATGGTTAAAGAAGTTTTTAATTTAAGGCGTTTGGGTCTTTCTTGGAAGAGAATTGAAAGTTTCGGTTTGGAATACAAATGGCTTGCTAAATTCGTCCAAGGAGAAATTTCCCGTCAAAAAATGGTTGAACAAATTGAAAAAGACACTAAATCTCTCTGGCGTCGCCAGTTGACTTGGTTCAAAAAAGATAAAAGAATCCATTGGGTTAAAAATCAAAAACAGGCTGAAAACCTCATCAAAAATTACCTTGAAGAATCGGCAAAATGATAAAGCTGTTTAATCTCGGAAGCTGAAAGAGCCCGGTTATAAATTTTTATTTCATCAATTAAGCCAGAAAACTGATGCCCAATCACAATGTTTTCATAACCAACCTTAACTTCTTCGCTTAACCCCTGCGAATTTACTAAATTACCATTCAGATAAAGCTTTTGAACTGACCCATCATAAGTTAAAGCAAAATGATGCCATCCGGGGTTTTTTAAAGACGTTGAAAGACTATTTTCATTAATAAAAGCTTCGATTTGATTAGGCGTTGCTTTAATTTGCCACGAAGGCAATTTAGCGATAATAATATCGCTCCCCAAACCATTCGAATCTTTTTCTTCGCCAATTGAAAAAGAAACTTTTTCTTTTAAAGGTTTCTTCTCTGACAATTTTAGCAGGCGCCAACGAGGATGTGTCTTTAAAGAAAAATCAAAACCGCCTAAAAGAATGTTATTCTCTTTGTCAACAACTAGAACTCGAAGCTCATCGGCCCCTTTTGAAGGATTTTGAGACCAGCTCCAGATTTTTTCGCCCCCCGGATCTAATTTTTCAACAACCCAACGAAAATCTCCTTCAACAGAATCATAACCTGCCACGATAATATTATCTTCCGAATCAACAGCGACTGCTTTTAATTCGTCAAAACCGGGGGAAGGATTAAAATTCTTTTGCCATAATCTTTTTTTAATTTCAGCATCCAATTTTACTATTCGCCATTGAGCGTCGCCGGGTGCAAAATCATAACCAACCGCAATCACGTTATCTTTTGAATCAAGAACAATTTTATTCACCACATCAGCACCACTGGGCACTCCTAAGCGATAACCGTAAACAAACTTTCCGTCCGGGTCTAATTTTTCAATTCGCCAGCTATCATTGCCCATTGATTTTTCATAGCCAGCTACAAAAATATTGTTCCTTGAATCGATAGCCAAAGATACTGCTACATCAGCTCCGTCTGAGAAATTATTAACATAACTCCATTTTTCGCGGCCATCTTTGGTTAGTTTCACCACGCGCCACTGAGCATTACCCGGCTCGGAATCATAACCTGCCACGATAATATTATCTTCTGAATCTATTGCCACTGCTTTCGCTTCGTCAGAACCTGGTGAAAAATTCTTGTTATAAGTCCAACTTTCTTCCCCTTCGCCAAAAGCCATTCTTTTCACCCGCCACTGAGAATTGCCAGGTAGAGAATCATAGCCTGCCATAACAATGATCCCCTTTGAATTGACGGCAACATCATTAATCTCGTCAGGTCCCATTGAAACGTTTTCTTTCCACTCGGCGCTAGCTCTTCCTTGAAGACTAAAGTTCTGCCGATACCAAGCCAAATCATTATTTTCCAAAGAAACGGAACCGACCGCTAAAAGATAATTATCAGGAAGCAAAACTAAGGATTTCAATTCTTTAAATTTGTCATCTTCTTTCTCGCCAGGATAACGCCACCATTCCAAGGGGGTTGTTTCCATTGTTTTTTGAAAACTACTCATTCCTTCAGCTTTTTCATTACCATAATAAAAATAAAGGGTTTTTTCACTTTGAGGCTTTAAATAAGGAATTTTTACCCAAATTTTGGTTTTGTCGGTGTTGCAACCTGATTCCACCCAAAAATCAAGTAAAGTTGTCTCGTCACTATCAGTAAATCTTATATCTTCACATCCCTCTTTTATTTTTCGCTGAGCCACTAAAGTTTTGGTGTCAATCTCTAAGGGAATTTGAACATCTTTTAAATCCATTTTTCTTTCAGGATTCTTAAGCACTATCTGACGGCGCCAAGAAAAACCAGGAAGCCACAGGGGGCTAGAAGAAATGGTACCTTTGCCCAGAACACGAAACCAACCTTCAATGGTTAACTCTTTTTTAGTTTCAAAAACCGAATCATGAATCAAAATAGCATAGTCATCCTTCCCATCAAATTGAAGGGCTCTATTTTTTAAACCTTTAACACGGAGAGGTTCTGATTCATCCAGAATTTCTTCTCTTCCCAACCTCATCTCTCTTTCTTTCCTGTTTTGAGCGTTAAATAAAAACTGGCCTTGTTTTTCATCAAAGCCCCAATAACCTAATAATCCTTTTTGGAGGGAGGCATTAGGCAGTCTCGGAATTTCAGGTAAAGGTTCTGGCCTTAAAAAAAAATAGAGAAAAATGGAGCCGAAAACCAAAACCAAAAAGCCAATGACCAAATAAAGATAAATTTTATCAACTAAAAAGCGGTGTTTAATCCTTTCAAAAAAAATTTGACGCTGAAAAGAATTAGACATTTTTAAAATAAAATTCTTCTCAACTGAAATTATACCATAAATATTAAAAATAAAGAAAGATTCTCCTAATTTTGCCTCAGCCACCCCCCGGACTTGAACCGGGAACCTTTCGCTTACAAAGCGATTGCTCTGCCATTGAGCTAGGGTGGCTCAAGCAAAAATAGGATTTCTAAAGATCATTTTTCTTTTTCTCTCTTAAATCCTTTTTAAAATGATCCCAAAACTTTTCATCAAAACTCCCTATCCCTTTTTTGGCTATTTTTTTCTCTCTTATTTTTTTTAAATAATTCTCAATCCTTGTTTCCAAACGCAAAAGAATAATTTTAAGACGCAGTAGAATTTTAGGCAAAAAGTTTTTATCAAAAATTTTGGGAAAAAAATCTTTCTTTAAAAATTTTTCAAAAAAAACCATCAATCCCCAAGATTCTTTCTGGAAAAATTTATTTTCATTCAAAAGGGGAATTTTTCTTAAAACCATCACCACTAAAACAACTAAACTTCCCCAAAAAAGAAATAAAAGTGTTAAATTTGAAAACACTGATTTTCTTAAATTATATAGCAAACCTCACAAATTTGCCAATGATAATTTTCTCGCCGGTTTTTGCTGAAAGATTATCAATCAAATCTTTAATCTTTTTCTCATTATCTTTAATCCAGGGTTGAGACAACAACGAATTTTCTTCTAAATATTTTTTCTTTTTGTTTTCCAAAATTTTCTCAATTAAATGAGCTGGTTTTTGAAGCGCTTTTAATTCTTCCTCCCAAGCTTTCAATTGAGAAACCAAAACATCTTTGGAAACCTTTTCAGGGTCCAAAAATTGCGGGTTGGTTGCTGCCACTTGCAGACAAATTTCATGAGCCAGATTTTGAAAATCGCTCGAGCGCGCCACGAAATCTGATTCGCAAAGAAGCTCAACCAAAACACCAATTTTTTTATTAGGATGAAGATAACTCGAAATAACACCCTCTTTCGTTTCTTTTTCAGCTCTTTTTTGACTCAACTGTTTAATTTTCTGGTAAAGAAAATCTTGAGCTTTTTTCAAATCCCAACCAGAAACTTCTAAAGCTTTTTTACACTCAGCTAACGGCAGATTCGTAATCTTTCGCAATTCTTTAATTTTTTCAAGATCAATTTTCATATTTTTTAGTTTGAAGAATTTTTTAAAGTTGAGAGTTGTTCTCCTGACAATCCTTTTCCTTGCTGCCAAGCAATTTTTACTTTTTCTAAAATATATTTCAAAGCGCTGACTGAATCATCGCTGGCTGGAATAGGAAAATCGACCAAACTCGGATCACTATCTGTATCCACAATCGCGATTGTTTTAATTTTTTTGTTTTTGGCTTCTTTGGCGGCTAAATAATTTTCAGAAAGACTACAAATAAAAACAGCGTCGGGTAAATTTGTTAATCCTTTTAAACCGCCCACCTTTTTCTTTAATGATTGATAACTTTTTTCTTTTTTTATTTTTTCTTTTTTGGAAGAGGCAG
>Ga0197142_1004602_pt1 | contig 11096 bp, 6 predicted proteins | sample GBS60_MetaG_FD_148614 | JGI IMG/M metagenome (GOLD analysis project Ga0197142, IMG submission 148614) | Sediment microbial communities from Great Boiling Springs, Gerlach, Nevada, United States - GBS 60_MetaG | ecosystem: Environmental > Aquatic > Thermal springs > Hot (42-90C) > Sediment... | reverse complement strand
CCCCATCTTGAAGCAGAGCTTATCAAGGAAGGTATTGATCGCTTCTTAATCAAAACCGAATTTCCAGCTTCCAAACTCATACCATTGGTCAATCAGGTGTTGGAGGAATCGAAGGAGTGATTTTTTGAGGACCTTATATTTGTTTAGAACAATTTAAAATTTTTGAGGAAGGCGAAAGATTGTAGAGTATCAAAACGAAATGAGATTTAATAGGGATTGACAAAAGGTTTTTTATTAGATAAAATTATTTAAATCTTGACAAAGAAATCAATGAGCTGAACGTCCGTAAATGGACTTATTTTTTAATCACAACAACAACAGATTCATTTAGGTTTGAGAAGTTTCAATATTTTAACTCTGCCTTAAATGAATTTGTTTAAGTATCGTGGACCTAAAATCAATAAAAAATACTCTTATACAAATAGCTGAAAATCGAGGGATTCCTTTTGAGAAGATAGTTGAAAGCATTGAGGCTGCTATTGCAAGTGCTTATAAAAAAGAGTACGGGCATAAAAACCAGAAGATAAAAGCCAAATTAAATTTGGATACAGGAGAGGTGAAATTTTGGCAAGTTAAAACAGTTTTGGACCAAAATATGATTTATTCTCCAGATGAGCAACAGAAAGAACAACCAGAGTCCTTAGATCAACAGACAGTCAAAAAATATGTTTTCCATCCTGAAAAGCACATTATGATAGAAGAGGCGAAGAAAATAGATCCTTTAATACAGCCTGGTCAAGAAATTGAAATTCCATTAGAACCAAAGAAAGAGTATGGCAGAATAGCGGCCCAGACTGCAAAACAAGTAATTCTTCAGAAAATCAGAGAGGCTGAAAAACAAACTGTTTTTTCTGAATATAAATCAAAAGAAGGATCAATCTCTTCGGGCATTATACAAAGAGTAGAGGGGATTAATGTGTTCATTGACTTGGGAAAAACTATTGGTATTCTTCCTAAAGATCAACAAATCCTAGGTGAGTTTTACAGACCCGGCCAGCGAATAAAAGTTTATATCCTAAAAGTTGAAGACGCCCCTAAGGGCCCTTCTATACTTCTCTCGCGTACCTATCCCAAACTCGTCTCAAAACTTTTTGAATTAGAAGTGCCTGAAGTAGCTGCCGGTACAGTTGTTATAAAATCAATCGCCAGAGATCCTGGTTTTCGTACCAAAATTGCTGTTGCTTCTCTACAGCCGGGTGTTGACCCAATTGGTGCTATGGTGGGCCAGCGGGGAACCCGTATTATGGCAGTTATCAACGAACTGGGTGGTGAAAAAATTGATGTTATTCAGTATGATGAGGATCCAGAAAAATTTATCATCAACTCCCTCTCTCCAGCTAAAGTTCTTGAAGTTCAATTTCAACCAAACAATAAAGCCACTGTCTATGTAGCAGAAGATCAATTTTCTCTTGCTATTGGAAGAGAGGGAAGAAATGTTCGGCTTGCTAGTGAATTAACTGGTTGGAAAATAGACGTAAAAACACGTCCTAATCTTACACAAGAAGAGTCTCAACAGCCACCTCAAACCTCTTTTCAAAATAACCAATAAACCCGTTAAACTCAATAAGCAAGACAATAAATTCAATCTATGAACCCTCTTTATTTTCCATTCCTTGTTTCCCTTTTTTCTTTTACATACCTTTATTACCTTAAGACTCGAAACAAAAAGAAACCCTCCTATTTTAATGTTTTTTCTTCCGGTCCTCACGAACAGATTCTAAAGAAGACAATTCTTATCATTGTTCTAATAATGTCCGTGCTTTTTTTCTCCTCTCAACTACTCTTTAGAAATCAACCCTATTTTTTGATAGCAGGCATTTTAACAACCCTTTTCCTTCTTAAAATTACTCAGCCATTTCTTTTTAAAAATAGTGATAATAATCAGGATACTTCTTTAAACAATCAAGCAAATTTTTCGCCAAAACAAGCTTTCAACCTTGCAACAGTTATCACCCTTCTTTGTTCAAATATTTTAATTTTTGCCATTACCATCCTTTGTTTTTTTTCCCAACCCACAGATTTCACTCTTTTTAAAAATTTAAGCGCTGTTCTTAAGGCAACTTGTCTTGCCTATTTTTTAACGATTATTCTCCTTTTCGCTCTCTCAACTTCATCTTTTCGTCAATACACCAACAAAAAACAAATTAGCATTTTTCAATTTTTCGCAATCCACCTTCTTGTTTATGTGGTTCTTGTGGTCCTTTTTTCAAAACTCTGGATGCCCACCCTCAGGCAAACCATTCCTTTTTCACTTTCCATTCTTGCTCTTTCAAATCTTGCCGTTATATTTACTACACTCTGGGCAAAAATTACCTCCTTCCCACTAAAAAAGACATTCCTTTTTCAAACCCTTGCTTTATTCTTTATATTTTTAATTTTCGCCTCTTATCTTCTTTTTAAAAATTTTGTTTTGTTTCCTGTTTTTAATTCTTTGAAATTGTATTTTGCTTATTTACTTGGTTTAGCTCAGATATTGATAATTTCGCCGATTATTTCTTTAACCTTAAATTATTTTCGTATTTATCAAGGGGAGGGGGACTATAGAAAGAGAATTATTGAGAATGTTCAAAGACTAATAATATTCTCACTGATGGTAGTTGGCACAATAATTAGTTTTTTTCTTGCCCAAACTTATGCAAGCGCAGTTTTTATTTTAGGATTATTGACAGCAACTCAGATGATTTTCCTTCTTAATTTCTTTCTTCTTTTGATAAAACCCGAAAGTTATGAGACAAAAGAATTATATTTTAGAGATTTGAGGTTATTACTAAGAGAAGATCTTTTTATAGTTTTTAGCCTGTTTTTGTTATTTTTAATGAGTTACTTTATATTTTCATCTCTTAATATTGAAAGATATTGGCACGAGCTGATAAATAATCCCCTCTTTTACATTTTTATTTTTCTATCTTCATTTTTGTTAGGCTTTTTCATTCTTTTGTTGATCTTTTGGATTATGGGAGGCGTGAAATTAAAAGAGAGAAGTGAATTAGAAAATGAGAGGGGAGGCGAAAAATTTAATTTTCTAAAAACAAAAAGATTTATAGAGTGGACTTTTTTATTCTTTCTTTTCTATTTTCCCATCTTTTTTCATAAATTTTTGAAAGAATTTTTTTCTCTAGAAATGTTGTTAGTGCTGGGAGGATTTCTATTTTCTGGTTTTTTCTGGTTTTTTCTTTTAAGGTTTAGTTTAAAAAAAGGGGGGGTTATTCAAAAGGGTTTGAATTATTTGCGATTGAAAAGATTAGAACAAGCTTTTGCTAATGTTCCCTTGCAAATAAAAGATTTAGTAATTATTTCTTTTTTGGCGGTATTGACTATTTTTTCTACCTCCTTTTATTAAAAAAAATATAATTAAATCATAAAAACAATGAAATCTATTCTTCGTAAGTTAAAACAATCGCAAATAGAAATAGAATTTGAATTGCCAGCCGAAGATTTCGACAAATATTTTGCAAAAGCTTTAACAAAAATAAAATTAAATACAAAAATTGACGGTTTTAGGCCGGGTCAAGCACCAGATAGTTTGATAGAGGAAATAAAAGCTAAAGAGATATTATTAGAAGCTGCCCAACAAGCAGTTACAGAGACGTACACCAATTATCTTTTAACCAATGCCATTGAGCCGTTGGGTCAGCCTGAGGTTCAAATTTTAAAAATGGCAAAGGGTAATCCTTTTATTTTTACTGTTAAGGTGTACATTCTTCCCCAGATAGATTTACCTGATTATCGAGAGATTAGTCGACAGGTACCCCAGGTTCAAGTTGAGGTTACAGATCAAGAAGTAAGAGACTCTTTGCTTTATTTACAACAGAGTCGGGCGAAGTTTATTCCTAAAAATGAACCAGCTCAGAAAGAGGACTTTGTAGATGTTATTTATCAAAGTAGCCTTCTTTTTGAAAACAAAGAATTCGAAGACAAATTTATTTTAGGGAAGGGTAAATTTATAGAAGGTTTTGAAGATAATATCGTAGGAATGAAACCTGGCGAAAAAAAGGAATTCAAAATTACTATTAAAAAGGATTCACCCTTTTTTGCAAAGATCCAAGGAAATATTGATGGTCAGGAGCAAGAGATGGATTTTAAAGTTGAATTAAAAGGGGTTTTTAAGGTAGAAATTCCTCAATTAGATGATGATTTTGCTAAAAAATTGGGTAGATTTGGCAGTCTAAAGGATTTAGAAGAAAGCATAAGGGAAGGAATTAAAATGGAGAAAGAGGAGGAGGAAAGGCAGAGACGGAGAATAGAGATATTAGATAGAATTCTCCAACACATTCTTCTTGAAGTTCCCGAACCTCTGTTAATGAGAGAAACCCAGAGATTGCTGCAAGAGTTTAAAAAAGAGATAAAAGAAAAGTTTAACTTAGAATTTTCAGAGTATCTTGCTACTATCAAACAAACAGAGCAAGATTTGCAAACCGCTTATCGTCAAGAGGCAGAGAGGAGGTTGAAGAGATTATTGATAATAAAACAAATAGGCAAAAGAGAAAAAATAGAGGTAACCGAAGAAGAAATTGAAAAAGAAATTAATCAGTTTATTAAAAATTTCACTTTAGAAGAAGCAAAAAAAATTGACATTCAAAGATTAAAGGAGTATACTAAAGATGTGATATATAATGAGAAAGTCCTTCAACTTTTAGAAAGTTTTTAGAAGGAAATTTTTTCTCATTAATGTCATTAAGAAAATTCTAAAATGCCGATTGTTCCTACTATTATAGAAAGATCTCAACGCGGTGAGCGAGCTTATGATATATTTTCACGACTATTAGAAGAACGGATTGTTTTTTTGGCAGGACCGGTGACTGATTTGAATGCCAATTTAGTAATTGCCCAGATGCTTTATTTGGCATCAAAAGATTCCAAGAGAGATATTAAGCTTTATATTAACAGCCCAGGGGGTTCTGTGACAGCAGGATTGGCAGTTTATGATACAATGCAATATCTGAAGTGTCCAGTTTCTACCATCTGTATAGGTTTAACTGCTTCAATGGCGGCTGTTATTTTAGCCGCAGGGACAAAAGGAAAGCGTTTTGCTCTCCCTAATGCTGAAATACTTTTACATCAGGTTGCTGGAGGAGCTCAAGGACAAGCTGTTGACATTGAAATTACAGCCAAACAAATTGTGAAGATGAAAGAAAAACTCAACAGTATTTTAGCCAAACACACAGGCCAACCTCTTAGTAAAATTACTGCAGACACTGACAGAGATTTTTATCTTTCTGCTTATGAGGCAAAAGAATATGGATTGATTGATGAGGTAATTGGCGGGAACGAGGAAGCTGTAAAACTCGATCAGGAGAAGAAGTAAAAGGACTAAGAATCGAATAATTAAAAAACTTTAAAAAGCTCAAGCTCACCGCAAGGTGAGTTTATTATTAATTAGAAAAAAATATGAACATTATTATCTTTTATGTAGCTTATTTTACTTTGGCATTGATTTTAGGAACAGTGATTGGATATTATACTCGCCAGTCCATTGCCAAAAAAAGAGCAGGGACTATTGAGGCAAAATTAGAGAAGAAATTGTCACAGGTAAAAGAAGAGACAAATGCTTTAATTAAAAAATCTCAGAAAAAAGCAGCTGAGATTATAGAGAAAGCTCAGAAAGAAATTGATGAGAGGCGTCGAGAATTTTTAAAAGCGCAACAAGTACTTTTGAATAGAGAGAAATTGCTGAATGAAAAAATTGTTTCAGTTGAGGAGAAAGAGAAAGAATTGTTAAATACCAGAGAAAGATTAAAGACGATAAAAGAGAATTTAGAACAAGAAAGAAAGGAGATAGTGGAAAAATTAGAGAAAATCGCTCATTTTACAAGAGAAGACGCCAAAAAGGAGTTATTGCAAATGGCGGAAGCAGAATCAGAAAAAGAGATTTTAGAGAGAATTAAAAAATTAGAAGAAAAAGGTAAGGATCGATTGGAACAGAAGGCTAAAGAGATTATTGCTTTGGCGATTCAAAAGTGTGCTGTTTCACAAGCTCAAGAACTGACGACCACAACAGTTGTTTTAGAGAACGAAGAATTAAAAGGGCGGATCATTGGAAAAGAGGGAAGAAACATTAGGACGTTTGAAAAACTTACAGGTGTAGAATTAATTATTGACGAAACACCCGATTCCGTGATTATTTCAGCCTTCAATCCGGTCAGAAGACAGATTGCTAAGTTAGCGTTAGAGAAGTTAATTCAAGATGGAAGAATCCAACCAGCCAAAATTGAAGAAAAAGTGAACGAAGCAAAAACCGAGATAGCTCAAAAAATAAAAGAGGCGGGTGAAATGGCAGTTTACGAAACCAAGGTATTGGGTTTAAACGAAAAACTTATTCAGTTATTAGGTAGATTGTATTATCGAACAAGTTATGGGCAAAATGTTTTACTTCATTCAATAGAAACAGCGCTTATTGCCCAAAGTTTGGCAGAAGAACTCAAAGCAAATGTCCAAGTAGCCAAAAGAGCAGCCCTACTTCATGATATTGGTAAAGCAATTGATCAAGAAATTCAAGGATCTCATGTGGAAATTGGGATTAAACTTTTAGAGAGGTTCGGCGAGTCTGAAGAGGTAATAAAAGCAATGAGAGCCCATCATGATGATTATCCAATCGAAACCTTGGAAGCGGTAATTGTAAAAGTGGCGGATGCCATTTCAGGGTCTCGCATAGGAGCAAGAAAGGATACATTAGAGAATTATCTTCAACGCTTGAAAGAATTAGAAGATATCGCTACCAAGGTAGAGGGGGTGGAGACAGCCTATGTGATTCAAGCAGGGAGAGAAATAAGGGCATTTGTGAAGCCAGAGGTTGTTGATGATTTTCAAGCCCAAAAAATTGCCAAACAGATTGCTGAGCGGATTGAAGACGAACTGAAATATCCCGGAGAAATAAAAGTGACAGTAATTAGGGAATATAGGGTAATAGAATATGCAAGATAAAACTAAAAACCGCCGATTCTTCAGCGGTTTTTAGTTTTAGTGGAGCGGGTAACGGGATTTGCACCCGTGCTAAGTCCTTGGAAGGGACTTGTGCTGCTACTACACCACACCCGCTTTTAGTAAAATTATAATAAAAGTTTTAAAAAAATCAATCTTACTTAAGTGATATTTTTTAATTGAAAGAAAATAAAAATTTTGTATAATTTAAAAAAATGGAAAAGGTACCGTCAAAACGTGAAAAATTTTTAGAAAGACAAACAAGAAGAGAAATAGAAGAAGCTATTTCTTTATTTTTGCGAACACCTCGGAGCAAGGAGGGTATTCATCGAGAATTAAGAGATGCATTTGAAATAACTGAGACAGAAAATCCTTTAAAGAGGGAGTTTTTAGAAGAAAATATTCGAGATTTTATAGGAAGAAATTTAGAGACTTTTGTGCCTCTTTTGATTCGGAGGTGGTGGACAGATGAGCATAGTGAATTTTTAAAAAAGACAAGAATCACTAACGAAGATTTAGTTTTATGGGGGACAGGTTATCGTATTGGGTGGCTGAACAATCAGCCGTGTATTTTTGTTGGTTCGCCTTATACTCAAGAATCTGTTTCGAGTATGGATTTAATAGCATTGGCTTATTTAAAAGAAAACATTAGGGTGGATTCTTTGCTAGAAAGTGGTCGTGTCTCTGGTAAGGTCCCCCATCGTTATTATTATAAACCCCTCGGTCGTTATTTATGCTCGAATGATTTTGGAATGAGGGTTTTCAGCGAAAGAGAGGGAAGGATGAAAAGGGGCGATGCAGCCAAATTAACTCCATTTTTTGAAACTGTGAAATTACAAATGTCTCGAATTAACTCTAATTTAGAGAGTATATTACACTCCAGCGTGCCTATGAGTAAGGTGGAAACAGAAGAAAAGAGACAAAAAACAGATTGGGGATTTTTAATGGAGCTTTTAAAGAATCCCAAAGATAGAGATATTATTTTAACTGCTATTCCTCATCAAAAGATTCTTTATCAGCTCCATTTTTACTTTGATAAAATTGCTCAAAAATATGGTTTTATCAGCGACAATCCTCTTGAAGACTATCAGAATTTTAGACGAAATCTTTCCAATCTTCAAAGAATGTTTCGTCTACCTTCAGAAGAAGAAAGAAAGGGAATGAGAATTAATTATCTCTTTTCTGATTTATTTAAGAAGCCCGTTATTGTGGGAATAGGTTTTAAATCAGAAGACTTTCAAACTCTTATTCAAGATCTCATTAAGGACGCAGAAAGAGGTGTCCACGATGTTTTAGCAAGAAGGGCCATTGAGAGAGAGAGTGAAGAGGTAAGAAATTGTTTTCATCTTTACGCTTGCGATAGAAGTTTCACATCTTCCCTATATTATCCAGATTATCAACTTTATGATTTGATTAAAACTATTGGCGTAGAAAAAACTCATCAGTTTTTAGGTGGCCAGGATAAGCTTTTTATTCAGGAAAAAATAGAAGGTTTTAGTATGCTGCGAGCGATGGGTTACGATATTAAAAAAATGGAAATTGACCAGCTAAGAAAACAAGTTTATGAGGCTCAAAAATTACTTCGAGCCAAAATTTTTTATTATTTTCAAGAGAGAGAAGAGTCTAAAAGAGGTAAAAGAAGGGGGAAATATAGTGGAAAATTGAAAATAGAGGAATGGCTTGAAATGATTGGCAAAAAACGAGCAAGAGAGTTATTTAAAGAAGGAAAAAGAATGTATTGGCTGGCCCAACAGGTTTGGCAAGCTGCTTTTTCTCGAAATAAGAAGGAATTTTATGACCAAGATGTATTTTTTATTAATTGGGAGAGGTTTGATTTGTCTCAAGAAAGGATAGCGGATGATGTAATTGAGGATTGTTTAAAAAAGCACAAATTGCTCATTGGCTCTTTGTTGGTTAAAGATGAAGAGTTTTATAATAAAGAAAAATTACCACAAGCAAAACCCCCTTCATTTGCTCTTTTAATAAAGGTTCTTAGAAATGGCTTGAATATTCGAGGAATTGCCTTAGCCTTAGATAAACAGCGCTATTTAGAAGGAGTAATGAAGGGCGAGGTAAAAGATGATTTTGAGTTTGCTCTTGCTGATTGGCCTATTGAATTGCGCGAAGCCATTTCTGAGGAAGAAATAAAATTTTATTATCAACACGCCGATGAATACGTTTTAGAAGATCCAAATATGTTGGCAAAATATGCTTTATGGCGGGCGAGCGAAAAGGGTAAAAAGTGGAATGAGATATTCAAAGAGGTACCAAGAGAAAAATCTGATTTAGATTTTAGATTCTGTCTTGCCGCTCAAACAGAAGAGGCTCGTAATTGGTACCGGGAGGCTGCAGAATATGTAGGCAGTCAAGTGATTCAAAAATATTTATTGAGATTTAATGCCATGAGGGATGTCAATGAGAGGGGATTTTTAAACTGGCATGATGTTCTTTTGTGGCTTCCTTATATTAAAAAATTAGATCAAAAAGAAGCTAAAGCAATTCTTACTAGTATTAGCACAAAGGATGAAAATCGAGAATTTATTAATTTTTTGTCTCGTTATGATAGGAAAAGAGACAATTTAAGATCTCAAGGACCCATTCTATCTCTCCGTGAATTAAAAAAGAGGGTTTTGGCTATTGAGTCGCGAATTGATCTTTCAAAATTACCACCCCAGATATTGGATATAATTTCTGCTCCAGGCCTCAATTTAGCTATGCTTCAATCAATGCTTGAGAGAGATGACGTAAAACAATTATTTGAAGGCAAATTTGATGAGGCACAACCCTTTGTTCCCTGTAAACGGATATATACAAGTCGACCCCTTACAGAATTGGTAAGAGAGGCTCTTGGTTCAAGGAAAGAGGGGGTGAGAGGAAAGGCAAAGGATCCCAAAGGCCTTTTCTTTCAACTTCAGCAGCTAATTAAAGGAAGAGAAATTGAAGGCAGACAGATGCAGGTGGCCGATTTGTTTAAATTTGTGCCTTCAGATTTGGAGCAAGAGATAATAGCGTTACTTCAAGAGCAAGAAGTAAAGATTAGTCCAATAATCGAAGCACAAATTCACGCCAAATCAGATCCTCAGGGTTGGGTTTGCGGTAATTATACTGATTGTTGTATGCCTTTTGGCGATCCTAAGAATGATGATTATATGTTTAATCCCTCTACTCAATATTTCACGGTAAAATATAATGGAAGAATTGTGGCTCAATCAGTGGTAGTAGATGCGCGAGACAAAAGAACAGGAGAAGATGTTATTATTTTGGATAATATTGAGGTTGCTCATAATTACAAAAATTTGTCACCATTAATTGCGGATGCTTATTTGAGATTTTGGACAGAATATACAAGTCGCCCGGTAAAGGTGGGTAGTAAGAATTCTGATTTAATCCCGCCCGGTGTGACAATTGAGGATAATCATTATTCGCCCAAAACCCATTTAAGTTATTCTGACGCTTCTGGTTCAAAAATTTACAACCTGCCGAAACTTCATTCTATTGAAGCAATGGATCGGTTGATAACTTTTTCTAATGTTACTGAACGCGATTCAACTCTTATTGCTCAAATAGAAAGAGAATCTTATCCTGAAAGTATGGTGCAGGGAGAAAGTTATATTCGAGAGATTTTAGAAAAACAGAGAGAATTGGAAGTTCCAGGCGCAGCTTCAAGTTTTATAATTCGACAAGGCGGAGAAGCAGTGGGTTATGTATTAATCTTACCTGAGGAATCAAAGATCCGCAGTGGAGAGATGGTTGCTCATATTTATGATATGGCTATTTTGCCAAAATTTAGAAATTTAGCATTAGTTAAAAGAATGATGGAACGAATTATTGGAGCAGCTTCAGCTTATGGTGTCTCAATTGAGGCAGAAACACGGCTAAGTACTTCTTATCAGTTATTAATGACACCCAAAGTTAGGGAGTGGCTTGAGAAAAAAGGATTTTATTTAACCAATAATGAGAAATTGCCAGCCTATTTGGGCGGTGAAGATTTTTATTTTGTAAGACTTGAAAATAGGCAAAACCTTCAACCAATAGGGGCGCTTTAGTTTTTTTACACCTTTCTAGGGGAATTTGTTTGCTCACTCGCATTACAAACGAGCAAACATTTCCCCCAGAGATAACGAAAGTTGCATCTGGTCGCAATTACTGAACGAAGCACGAACCTTTTTTGAACAAAA